>Ga0163216_100066_pt1 | contig 334729 bp, 323 predicted proteins | sample SynspAceP_FD_167610 | JGI IMG/M metagenome (GOLD analysis project Ga0163216, IMG submission 167610) | Saline lake microbial communities from Ace Lake in Antarctica - Synechococcus sp. Ace-P (Illumina Assembly) | ecosystem: Environmental > Aquatic > Non-marine Saline and Alkaline > Saline ...
AACGATGCCCCGCTTCCTCCGTCGCCTGCGCTAGGTTCAACTGGAGCGAAGCGGACATCATCGGCAACGCCGATAAATCCCGATCCCGCAAACAACGCATTCAAACATCACAAGCCTCGCTGGTAACAGTGGGGCTCTTTTTGTGCCTGACGGAAAGCATCGAGCATGACAGCGGATAAGCCGTAATGAGTGGCGTCGAAGTTTCGGTCATTGATCAAAAGCGGTTTCTTGCAGTCGTCAGCCAGATTAAGATTGAGACCATTGATATCGGCCGGGGCGCGGTCCGATGGCATCGCCGCGATATCGAGAAGGCAGTATCGAAGCTTCTCCGGCTTGATTGGCAGGCATTAGTCAAACGCGCGCCGCGCATGCGGTCTTTAAATGACGCCACTATCGATAAAATTGCAGCTGCAGTGGCCGTTCGCTTCCAAGATGCTGGCCTAGCAAGTTGCCCGAGTTGGTGTCACGCTCCGATGCTGTCGTCACCACGCAGTTCCACCGGCACGATTGGTATCTTATATCCCGCAGAAAAATTTCTGCGCGTGTCGCAGCGGATCTTCCTTGCGACCGTATCGGGCGACTTTTTTGGGCTTTGAGTGTTTTGCTCTCATCTTCATTTCTTGGTCACGATGATGAAATCAAAACACTCCTTGAAACCCAATCCTTGATCGGTGCTTCAACACAAAGATAACAGAATAGTATCATGCTAGATCGCTGCCATCTGTCTATCAGTTGCTGACGGAGAACACTCGACCCGATGTTGCCGCATGGCCGGCAGCAGCTCGAAGCGCGGGTCGCTTTCCGAAATTGCAGCCATGGTCTTGGCAGCGCGTCGGCTGATCTGGCGAATGCGTTCGCGAGTCAGGCCAGTATAGTCGGAAATCTGATACTGGCTGTCATTGCGGAAGATTGAGCGAACAATGATTTCGCGGTCACGCTCCAGCCGTTCTTCCAGTGCGGCGAGTTCGCTAGGACAGATTGCGTCGATCGTGGAGCGAAAGCCAATCGGCAGGTCCGGACGCGCCCTGCGAAACGCTTTCGAAGGTTTGGCGTGCTTTTTCAGTTGCTGGATCCCGGCCTTGCGCTCATGTTCGATATAGGCGTTGATTAGCGCTTCGGTCGCCGACCGGGCGAGATAGGTTCCCGCACCCGACTCGGTAATGTCGAGCGCATTTTCGTCCATGATCACCGTTTCCAGGGTTGCGGACTCTCCATCTGACCCAGAGGTCGGAGTGTGAATAGAAACCGTCGTGGCAGCGACTTTTTTGGCTGATGGTCGCTGGTCCGTCATCAAGCGAAAGCGCAGTCCCTGCAATTCGCCACGCAACTGCCAATTGATATGAGTAGTGAATTTGGCCTTGTCGGGATCATAGCTGTTCAACCCGGTGTGGACCGCGATGGCGCAAACCTGTTCAGCGTCTTCCCAATGGTCTTGCAAGCCGTATTGACGGATGAAATGGCGGATGCGCGGTGCGATCAGCTTGAGGATTGCAGAAAAGGTCCGATCTGCTTCCAGCCGCTGACGCGGCGTTGGTTGTTCAAGTCCCTGTGTTCGGTTTGCCAGCATAGTGGCGACGAGGTCCTCAAGCTTGCGAGTTGTCGTTGACATTATATTCTCCTGTTCCCGACCAGAAATTCAAGCCGAGTGAAGAAATTACGCTGTCATCAATAATGTTGTTGTTTCGCTGCCGTAGGTATTTACCACTATGTATAATTACTTAGCGCGAAAGTGGCGTCGCGATCATTAAATGGTTACTGAGTGTAGCGATCCGGACGAATATTTCGGTCGATATAGCCGTCCAGCCAGGTTCGATGGGCAAGCGCCGCATTACCGGCAGCGGCAATCCGGCGGTGGGCTGCATTTGCGCCCACCTGGGCTTTTAGCAATATCTGGGCGCGGTTTTCATCGATCCCACCTTTCAGATACCGCAGCGCATCACCCAGGCCAAGGTGGTGGCCGAGATAGGCGCTGCGGGCGAGAGTGTCGGAACTGTCATCGACCTTTGCGCCCGCCTGCCGCAAGCGATTTAGATTCTGCTGAGCATATGGTCAGCGCGCAATGCATTGCTGCATATGAAAGCTGCCTCGAAATATTTCTATCCCATCAGCGTGACAGATGAGAAAGGCTATGAAATCCAGAGAAGCGCCATCATTCGAAGAGCGTTCGAGGAAAAAGCCGCGATAACAAGCTTGACCAGCAGATTTTCTGAATCGGCAATCAAAACCCTGCCACGGAATGTCTCAAAACTCATACATCCCGCAAGCAGCTTGCCCAAAAGACTGGGCAGAAGCGCCTGATATCTTCGGTCCATATCCCCAGTCAGCGGCAAATCTTCCAATCGAATATCAGTCGCCGGCAGTAGAGCGATATTCTGTGATTAAATATATTCACAAACAGTGACCATTTGCGTTTCCTGTTCGATATTATTTTCTTCCTCTACCGAATCAAATATGTCGCCGCTTATGTGACCCGGTTCGCCATCGAGCACAGCACGACCGGCGCGATATTGATTGCGACGGGATAGCATGACTCATCGACCGACTGACGCGGCCGTTGCCGCGATAGCTGCCCCGGGTGGTTCGGCTGGAAATATTTTAACTCAGCGCAAATCAACCATCCTGCGTAGCGCGCTTGTTTTGAAGCTGGTGAAGGAAGCGGATTGTCTCTTCCTCGCTGACGACGTCTGCATATTTCGCGTTCATATCAAACAGATTGGCTTGGTGGGGTGCCTCATGCCGGTCGCCGCACGCATCGGCGACGACGGCAGTGCGAAAGCCATGCGACATCGCATCGACGCAGCTTGCCCGGACGCAGCCGCTGGTGGTCAGGCCGGTCAACAATACGCTGTCCACGCCCATTGCCGTGAGGGTGGCAGCAAGCGAGGTACCAAAAAAGGCACTGGGATATTGTTTGGTAATCACCAGCTCGTCTTCCTCTGGTACCAGCCCCCTGGCAAAGGCAGCCATCGGATTGCCCTCGATGAAATAGCGCAAGGGCGCGGCTTTTTCGAAGAAGCGGCCACCATTAATGCCGCTGGGATGATAGGATACATTGGTCAGGATCACCGGTATGCGGGCCAGCCGGGCGGCGTGCCGCACACGCAAGGCTGAGGATAGCGCATCCTCCACATCGGCATAAAGGTCGCAATCGGGATCGATATAGCCCTGGCAAAAGTCGATCAGGATCAGGGCAGGTCGCTGGCCAAAGCCAACTTTTACATCATAGGCCCGGCGATAATTTTCGAGCAGATCATCTTCGCTCATGGCGCTATCTTCCTTCCATCCAGCAAAGCCCGGTTTTGGCGCGGTTTCTGTCATCCATTCCCGCCTGCCATCATCAGGCAGGATGGCTGGCGGAATAGAGTTTCGCAAGCCATTGCTTGAAAATTCTGATCCGAACCAGCTGATTGAGGATTCAGCCCATTTTCGTCGCGCTGATCACGCAATAGCGCAAAATCGAGCGGCGATAGGCCCAATCCAGAAACCGGCCGGTGACCCGATATTTGACCAGTGCGGACCAGCCGATTTTTTTGCCAACGCCGGCAGCGGCATTTTTTTGACGCAACTTCAGGATGGCGCGGGCAAATCCGGGCATGACATGCTCGCTGACATCGATGATGCGGATGTCACTGAAGCCGGTTTGCTGCAGCTGGCGCAGATATGTTTCCCGGTGCACGATATTGGCCTCCGCGATATGCGAGCGTTTCAGCATCCAGCGCAGGATCCGATGCGTGAAGGAACCTGTCCGGTGCTGATCCGAAAGCATGAAGTCGGTTAGCGCCAGCTGGCCCGTCGGTGCGAGATATTGTTGCGCCAATGCGAAAAATTCCACCCGGCTGGGAAAATGATAGGCGCAGTCCAGCGCCAGGACATGGCTGGGCCTGTTCGCCGCGGCGCTCCAGGCTTCGGGGTCATTGATATCACCCTGTGCGATAGCAGCGGCGGCGGCCGGAAAACCGGCTTTTGCCAGCTTGGCTTTGGCATAGGCGGTCTGGCTGCGGGACAGGTTGGCACCGCAAACCCGGGCCACGCGAAAATGCTCGAGCCAGAGGAGCAATTGGTCGCCGCAGCCAAAACCGGCGTCGAAAACCACCGACTGAGGGTTCAGGCCAGCCTGTTCGCCGAGCAACAGCGCCAGCGCGCGGCAAGCATCTGAATATTCCGTTGCCGTTTGCCAATATCCCAGATTGCCCCAGGATTCCCCTTCACGATTGAGCGCCAGTTCCGCCAGATCGTGGAATTCGGACATCGCTCAGACCGCAGCGGCGGTGCTGGCTTTCCAGGGTATGGCGGCACCCAATCGTTCCGCCACCGCCACCGAAGAATCGACCGCCGCCTCGAGCAGCGGAATTTTTTCCGCCATATAGGAGCCGCACAGCCATAGTCTGTTGCCGGGCTGATTCTGGCTTTCGCGCAAAGCGATGACTGCCTTGCGGCTGTCCCGCGTCACCGTCGGCCGGGTGAAATCGACTCTGGCCAGTTCGCGGTTGGGGGCGATTCGGCGCATCGGGTTCCAGGTCTGGAATATGGTTTCCTGGCCGGACAGGCGGGCAATTGCCTTGGTCAGATTCACCGATACTTCGGCGCGGTGGCTACCACGCGGGACATGATAGCTGACCGGAGACAGGCGCTTTGCCGGTGCCGGCAGGATGTCCTCATCGGTGTGGACGCTCATGCTGGACCGTTCGAAAGGAATGCGGTTGAGCAAGCTCTGGCGATCGTCAAATCCGGATATCATGGCCGCCGCCTGCTGCGCCTGGGCGGCGACGACAACCTGATCAAAGCGCTGATCCGCGCCCGCCTTTGTCACCACGCGAAGCTGCTGGTTCGCCGGTTCGATGCTGGCGACCGGACTATTCGTCCTGAGTTCCACATCGACCAGCATGCGAGGGACAATATCATCCACACCTTTGGCGGCGCTCATGATCCCGATCTCGTGGATACCGCAGGTCAGATATTCCAGCATGATATCCGCCGGATAGGCGCGCACCGCCTGATAGTCGCAGGTGCAGGTCACAGACATCATCGGTAACAGGATGGTTTCGACAAACTGCTGGCCCGCCCCGGATTGCTGCAAATATTCGCCAAAGGACCAGTCGGCCAGATCGGTCCGGCCGACATCCCGCTTTGCGCGAGCAAAAAACCGCCGGCTCTGCAGGCCGGTGGTCCAGGCCGCAGGGCTCAGCCAGCTGCGCCCTTTGAAATGGGAGAATCGCCGCGCGCCCCAATCTTTATTGCCATAATGCAGGATGACACGGTCCGCCTCATCGGAGAATATCCCGCTATGGTCGCTGGTCACGATCTCGACGCCAATATGCTCATAGAGCGCGAACAGATTGTCATAATAGCCGCGGCAGAAGATTCGCAGCGGGATGTCGATCCGGCGGGTGATACCATTGCTGGCATAGTCGACACTATACGCACCCATGCCGGCGCGCGCCTGGCTTTCAAAAACCGTAACCCGATATTTGTCCTTCAGCAAATAAGCGGCGGACAGACCGGCAATACCCGTGCCGATGACGGCGAGACTGGGTTTGTGCCGATTATGCGCGTCCGGTTCCATCAGGCGTAATAAGCCACGCTTTGCATCGCGGTCGCGATCAATTCGCGGCGGCTGTTCCAGATGCTCATATATTGGCTGCTGGCGCCATGATCAGCATGGTGGGTGTGGGAATCGATCAGCCACCAGCCGTCTTCGGTGGCGAGCTGTTCGGCAATGATATTGACCTGCCAGTTCATCGAGCTGACCATGGCATTCTGGTCGAGCAATCCCATGACCGAAGGTGGCAGGCTGTCGCACATGCAGAGGATTTCCGCCACCGGGTCGAGGCCGGCACGCTGTTTCAGCCGCATCCAGCGGGTCAGCCGGTTGGTCTTGGTGCTGGTGTCGATTCGCTTGCCGACATATTCCATGTTCGAAGTGAAAAACTGTGGCGGGCCGCTGTGCAGGTCGGCCTCGCCCGGGAGCGGAGGAAAATCCGGTGCGTCAATATCCGATGTCTTCACTTCGGTGGCACGGGGCGCGGCAAAAATGAAATTGCAATGGAGTCCAAGGCCCTTGTCGCCAAAAATCTCCGACTGGACAAAAGCGGTGCTCTTGCCGCGGCGCAACATGGCGGTTTCCGCGGTCAATGTCCCGAACAGCGGTCCGGTAAACGCAATTTGCGCTGATCGGAGGGGTGGCAGGTCAGCTTCGATATGGCTGGCTGCCTGATAGGCAAGCGCGCCAGACAGGCCGCCGAAGGCGGTGCGACCTTGGGTCCAGCTTTGCGGCAGAACCACGGGATGGTCAGGGCCACCGGGCCCACATTGATCGAGTAGTTCGGAAAGGGCGACAGGTTTGGGGTGTTTATCGGTCATTCCTTCCGCTTATCGGGCTAGTCGGCTGAAATCTACTGGTAAGTTTTCTATCGACATTTACAAAAGCATGGATTTGATTTATAGCTTTGTTGATTTTTCAATCTCTTAGTGAAAGATATTGTGATGAGCTATACCAACACCCTGACCCGCGCCGATCTTGCTGATACGATGAACCGGCAAGTGGGTCTGTCCCGTGCCGATAGTGCGGTCATGGTGGAATCGATTCTGGACCATATGATCGAGGCGCTGGTCGGTGGCGAAAATGTCAAAATTTCAGGATTCGGTACCTTCGTGTTGCGCGACAAGGGAGAACGCACCGGCCGCAATCCCAAGACCGGCGTTGAAGTGCCGATCGCGCCGCGACGGGTTTTGACCTTCCGCGCCAGTCAAACGATGCGTGACAGGATTATCGCCGCAGGTTAATGGACCCGGCGAACCGGGAGAGTAGAGTATGACCAAGGAAAAAGGGGCTTTCCGGACCATTGGAGAGCTGTCGAAAGAGCTTAGCATCAAACCGCATATTTTGCGCTACTGGGAAGACCAGTTCGCGATGCTGACCCCCCTTAAGCGCGCTGGTGCGCGGCGCCATTATCGCCCCGAAGATGTCGAGATGGTCAAGACAATCAATCGCCTGCTCAACGAAGAAGGCTATACAATCAAGGGTGCTCGCAAATTTCTGGCCGCTCGGCGCAGGGGACCTGAGATGTTCGAGGATGCACCGCAACCGGCCTCTGCTACTCTTCCATTGGTCGCAAAAACGCATCAGGATAATGGTCTGATGCTGGCGGAACTGAAATCGATCCGCGACCAGTTGACGCACGCGCTTAGCGCGGCTTAGTCTGGTCGGTATCGAGCGCCCATTGCGTCGCAACCTGATCATTCATTCTTCCGGGCTGACTATATTGCGTTGTGCGAACCAGTCTCGCAAAAATGCCGCCTGACATCCGGTAAAGCCGTTGCTGCCAACCGCTGAGCAGCTATTGGGCCGACCCAGCCGTGCGTCATCTTCATGGTTCTGGAATTGTGCTGTCCAGGACATGGCATATTGCGCTTTATCTTCTTTGTCCTTTTCCCGAACGGCCTTTGGTATCCGGTATCTTTCTGCTTCGGGCTGGCGTGCGCAAACAACGATTTCACCTTCTGTCGATTCCGGGCAATCGTCTTCACCATAAGTGATCAAAACCGACCATCGCTCGACAGCGTCGGTGGTGCTATTTGGTTCTTCAGATTTTGCCGGCGCTACGATCAGCATCGATCCCGTTGCCAACAGAGCGAATATTGCGCGGGCTGAAAAATTGACGATAGCCATCATCCTTGTGCCAGTGGTTTCGACCAGGCATCAGCGATCATCAAGATCCGCGATACGGGGGCCGGAACAGGTCCAGATACCATCTGTAAGCCCCGGGACATTTCCATCGCCTGAACCCGCGAACGGACAGGGCCGATTTTGCTATCGTTGGATCATCAATCAAAGGTGGAGGGAATAGGCGGGATAATTTCGGAACCTGACCGGGCAGATAGGTCTAGTCGTAATTAGGCCCCAGTTCCGGATCAAGATCACGCGGCCGGGTGAAACGGTCGAGCGTGCCGCATTTTTCGGTGATATCCGCCCAGTCATCGATAGCCAGTGTCATCTCGGCCAGCGTGGCAGTCGGATATTTGGTTTCCACCTGGTCGCGGGCCGGGGAGCTGCCGTCATCGGGAACAAGATCGAAGATCAGGTCCTCCAGCCCGGGATTATGGCCGACCATCAGAATATGGTCTGCATCGGCGCGGGCAGCGCGCAATACGTCGAGCAGAGTGGCCGACGAGGCGAGGTAGATTTTGCGGTCCCAGGTCGGTTCCATCGCCAGACCACTGGCTTCCTCAACATTTTCCAATGTCTCGATTACCCGCACGGCGGGGGAGGCAAGGATTTGATCGAAGCTCAGTCCATTGTGCTGGATGAAGCGGCCCATCACTGCTGCCGCGCGCTTGCCCTTCTTGTTGAGCGGGCGATCAAAATCGCGATCGACCGGATCATCCCAGCTGGATTTGGCGTGGCGCAGGAGTGTCAGTTTTTTCATTGCCGATTGTCATGCATCAAACTTGTTTCAGTTGGAAGACCGGATTGCTTCATTTCCGATTTTGCCTTGCGGATCTCGGCCAGCGCCTGTTCCAGCGGCATGCGCTCCACCGGCGTGCCTTCGGGAAAGGCGGAAAGCAGACGTGTGGGGAAGGCGGAGGAGAGGATGACAAAATGGCCATGGTCATCGGCGCGGCGTATGATCCGGCCAAAGGCCTGCGCCAGTCGCGCGCGAATGATCCGGTCGTCATAGGCGCTGCCGCCACCCGCCAGTCGCCGGGCGCGGTGGAGAATATTGGGGCGTGGCCAAGGCACCGATTCCATCACTACCAGTCGCAGACTCTGGCCGGGTACATCAACCCCATCGCGCAGGGCATCGGTGCCGAGCAGGCTGGCCTTGGGGTCATCGCGGAAGATATCGACCAGGGTGCCGGTGTCGATCGGATCGACATGCTGGGCATAGATCGGCAGCCCGCTTTGCGCCATCCGGTCGGCGATCCGTGCATAGACAGTGCGCAGGCGCCTTATGGCGGTGAACAGGCCGAGCGTGCCGCCGCCGGACGCTTCGATCAGCTGGGCATAGGCACCGGCCAGTCCCGCCATATCGCCGCGTTTCACATCGGTGACGATGATGACCTTGGCCTGATTGGGATAGTCGAACGGGCTAGCAACTTCGAATTCCTGCGGCGCATGTTCGAGATGCACCGCGCCGCTGCGCGCCCGGGCGGTATCCCAGCCGCCGCCGCCTTTCAGCGTCGCCGAGGTGATCATCACGCCATGGGCGGGTTTGGTGACGACTTCGGTAACCGGGATGGTCGGGTCGAGCCAGTGACGGCAGATCCCGACATCATATTCGCGGCCTTCATAGCGGTCGATCATCAGCCAGTCGACGAAATCGGGATCGGCCGGTCCGCCGATGCGCGACAGCAGCGAGAGCCAGCCTGACAGGGTATCGCGGCGCCAGCCGAGGCTCGACAAGGCACCTTCCATCCGGGCGCGGGCCTGTGCGTCCATCCAGTCTGGGCCCTCCTCGATCAGATGTTCGATCCGCTGACCTAGCCGGACCAGCGGTTTGAGCAGCGCATCCATCGCCTCTGCGGCATTGGCCACCGCGTCGATCATCGGGCCTTCGACATCGGTCAGCTCGGTTTCCAGGCCATAGCCGGCATCGGCGCTCTTGCTTTCGTCGCGGGCAAAAACCATCGCCCGGACCTCGTGGAGCAGGGCTTCAATCGGGCCAGAAGGTTCACCTTCGCCGATCCGCTGGAGCCAGCCGTCACCGGGCATTGCTTCCGCGGCATGGCGGGCGCTCTCGATCGCACGGCCGCCTTCTTCGTCATAGGATGCCAGATCGGCGAGGCGTGCGGCGAGTCCGCGACGGCGGCCCCGGTTTTTCGTTTCCGGCCCGATCACCCAGCGCCGGATCTCGATCGTCTCCTGCCCGGACAGCCGCGCGGCAAACATCGAATCGGCGGCGTCGAACAGATGATGGCCTTCGTCAAAGATCAGCCGTGTCGGCCGGTTCTGCTGTTCGCGCCCGCGGGCAGCATTGACCATGACCAGTGCGTGATTGGCAATCACGATATCGGCTTGCTGGCTGGCGCGGGCGGCTTTCTCGATGAAACATTTGCGATAATGCGGGCAGCCGGCATAGACGCATTCCCCGCGGCGGTCGGTCAGTGCGGTGGCGCCATTGCGACGAAACAGGGTGGTGAGCCATCCGGGCAGATCGCCGCCAACCATATCGCCGTCCTTGCTATAGGCGGCCCAGCGCGCGACCAGATGGGCAAGGATCGCCGCCCGTCCGGCAAAACCGCCCTGCAGCGCGTCTTCCAGATTGAGCAGGCAGAGATAATTTTCCCGGCCCTTGCGCACGACGACTTTCTTGCGAAATGTCTCTTCGTCCGGATAGATGCGCCGGGTTTCCCGGTCGAGCTGACGTTGCAGCGCCTTGGTAAAGGTCGAAATCCACACGGTACCGCCGGCCTGGCGCGACCATAAGGAAGCAGGCGCCAGATAGCCGAGCGTCTTGCCAATCCCGGTGCCCGCTTCTGCCAGCAACATATTGGGCGCACCCTTGATTCGGCGTGGATTGAATATCTGGGTAACGGCGGCGGCGTAGTTTTTCTGGCCCTTGCGATCCTCGGCACCCTCACCGGTCAGGGCATTGAGCGTGGCGAGCGTATCTTCCTTGTCCATGGTGATTGATTGGGGCGCCGGACGCGGTGGCTCTTCTTCCCATTCCGTTAGTTTGGCAAACAGCCAGCGTTCCGCCTCGACCGGCTTTTCCAGTTTTCGTCCGACTTCCTGTGCCCAGGGCCAGCGCAGCCGGTAGAGCGCCTGGGCACTGCTCCAAGCGCCTTCCCGCTCTTTCCAATAAGGTGCCTCCAATCCTTTCAGCAGCAGGCGCGCGGCCTGCCGATAGAGACTGGCAATATCGGCCTCCTGATCCGGAGGGGTCAGGCCGAGTGTCTTGGCGAGGCCAGCCGGTGTCGGGACAATGAACTGTGCTGGATGGATGAAGGCGAACAGCTCCAGCAGGTCGAGACCGGACAGATCCGGATAGCCGAGCCGTTGACCCAGCAGCGGCGCATTGAGCAGGATATGCGGCGTTTCTGCGACACGGCCAATCGCTTCGCCCTTGCCAATCGCGCGGGTTTCGCCATCGATCGAGCAAATCCAGATGCCGCTGTGGCTGGCGTGAAGCGCGGGATAGGGGAGGGAGCTATCGGTCAAGATTATCGCGGCTGTGTCAGGGCGCGTGCGGACCGACGAGCGCGACCCCGGCAATGAAGCGATGGGCACCGAACAAAACCGCATAAAGCACGAGCGCGATGACGATGCTGATCACTTCCCGGCCTGGCGTCGCCACTGCGGGCGGTTTCACCCAGGCACCTTCATTGCGAGATACGGTAAAGATAGAGATCAGCGCCCAGAGGCCGAGACCGCCAAATAATATCAGCGACTTGTTGTCGCCATTGGCAAGCAAATGGCCGGCAGACCAGATCAACACACCGGTCAGCATTGGATGCCGGATCCACTGTTTGATCCTTGATTTCCCCTGCGCCACGCCAATCAGATAGATGGCGAAAAAGACTAGCAACATATTGAGATGGCGGCCCCAGCTGGGCGGATCATAGACAAATTCTCCCGGAGCCGAGCGCCAGCCGAAAATCATCAGGCCGAGCGATGTCAGCAGCAACAGCGCGACCAGACCTTTATGCGGCCCTTCGCCAATCGCGCCCTGAATCGAGCCACGTAGTCCCGGCGTAACCGATTTCATAAGGTGAACGATGCTCCAGAGAAGCACGCCCGCGATCAATAGTGTCATCACCATTCTCCTGATTTTGTCCTCTTCTAACTTGCTATACAGGCTAAGGCCACTATTTGCGCAGCATAGGCAGAAAAACAGGACAATTTCGTGACCGACTATCGTGAAGCAGCAGAGAATTCCAAAGCTTGGCCATTTGAGGAAGCCCGCAAGCTGCTCAAACGCTATCGTGGTGAGCGCGGTGCGCCTGCACCCAAGCCAGGTGGCGAGCCGATGCTGTTTGAAACCGGCTATGGTCCTTCGGGCCTGCCTCATATCGGCACATTCAACGAAGTGTTGCGTACCACCATGGTGCGTCATGCCTATGAGACGCTCACCGGCAATCCGACCCGGCTGATCGCGTTCAGCGATGATATGGACGGTTTTCGCAAGGTTCCGACCAATGTCCCCAATCAGGATATGCTGACAGAGCATCTTCACAAGCCATTGACGCAAGTTCCGAATCCCTTCGAAACCGATCACGAAAGCTTTGCCGCGCACAATAATGCGATGCTGCGCGAGTTTCTCGACCGCTTCGGCTTTGATTATGAATTCGTCTCCTCGACCGAGAAATATCAGAGCGGCGCGTTTGACGAGACGCTGAAACTGGTGCTGGCGCGCAACCAGCAGATATTGGACATCATGCTGCCGACCTTGGGCAAGGAACGGCAGGCGACCTATTCGCCGGTGCTGCCGATCAGTCCGAAAACCGGTCATGTTCTGCAAGTTCCGGTGGAAGTGGTGGATGCCGAAGCCGGGATTGTGCGGTTCGAGGATCAGGGCGAGATGATCGAACATAATATCCTCTCCGGTGGCGCCAAGCTGCAGTGGAAAGTCGACTGGGCGATGCGCTGGACGGCGCTGGGCGTCGACTATGAAATGTACGGCAAGGATCTGACCGAGAGCGGTATCCAGTCGGGCAAGATCGCCAAGGTGCTGGGCACGCGCAAGCCGGAAGGCCTGATCTACGAAATGTTCCTCGACGAAAAAGGCGAGAAGATTTCCAAGTCCAAGGGCAATGGTCTCAGCCTCGACGAATGGCTGCGCTATGGTTCCGAAAACAGCCTTGCCTTCTATATCTTCCGCGAACCCAAATCGGCCAAGCAACTGCACCTGGGCGTCATCCCCAAAGCGGTCGACGAATATTTCCAGTCTCGCGCCCTCTGGCATGAACAGACACCGGAAAAGCGGCTCGGCAATGCGGTCCATCATGTCCACAATGGCGATGTGCCGACCGACACGATCCCCGTGACCTTCGGTCTTCTGCTCAATCTCGTCGGCGTGATGGGCGATGCTGATCGCGACCAGATCTGGGGCTATTTGCGCCAATATGCGCCGGACGCGACGCCAGAGCGCTATCCCGATCTCGACGAACTGATCGGCAATGCCATGGCCTATCACAAGGATTTCATTGCCCCAACGCTGCACCGGCGCAAGCCGGAAGGCGTTGAAGTGGCAGCACTGGAACGGCTCGACCAGGAACTTGCCGGGCTACCAGAACATGCCCCGGCCGAAGATATCCAGACGATCATCTATACGATCGGCAAGGAAGGCGGCTTCGAGAATCTGCGCGACTGGTTCAAATCGCTTTACGAGACGTTGCTGGGATCGTCGCAGGGGCCGCGCATGGGTAGTTTCATCGCTCTGTACGGGGTGAAAAATACCCGCGCATTGATCGCTGACGCGCTGGCTTTGCAATGATCGATATTTTCACCACCGGTGGGACGATCGACAAGGTCTATTTTGATGCCTTGTCCGAATATCAGATCGGGGCGACGGCATTGCCGGATATCCTGTCCGAGAATAACGTCTTTGTAGCCCACCGGGTGACGCAGTTGATGCGCAAGGACAGTCTCGAACTGACCGACGCAGACCGGGCCGCGATCCATGATGCGGTGGCGGCGAGCGATGCGGACAAGATCCTCGTGACCCATGGGACCGACACGATGGTGGAAACCGCGCGCGCGCTGTCCGATATTGCGGGCAAGACGATCGTGATTACTGGCGCAATGCAGCCGGCGACGCTGCGCAACAGCGATGCCGAGTTCAATGTCGGTTTTGCGCTGGCCGCAACCCAGACGCTGCCGCCCGGCGTGTATATTGCGATGAATGGCGAGGTTTTCGATCCTGCGACAACGCAAAAAGACCGCTCGGCGCATCGCTTCATCAGGGTTTAGGATTAGCTTGCAGACAGGATTTCAGTGACGGAGGGTTGAGATGGCAATGCGGACGGTCGAGCAACTGAGCGAGCAACTGCTCGACAAACCATTGGCCGCGCTTTCTCCCGAGGAACGGGGCGTATTGGAGGCGATCGTCTCCCGCCAGATTATTGCGGACGATGCCAGCACTCTGGCCGACGAGCAGGCCAGTTTCGGTGAACGGCTTTCGGACCGGGTGGCCTCGGTCGGTGGTTCCTGGGGCTTCATCATTGCCTTTGCGCTCGTCCTGTTCGGCTGGATGCTGCTGAACTCGGAAATCCTGACCCGGTTCAATGCCGCTTTTGATCCCTATCCCTTCATCTTTCTCAATCTGCTGCTGTCGACGCTGGCCGCGATTCAGGCGCCGATCATCATGATGAGCCAGAATCGAGCCTCCAACAAGGACCGGATCGCCGCCGCGCATGATTATGAGGTCAACCTCCGAGCAGAGATCGACATCATCCGCCTGCATGAAAAAATCGATCTGCTGATGCTCGAAAAAATCACCAAGCTCGAAGCCGACCTCAGCGAGATCAAGGCAGCGGTGCAGCCAGCGGGTTGAATTTTTTGCCGATCAGCATGGCGACCGCAATTGCCCCGATCATCGTCAGATAAGCGACCAGCCCGTACAGGGTCAGTCCCGGTATCGTCCACATCAACAGGACATCATTCCCGCCCGGCACGGCGCTGGCACCTATCCCCATCAGAAAGCCACCGGCCAGATTGGCCAGCGCCAATTTCCAGCCGCCCCATTCCGGTTTGTACCGGTCCTTGAGCCAGCTGGAGAATATCGCACCGACGAAGAGCGCGATCACGGCAAATTCGATGGTCTTGCCAACCGAGAGGCCCTGGCCCTTCAGGAAGCTGTTGAGTAGCGCGGTATAGGCCCATTCGGGCCGCGTGCCATAGATTGTGGCGGCGCAGATGCCGATGGCGATCAGCGCGAGATAGGCCTTTTTGCGTCGGACGAGAGCCAGCCACAGGCTGATCAGCGCGATGATGATCAATATCCCCAGCGCAATCTGTTTTGTCAGGCTTTGCGCGACCATCGTGCGCGGCAGAAACTCGATCGGACCGAACAGGTCGAGACCATTGCCGCCGGCTAGCCACAGGGCAAAGCCCAGGCCGACGAAGCTCAATATATAGCTGAATTTGCCGGTTCCGATATAGCCTACGGTGCCGATGAAACAGCCCCGGTTGATCATCGCGCCCAACCCCATCACTACCGCCCCGAAGAACAGCTGGCCGTTCAGCGGGATGTCGAGCGGCAAATGGACCCGGCCGGTCCATTCAACCAGCAGGAACAGCATGATCGCCGCCCAGCTTGCCACGACCAGCAGACCGAACAGCCAGTCCATCTTGCCCTGATTGACCCATCGGCCGGTCGCCGCCACCGTGCAGGTTGCGGCCCGGCTTAGGGCGAACCCCAGGATGAAGGCCAGCGGGATGACGTAGAAGGAAGGCATGGCCCTGTTTACCCCGTTGATCAGATTCCACAACGCCCGCAATCAATCGCTATTGTATTCACCGGGTTCGGCCCATAGGTTTCAGTCATGAGAATAAACGCTGATTTTGATCAACCCGTGGTGATGTTGCCCGAGGATATGGCTTGGGTTGCTTCTCCCTTGCCCGGTGTCGAGCGCAAGATGCTCGACCGGATTGGCGATGAAGTGGCGCGGGCAACCTCGCTGGTGCGCTATGCGCCCGGCAGCTTTTTTGACCCGCATGTCCATGGCGGCGGTGAGGAGTTTCTGGTGGTCGAGGGCGTGTTTTCGGACGAGCATGGCGATTATCCGGCTGGCACCTATGTCCGCAATCCGATTGGCACCAGACACAAGCCGCATAGCAAGGACGGGTGCACCATATTGGTGAAGCTGCATCAATTTGATCCGGCGGATACAGCGCATTTCTCGATGCATATGGATGATCTGCTATTTGAAGATGGCGGCGCTCCTGGCGTTGAATTTGCGTGGCTGCACCGGTTTGAAGGCGAGCAGGTGAAGATTGTCCGCTGGGCTCCGGGCAGCAGCTATCCCAGGCATGTTCATGACGGCGGCAGCGAGACGTTCATTCTCGAAGGCAGCCTGTCGGATGAACATGGCCACTATCCTGCGGGCAGCTGGGAACGGACGCCCGATGGCTGGAGCCATTGCCCCCATAGCGGAAAAGGCTGTCTTGCCTGGGTGAAAACTGGACATTTGACGACCGGGAAACTCGGCAAATATGCTCAAGCCGCTGGCTGAGTAACCGTCCGCATCACTTCGCCATAATTTTTCGCCAGCGTCATCCGGGGACCATAGCCTTTCGCGATCAGCAGCCGGTTCGCTTCGGCCAGATTATAGCAGGGCACGCCCATGAACAGATGATGCTCGCTGTGATAGTTCACCCAATATGGTGCGAGCGAGGCGCGCTCCCACCAGCTGGCATAGGTGGTCCGGGCATGGCTGAACGGATCATCGCCGCCGGTGGTGGTGCAGGCATGTTCGGCGATATTGCGGATGCGCAGGATCAGCTGGAAGGTGGTCGCCAGCGCGACCAACCAGATCAGGAACGGAATGATGCCGAGCGTAGCCAGGCTGACCAGCAGCACCGCCAGCTGGATCAGCAGAAAGCGGCCCACCGTCCGCGTCGTCCGTTTCGCGCCATCGAGATCGACCACCGGAGCGGCCACGCCGGCGGCACCATTGCGGTTGAGCGGGGTGCCCGCCGATGTGTCGCGCTTGGCTGGCGCGGCGGCGTCACTCTCACCCGATAGCATGGCTTTCAGTCCCTTCCAGGCCACCGCGAACTGATTGCCACGCTGTTTCAGAAATGTCTGTCCGGTCAGGTCGCGGATGATCTTGCGCCGCATGCTGGCGGGCGTGGTCGGGAAAGCTGCGGACAGGCCGAGATCGGGATCTTCGCTCTGCTGGGTGTAGCGGTGATGGGTCAGATGATAGGCGCGATAGCTGTGCAGGTCGCTGCCGGTTGCCGATCCGGTCAGCCACTGGCCAGCGAAATTGTTGATCTTGCGCTTCGGGTGGAGCAGGCCGTGCGCCGCTTCGTGCATCAGGATCGACAGGCCCAGTTGCCGCCCGCCGACCAGTAGCAGCGCCAGCGGCGTCACCACCAGCCCGGCCAGCCAGTGCCATTGCCAGAGCAGCGCCGTGCCGCCGGTGACCAGCGCCACCATCAGCCAGCCGTGCAGCGTCAGCCACAGCCCGTGCCAGCGCGACACGCGAGTCAACTCCGTCCACTCGTCGCGGGCGAAAATCTCATTGGGCTTGGCAGCTTTTACAGCGGGCATGCTAGTCTTCTCCTTGTCTCAATATAGGCATTTTTTGAAGATTTTACAAACTTCCGGCCTGACGCTACGACATGCTTGGGGCAATGTTTTGCGCTGTCAGTTGTGAGTGCTTTAATCATGCCATGTTCGGGATGAAAAATACGGGGAATCGCGATGCAAATCAGGCAATTTAGACACCGGTTCGAGGCGGCGCGGATTGCGTTGCTGGCATGCTTTATCATTCTCGTGCCGGGGCTTTCTGCCCCATCGGCCCATGCCCAGATCGAATTGCCCGGCATCGAAGTTCCTGCCGAACCAGTAGATCCGGAGCCGGTTATCGAGGCGCAAGCCATATCGCCAACGGATCAGGACATTGAACAGCGCATTTCGGGTATCTTTAATGAAATTGATGCTCTGAAAGGCGTTCGGATTAGGGTCGATGCCGGCGTGGTGGCGATGACCGGCGATGTGCCGACACTGGCCGATGCCGATCGCGCTGAAAGCATCGCGGCCCGGGTGGCGGGCGTGGTTACCGTCGAAAATGCTTTGGAACGGAATCTGGATGTTGCGGATAATCTGCAGCCGGTCACCGACAAGCTGAAAAACAATCTCCAGAAATTTCTCAATATCCTGCCGCTGCTTGGCATAGCATTGGCTATCTTCATCCTGTTCTGGTTGTTGGGCCGGGTTCTCTCCGGACTGACCGGCCTGTGGCGGCGGATTGCGCCAAACATGTTCATGGCGGAACTGATGGCGACCAGTATCCGGATCATCTTTTTCATTCTCGGCTTGATCATCGCGCTTGATGTGCTGCAGGCGACCGCATTGATGGGCGCGATCCTTGGCGGTGCCGGTGTTCTTGGTCTGGCGATTGGTTTTGCAATCCGGGACACGGTCGACAATTATATCTCGAGCATCATGCTCTCGATCCGCCAGCCTTTTCGCGCCAATGATCATGTCGTGATCGGCAGCCGTGAAGGGCATGTCATTCGCCTGACGTCGCGGGCAACCATATTGATGACGCTCGACGGCAATCACCTGCGCATTCCCAACAGCACCGTGTTCAAGGCCGAGATACTCAATTATTCCACCAATCCCGAACGCCGCTTTGATTTTGAACTCGGGATTGATGCCGCAGACGATCCGCTGGCGGCGATGAACATCGGTCTGGAAGCGCTGCGACGGCTGGATTTTGTGCTCGATGAGCCCGACGCCAGTGCCCGTCTGGAACAGGTTGGCGATTCCAATATCGTCATCAGCTTTTTTGGCTGGATTGATCAGGGAAATAGCGATTTCTTCAAGGCCCGCAGCATTGCGATTCGGGCAGTGATGAACATATTGGACGCAGAAGGTTTCGGATTGCCGGAACCGATCTACCGACTGCGTTTTGACAGCGGTGCGCCGCTTGAGATAGCGCGCAGCCCGAAAGATGAGGATACTGGTGCCGGGGCACAGAGCAAGCCGACCCACAAAGCGCCGCAACCGGATCTCGCGATGGAAGATGTCAGCCGCGAAAATGATATCGGCAAAAAGGTTGCGGAAGAACGCGCGGCTGCTGGCGAGCAGGATATATTGGACGAGGCACGGCCTATCGAGTGAACTATTGGCGGGATAGTTCCTCCGCCAGCCGCAGCATGAAATCGGCGCCGCGCCCGAATTGTTCGACCGCCAAATATTCATTTGGCTGATGCGCCTGCTCGATCGAACCGGGGCCGCAGATCACGGTGGCGAAACCGGCCTGCTGAAATTGTCCGGCCTCGGCAGCATAAGAGACTACCCCCGACGGGCCATTGTCGCCGGTCAGACGGCGAACAAAATCTTCCGCCTCCTGCGAACCGGCCGGCGCCATTGGCGGCGCGTTGGACAGCCGGGTGATGGTGACGCCAGCTGCGGCAAAGGCCTGTTTCATCTCGCCATCGAGTGCCGCGATTTTCGCCTTGAACGGCGCCAATATGGCTTCGGGGTCGACATCCGGCGGGCAGCGCAGGTCAAAGACAAATTGCGCCCGCCGGGCGAGGATATTCGGCGCGGTGCCGCCCGCCATTGTGCCGATGGTCAACGTCGCATGCGGCGGGATGAACGGCGAATCCGGAGCGCCCTGTTCCCACAAAGTCCGCGCCAGAGCGGCCAGATCATGCATCAGCTCCACCGCCACCATATTGGCGGAAAGGCCAAGATGGGGCAGGCTGCTATGGGCTTCATGACCCAGCACTTCGACTGCGTGGACGGTGATGCCCTTGTGTCCGGTGACGACCTTCATCATCGTCGGCTCGCCGATAATCGCCAGCGCCGGTTTCGGCAGCTTTGCCGCCATTTCCTCGATCATCGCCGGCGCGCCAAGACAGCCGATTTCCTCGTCATAGCTGAACGCCAGATGGACTGGACGCTTGCCATTTTTGAACAGGGGCACGGCGGCCAGTGCCAGCGCGATAAACCCCTTCATATCGCAGGTTCCCCGTCCGTGCAGCAGGCCGTCGCGTTCGTCCACTGTCCATGGATCGCTCTGCCAGTTCTGCCCGTCAACCGGCACGACATCGCTATGGCCGGAGAGGATGATCCCGCCTGCGACATTGGGCCCGACGGTGGCGTAGAGATTGGCTTTGGAGGCATCGGCATTAATCACGCGCGTCGATGCGACGCCGTGCTGGCCGAGATAATCCTCGACCCATGTGATCAACTGCAAATTGCTGTTCCGCGACGTGGTGTCAAAGGCGATCAGCGTGGCGAGAATTTCGCGGGCGGAGGTGAGGAGAGTGTTGGTCATCGGGCCATAAACTTTACAAACTTTACAGTGTTAAGAGAAAGAAAGCGGACTGGCCCCAGATCGGCGAAAATTGGCGGGTTTGGGGGGAGGATTTTGCTTTGGTCATGCTGATCGATTATCACAGTGCACCCAGTGTAGGACAGGGAATTTTTCAACAAACCCCTCCTCTTCAGAGGAGGGGTTGGGGTGGTGTGGTGCCGCAAGCACAAATTCAGAAACTGGTATCGAACCAGTTTCCTCATATCCCACGCCAACCCCTCCCTTAAAAGGGAGGGGCTTTAGCCTCCGTCATTGCGAGGAGCGCAGCGACGAAGCGATCCAGTGTGGCGCTCGCGACCCTGGATTGCCACGCTACGCTCGCAATGACGGTAGGCAGGGCCCGGGAGAAGGGAAGGGCCATTGTCATCCCCGCGCAGGCGGGGATCCAGATAGCGCCCACCGACCGCTCCCACTGGATTCCCGCCTGCGCGGGAATGACACAGATCGGCGCAGGCCAAATAACGGTTGCACTAAACCGTTGGTGCCGAAATAGTCTGGCCGCAATGGCACGGATTGAAAACAGCGATCAGTTTCAGCAATGGCTGGAAGACAAGCCCGCCGAATGGGCGCAGGCGCTGGCGATCCGTTCGGCGCTGCGGTCGTTGCCGCATGCGCTATCCCCGGACGACATGCCAACGGGTCACTTGGCCGTGCCTCACTGGACGGCGCAAACGATCCGGGCGACAATCATATCATGGGCAGCGCGTAATTGCCCGGCCCATGATGCTGTAAAACCTGCAGCTGCTGCTGCTGCGGCGGCCGCCGGCAACGAAGTTGCCGGCGCTTCCAATGCGGCCGCTGCCGCCGTCGCTGATGCTGCTGCGGGCCACGCAACGAATCACAATGCCCTTGTCTCTGCTGTCAGGGCCGTCGGTGCAGCGAGTTATTATGCCGCCGATCCCACCACCAGCGACGCCGTATACTGGCAGCCGCTGGGTGAGGATTGCGATGTTTTACGCATTGCAACCGGTGCCGATGCCCAGGCGCAATCGCTGGCCTTGCTCGGTACGCCCCTTTGGGCGGGCGGGCAAATGCCCCCATCAATCAACGGCAATTGGGAACGAGCGGTTTCCAAACTGGGCGTTTCGGGCCTGCGCTTCTGGCTGCTCTGGTATCAGCGGCGTCTGGCGGGTGAGGCCAGCGGATTTGCGTTGCCCCCCGAACAGGATTTGATCGTTCAGGGACGGTTGCTTGAGCAGACGGATGACTGGTGGACCGGTGGTCGGGAACTCGACGATTTGGTGCAGTTCCAGAAGGTTACGCGGGAGATTGAGGGGTGGGTTAATGAGCGCCGCCGAGATGCAGTCACGCGCACTAAATCTGAACTCAGCGAACAGTTTTTAGATGCGCGCCGACTAGTCTCTGAACTCAAGTTGGATAGCAAAGAGCTTAATCCGGTCGATCAGTCACCTCCATTGGGACATAATAATCCTCCAAGCGAGATTGATGATTTGCTCGAACAAGGTCAGGATCTTGTCGATAGTGAAAGCGAAGATGTTGAACTCTACAAAAATCTCCGAGACAATATTCAGAGGTGGGCTGAAAGAACCTTTCGATGGGGTGCTGAGAAAGCAGATCGCTTTGTTGACGCCGCTATAGATTCCATGGGTAAAACGGCGGGAAAGACTGTTGGGATAGGTGTCCCTGTTTACGTGGCCTTCGGCGATAAAATAGCGCAAATTCTAGAATCACTTAACAAGCTCATTGGGCTGATAGGTTAGCCCCGGTACACCTCGGTCGCCCCAGCGAAGGGCACAGGCGACGAAAGCTTCGCCAGAGCTTTCTAAAGCCGAGCGGTCTAACCCAAGTTTCCGTTTCCCCACTATGATCGGTTTGGATGCCAGCCTGCGCTGGCATGACGGACGGGAGGTTGTGCCAGCATCCCTTCCAAGGGAGGGGGTGGGAATTGGCGCAGCCCATTCGCTACGCGAGCGATGCCGCCGCATCGCCACCACCCCAACCCAGTTCCGGGTCGATCATGCTCCCGGCATGATCCTGGACTGCCGGGTGCAGCGTAGCCCGGAACTTCTGAAGAGCAGGGACTAAGGGATGCAAAAATCAATCCGTGCCCTGCTCCGCTTTTGCCAAATTCGCAGCTTTCGCCTCCGCTTCTTTCATCAGCGCCTGCGCCGTTTCGGAGAGGGAGGAAGGGTGCGGGCTATTGGCTAGCGGGCCCAGCGTCACCGCTGCCCATGTATATTTTCCGTCTGCCATATACTGGTTTGCATTCATCCAGCGGAGCTGCGGATCATAGGGTGCTAGTTCCAGCGCGCGCTGGAGGCCCTGCACGGCTATGTCCGGCGGGGTGATGCCCTGGCCCCGGTAGCTCATGTAAAATTGCATCAGCGGAATCGGATTGTCATTTTCTATCCGGTTCACTTTCACAAACTGGCCGCGCACCGCTTTCCATGCGGCATCGAAATCTTCCGCATCGGGTGCCATCCGGGCCAGAGCATAGCCTTTCTGGATATGGGCATTGACCCGCCTGGGGTCTGCAGCGATGGCCTGGTCCGCCGCGGCGATAGCCTCCTTGTCATTGCCGGCATCAAATTCGGCCTCCGCCAATGCTGACTGGACGAACGGATCATTGGGGTATTTTGCACCAACCGCTCTGGCTTCGGGGAGCAAGGCCGCTGCCTGTTCTTCGTCGACGCCGCGCTTGGAGCGGATACGGATCGGCATCATTTCTGCTTCGGCGGCGTTCATCTGGCGGATATTGATCTCGCCAGTTTTCAGATATTCGGCGGGAATCTGATAGGTGGTGATCTTGCGTTTGCGAAGATAGCTGGTCAGGTCCCTGTCCAGTTGTTTGAGGTCGCCAAAGGCCTCGGTCGCAGCCTCCATTTCGGTTTTCCCGTTTGCCAGCGCTGCAACATATATATCCAACTGTCCTTTGCGCTCCTGAGAGAAATGCAACATGTGAAACAGCGCCCAGCTCTGCCCGTAGAAGCTGTCATAGCGTTTGGATTTATTGGCTTGATAGGCCTGGGTATCGAGCAATAGTTCGATCGGGACTTCTTTGGCGAGGGCGAGCTCATAGCCCCGGTTTTTAGAGGACAGGCCGACGCCAACGCTGCCGTCACTGCCGAATTTCGCGGTACCGTAAAACTCGGCAAAGCCCTCGCTCAGCCATTGGGGGTAAGCGCGTGCCGAAGAGCCGATCAGAAAATGATGGGCATATTCGTGCAGCAAAATCAGTTCGGATTGCGAGAGTTCGTGGCGGCCGGTTTTGACTTCCGGAATAACCGCCAATGATCCGCCTGCGCGCGGGACATAAAAGCCCTGTAGATATTTATTATCCTCACCGGCGAGTTCCCGCACGTCACGGGCGCTGTCGAGCGCGTAGATGGTCACACGATTGGAAGGGCTGGGTTTGTCGGTTGGCCGATTGAACAGAAAGCGCATGGTGTCATGATAACGCTCCAGGCGCTCGGCAAACTCCCTAACGTCCGATTCCTTCTGATCCGAAAATATCAGAAAATGATCGCTGCTGGCTTCATGCCACGCCGCCTGCGCCGGGAATCCGGCAACCAGCAGTGCGCAGCAGAAAAAAATAAAAAATCTAGCCATGAAAATGCCCCTATGCCTAGCTTCGGTATAAGTCGAAACCAAGTATAGGGGCAATGAATAGATGAAAAATATTGCCTAGACTTGCGAAGCAACCCAGTCGCGGATCTTCGTTTCCAGCACGGTCATCGGCAGCGCGCCGGTGTTCAGCACCTGATCGTGGAACTCGCGCGGGTCGAATTTGTCGCCGAGCGCATCCTGGGCTTCCTTCTTCAGCCGCTGGATGGTCAGCGCGCCGATTTTATAGGCCAGAGCCTGCGAGGGAATCGCGATATAGCGTTCGACTTCGGCGGTCGCATCGGTTTCGCCCATGCTGCTGTTGTCGAGCATATATTGGATCGCCTGTTCGCGGGTCCAACCCTTGCTGTGCAGGCCGGTATCGACGACCAGCCGCATCGCGCGGAGCATTTCGTCATCGAGATGGCCGAAGCGCTGATAGGGGTCGCCATAGAGGCCCATCGGGAAGCCGAGCTTCTCGGAATAGAGCGCCCAGCCTTCGACAAAGGCGGTGTTGCCGCCGAAGCGCATGAAGTTCGGCAGATCGGTATTTTCCTGGGCGAGGGAAATCTGGAAGTGATGGCCCGGCGCGCCTTCGTGCAGGTAGAGCGTGGTGATGCCCGAGGTGTTGCGCGATGGCAGGTCATAGGCGTTGAAATAGAAGACGCCGGGACGCGAGCCGTCGGGCGTGCCGCTCTGGTAGGAACCACCGGCCTGGAATTTCTCGACCGATTTGTCATAGGGGCGAATTTCCAGCGGTGATTTTGGCAGGATTTTGAACTGCTCGCCGATTTTCGCGTCGACCTTCTTGCCCATGTCATAATAGGCCTGGGTCAGCGCTTCGCGGGATTCCGGGTGAAATTGTGCGTCGGTCCGCAGAAATTCGAAAAATTCCGACAAGCTGCCGTCAAAGCCGACCTCGGCCTTGATTTCTTCCATCTCGGTCTTGATCCGGGTCACTTCGCTGATACCCAAATTATGGATATAGTCGGCCTTGAGCGGCAGGGTGGTCGTATTCTCGATCAGATTTTCATAGAGAATCGCGCCGCCCTTCATGCCCGACAGGCCTACCTCATCGCGGGCGACCGCGAGATATTCGTCTTTCAGGAAATCATGCATGCGCTGATAGCTGGCAAAAATATCCATGGTCGCGGCGGCATATGCCTTGGTCAGGCGGGTCTTGTCGGCGTCGCTGAAATCTTCGGGGAAATTCTTCGTCGGTGCCATGAACGGGCTGTTTTCGAGGCCGAGACCGATTTGCGTGGCGAGTTGCTCGATCACATTGTTGATCGTCAGCTTGGTTTCGACGACGCCGCTTTCCATGCCTTCGCGGAACCGGCCGATCGAACGATCGCCGAGCAGGATGAACTGCTTGTGGCGCTTGAGATTATCTTCGTAATTTTTGACCGTCTTGAACGGGGCCGCGCCCTTGCCGGAGGCAAAGTCGGGATAGAAAGTGTGGAAACCGCTGAAATGATTGACCGGGCGGACCACGGTCAGGGCCATGATTTCGTCGGAATAGCCCTTGAGCGCCTGCTGCTTGTCGCGCTTGAACACGTCATAGGCAATCTTGTCGGTGGCGCTCAGCTTGTTGCGGTCGAGTTTGAGCAGCGCCGCCAGTTCGGCGGTTTCGGCGGCCTTTTCCTTGGCGAAATATTCGTCGCTGATATAATCGCCGAGCTGATCGGCATAGCGTTCGTCGCCGCGGAACAGGGCGCCGATCGGATTGCGCTTCAGATTTTCCTCGTCGCTCTTGGCGAACAGGGCCTTCATCTTGGCGCCCTCGGTCATCTCCGTGGCTTCGTGATGCTCCATCGCCGCTGCGCTGGTCGCGGCAAGTGGCTGGGCGATCGCGATGCTGCCGGTCGCGAGCAGGCTGGTGCCGAGGAGAAGAGCCAGGGATTTCTTGATCATTTTATATTCCTATCCAAAAACTGTTATGGCCAGCTAACACGGTAAAGTATCGCTCGCAACGACTTCCCCCGGGCGTTGACGTCGTTGGTCGAAACCGGTCGTGCGTTGGTCGTTACGCCAGCATTTCAGCCCGGCGAGGCATTTCCCCACTGGTTGATTCGGAACCATTTGGTGATGATATATTTGGTGCCCTTTTCAACCGGCGTGCCAGCGTGCAGCGTGTCGATATTGGGAGTGCCGTCGAGCCGCATATTGTTCCAGATCAGCAGCATGCCGCGGCGCGGTTCAACCTCATATTGCAGTTGCGGGAAAGCGGTCGCGCCGCCCTGTTCCGGCTCGTTGAGATAGGCCATCGCGGTCCAGCTGCGCTGGCCGCCATTGGGGCCTTCATATTGCCAATATTTCTCGCTTTCGTGGAAATAGTCGTGATGATCCTTGAACTGCTGGCCGGGCTGATAGCGCTGGCCCTGGAGGATTTCGCTGTGCGTTTGCGGCAGGCCCATCAGGTCGCAGATCGATTGATCGATGCGGCGGATGTCGGGGTCGGCGGGATTGACATTGCAGCTGTAGCTGGTGCGATAGCCCTCGCGCTGGGTGCCTTCGTACAGGGTCGAGGGCTGGCTGTCGCTGTCGATCATGGTGATCAGCAGGTCGCAATCGGTGTCGCTGAGGAAATTCTGGTAGACGAAGAGCTGCACAAAGGGGCTTTCCAGCCACTGCACCCGGGGATGGGCGTTGAGCGTTTCGGTAACCTGATGACCGAGCGCCGCCATTCGCCGCGGGCTGGCATAACGCTCGGTCTGCTTTTTCGAAAAGGCTTTGGCCATGGCTGAAGCCTAGTCGATGATGCGACCGCGCACCATCACCCAGTCGACTTTTTCAAGCTTGCGGACATCGTCGAGCGGATTGCCGTCGAGCGCGATCATATCCGCGGAATAGCCGACCGCGATCCGGCCGATTTCATTGTCCATATCGAGCATTTTGGCGGCCACGGTGGTGGCGCTGGCAATGGCTTCGCGCCGGGTCAGGCCGGCATCGACCATCAGCTGCAGTTCCTCGGCATTGCGGCCATGGTCAAAAACACCGGCATCGGTACCAAAGGCGATCGGCACGCCCATTTGCCTGGCCATGGTCACCGCTTTGCCAACCTGGCCCATGGTCATGCGGATCTTGTCTTCGACCACCGGCGTGTAAATGCCCTTGCCCAGCCGCTCGCTGACGCCCTTGAACGCCATCAATGTCGGGACCATCGCCGTGCCGTTGGCTTTCATGACTTTCAGCGCCGCCTCATCGGCGAAGGTGCCATGTTCAATAGTGTCGATGCCAGCCCGCGCTGCCGCCTCGATGCCGCGCGCGCCATGGGCATGGGCCATGACTTTCAGGCCGAGCGAATGGGCGGTGTCGGCGATTGATTGCATCTCCTCGCTGGTAAATTGCGCGTTCAGCCCACGACCCTGTTGCGACAGGACGCCGCCGGTGGCGGTGATCTTGATAATGTCGGAACCGGCGCGACTGGCCTTGCGCACTTTCTCCGCACATTCGACCGCACCGGTGCAGCTATAGCCGCTGGTCAGCAGGTCATTCACATCCTCGGTGAAGCCGGAGACATCGCCATGGCCACCAACAATGGCCAATGCGGGGCCGGCAGCAATGATGCGCGGGCCGGGGATGATCCCCTCGGCGGTGCCGCGACGCAGCGAGAAGGCGCTATATTGCGATGACCCTGCTTCGCGCACGGTGGTGAAACCGGCTTTCGCGGTGATCAGGGCATTTTTGGCGCCGACAACCACGCCCCATTCTGCGGGCTCGGTGGTTGATTTCCAGAAATCGCCGCCGGGATCGCCGGTCAGATGGACGTGCAGATCGATCAGGCCGGGCATCACGGTCTTGTCGGACAGATCGATGATGGTGGCGTCCGCGTCGGTCACCGGTTCCGATCCGCGCCGGATTTCGACAATCTTGCCATCCCGGACGATGATGGTGGCCGGTCCGCTCGGCTGCGCAGTGGCATCGGTCAGCAAATTGCCGACGCGAATGATCTGATCCTGGGCGATGGCGGTCGCTGGCAGCATTCCCAGTGCCAGTATCGTCAGGCTGAGCGCGCGTATCATCAAATTTCTCCTGTTGGTCGGATGCGCTTTTGCTTGGAGCTTGGACAAGTTGCAACAGGAAAAGGGTGATGGTCGCCCTGCCTTTTCACTCAGGGTGGAAGGCCAGACGTCGCGAGACAATGCCGCCGTTGCTTCATCACGCCATCAAATTTTCTTCGCTGGCCGCTTGGTACGATGGCGCAGACAAGGAGCCGGTGCTGCCGGTTTTGGAACAATGAAGGTGGACCTGTGCGTCCAGCCGCTCGTTGGTCAAAACAGCCGATCAAAGCCAGTGATCATTTTTCAGAACGGCTCTCAGACGGCTTGTCCCGGGCGTCAAAAGGGCTGGTTCCTGCCGCTATTTCATCCTTGTCGGAAACCCCGTCATTATCGTCGTCGGCATCATCCTTGTCATCCTTGCCATCATTGTCAAAATCGCGCGGGAAGCGATCATCGCTGTCTCTTATCCCGTCGCCATCGTCATCATTGTCCGTCCCGTCGGGGAAGCCGTCATTGTCATGGTCGAAAGGGAAGCGATCCTGGTCATCGGGGATGCCGTCATTATCGTCATCGGGATCATTATAGTCGTCTTTGCCATCATTATCATGGTCATAGGGACGCCGGTCCTTTTCGTCCGGAATCCCGTCATTGTCATCATCCTTGTCCACATTGTCGGTGTCCTGATCATTGTCATGATCAAATTGCGGGTTTCTGTGATGCGGGAATCGTTTGCCTTCTTCGTCGTCCGGGATGCCGTCATTATCGTCATCCTTGTCCTGCGCATCCGGGATGCCATCATTGTCATGATCGAACGGATATTTGTCTTTCTTGTCCGCAATGCCGTCATTGTCGTCATCGTCATCTTCCTTGTCAGGCTTGCCATCATTATCATGATCGTTCTTGCGGCTTTCGGATTCCTTGTCATCCGGGATGCCGTCCTGGTCGGCGTCACCAGCCGAGTCCTTCGGATCACGCGGAAATTTGTCATCCTTGTTTTTCTTTCCGTCACCATCAATGTCATTGTCCTCAGCATCCTTTACGCCGTCATTGTCCTGATCAAAGGGGCGCTTGTCCTCATCATTGGCGATGCCATCATTGTCCCAGTCCTTGTCCTGGCCGTGCGGGATGCCGTCTTTGTCACTATCGTCCGACGGCGGCTGGGTATCGGCATAGGCCGGCGCTGCCGTGGCCATGAACAGAGCCACGGCGCTGATTGCCGAGATGGTAAAATATGATTTATACGACATGAGAATCCCTCCTGTTTGAAAAAACATCTGAGCGGACCCTCGGGATTCTGAAATCCCGCCATCTTTCTAGCGCATTTTCGGAGATTTGGCAATTGGAGGGCATCTGTACTTTAATAATATCAGGACTCTGGAACATGCCGAGCCATCTCTGCGCCCATGCGCAGCATGATCAATTGATCCTTTTCAAAGGGAGTTTGCTGATATCTTGCCAACTGGCAGGGGATATTATCGCGAATATTGACTGGCGCGCAAAAGCCCTTCACCTGTTCGGCCAGTCGGTCTGCTGATCCAGGCGTCCGGTCTTGCCGGAGCGAATCGTAGGGCCTGTGAAAAAGCTGGCGAGAGAGATGAAATTCTGAGTCCAGGCTGACAATAGGAAGCGGCTCATGGCGATCATCAGCGTTAAGCCGTTGATCGCTGTCATCCGGGCGTGATCCACTCGGGCGCTTGAGTGAAATGAAGGCCGAGAAGCCTTCATTTCATCAACATATTCCAGCAGAGGGCTAGGAAAGCGTCTTGTACGCCGACCCTTTTGCTTATGGCTTCAAATGCCCGATTTGTTCATCCAGCAGGACAAGTTCACTGCCCGATGAGCAAGGCTTCTAGCTCGCGCCGTATTGCCCGAACGTGTTGCTAAACTCGTTCATTGCCGGATTTTTCATCCCCGTGGTGGAATCGCCATCCAAATTCAAAATCATGAGAACAGGCTTCTCATATTTTTTTCTTTTTTCGGCTGGAGCTGTTTCGCTTGCTGGTAGATTTTTCATCATTGTCCCCCATGATAAAGTTTCGACGCCTTGCGGTGAGCAGCCTTTCGAAACCTCTCGGCTTATTGACTAGTCGCCTTAGATTGAATGTCAATAAATGCAGAGAATATTCACGATATCTACAGACCATATAAAACGAGGAAAATGGCTGCTTTCGGGCAATGGTGTGAACCACGGAACGCTCGGCCTGGGCAGGAAGCAGAGCGGCATTTGGCGCTCCAAAAGCTCTCCTTTCGCGCGCTTGCAACTTGTGCGCTGAAAGACCCATGGCCGCCGGGATGCGGCCATAAAAAACCCGCCGCCTGTTCAGGCAGCGGGTCTCTTGGTTGATGCGTCCGGTCCTACCAGAAGAAATCGTGGATCACGTCAATGACTTCGCCGCTATAGGTATCGATCAGCAGGACATCGTCATAATAGCGGACCCAGCGCGTTCCCGGATAGGCCGCAGGCAGACGATAATAGCTGGGGTTGTTGATCCAGTAACGTGAGCCATAGAAGGCAGACCCGAGATAGATGCCGATGTTCAGGCGACGGTAGCTGTAATCCCGATAGGGGGAATAATAGCGGCCCATCCGATAATGATTGCGGTTGGCCTGACGATAGCGCTGCCAGTCATAGCGCCGGTCGTTGCGCCAGCTGCGGTTCCAGTTGCGGCTGCTGCGATTGTAATTGCGATTGTTACTATATTGGCGCTGATCCCGATAAGCCCGGTCAATCCGGCCATCCCGATTGCGATCGACCCGCCGGTCGACGCGGCCATTGTTGTTGCGATCATAGCGGCGGTCAATCTGGCCATCGCGGTTGCGATCGAAACGCCGGTCAACCCGGCCATCCCGGTTGCTGTCGCCGCGGCGGGCAGAGCGTTGCTGGGTAACTTGCCGGTCTTGTGTCACCGACCGGTTGGCATTGCGTTGCCGGTCAACCCGCTGAGTGCGCTGGGTTGCCAGATTGACGTTGCGATCCGCGCGATTTGGGAGAGCCTGACGCGCGGCCGGTTGGCTAGCGCGCGGAGCGGGAGCGTTGTTCAGATTACGATCAACACGGTCGACCCGGCGGTTCTGACGGGTTTCGCTGCGATCGCCGCGGGTTTCGACCCGGGCCTGCCGGTTCACATCCGCCTGGCCGCGATTGTTGCGATTCTCAGCCCGCTGCGCCTGACGCTGGCCGCTGCCGCGATTGCTGCTCCGGTCTCCGCGGTTACCGCTGCGATTGGCACGGCGTTCGCTGCGACCATCACGCTGCAGGGCGGCGCTGCCGGTCAGGTCAATCTGAACCAGTGCGGGCGCGCTATTGAGATTGGGTGCAATTTCGGCGGCGGATGCGGCGGCGGGCGTCAACATCGTGGCCGCCATCAGACCAGTTAAGAAAAATATACGCATGGCTTACTCCTGTTGCTCGCGACTTGATATGCCGCATCGGTGGAACAACTAGTAGTTTATTAACCCTGTCAGACTCCTGAACTGAGTTGTTATGTTCAGGAAAGGTGGAAGTTATCTGAACATTTATGTTCATCTAACTTCCACCCCCGACTTGATCCGGGGTCTATCACGGGCCCTATGAGCGATTTGTTTTTCTGATCGTCTTGCCGACGAACGGGAGGCGCGAACCATTTCCACCCCGAGTGCGGATCTTCACGCGATGGACCCCCGCCTTCGCGGGGAAACAATATCGCCTTGGCTAACTTATTGGCTAGATGAAGGCGCTGGCAGGTCAACTTTTATGGCATGACTTTCCATTGGCATCAAAAAAATTGCAGCAGCGCTAAGCAGACCAAACGCCGCCCAGGCATATTTCTTTTGTCTAATGTCAGAAACAGCGCGGGCTAGGCAGTAAATCGCCACAAGTAGGAGAAGGAATGGCCAAATAAATTCAGGGAATAGTTCCACCAGCCTAATCCTTCAGATTATCCTTCTCCAGCCATTCTTCCAGCCATTTGATCGTATATTCGCCGGACTGGAATTCCTTGTCGTGGACCAGCTTCTGGTGGAGCGGGATCGTGGTCTGGACGCCTTCGATGACAAATTCGTCGAGCGCACGGGCCAGCCGCATCATGCAGCCGTCGCGGGTGCGGCCATAGACGATCAGCTTGGCGATCATGCTGTCATAATATGGCGGGATCGAATAGCCGGCATAAAGACCGCTATCGACGCGCACATGCATGCCGCCGGGCGCATGATAGCTGGTGACCTTGCCGGGCGAGGGAACCCAGGTCTTTGGATTTTCGGCATTGATCCGGCATTCGATGGCGTGGCCCTTGAACTCCAGCTCGTCCTGCGTGACTGAAAGATCACGACCATCGGCGATGCGGATCTGTTCGCGGACGAGATCGAAACCGGTGATCATTTCGGTGACCGGATGCTCGACCTGCAGGCGGGTGTTCATCTCGATGAAGTAAAATTCATCATTCTCGTAAAGAAATTCGATCGTGCCGGCGCCGCGATATTGCATGCCCTTCATCGCGTCGACGCAGACCTTGCCCATCCGCTCGCGCTGCTCGGCGCTGATCACCGGGGAAGGCGCTTCTTCGAGCACTTTCTGGTGACGGCGCTGCAGCGAACAATCGCGCTCGCCGAGATGGATGGCATTGCCGCGGCCATCGCCGAACACCTGAAATTCGATATGGCGCGGATCGCCGAGATATTTTTCGATATAGACGGTGGCGTCACCAAAGGCCGCCTTGGCCTCGGTGCCCGCCTGTTTCATCTGGGTTTCTAGCTCGGTCTCGCTGTTGACCACTTTCATGCCGCGACCACCGCCGCCGGAAGCGGCCTTGATGATTACCGGATAGCCGACTTCTGCCGCCACCCGTTTGGCTTCTTCAATCTCGCTGACCGCGCCGGCAGAACCGGGGACCAGGGGAATGCCCAAGTCGCCAGCGGTTTTCTTGGCCGCAACCTTGTCGCCCATGATTTTGATATGTTCGGGCTTGGGGCCAATCCATTTGATGCCGTGCGCTTCGACGACTTCGGCAAAATGGGCGTTTTCGGAGAGGAAACCATAGCCGGGATGGATCGCATCGGCGCCGCTGATTTCGGCGGCCGAGATGATCGCCGGGATCGACAGATAGCTGTCGGCCGCCGCTGGCGGACCAATGCAGACCGCCTGATCGGCGAGCCGCACATGCATGGCGTCTGAATCGGCGGTGCTGTGCACGGCGACGGTTTCGATGCCGAGCTCTTTGGCTGCGCGCAAAATACGCAGCGCGATTTCTCCGCGATTGGCAATAAGGATTTTTTCAATGGTCACGCTGCCGGCCTCAAGCGATCACGACCAGAGGCTGGTCAAATTCTATCGGTTGGCCATTTTCGACCAGGATAGCCTTGACCGTGCCGGCCGTTTCCGAGGTGATCGGGTTCATCACCTTCATCGCTTCGACAATCAGCAACGTATCACCGACGGCAACCTTGTCGCCTACGCTGATGAAATTGGCTGCGCCGGGTTCGGCGGCGAGATAGGCGGTGCCGACCATGGGGGATTTCTGTGCGCCGGCGTGATCATCGACGGGTGCGGCTTCCGGGGCCGGGGCGGCTGCTGCGGGCGCAGGAGCAGGGGGCGCAGGAGCGGCAGGAGCGGAAACAAAGGTTCCACCGCCGCGCGCGACCTTGATCTTCCGGTCACCGTCCTCGACTTCAATCTCGGTCAGACCGGCTTTTTCAAGAATGGCGGCCAGATCACGGACCAGTTTGATGTCCACATTCATGCCGTCACCCGTTTCTTTTTTTGCAGACATATTTTGTCCTTATGCTGTCGTTAAAATTTGCTGGCAGCTTCCAGTGCCAGTTGATAGCCGAAAGCACCAAAGCCGCAAATGCTGCCTTTTGCAACCGGTGCAATGAAACTCTTGTGGCGATATTCTTCGCGCGCGGCGGGATTCGAAATATGCACTTCGATAACCGGCGTGCTGATCGCCTTGATCGCATCGAACAGCGAGAGCGATGTATGGGTCAAGGCCCCGGCGTTGAGGATTACCGCATGCGCGCCTTCTGCGGCCGCTTCGTGCAGCCAGTCGACCAGATGGCCTTCATGGTTGCTCTGGCGAATGTCGACATCGAAACCGAGCGTCTGCGCATGGTCTTCAATCTGTCCGGCAATCTCGTCCAGCGTTTCCGAACCATAGATTTCGGGTTCGCGCATGCCGAGCAGATTGAGATTGGGTCCGTTCAATACAAAGATGGTCTTGGCCGCCAAGATATTGTTCCCTCCCACAGGCTTTTGGTTGCGACTGGAGCGCCCTCTTTATATGGCTCGTTTTTGAAAAGCGAGATCAAAGACATGAAAGTTACCGAAATGGCTGAAATTCAGATCCGGTTGAACGGCGATGACCACAAGATTGCTGCGGGCGGTTCGATCGCCGATCTGGTGCGTTCGCTTGATCTTGACCCGGCCAAGGTGGCGGTCGAGCGCAATCGCGAGATTGTCACGCGGTCGATCCTGGAGCAGGTCATGGTCGAGCAGGGTGATGAACTGGAGATCGTGCATTTCGTTGGCGGCGGCTCTGGCGATGACAACTGGACGGTAGCGGGGCGTACATTCCGTTCCAGGCTGATTGTCGGCACTGGCAAATATAAGGATTTCGCCGAGAATGCGGCTGCGGTCGAAGCATCCGGTGCGGAGATTGTCACCGTCGCGGTTCGTCGCGTCAACGTCACCGACCGCAACCAACCGGTGCTGATGGACTTTATCGATCCGAAGAAAATCACCTATCTGCCGAACACGGCTGGCTGCTTCAATGCCGAGGATGCGATCCGTACGCTGCGACTGGCGCGCGAAGCCGGCGGCTGGGATCTGGTCAAGCTGGAGGTGCTCGGCGAGGCGAAGACGCTCTATCCGAATATGCGCGAAACGCTCGAGGCGACCGAGGTGCTGGCCAATGAAGGGTTCAAGCCGATGGTTTATTGCGTCGACGATCCGATCGGAGCGAAGCAGCTGGAAGATGCCGGCGCGGTGGCGATCATGCCGCTCGGCGCGCCGATCGGGTCCGGGCTCGGTATCCAGAACCGGGTGACGATCCGGCTGATCGTCGAGGGCGCCAATGTGCCGGTGCTGGTCGATGCCGGTGTCGGCACTGCCAGCGATGCCGCGGTGGCGATGGAGCTGGGCTGTGACGGCGTGCTGATGAACACGGCGATTGCCGAAGCGAAAGAACCGGTGCGAATGGCGCGGGCGATGAAGCTGGCGGTCGAGGCCGGGCGTGAGGCTTATTTGTCTGGCCGGATGGGTCGCCGGATGTACGCCGACCCGTCGAGTCCGCTCTCCGGGCTGATTTAGTGCTCTAATACAGCCTGATATGGTGTCATGCGTAACTATCTGATTCGCAAGAAAAGTTACATGATGATAGATTGGTCGACCAGCGATTGTCGTTGGTCGAAGCGGGTCGGCGTTTGCCGATCACAATGGCGGTTTATCGAACGCGGGATGCTCGTCGGGGATCGCTCCGCTACCTAGGAATGCGAGGCGGGAGCATAACCCAAGTCTCTCCAGACAGCCCTTCCCCGGCCCGACGGATATTCCGCTCCCGACCTCACCCCCTAGCGGGTAGTGCCGGTTCCCCCTTTTCCGGCATCGCCCCAAGAATATTTTGAGGAGTGAGAAAATGTCGAATAACATCTTTACCAAGGCCCTTTGTGCGGCGGCTGCGATCGCGATAACCGCGACCGGATTTTCTGCCAGCGCCAATGCCCAAAGCCGGACCGTGCGTACGGCCATCGTTAACTATGCCGACCTGGATCTGAACAGCGAAGATGGTCAAGCCACGCTGCAGGGCCGCCTGAAAGGCGCCGTTCGCAAGGTTTGCGGAAGCTATGACTCGAAAAACCTGGTCGATGTGCAGGATCACGGCGTTTGCATGGATCAGGCGAATGCCTCGGCCCAGCGTGCCAGTGTGACGATCATGGCGGCGGCAAAATCGGGCAAGCTGGTCGAAACCGCAATGGTGATCAGCAACTAAGGCAAGATTCCAAGAGCCGCAAACCCCCAACAAGCGGCCGCAATTTGGCCAAGCAAACTTTCAAAAAACCTCGGTGTCCCTTACACCGGGGTTTCTTTTTTTGGATGGCTCTCGCGTCATTTCCTAAATAAATAAAATCCATATTTCAGCATATATTGTTTAGAATTACTTCATATACGTAAAATATGGATGGACAGATTAACTATTATTTTGAATATGCATTAATAATACAAGTATTTCTAACGTATTAACTAGATATCCCAACGCAATGTTAATATTGTGCTGCTCATATGTAAATGATTGTAACAGCGAGCACCTTTCGGGTGGCTGCTTTGCACGATGCATCAGCGGGAAGCCGCAATGTCTGGGAGGTTATATGGAAATTGGTCGGCAGAGAAAACCGGAGAGAGTTATCGGTCCTTTCGGCGAGGCGCTGAGCCTTAGTGATTTGCCAAAAAATAACACGACCAGATGGGTGATCAGGCGGAAAGCCGAAGTGGTCGCCGCCGTGACCGGCGGTTTGCTGAGTCTTGAGGAAGCATGCGACCGCTATCATCTCTCGCTTGAAGAATTTCTTTCCTGGCAAGAATCGATCGACAAGTCCGGGTTGCCCGGGTTGCGAATCAGCTATCTTTCCCAATATCGAACAGAAGATCGGGCCAGGCAGGAACATCGCGATCAGGCAGGGCCGCAATCGCCTGAAGATCCGTTTGCGGATATTCACTAACCGAAAGCCCAAGCCATGCCAAATAATCGGGTTCTCGTCATCGACGAAGAGAGCGCGTTTACGCGTTTGTTGCAGGACGGCCTCGAGCAGCGCGCAATATCCGTAGCCTGCATCTATTCGCCGGGAGATGAGAATGGAGCCCGAGCCTTTGCTCCCAATGTGATCGTCGCAGACAAAAAAATGCTCGCCGACAAAAACCCCGGCCTGTTGCGCAATTTCGACAATGTTGAACGCAAATTGCCGCTTGTTCTGATGACGGGCGCCGACACAAAGTTGCAACATGGCAGCGCAGCAGCGGCACGTGCAGGCAAGGCGCAAATCGTTGCCACTATAGCAAAGCCGTTCGAACCCGATATGCTCGCCGAGCTGATTGAACGATATGCGCAAGACAGTCACAAGGTCGATCTGGACTCGGAATATATCAAGGCCCTGATTGCCAGCGACCGATTGCTCGACAATCTCGTCGTCGAATTTCAGTCCAAACATGCTCTGACTGACGGCCGCGTTGTCGGTTATGAAGGCTTGTCGCGACTGAAAACAAGGCGCGCAATCAGTCCGGCGACGATTTTTTCAGCCGCAACGGAAATGTCTCTCGAAATAGAGGCGACGATCAATGTCATCGATCAGGTGATGAAACTGGCGGGTGCGTTGCGCAAATCCCGCAAAAGCGTGCCAATATCCTTCAACTGCAGCGCGATATTGCTCACCCAGAGTGATTTCGTCGATGCGCTTTTTGCCCGGTTGCACAAGTCCCGGAATTTGCGCGGGTCGGTGATCATGGAGATCACCGAGGAGAACCGGGTTGCCAATATCAAGGTGGTTGCTGAAATCTGCCGGATGTTGACCCGCTATGGACTTGCCGTGTCGATCGACGATTATGGTACCGGCCACAGCAATCTCGACCGGATCGCAGAAATCCCATTTGCCGAATTGAAATTGGACAAGGAAATTTTCTGGGCCTTTTGCAATAATCGCATGCCGATCACGATCCTGGGTTCGATCATTGATTTCTGTCAAATGCGGGGTGCCAAGACGGTGGTCGAGGGCATTGAAACGCCCTTCCATCTTGAAAAAGCGCGGCTGCTTGGCGCTGATCATGGGCAGGGATTCCTCTGGGGACGCGCTGTGCCACCACAATATCTGGTCAAGGACTGGCGCGGTTTCTGATTGTCGGGTCGGCGCAGTTTCAACTGCCGCCGGGACGATTCCGACCTGGTCTTGCTTGTTTTTTCGCGGGATCCGGGCCCGATATTCTGACGCTGTTCACGAAGGCGCGCCAGCTATCCGCAGAAAGCAGAACCGAAAGTTGCCGACCGGCATTGATGAAATTTAACGGATTCGCATATCGAACCAATTTACACTATGATGCGTGTTATTAGAGCGGCTTGAAGGAAATGCCATGAAACAGCTTAGCGCATTGGATGCGATGTTTGCTTATACGGAAACACCGAATACGCCGATGCATATCGGGCAACTGCTGATTTATGACCCCTCGACCGCGCCTGGCGGCATGGTCGGTTTCAAGGACATATTGCGCTATATCGAGGGGCGCCTCGACGGAGCACGGATTTTCCGGCAAAAACTGGTGCGAGTGCCGCTCGATCTCGATCATCCCTATTGGGTCGATGACGCGAATTTCGATCTCGAATATCACGTCCGTCATATTGCCCTGCCGAAGCCGGGTGACTGGCGGCAATTGTGCATCCAGGCGGCGCGCATTTATGCCCGGCCGATGGACATGAACAAGCCGCTCTGGGAATATACGGTGATCGAGGGGCTGGACAATGTCGAGGGCGTGCCCAAGGGCAGCTTTGCGATGTTGCACAAGATGCATCATGCCGCGATTGACGGCCAGTCCGGCCTGCAAATGACGCTGGCGCTGCACGACCTCGATGCCGAGATGAAGCCGCGCAAATTCGACATGCAGTTCGAGCCGGAAAAAGACCCCAATCCGATCACATTGCTCGCCAAGGCCCAGTTCAACAATATCGCCAATCCGGTGCGCGGGCTGCAGAATTTGGGAAAACTGATTCCGATGCCGAAACGGCTGCTCGACGTGCAGCGGCAATATCGTCAGCGCGATGATGCGAAAGGCAGCATCCCCAAGACCCGCTTCAACAAGAAGCTCAGCCCGCACCGGGTTTTCGACGGGCGTGAATTTGCCCTGTCCGACATCAAGAAAATCCGCGAGGCCTTCCCTGGTGCCACGGTGAACGACGTGATGATCGCGGTGGTCAGTGGATCGATGCGCGGATATCTGAAAGCCAAGGACGACCTTCCGGACAAGACGCTGAAAATCGGCGCTCCGGTATCGGTGCGGACAGATGATGACAAGGATAGCGCCGGCAATCAGGTGACCATGATGCAGGTCGGCGTCGGCACTCATCTCGCCGATGCTGGCGAGCGGCTGAAATTCATCATGGAGGAAACCCGGCGATCCAAGGCGATGACCCAGGCGCTGGGAGCCAAGACGCTGATGGAATTGTCGGGCGCGATGCCGGCCGGTCTGACGGCGGCAGGGACCAAGATGATGGTCCGTGCCGGGCTGGTCGAGCGGCTCAATCCGGCGGTCAATACGGTGGTCACCAATGTCCCGGGACCGATGGTGCCGATGTATTTTGCCGGTGCCAAGCTGGTCAAAAGCTTTGGCATGGGAATATTGGCCGAGGGGCAGGGACTGTTCCACGTCGTGACCAGCTATAATGGCAATGTCATCCTGACCTTTCTGGCGGACCGCAATATCATGCCGGATCCGGAATTTTATGCGACGTGCATTTCCCGCAGCTTTGCCGACCTGATGGGGGCGGCGTCGAAGGAAAAGGCGGCGGCGGAGAAAGCGGCCAAGACAAAGAAGGCCAAGCAACCGAATAAGCCGAAAAAACGCGTTTCTGCCTCTGCCGCTACGGCAGGCAGGGGCCGGATGAAAACGGCTTCAAAATAGCGGCCGTGCCGCTTGACTCATCGGGCCTGATTGCGCATCGCTTTCGTTAATCATTCAATTAAAGAAGGACTCGCCATGAGCAAAGTAGAATTTAACGACCGCGTTGCCATCGTCACCGGCGCTGGCGCCGGTCTGGGCCGCGAACATGCCAAGGAACTGGCGCGACGCGGCGTGAAAGTTGTCGTCAATGACTTCGGCGGCGCGCGCGATGGCACCGGTGGTTCCGCCACGGTAGCCGAGCAGGTTGTAGCCGAAATCGAAGCCGAAGGCGGCGAAGCCATGGCTGCCGGCTGCAGCGTTACCGACATGCCAGCGGTTGAAAAAATGGTCGCCGATGCGATCGCAAAATGGGGCCATGTCGACATTCTCGTCAACAACGCCGGAGTGCTGCGCGACAAGAGCTTCCACAAAATGACCATGGAAGATTTCCAGTTCGTCATGGATGTCCATCTCACCGGTAGCGCCAATTGCACCAAGGCGGTCTGGGATCATATGCGCGAACGCCAATATGGCCGAATCGTGATGACGACGTCTTCCACCGGTCTCTATGGCAATTTCGGCCAGGTCAATTATGGCGCCGCGAAACTGGCTCTGGTCGGCATGATGAACAGCCTGCATCAGGAAGGCGCGGGCAAGGGCATTCACACCAACTGTATTTCGCCCGTTGCTGCGACCCGGATGACCGAAGACATCATGCCGGAAGAAGCCTTGAAAGCCCTGGTTCCCGAAGCCGTGACCCCGGCCGTGGTTTACCTGTGCAGCGATGGCGCGCCATCGAAGACGATCTTGACCGCCGGCGCGGGCGGCTATGCAGCGGCGAAAATTTTCGAAACCGAAGGCATCTGGCTACCGGTTGAAGAACGCAGCGCCGAAGCGATCGCCGACAATATCGACCAGATTCTCGACGAAACCGGCATGCAGGAATATGCGAATGGCGGCGGCCAGGGCGGCAAATTCTTCCGCCGGATGCAGGAAGTCATGAAGGGCTAGTCGTTTTTTGCCGTTAGTGGTGAGCTTGTCGAACCACGCCTCTTGTCGATTAGCGCCCTTCGACAGGCTCAGGGCTAACGGTGTGCAAAACAGTATTTAGGGAGACAGAATATGCCAGTAATCAAACCAAGCGAACTCGAGTCCTGGAAGGGCAAGGAGGTCGGTGTATCCGACTGGGTTGAAGTCGGTCAGGACCGGATCAACAAATTCGCCGATTGCACCGAAGACCATCAGTTCATCCATATTGATGAAGAAGCTGCGGCGAAAACACCATTTGGCGGCACCATCGCCCACGGCCTGCTGACGCTCTCCCTGCTGCCGAAATTGTCGGCTGGCACGACCCTGGGTCTCGAAGGCACGGTGATGGGGATCAACTATGGCTTTGACAAAGTCCGCTTCCTCAACCCGGTGCGCGCCGGATCCAAGGTGCGTGGACGCCACACATTGGTCAATGCGGTCGAGAAACAGCCGGGCCGCTGGCTGCTGACGTATAATGTTGTTGTCGAGATTGACGGCATCGAGACTCCGGCGCTGATCGCCACCTCACTGGTGATGATCGTGGTTGGCTAAGCCGATAATATCATTTTTTTAAACGAAGGGCTCCGGACTGGTTTCGGGGCCCTTTTTCGTGATTGGTCCGCTCCGCCGGTCTCAGGCGGGGATCAGCACGTTGTGAAGCAGCGGATCTTCCATCGCCCGGCCTGCGCCATTGGCGACACAGGTCAGTGGATCATCGGCAATGGTGACCGCCAGTCCGGTTTTCTCGGAAATAAACTCGTCAATCCGCCCCAATAAGGCACCGCCGCCGGTCAATATGATACCCTGATCCATGATGTCCGCTGCCAGTTCCGGCTTGGTATGTTCAAGTGCATTGAGCACGGCCTCGGCTATCTGACCGACCGGCTCGGCGATGGCATGGGCAATTTCCGCTTCGGTGATGGCAATTTTTTTCGGCATGCCACTGACTAGGTCGCGTCCCTTGATATGCATGGTCCGCCCGCCGTCGACCGGGCTCATCGCACTGGCAATTTCATGTTTGACCAATTCCGTGGTGGTTTCACCGATCGCCAGATTATGTTTGCGGCGGATATGCGAGGCGATGGCATCATCAATCTTGTCGCCGCCCATGCGGGTAGATGTGCTGTAAGCCAGCCCCTGCAAGGACAATATTGCGACTTCGGTTGTTCCCCCGCCGATATCGACCACCATCGCGCCAGTCGGCTCGGTAACCGCTATTCCTGCGCCGATCGCCGCAGCCATTGGTTCTTCTATGAAAAATATGCCGGATCCGCCGGCATTGGAGGCTGCAACGCGAAGGGCGCGGAGCTGCACATTGGTCGAGCCGGACGGGATGCAGACCACAATATCGAAACGCCGCAATATTCCGGTCTTTTTCTTGTGCACCTTGTGGATGAAATGTTTGATCATCTGCTCCGCGACATCAAGATCAGCGATGACTCCATCTTTGAGCGGACGAATGACCTCAATATTGTTCGGCGTTTTGCCCATCATCAGCTTGGCATCGCTGCCAACGGCGCGCACCTTTGTCACCCCGTCATTGGTCTCGAGCGCAACGACTGAAGGTTCATTGAGCATGATGCCGCGATCGCGCACATAGATAAGAGTGTTGGCCGTACCGAGATCGATCGCCAAGTCATATGACCGGAGCTTGAAAAAACTGTGCATAAAATTGGGGATACTTCAACTAGAGCGGCCAAAATGCCACTGTCACATGATGGGATATTGTCGGTGACAGTGCGCCAATGAACCTGTGCTGTATAGTCATTCCACGCCAGCGGCCTGCCCATTCGTCATATAGCTGCAAAATTCGGCTGAATCGTTCTGCAGCGTAGTCGAGCGCCGGACCGCATCACCATGTCCCTAGAGCGTCTTTTGCTTGCGGCTGCATCGCGGCGGTTGAGAATCGGGAAAAATTCCCGACAGAATAGGCGGTCGGGCGTTCGCATATTGCCACCAACGGCTCATCATGGACTGGCGGAAGAGTTTAATCTGGTGGCGCGTGATGGTATGACAGCCAGTCCGGCAGGAAATATGATATGGATTAATATTGGCTGTCGGTTCGGGACATCCGCGAGGCCGTGTCAGGCGATGAACAACAAAGCCGGATTAATGATTTGGCATCTATCCCAAATCATGTATTATTGTATGTATAACTTACAGATAATAGTCAGCCGTTATATAATTTTAGACAGGAATGAACATGTCCAGCTCCGCTCAGAAGATACAAGATATATCGAAGGAAATCGCCCGGGTATTCGCTTTGCAGAGCGCGCATCAATGGGATGTCAAAGCCACAACCGCCGAGCAGCGCAAGGCCAAGCTGCAGAAGCTGAAATCCGCAGTAGAGGCGCATGCCGACGATATTGTCGCAGCGGTGCTGCAGGATACCCGCAAGCCCGAGCAGGAAATTCGGGTAACCGAAGTGTTGAACGTGACCGCCAATATCCAGCGCAATATCGACAATCTCGATCAATGGATGACGCCGACCGATGTCATTCCTTCGATGAACCCCGATGACAAGGCGAAAATCGTCTATGAGGCGCGCGGCGTGTGTCTGATCCTCGGCCCGTGGAATTTTCCGCTCGGCCTGACCTTTGGTCCGCTCGCAGCGGCCATTGCCGCGGGCAATTGCTGCATGGTCAAGCTGACCGATCTATGCCCGGCGACAGCAAGTATCGCGAAGACCATCGTCGAGGAAGTGTTCGACGACAATGAAGTGGCATTGTTCGAGGGTGATGTCAGCGTTGCCACAAATCTTCTGGAACTGCCGTTCAGTCATATCTTCTTCACTGGCAGTACCCGTGTCGGCAAGCTGGTGATGGCGGCTGCGGCCAAGCATCTTTCGTCTGTGACACTGGAACTGGGCGGCAAATCGCCGGTCATTATCGATGAGGGCGCAGATATTGCCAAGATCGGCGCGGCGCTCGCCGGAGCCAAGCAGTTTAACGGCGGCCAGGCCTGCATATGCCCGGATTATGTGTTCGTGAAGGAAGAGCAGAAGGAGCATCTGGTCGAAGCCTTCCGCACCAATGTCGAGCAGAATCTCTATGCCGGCGACGGCACGATCAACAAGGAAGCCATCGCGCAGATCGTGAATGAGGGCAATTTCAACCGCGTGAAGGGCCTGTTTGACGATGCGGTAGCAAAGGGCGCGACCGTCGCTGTCGGCGGCACGTTTGAAGAGGCCGATCTGACGGTCCACCCGACCATGCTGACCGACGTCACACCGCAGATGACGATATTGCAGGAAGAGATCTTCGCGCCGTTGCTGCCGGTGATGACCTATGAAACGCTCGACCAGGCGATCGGTTATATCGAGGCGCACGACAAGCCGCTGGCGCTATATTTGTTCAGCGACAATGAGGCCAATGTCGAAAAGGTGCTCAACAGAACATCATCCGGCGGCGTGACCGTGAACGGCGTGTTCTCGCATTATCTGGAAAATAATCTGCCCTTCGGCGGCGTCAACCAGAGCGGCATGGGCAGCTATCACGGCTATTTCGGTTTCAAGGCTTTCTCCCACGAACGCGCCGTATATATGCATCAGGGCTGATAGCGATGTCATAACCACCGGCGAGTGCGACCGGGCGGGCGTGAAGACCATGTCATTGACGAAGTTCCAAAAACAGCAGTATTTTCTATCGGAATTGCTGCTGTTTTTTTAATTGACGGCTGTTAGTTTCAATCATGATAGCGATCATATCCGTACAGATACTGATGTCGATCAGCTGGAAAATAGCTATTATCCCGGACCAATGGCTGTTTTCTCTCGGCCTCGACCGGATTGATGGTCAGCCATTTGAACATACAGGAGCCACATTCCATGCCCGTACCGACGAAAATTTTGCTCGCCACCGATCTGACAGCCAGGGCGGACCGGCCATTCGCGCGGGCCAAATTGCTCGCCGACATCTGGAATGCGGATCGTACCTTGCTGTTTGTAAACAGTCCCAAAACCGAGGTGGATATCGCGAAAGTCGAGGCGATGTTGCTGCGCAATTACGGGGCGGATGCCGAAGGCTGCAATCTGGCGATCAATTACGGCAAGCCGCCCAAAGTCATCGCTGATACGGCGGTGCAGCTGGACAGCGACCTGATCATTGTCGGCGCCGCCCGTCATAACAATATTTCCGATTTTTTCCTCGGCACGGCGGTCGATCATCTGGTTCACCACGCTGCCGCCCCGGTGCTGATCGTCAAGGAGCGGCCGCGCGCCAATTATGGCCGTATCTTGGTGGCGAGCGATTTTTCCGATTTTTCCGCCCATGCGCTTCGCACGGCGCTGGAATTTTTTCCTGGTGCAAAAATCGAGCTCGTCCATGCTTATCATGTCGCTTATGAAGCGTGGCTGAAATCCGACGGCGTCGCGGATGAAATGCTGTCCGATGCGGAAAAGGAATTGCAGGATTTCATGGCCGGCATGAATCTGTCGGCGAGCGATGCGTCTCGGGTCACCCCCCATCTCGTTGAAGGCAATCTGCACCAGTCGGTCCATAATATGCTCGATACCGGCGATTTTGATCTGCTGGTGCTCGGAACACACGGTCGCGGCGGCTTCGTTATGGCAACCATCGGCAGCCGCGCCAGCGAAATGATGGGCTGGTCCCCGGTCGATGTGTTGATGGTCAGAAAACCTGTCTAGGTCCAGGCCCTAGGCTAGCGCTTTCTCAACGCCTTCCTGATGCTGTGTGCCGGACTCGCCGGCGAGGCGCCGATACAGGTGCCAAGTTGCGTGGCCGAGCACCGGCAGCACGACGAGCAGCCCCAGGAACAGCGGCAGCATCGCGACAAACAGGGCAACCGCAATCAATATGGCCCAGATCAGCAGGACAAATTTGTTCGAGCGCACGGACGCCAGGCTGACAATGATTGCCGTGATAAAATCGACATTGCGATCAACCAGCATCGGCAGGCTGACGACGGTGATCGCATAAAAGGCCAGTGCCATCAGCGCGCCGACGATACCGCCGACCAGCAACATCATCAGGCCCGCGCCGGTGGCGAGCAGCGCGATAGATTCTGAACCAATGCCGGATTCAGCCAGGAATATGGCGAATATCCCGTGCGCAACCATCAGCCAGAAGCCGAATGCGACGAACAGGATGACGCCCATGCTCAATATTTGCTCGTCGCCGCGCCCGCGCAATGCCCCGAGGACCGCGCGCCAGCTCATCGGCATGCCGGCTTCGCGGCGGCGGCTCACTTCATAAAGTCCGACTGCGACAAAAGGCGCGAGCAGCGGAAATCCTGCTGCGGCCGGGACCAGCCACGCGACTTCGCCGCGGACAAATAGGGCAAAATAGATAAACATGCCCGCGCTCACATAGATGGCTGCGAAAAACAGCCCGAAGGCCGGATAGGCCCTGAAATCACTCCAACCCGCTGCCAATGCGGCGCGAAGGTCGCTTAGCTTGAGATCGCTTGCTACCGCTGATGGCGCGATCTGGGCCTGTTTGCCGATGCTCATGACATTCCCTCCTGTGGAAATATCAGCGGAGAGTGCAACAAATTTTCCGTTACATCAAGTATTGGTGGAGCATGGCCAGCTGGTCGAGCTCTGTCGATTGTCCGCTTGCCGGATTATCGGGGCTCGTCTCTTCAACCAATAATAGCTTAGCGGCTCAAGTCGTGCCGGCGATCCTGATACACTGGCCGGTCACCCATTCCGACGCCGGGGCACAAAGATATAGCGTCAGCGCGCCGATATCCTGCGGCGTGCCCAGTCGTCCGGCGGGCAATCCGAGCTTGTCGGCAAAGCCGATGAAATCCTCGTCCGTCATGTTCAGCGCGCCCTTGACCGTCTCGGTCGGCACAAAGCCCGGCAGGATCGCGTTGACGCGGGTCTTCGGGCCGAGTTCGTGCGCGAGCGTTTTGGTGAGCATCAGCACGCCCGCCTTGGCGGCGCTATAATGGCCGCTGCCGGGGAATGGATCTTGTGCGGCGAGCGAGCTGGTGTTGACGATCCGGCTGCCCTCGCCAAAATGCTTGCAGGCGGCGCGGACGCCGTGGAAGACCGAGGTCAGATTGGTCGCCAGGGTCTTGTCCCATTCCGCTTCATCCAGTTCTGTGAGCGGCGTGGAAACCAGCGAGCCACCAGCATTGTTGACCCAGATATCGAGCCTGCCATATTCATCGACAGCGCGCTGGGCGAGGGCGTCCATATCCTTGGCGCTGGTGACATCGGTGGCATGAGCAATCGCCCGGCCGCGACTGTTGCTGGCGTTGATTTCGTCTGCCACCCGGCTGATCTGGTCGATGCTGCGCGAGGCGCAGACGACATTGCAGCCGGCATCGGCCAGTGTCCTGGCCATGCCTTCGCCAATGCCCCGCCCGGCGCCAGTGATGACGGCGACTTCGCCGGTGAGGTCGAACAGGGGATTGGTCATGATAGAGTCTCCAGTATTTTTCCTCTCCCACAGGGAGAGGCGAGTGAAACTTGCCAGCTCGTCTGGCTAGTGGAACTCGGTGAGGGGTTTTTGCCTTTGCAGGAATAAACCTTCACCGACTGCGACCAAGCCTATCGGGCAAGTCTTCGTTGCCTCTCCCCATGGGAGAGGATGAAAATTATTCCGCCGCTTCGAGTTCCGCTTCCGCTTGTTTCGCCCGCACCCGAATGGGAATCGCGCTCATCAAAGGAATGCCGGTGCGTTTGTCAAAGTCGCGGTCGTTGAACGAGAGTCGCCCGGTATTGCCGCCCGCGCCCAGGGGATCTTCTTTCTCATCGGGATTGGTGCCCCAGCTGTGCGGCAGCGACACGCAGCCGGGCCGGACGGTCTTGTCCGCCTTGGCGACGCAGCTGATGAAGGCGCGCGCCGATTCCACTTCGACCGGCTGGTCCTCGGACAGGCCGAGCGCTTCCATATCGGTCGGGTGCATGAAGGCGGGGTGATGCGGTACGCGTTTGCGCTGGACCGGATCTTCGTGCCAGTTGCTGTTGTGGATTTCGGTCATCCGCCGTCCGATCATCCGGAACGGGAAGTCGCCATCCTCGACCGGCTCACTCAGCTTCGCGGCATATGCTTCCAATTCTTCCATCATCGCGCCATTGCCAACCGACAATTTGCCTTCCCAGCCAGCCGGTTTGGGCTGGACGAGCAGCGCCTGTGCTTCGACGATCTTGCCCTTTTGCACCGCTTCATCTTCGTACAGTGCGGCGATATCCGCCGGACAGCCATTGAGTGAGGCTTTCCACGCGCTGATCGGATCGGGGGTTTCGCCCGGTGCGAAAGCCGTTACCTTTTCCTCGCGCTCGTCGGGATGGGCGAGCAGCGCCCAGGACTTGACCTTGATCGTCTTGCCGAGTTCGGAGGCGAGCGTGTGGATGAACTGATATTCCTCGCACAGATCCGCGCCTTCCGGCACTGCCATGATCGGCAGGCTGGCCTGCGCATAATTATTCTCGAAGCCCCAGCCGGCGCCAAAGCCGCCATAGATTTCCGGTGCCGCCGTATTGCCATGCACTTCATAATGCAGCTTGGGTGCGATCACATAATCGGCCAGTTCAGCAGTTTTCGACATGCGCGGGTCGATGCAGACCAGCAGATCGAGCGCCTTCATCGCCTCGAATGTTTTCAGCTGATCGGGCCAGGCCAGCATCGGATTGCCGCCTAACACGATCAGCGCCTTCACCTGCTTGTCACCCGGCGTCAGAATTTCATCCGGCAGAGCCGAGGTCGGCATGCCCGAAATACTTTGCTCGAGATCGCGGCTGTGCAATTTGCGGCCGAAACCCCAGGCCTGCATTGGGCCGGGCGTAGCGGCAATCGGCGGGGCGGGCTTGGTGAACACGCCGGTGCGGCGGTTGAGATCACCTTCGCGCAGCCAGTGGCCCATGATCGAGGTCAGCGCGAGGTTGAGATATTCGGTGATATTTCCACCACCCGACATATTGGTGCCGGTGCCGCCGCTGATGCTGGCTTTCTTCCAGCTGCCATACATGCGCGCCGCGCGCACGATATCTTCTGCCGCGACGCCGGCACGATCGGCAGCCGGTCCGGCATCAAAGGGTTGCACGGCTTTTTTCAACGCTGCGAAACCCTCGACATCACCGGCGACGAAATCCTTGTCGTACAGCTCTTCGTTGATCACGACCTTGGCGATGGCGCCGAGCAATATCGGGTCCTGGCCGGGGCGGCACTGGAGATGGATATCGGCTTGCTTGGCGCTGTCGGTCACCCGCGGATCAATCACGATCAGCTGCATCCCGCGCTTCTTCGCATCGTGCAGTTTCTTGGCGGGATTCATGCCGAGACCGCCATTCATCGACACCACCGGATTGGTGCCGATCAGCATCAGTCCATCCCAGTCGCCGACCCGCGGCGCACCGGCGAGCCACGGCCCGATCAGGGCACGGGCAATGCCCTTGCCGGGCTGGTCGATGGTGACGCTGTCATAGACAGATGTCGAACCGATCGATTCCATCAGCGCCAGCATGAAGGCATGGGCGTTGACATTATTATAGCCGAATGTGCCAACATAGGAGGCTACCGCATCGGGCCCATGTTCCTCGACGATCCGTTCGAGGCGTCCGGCGATATCACGCGCGGCATTACGCCAGTGCACCGCTTGTTTCTCGCCCTGTTTCATGCCGGTGTAGCTGGTCAGCAGCCGCGTATCGAAACTGTGATAATTGGCCAGTTGCCGGCCCTTGATGCAGCTATAGCCTTCAAATTCGGGATTATCCTTGTCGCCATGGGTCTTGACCGGGACGCCATCCTCGAAATCGACGATCAATCCGCAATGGGCGTGGCACGCCCGGCACATGACGTGCTTTTGTCCGCTAAAAGTTTCGCTGATCATTTTTCTCTCCACAGGCTCAATTTAGCAGGGTCCGGCCATTGCTTTTTGCAATTTAATCGTTCAATTAACCCACTAGTGATTCAAGTAATATCGCAGGCAATGGGGCCGAGCCACTGGCCCTATTGACAGGAAATCTGGAGCAAGACCTATGGCCGACAAACCGAGTGCAGCTGAACTGAAGGATTATGCGGAAGCAGCCGACGCATGGTTCAAGGAAAATACCGTGCGTGATCCCGGCTTCATGCTGCCGCTGACCTTCATGGAAGTGTCGACCGATCAGCAGTTTGATTTTCTCCGCGACTGGCAGCGCAAAGTCTATGAAGCGGGCTATCTTGGTGCCAGCTGGCCGAAAGAATATGGCGGCGGCGGTCTGCACAGCGAATATCAGCGCACGGCGACTCGGGCGATGAAGAAATATGACGCGCCGATCATGCTCAATGCGATTGGCAATGGCTGGGCCGGGCCTTTGATTCTCGATCTCGGCACCGAAGAGCAGAAGCAGAAATATATCAAGGGCATGCTGAACGCCGAAGATATCTGGTGTCAGGGCTTTTCCGAACCGGAAAATGGTTCCGATCTCGGCAACGCGCAGCTGAAAGCGGTCAAGGATGGCGACGACTATGTCCTCAACGGCTCAAAAATCTGGACCTCGCTGGGTGACCGCGCAAAATATATGATCCTGCTCGCGCGCACCGATTTTGATGCGCCGAATAAATATGCGGGCCTCAGCTTCTTCCTCAATCCGATGAAGATTGACGGCATCACCACCAGCCGGATCAAGAAGCTGACCGGCGAATATGGCTTCGTCCAGACCTTCTTCACCGACGCGCGCATTTCCGGCGACTGCCTGTTCGGCGGCGAAGGCAATGGCTGGTCGATGGCGATGAAGACGCTGGAATATGAGCGCGGCGCCAAGGTCAAGCCGGTTGGCGGCTATTTCGTCAAGGAACTGGACGTGATGGAAATTGTCGAGCTGGCGAAAAACTCGGTCCGCAACGGCAAGCCGTTGCTCGACGATCCGGTGATGCGCGACAAGATGACCCAATATATGATCGATATCCAGGCGCTCAATCTGAACAACACCCGCCGCCGGATGCCGCAATTGATGCAGGACCGGCCGATGGGACTGCCGCTGATGAACAAGCTGGCGCGCACCGAATTGATCCGCGAGCTGACCGAATTCTCGCTCGCCTTTCAGGGCACCAAGGCCGGCTATTATGTCGGCGATGAAAATGCGGTCGACGATGGCTATTGGCATCGCAGCTATCTCAACAGTTTTTCGGCTACCATCGGTGGCGGTACCTCCGAAATTCAGCGCAATATTGTCGCAGAACATGCGCTCGGATTGCCGAAAACAAGATAGGCATTGGTGCAGCCGTTAGCCCTGAGCTTGTCGAAGGACGCCTGTCGACGAAAAGCGTGGTTCGACAGGCTCACCACTAACGGTTTACGCCAGCAGTTTGGAAATTGAGGGAATATATGGATAATTTAGGCACAATCGGGACAACCGAAGAACAGATTGAACTGATGGACGTGGCGACCAATTTCTGTCGCGACAAGAGTCCGATCGACAAGGTGCGCGGACTGATCGACGACGATCTTGGCTATGATCCCGGTATCTGGAAAGAAATTGGCGAACTCGGCTGGCTGGCAATCGCGATTCCCGAGGCGCATGACGGGGTTGGCCTGTCGATGGCCGAAGTCGTGCCGATTGCCGAGCAAATGGGCCGCAATCTGATGAGCACGCCCTTTGGATCGACCACGCTGGCGGCGCAGGCCTTGCTGGCTGGCGGCAACGAAGCCCAGCAGGCCGAATGGCTGCCGAAAATTGCGGCAGGGATGGTGGCAACGCTTGCCTTGCGCGAAGATAATGGCGACTGGGATCTGGCCAATATCGACGTCACAGCGGTCGAGAGCGGCGGCATGGTGACCTTGTCCGGCAAGAAGCAGCTGGTGCTTTGGGCGGACAGCGCGGAGCTAATCATCGCCTCGGTGAAAATGGATGGCGCGGTGCGCTTTGCCCTGATCGAACGCTCGGCACTGGCCGACGGAGCGCTCCGCCGCGAAACGGTTATCGACGAAACTGCGCGCAGCTATGAAGTGACTTTGGACGGCGTGACCGTATCGGCCGACGCGCTGTTCGACGCTTCCCGGACCCGCGAGACGCTGGAGAAGATCGAACTGGCTGCCGGCCTGATCCATGCCGCCGAAATGACCGGCGGCGCGCAGGCGGTGATCGATTATACGCTGGAATATCTCAAGACCCGCAAGCAGTTCGGCAAGATTATCGGAAGCTATCAGGCGCTGAAACATCCGACCGTCAACAATTATGTCGAATATGAAAAGGCGCGTACGCATCTGTACAGCGCGGCCCACAGCTGGGGCGAGCAGGGTCGCGGCGAGGTTGCTGTCCGGATGGCGGCGGCCCAGTCCCATTCGAGCTATGCCACCGCCGCCGACCGGGCGATTCAATTTCACGGCGGCTTTGGCTTCACCCATGATTGCGACGCGCAGCTGCACCGGCGCAAGGCGATTTTGGCAGGTGCCCTGATCGGCGATGCGGCTTACCAAAGGTCGAAACTGGCCAGCCTGCTGTTTGACTAGGGATTAAATTTTCCGTTCGTCCTGAGCCTGTCGAAGGACACCGCTAGTCGATAGGCGCACTTCGACAAGCTCAGCGCGAACGGGTGTGAACAAACAAGGAGAAAAAAATGTCTGAAGTACTCACCGAAATTCGCGACGGTTTCATCATCGTCACCATCAACCGGCCCGAAGCCAAAAACGCGATGACCAAGGCGGCAGCGGAAGGCATTCGCGCGGCGATGGAGCAGCTCGACAATGACAACAGCCTCAACGCCGGGATCATCACCGGCGCCGGCGGGACATTCTGTTCCGGCATGGATCTGAAGGGCTTTTTGCGCGGCGAGACTCCGTCGGTCAAAGGCTATGGCTTTGGCGGGATCACCGAAAAGGGACCGGAAAAGCCGCTGATCGCTGCGGTCGAAGGCTATGCACTGGCGGGCGGTCTGGAACTGGCGCTGGCTTGCGATCTGTGTGTCGCCAACGTCAACGCCAAATTCGGCATTCCGGAAGTCAAACGCAGCTTGGTGGCTGCGGCTGGCGGCGTCATCAAGCTGCAGCAGCTGGTCGGCAAACGCATCGCCATGGAATGGGCCCTGACCGGAGATTTCTTCTCCGCCCAGCGCGCTTATGAAGTGGGCTTTGTCAACCGTGTGACCGAAGGCGCTGCTCTGGATGCGGCCATCGAGCTGGCAACCACGGTTGCGGCCAATGGTCCCTTGGCGCTGAAAGCGACCAAGAAGATCATCAATGAAAGCTATGACTGGTCCAGCGAAGAAGCCTGGAAGAAACAGGCTGAAATCACCATGCCGGTGTTCGCTTCGAAAGATGCGCAGGAAGGCTCTCTCGCTTTTGCGCAGAAGCGCAAGCCGGACTGGAAGGGCGAATAAGCACCCGCGATGAATGAAAATTTGAAAACAGCCAGCCCGGATATTGTCGATATCTGGGCTGGCGATCAGGATCTGCCGTCATGGTTCGTGCACGCGATGGCGGTGCCGCGCGAAGAAGCCTTTGTCGAAGTGGATGGCTATAAGGTCCATTATTTTCGCTGGGGCACGCGCGGCAAGCCGCCGTTGCTGATGACCCACGGCTTTCTCGCCCATGCGCGCTGCTTTGCCTTTGTCGCGCCGTTTCTGGCAGAAGAATATGACGTCATTGCCTATGACCTGGCGGGCATGGGCGAGAGCGAGATGGTCCCGGACAGCGATGGCGATACGCGTGCCGAAGGCATGGTTGCCGTGGCCGAAGCGCTTGATCTGTTCTCCGGACCGGTAAAGCCGAAGATCATCGCCCACAGCTTTGGTTCCGGCGTTGCCCTGACAGCGATGGAAATGGCCGGCGCGCGATTTGGCGGACTGATCATTTGCGACCTGATGGTGATGCGGCCGGAAAAGCTGGCCGCCCATTTCGAAGCCGGCGGCGGCCCGCCCGGTTCGGGTCGCTCGGACCGGCCCAGCAAAGTCTATCCCGATTATGAGTCCGCGCGCGGACGCTTTGTCCTGTCGCCGCCGCAGGATGCACAAGCACCGTTTCTGCTCGAATATATGGCTTATCATAGCATGTACCGGGTCGAGGGCGGCTGGTCGTGGAAATTTGATCCGATGGTTTATCTTCGCAATGAAAATGATCTGGCAAAATGGGCGCAAACGGCCCAGCGGATCGTCGATCTGCCGCACCGGATGGCGATGGTCTATGGCGAGAAGAGCAAGCTTTTCGACGCCGACAGCGCTGCCTATCTGCGCGAGCTCGGCGGCGACCATATTCCGATGATCGCGATACCCGAAGCCGAACATCATCTGATGCTCGATCAACCGCTGGCGCTGGTGACGGCGCTGCGGTCGGTGCTGGCGCTTTGGAGTGACAAATGAGCGGGTCACAAATCAAAAAAGTGGCCGTGGTCCAGACCGGTTCCGACCCGTTTGATACACCGGCGACGATCAGGGCCTTTGGCGATTGGCTGGCGCAGGCCAAGGCGGCCGGGGCGGAACTGGTCGTCTTTCCGGAAGCCTATATTGGCGGCTATCCCAAGGGCGTTGATTTCGGAACGAGGGTCGGTTCGCGCACCGATGCAGGGCGGGAGCTTTTCCGCCTTTATGCCGACAATGCTGTCGCGCTCGAAAGCGAGCGATTTGCCGCATTGTCGGAAGCCGTTGCGGCCAATGATTTGGCCTGCGTTGTCGGGGCGATCGAGAAGCGCGGCGCTACGCTACATTGTTCGACTTTCGGTTTTGAGCGGGATGGGTCTTTGCTCGGTGTACATCGCAAACTGGTCCCGACGGCTTCCGAACGGCTGATCTGGGGGCGGGGTGACGGCAATGACCTGCCAATCATGGATAGCTCAGCGGGGCGGTTGGTCAGCGCGATTTGCTGGGAAAATTACATGCCATTGCTGCGCAGTCACTATTATAGCACCAATCCGGATTTCTATTGCGTCTCCACCGTCGACGACCGCGATATCTGGGCGTCGGCTATGCGCGTTTTTGCTTGGGAGTCTCGCAGTTTCCTGCTCAACGCCTGCCAGTATCTGGAGCGCGGCACCATCCATCTGGGGGCGGATCTGTTCGATGCGCGCGAGGGGAATGCGCCTGACACGGTGCTGATCAATGGCGGATCGAGCATCATATCGCCGATGGGCGAATTGCTGGCGGGTCCGGTTTATGGTGAAGAAGCGTTGCTCACGGCAGAAGTGGATCTAAACGACCGCATGCGTGCCAAATTCGATCTTGATGTGGCGGGTCATTATGCGAGACCGGATGTGTTTGATCTTCGCACCAGCGTCGGATCGTTGAAAGACGTCTGAAAATAAAGCGCAGATGAACGACGCGGAATGCCCAAGACAAATTAATACAAAAAACCCGATTTCTGACAAATGCCTGCGACAGGTTTCCCTTATTGCTGTTTGTGACGCCGCAGTTGGCGCTCGATAGAAAAGGGAATGGAACATGAAAAAATTTCTGATGGCTTTGGCAGTGACAACCATGGCGGTGTCGCCGATGGTTACCGCGCAGGCTCAGGCAGCTCCGCACAACAGCGCCGAAGAATCCAACTATAAGACGGTCCAGAAATCGACGCAGCGGACCGCTAGGAAAACCGTCGCCAACAAGCAAGGCCAGCGCATTGTGACCAGGACCGTCACGGTGCAAAAGGCGGCTCCAGCGCGCTACGGCAAAACCCGTTACGCAGTGAACCAGCACCAGAAACATTGGTACAAGGGTCAGCGCTTCGAGCGGCGCTATGCCACCAATTACCGGGTGATCAACAATCCCCGTGCTTACCGTTTGTCCAACGCGCCGCGTGGTTATCAATGGGTCCGGTCCGGCAATGATGCTGTACTGATCGCAGTCACCAGCGGTCGTATCAGCGCGGTGATCGGCAATGCGATTTATCGGTGAACCAAGAAACTGGAATAAGCCCCTAGAACAAGTGAAAGCGGCTCCCGGGATTTCGGTTCCGGGAGCCGTTAGTCGATCGACTGAAGCTTGCCTATTTGCCCTTGCCGCTTTTGGCTTTCATGGCTTTTTTCATCGCCGCCAGCCGCTCTTCGACTTCAGAGCTTCGCTGTAATTTGCCAATGTCGGCTGCATGTTTTGTGGCACCGTTCACACCACCGGCCATTTCCATGCTCCGATCAAATGTTTCTTCGGCGCGTTCGATCTTCTGCTCGACGCTCCGGTCCGGATTTGCATTTGCGTCGCTAGCGGCTTTGTTCTCACTCATCATCTTTTCAAATTCGCTGAGTTCATCCTGCATCGCCGCTTTGCGAGCCTCGAGGTCTTCGAGCAAGCTCGCCAGGCGGCTGACATCTGTCTTGGCCGATGCTTCCAGGTTTTTGAAATGCTTGACCTTTGCCTCAAAATCCATCTGCTGCATGATTGCGGCTTCGGCCAGGTCCTCGCGGCCTTTTTCCAAGGTAAAAAGGACTTTGCCGCCCCATTCTTCCGCGCGCTTTGCCGATAATTCCTGCTGGCCAACCGCCTGGCTTTGGCGATCGGTGGCATCATCATGTTCACGGCGAACCTTGTCCATCGCCCGGTCAACCTCGCGAATCGCTTCTCGCATCAGGCTGGTGCCGCTGGCACGTTCTGCCTGATCGAGGGCCGTCTCAATCCTCGCCGAAACAACACGTTTTGCGCGCAGGTAAAATGGTTCTGCCATATTTCGGATGCCCCAGATTTAGTTCATAAGTAAGACGTAAATGAAATTCGCCAATAGTCAACAAACAGCAAGTATCGATCTTCTAGTCTGCCAGAAATCCTTCCAGCCGGCCCCGGATAATCTGATCCGCTTCGGCCATGATCCGGTCGATCAGTTCCTTGCAGGTCGGGATATCGTGGATCAGGCCGGCAACCATGCCGCAACTCCAGGCACCGGCGTCCATTGTGCCTTCCATCATGATCTTGGGATAGACGCCCGCGACCTGTTCGATGACATCGGAAAATTGCAGGTCGGCGCCTTTTTCCTTTTCGATTTCGAGCAGCCGTTCGACCGCCGGGTTGGTCAGCACCCGTTCGGTGTTGCGCAAGGGCCGCATCACCAGGCGGGTATCCAGTTCGCTGGCGGCGACAATCGCGTCTTTCACATTCTGGTGCACAGGCGCCTCCTGGGTCGCGATGAAGCGGGTGCCCATGTTCATGCCCTCGGCGCCCATCGCCAGAGAGGCGACAAGGCTGCGGCCGTCAGCCTGACCGCCGGAAGATACGAATGGAATGTCCAGTTCGTCGGCAGCGCGGGGCAGCAGGATCATGTTCGGAATATCGTCCTCGCCGGGATGGCCACCGCATTCGAAGCCGTCGACCGAAACCGCGTCGCAGCCGATGCTCTGGGCTTTCAGCGCATGACGAACGGCGGTGCATTTGTGGATCACCTTGATGCCGGCGCCGTGCAGCGCCGGGAGCACCTGAACCGGATTGTTACCGGCGGTTTCGACGACCTTGACGCCGCCTTCGATGATTGCCTTGACCATGCCTTCATAATCGGGCGAGTTGACCACCGGCAGGAAGGTCAGGTTCACGCCAAATGGCTTGTCGGTCATCTCTCGGCATTTGGCGATTTCATCGGCCAGCGCCGCCGCCGAAGGCTGGGTCAGTGCGGTAATGATACCAAGCCCGCCAGCGTTGGACACAGCGGCGGCCAGTTCGGCAAATCCCACATAATGCATGCCGCCCTGAATGATCGGATGTTCGATGCCGAAAAGTTCCGTGATGCGTGTTTTCATGGGATGTGCTCCTGTTCTTGGACGGATTGGAAGCATGTTTGCTCCATCCGGGAATCATTTAATCGCTCGGTTAACTAGCAACCCGCTCGCCGCTCGTCCAGTCGCCCGTTGTCACGCCTTTCCAGATTTGATCGGGGGATTGTTGGGACAGCTCTTCGCCCAGCCGTTTCGACCAGTGATATTCATTGCCGAGCGCGTCGCGCCAGGCCCAGAGCCGCCTTGTATAATGGTGCAGATCATATTCCTGGGTATAGCCCATCGCGCCATGGACCTGATGGAAAGGCACGGTGACGGCCTCGACGCTGTGGCCGATCTGGACCTTGGCGATCACCGCTTCATGCCAGGCTTTTTCCGGATCATCGGCGTGGCGGGCGATGGCGCTGGCCGCTTGCGTCGCGGCCATGGTCGCCGCCGCGCATTCGGAAGCGGCGACTGCCAGTTGCTGCTGGATCGCCTGAAATTTCGACAGGGGCCGACCAAATTGTTCGCGCTGGCAGACATAGTCGATCGACAGATTTAGCGCTGTCTCCATCGCCGCTGCCATTTGCACCGCGCGGACGGTCAGGATCAGCGCTTCCACCGCCCGGCGGGACAGGTTGGTCTTGGCGGATTGTTCCGCCAAATGGCCCGAGAAGATGAATTGCGTCATGCCATCCGGCGACAGCGCTGCCTCAGCCGACCGGACCGCTACGCGATTGTCGAACAGGGATATTTCCTGATGCGCCTCGTCAAACAGGACGATCTTGTCGGCGTGCATGCCGAACGGGATGTCGGCGCTGGGCGTGTGACCACTGAGCGCGAAGCTGGCGCTGCCGTCGGCTGGCGCCAGGCCGGCCCGGTCGAGCATCCAGTTGGCGACCAGCGTCTCGGCAAAGGGCACCGGTGAGGCCGCCTGTGCCGAAGCCCAGATCGCGCCGAAAGTCTCGTCATAGTCGGCGCCAAAGCCGCCATTGGCTTCGCCAACCCAGGCCAGCGGCAAGCCATTTTCCTGCAAGGCATCCCAGAGCGCCTGCGGATATTCGCCAGCCTCCGCCTGGTGCGGGACTTCGCGGCCGCACAGGTCGGTGTAGATCTTCGAGGCCGTTTCGGCGACCATTCCTTCTGTGTTTATCATCAGCGTAACCCCAATTGCCGGGCGGTGATGCCGCGCATTACCTCGGTGGTGCCGCCGCGCAAGGTGTTGGGCGGTGAACGCAGCACGCCGATATTCATGATCCGTCGCATGTCGGGGCTCCAGTCTTCGGATGGCAGGTCGTTGAGCAGCGCGCGCACCTGCAGGGTCAGGTCATTTTCCAGCCGGTTACCGAGATCCTTGACCAGCGCCGCTTCGGTTTCGGGCGACACGCCCTGATCGAGCAGATTGGCGATGGCCCAGGACATGCCTTTCAGCGTGCGCAGATTGGCGATCAGCTTGCCGAGCCGGGCATGGCTGTCCGAACCCATTTTTCCGCTCAGCTGCCACAATGCGGTTTCCAGCGTGATATAGCTGGACAGGAAGCGTTCCGGCCCGGAGCGTTCCATCGCCAGTTCGCCGGTCACCTGTTTCCAGCCGCCGCCCTCGTCACCGAGCAGGCAGTCGTCCGGTACAATTACATCTTGAAAATAGACTTCGTTGAAATGGGCATCGCCGGACAGGTCGACAATCGGCTTGATGGTGACGCCGGGCAGGCTGAGGTCGATCATGATCTGCGACAGGCCGACATGGCGGTTGCGGCCATCGGCGGGCGAGGTGCGCAGCAGCGCCACCATATAATGCGAGATATGGGCGCCGGAGGACCAGACTTTCTGGCCGTTGATCTTCCAGCCGTCGCTGACTTTCTCCGCACTGGTTTTGACATTGGCGAGATCGGAGCCGGCGCCCGGTTCGCTCAGGCCAATGGCGAAATAGCATTCCCCCGCAGCAATGCGTGGCAGGATATCGAGCTTCTGCGCTTCGGTGCCATGGGCGATCAGCATCGGCGCGTGCTGGCGGTCGGCAATCCAGTGGGCACCAACCGGAGCGCCCGCGCGCAATGTTTCTTCGGTCACGATATAGCGTTCGAGCGCACTCTTGTCGTGGCCGCCATATTGGCTCGACCAGGTCAGGCCGATCCAGCCGCGCTTGCCCATTTTCTTCGAAAATTCGGGATCGGCGGAGGCCATCCAGCATTCCGGTTCGGGTTTGAAATTGCCCGCGTCCCGTTCTTCCTTGAGGAACGCCTGCAATTCGGCGCGCAACTCCTCCAGAGCGGGATCTGGCTGAATGACGGGAAAGTTAAATCGCTGCATGGGCTTTTTTCCGTTCGTCCTGCGCTTGTCGAAGGACGGGTGGTGGGGACAAACGCACTTCGACAAGCTCAGTGCGAACGGTGATGGGCGCAGGCCGGTTCACGGCGTGACAATATCGAATTGTGGTTTTACCTCGTCGAGCGCCAGAAACATGGTGGCCATTAGTGCATCATTGCCGCTGATGATCATCTGCTTGTCCCGGATCAGCCCCATCGGACTGGTTTCCCGCATCAGTAGCTTGGTAAACTCTGCCCGGCCGATGGTGATCTGGGTATCCGATCCCTCACCGGTAATCGCGTAATCCTCTCGGCGCGGGAACATCACGCTCTTGCCGAGATCAACACTTACCGCTTCCTTGCGGTCGGGGAACCAGAAGCGGAGGATGCCGCCGTCGCCCTGCATCTTCGCCGGATTGAAGCGGGTCGCCATCGCGTCGAACAGGTCGACCGCCGGGATGCCGCTGAGCACCTTGGCATTGGCTGTCGAAATGCTGTTCTTGACGTTATTGCCTTCGCGCAGTTCCTTGGCGCCGACCAGATAGATATTCCGCCAGGTTCCGGCCTCGGTCTGAAAACCAAGCTGCTCATAGGTGGCTGCGAGCCATTTTTTAGCCGTTTCATTAGCCGATTCGGCGAATACCAGATGGTTGAACACGGTCGCAGCCCAGCGGTAATCGCCGGCATCAAACGCCTTTTCGCCTTCTGCCAGTGCCTTTTCGGTGCCGCCCATCGCCGCGACATATTTTTTCGAGGCTTCGACTGGCGGTAGCTCATGATAATGGGCCGGGACCGCATCCCACCAGCCGAAATAGCGTTGATAGACCGCTTTGCTATTATGGTTGAGCGTGCCGTAATAATCGCGCACGCCAAAGTCGCTCTTGGCGAAATCCGGCTCGCCGATATTCTCGGCAATCTCGTGCATGGTCGCGCCCTGATTGGCCTGGCGCATGGTCTGGTCATGGACATAGCGATAGATGCCGCGCTGGTTTTTCAGCGATGCCTGGACATTGGCGCTGTCCCATGTCGGCCAGTGATGCGAGGCCAGCATGACGTCGGATTTCGCGCCATATTTGGCGAGCATCGCGTCAATTACCTTGCTCCATTTCAGCGTGTCGCGGACCAGTGCGCCGCGCGGAGTCAGGACATTGTGGAAGGTACGGGTGGCGACTTCGGCGGTATGCAGCGCCTTATATTGCGGCATGTAGAAAACCAGCTCGGCTGGCGCTTCGGTTTCGCCCGCATCCATGAAGTCGAAGCTGATGCCATCGACGGTCAGCGTCTCGCCATCCTTGCTGATCGATCTGGTCGGCGGCATCAGCGATACGTCGCCGCTCGACAATTTCTGACCCAGGCCGCCGCCAACATGGCCGGTCTTGCCAACCGGCAGGGCGGTGCCGAATTGATATTGTACCCTCCGGTTCATCGCGGTGCCGGCAATCACGCTTTCGCCAACGGACTCGGCGAGAAAGCCGTGCGGCGCAATGATCTGCACCTTGCCCGATTTGATATCCTCGGGCGAAGCGACACCGGCGATACCGCCGAAATGATCGCCATGGCTATGGGTGAAGATCACCGCGACGACGGGTCGGTTGCCGAGTGTCTTGTTGGCCAGGGCCAGGCCAGCTTTTGACGGGGCTGGCGTGGTCAGTGGATCGACAATGATCCAGCCGGTCTTGCCGGCGATCAGCGTCATCTGCGCCAGATCATAGCCGCGGATCTGATAGATGCCGGGAACAACCTCGAACAGGCCGTGGACGCTGTTGAGCTTGGCCTGTCGCCACAGCGATGGGTTGACCGTGTCGGGGGCCGCGCCGGTGATAAAGTCGAACTGTCGCGAATCCCAGGCGACGGATCCATCCTCGTTGAGGATCTTGTCACCCGGGATTTGTGCGAGAAAGCCGCGATTGGCATTTTTGAAATCGGTCTGGTCGGCGATCGGCAGCTCTGCCGCGACATTGGCATTGGCGGCTTTTGTTGCCGTGGTGGCGACGCCTTCGGGAGGAGCTGCCCATATTGGAGCAGCCGACATCAGGGCTGCGATCAAAATTGCCGATTTTTTCATTCTATTTCTCCTACCTGTTCCCCTGCGAAGGCAGGGGCCCATCTCCCGAAATTTCCTCGACGCGGCATTAAGGAGATGGACTCCCGCTTGCGCGGCAGAACCGTCTCCCCAGCAATCACGCGCCCTTGAACACCGGCTTGCGCTTTTCGAGTATCGCATCAATCGCTTCGCGATGGTCATCCAGCTGTTGCAAGACGCCCTGGAACAGCGCCGCCTGATCGAGATTTTCCTTCAGCGTCACGCTCTGCGCGGTGCGGACCAGTTCCTTGGTCTTGCGGATGGCCAGCGGCGGCAACGCAACCACCATTTCGGCCAGTTCATAGGCGCGTGCCATAAGCTGGTCATTGGCAACAACCTCTGACACCAGACCATAATCCAGCGCCTTGTGCGCGTCGATAAATTCACCGGTAAACAGCATCTGGTTGGCCTTCGCCTGCCCGATGATCCGCGGCAATAACCAGGCACCACCATCACCGGGGATGATGCCGACGCGCAGGAAGCTTTCGGCAAAAATCGCGTCTTCGCCAGCGATGCGGATATCGCACATGGTGGTCAGATCATTGCCCGCGCCAATAGCATGGCCATTGACCGCGGCGATCACCGGCACCGAGATTTGCGAGAAAGCCAGCGGGATGCGCTGGATACCGGTCTTGTACCAATTTTCGATTTCCAGCGGCGTCATATGCTGGTCGGCGGTCATCGCCTTGATCTCGTGGAGATTGCCGCCGGAGGAGAAGCTCTTGCCATTGGCGGCCAGCACAACACAGCTGACCCCTGCATCCGCGTCAGCCTTGTTGATCGCATTGACCAGCGCTTCGCACAGATCTTTCGACAGCGCATTGCGCGTTTCCGGTTTGTTCAGCGTGATTGTAACGATGCGGTCATTTTTCTCGTAGAGAGTGACGTCACCCATCAGAAATTCCTTTGCCCTGCGTTTCTTTTCTATGGCACTGTCATTGCAGGGGATGGCGGATTCTGCAAGACTCGCTCGAACCTAATCGGTAAATGATCTCATGATGACCCGGCGGAACCCTCTTATCTCTGGCGATGATGCTGCTGGCTTCACACTGGTGGAATTGATGGTCGTGTTGCTGATCATCGGACTGATGGCTTCGGTCGTGGTTTTTTCCTTTCCCGGCGGCAGCAGCGACCTGGAAGAAGATGCCCAGAGATTCGCCGCGCGCACAGCGGCGCTGCGCGACAATGCGATCCTGCAATCCCGCCCGATGGCGGTGCAGGTCACGCCGTCCGGTTACAGTTTTCTGGAACGGCGCAAGGGCAGCTGGCTGGTGATCGAGGACAAGCCCTTTGTGTCGACCAACTGGTCGAGCGGCGTGACCGCGAAAACCGGCGAGACCGGACCGATGATGATCAGTTTTGAAAGCACCGGCCTGCCCAGCGAGCAGGCCGAACTTGTCCTGCAGGGCAAGGAGCAAAGCCGCCGCGTGCTGATTGCCCCGATGGGCGATGTGAAGCTGGCCGGAGCAGCACCATGATCAGATTGGGCAGATATACCGCCAAATATGCGGCCAGAGGTGACGAGCGCGGCTTCACCCTGATCGAAATGCTGGTGGCGCTGTCGGTGTTCAGTCTCGCCGCGCTTGCCCTGATCCGGCTGCAGGCTTTTACCACGTATAATGCCGCCGAACTGGAAATGCGCGTGGTCGCGCAATCGGTGGTCCGCAACCGGGCAGTGGAAATTCTCACCGATCCGCGCCCGCCAGCGCTGGGCGAGCAAAGCGGCGCGGTCGAAAATGGCGGCTGGCAATGGCAATGGGCGCAGGATGCCAAGCTGACCGAGGACCAGCGCTTCATCCAGGTCGACATCAGCGCGCGCGAGCAGGGCAGCGGCGCTCCCGCTTCGCTCATCATCCTGCGGCCATCGGGGCTGTTGCTGGACGAGCAGCCGGCCGGGCCGCCTGCAAACTAGAAAATCGTCCGGAAAAATCTCATGTTTCACCTTTGTTTCGACGGGAACACCGGTTAGAAGCGCGAGGCAAATTGGCTAACAGGCAGAAAAATGAACGAATTCGAAGACGCGATAGAAGGTTTTGATATGGATGACTTGCCCGAAGGGGATGAGTCGATGCTCGAATGGTGGGATTTTGACGATCCGGCCGAGATGGTCGATGCCGTCGCCGGCGATATCCAGTTCATTATCGAGAGCGCCCTGGATGCGCGCGGCGATGCCTTGCTGGCGCTGCCTGCGAGCGATGAAGCGATGCCGGTGCTTGAGGCACTGGCCGAAAAGCAGATCAAGTGGAAATATGTCACGATCATCCCGACCGACGATTTGATGGTGCCGCTCGACGATCCGCGCAGCCATGCGAAGAAGCTGGCGAGTCTGTTTCTGACCCGCGGCGCACGCGTGCTGCCGCTAGCGCCGGATCACGAGGATTATCATATGGCTGGTGCCGCTGCCGATGCGCGGCTGCGCGACACGAAATGGCCACCGGATCTGGTCTTGCTCGGCATGGGCCCCGACGGCAGCACCGCCGGAATTATGGAAAGCGCCGATATGGAAGAGGCGCTCGGCGGATCTCCGGAAAAAATCGCCATTGGCTTGCTCCCCGAAGGCGGTGACACGCCGCTGGTGACGATCACCAAGGTGGCGATTTGCGAAGCGCGCACCGTGGTGGTTCTGCTCAAGGGTGCTGCTAGCCAGACGATGCTCGAGACGGAAATCGAACAGGGCGCGACCAGCACGGCTCCAATCGGCCGGATATTCGCCGATTTGACTGTGCCTGTGGATATCTATGTGGAGAATTAGCGGGCTATTGCTGCCTTCTATCGCCGACTGATGTGACTATCGATTGATTTAACTGTGCGATTAAACCATGGTGCCAGGAAAGCGAATCGCCCGATCAGGCGATCGAACACTTGGAGAACGCCAGACCATGCATCCTTCTGTCCACGCAAAGGAAAATCCCGACAAGCCAGCCGTAATCATGGCGAGCTCCGGGGAAATCATCACTTATGGTGAGCTGGACAGATTGTCTAACCAGATTGCCCAGCTCTATCGCAGCCGCGGCCTGCAGATCGGCGATACCGTCGCCGTCTGCATGGAAAATCATCCGCAATTTTTCCCGGTTACCTGGGGATCGCAGCGCTCCGGCCTGTTTCAGGTCGCCATATCCAGTCGCCTGACCGCCGAAGAAGTCAGCTATATCCTGAAAGATTCCGGCGCCAAGCTGCTGATCAGTTCGCAGAAAATGCTGCCGGTCATCGATCAGGTGCGCGCGTTGAATCCCGATGTCGAGCAACTGATATATGGCGCGGAAGACGAGCGGAATATCGAAGCGGCGCTCGAATCGATGCCGATGACGCCCATCGCCGATCAGCGCGCTGGCATAGACATGCTCTACTCGTCGGGCACCACCGGCCAGCCCAAGGGCGTAAAACTCCCGTTGCCGCTGGATGAAGATATCGCCGGGCCCAATGGCATAGCCGGGCTGGCCCAGATGATTTTCGGTTTCCACAAGGACTGCGTCTATCTCTCTCCGGCGCCGCTTTATCATGCCGCGCCGCTGCGCTGGAACATCGCCGTGCAGGCGCTCGGCGGCACCAGCATCGTGATGGAAAAATTCGATCCCGAACATGCGTTGCAGCTGGTCGAGAAATATAAGTGCGATGTTGGCCAGTGGGTGCCGACCCATTTCGTCCGGATGCTGAAATTGCCGGAGGAAATACGCACAAAATATGACATTTCCTCGATCAAGAGCGCGGTCCATGCCGCTGCGCCCGTACCGGTTCCGATCAAGGAAAAAATGATCGAATGGTGGGGTCCGGTGCTCAACGAATATTATGCCGGAACCGAAGGCAATGGCTTTGTCTTCTGCAACAGCGAAGGCTGGCTGGCGCACAAGGGAACGGTCGGACAGCCGATCAACTGCACCGTCCATATCTGCGATGAAAATGGCGATGAAGTGGCGATTGGTGAAGAAGGCCAGATCTATTTCGAGAGCGGCTCGAAGTTCGAATATCATAATGATCCGGAAAAGACCAAGGCGGCGACCCATGAAAAGGGCTGGACCTCGCTCGGCGATGTCGGGAAGCTCGACGAGGATGGCTATCTCTATCTGACCGACCGCAAGAGTTTCATGATCATTTCCGGCGGGGTGAATATCTATCCGCAGGAAATTGAAAATCTGCTGGTCAACCATCCCAAGGTTGCCGATGCCGCCGTCATTGGCGCGCCGGACGAGGATATGGGCGAGAAGGTCGTCGCCGTCGTGCAGCCGATGGATATGGCGGATGCGGGCGATGAACTGGCACAGGAGCTGGAAGCCTATCTCCGCCAGTCGCTCTCCGGCGTCAAGATTCCGCGGCAGATCGACTTTCGGCCAGAATTGCCGCGCCATGCCACGGGCAAGCTCTACAAACGCCATTTGCGCGACGAATATTGGAGCAAGCAGGGAAGCGAGACAGTCTGATGGCAACGCAAGCAGACCCCAGATTAACCGGCCCGGATGCGCAGGCGATTATCGACCCGGCCAATTATGTCGACTGGGATGCACTGCTTGACCGCTTTGATGACATTCGCCGCGACACACCGGTTGTGCGGGTGGTCAATGACGAGGTGCACGATCCGTTCTGGCTGGTCACCAGCTATGATGACGTGATGCGGATCAGCAAGGACAACAAGCTTTTCCTTAACAGTCCGCGCAGCGTCACCTTCAGCGACAAGAACAGCGGTGCCTTTGTAAAATCGATCACCGGCGGCGATCCCAATCTGGTGCGTTCGCTGGTCGCGCTTGATGCCCCGACCCACCCCAAATATCGCCGGCTGACGCAAGACTGGTTCATGCCCAAGAATATCAGCCAGATGGAAGACGAGATCAGGGCGCTGGCCAAGATCACGGTCGACCGGCTGGTCGATGCGAGCCAGAAAGACGGTAAATATGAAGCCGATTTTGTGCCGCTGGTGTCCGCGCCCTATCCGCTGCATGTGGTGATGCAGATATTGGGCGTCCCGGAAGCGGATGAGCAGCGCATGCTGTTTCTCACCCAGCAGATGTTCGGCGGCCAGGATGAAGATCTCAACAAGTCCGGCATGGCCAATATGACGCCGGAGCAGATCATGCAGCTGGTGGTCGGCGCGGTTGCCGACTTCGAGGCCTATTTTGCCAAGCTGACCGAAGAAAAACGCGCCAATCCGACCGATGATGTGGCGAGTGTGATCGCCAATGCAAAGGTTGACGGCGCGCATCTCAGCGACCGCGACATGGCCGGCTATTATATCATCCTGGCGGCAGCCGGGCATGACACGACCTCGGCGTCGACGGCGGGCGCGATGATGGCGCTGGCCCGCGACCCGGAACAATTCGCCCGGCTCAAGGCCGACCGTGATCTGCTCCCCGGGATTGTCGAGGAAGCGATCCGCTGGACGACGCCGGTGCAGCATTTCATGCGCACGGCTGCGGAAGATACCGAGCTTGGCGGACAAAAAATTGCCAAGGATGACTGGCTGATGATCAGCTATATCGCCGCCAATCATGATCCGGACATCTTTCCCGACCCGCGCAAATTTGACGCGTCACGATCGCCCAACCGGCATCTGGCTTTTGGTGCCGGCGCGCATCAATGTCTCGGACTGCACATGGCGCGGATGGAAATGAAAATATTGTTCAACGAACTGCTCGACCGGATCGAGACGCTGGAACTGGCCGGCGAACCGATCCGCGCCAAGTCGACCTTTGTTGGCGGGCTGAAAACCCTGCCGATCCGCTACAGTCTATCAAAATGAATGGCGCGCACGGCCTTGTAATCCACTATAAGCGACTCAAATAGAATCCAAAGGCAGACCCCAAAGGAGAGCAAAATGGTTACCCAATATAAGAATTTGATCAATGGTGAGATGGTCAGCACCTCGCAGATGCTGGACGTCGTCAATCCGGCCAATGAAGAAGTGATCGGTCAGGTGCCGGCATGTGGCGCTGCTGAGCTTGATCAGGCCGTCGCCGCTGCGCGCGCTGCATTCAAGACCTGGTCGAAAAAGCCGATCGAAGACCGCCGCAAGGTGGTGCAAGCGATTGCTGCTGTGATCAATGAGAATAATGACGAGCTGTTCCGTCTGCTGACCGCAGAGCAGGGCAAACCGCACGCGCAGGCGCAGGGCGAAATCGCCGGCGCAGCCTATATGGCGGGATCGCAGGCGACGCTGGAACTCGAAGACGAGATTAACGAGGATTCGGCCGAGCGGCTGAGCCGTACCCGCCGCGTACCGGTTGGTGTTGTCGGCGGCATCGTGCCGTGGAATTTCCCGGTGATGATGGCAGTGCAGAAGATTGCCCCGGCTTTATTGTCCGGTTGCACGATCGTGCTCAAACCGTCGCCATTCACGCCGCTGACCACCTTGCGTCTTGCCGAGTTGATCAAGGATGTCGCCCCTCCGGGTGTCGTCAATATCATCACCGGCGAGGACAGCCTCGGTCCGTTGATCACCGGACATCCCGACATCGACAAGATCACCTTCACCGGCTCGACCGCAACCGGCAAGAAGATCATGGAAGGCGCTTCCAAGGATCTCAAGCGGATCACGCTGGAACTGGGCGGCAATGATGCCTCGATCGTCCTGCCCGACGCCAATGTCGAAAAGGTCGCCGAACAGCTGTTCTGGTCGAGCTTCACCAATGCCGGACAAATCTGCGTCGCCGCCAAACGCATCTATATCCACGAGGATATTTATGACGAGCTCAGCGCTGCGATTGCCGCATTTGCCAAGAATGTGAAGGTTGGTGATGGCGCGCAACAGGGTACTGCGGTCGGTCCGATCCAGAACAAGAAGCAATATGAACGGGTGCTGGAACTGATCAAGGATGCCAAGGATAATGGCTATAAGTTCCTGGTCGGTGGCGAAGCGCAGGATGAGAGCATTCCGGGCTATTATGTGCCGATCACGATCCTCGACAACCCGCCGGAAGACGCGCGGATTGTCGCCGAAGAGCAATTCGGCCCGGTCATGCCGCTGATGAAATTCAGCACCACCGACGAAGTCATCGCGCGCGCCAACAACAGCGAATATGGCCTTGCCGGCGCTGTGTGGACCGCCAACCCTGAGGAAGGCGTCCGGGTTGCCGAACAGCTTGAAACCGGCACCGTGTGGGTCAATGAATTTCTCCACCTGTCGCCGTTCGCACCCTTTGGCGGGCATAAACAGTCCGGCTTTGGCGCCGAATATGGCAAGGAAGGCCTGCTCGAATTTACCTATCCGCAGGTGATCACGGTCAAGAAAGACAATGTGCCTGCCTGACGCTGACAAGATATGATTTGAAGGAGCCGGTTATCACAATAGTGATCGCCGGCTTTTTCATTTGACGCTAGCGCCCGTGCGGTTTAACCGGTCAGTTAAATTATCGACTCTCAACCAATCAAAGGAATAAGACTATGGCAGAAGCCTATATTGTTGACGCGGTTCGTACCGCTGGTGGCCGTCGCGGCGGCCGTTTGGCCGGTATCCATCCGGTGGATCTGGGTGCTGCCACGCTCAATGCCATTGCCGACCGCAATGATTTTGATGCCAGTGCGATTGAAGATGTGATTACCGGTTGCGTCTCGCAAGGCGGCGAGCAGTCCGGCGATGTCGGCCGCAATGCGGTTCTGGCATCGAAGCTGCCGGAGAGCGTTCCGTCGGTTTCGATCGACCGTCAATGCGGTTCTTCGCAACAGGCCATTCAATTTGCGGCGCAGGGCGTTATGTCCGGCACCCAGGATATGGTGCTGGCGCATGGCATCGAGAGCATGTCGCGCGTGCCAATGGGTTCGACGTTCAAATTGTTCAAGGATGCCGGCCTCGGAACCAACATGTCGGAGGGCCTGAAAAAAGCCTATCCCGGCATTCAGTTCAGCCAGTTCATGGGCGCCGAAATGCTGGTCAAGAAGCACGGCTTCACCCGCGATGATCTCGACCAGTTCGCGCTGGAAAGCCATCACAAGGCGATCAAGGCCGTCGAATCCGGCGCTTTTGCCAAGGAAATTGTCGCTATCGAGATCGAAACGGCCGAAGGCAAGGAACATCACAAGGTTGACGAAGGCATTCGCTTCGACGCCACGATGGAAAGCATCGGCGCAGTGAAGCTGTTGCAGGAAGGTGGCGCCATCACCGCTGCCAATGCCAGCCAGATTTGCGATGGTTCGAGCGCGGTTCTGGTCTGTTCGGAACAGGCGCTGAAAGATCATGGATTGACCCCGCGGGCGCGGATCGTGAACATGACGGTAACCGCTGGTGATCCGGTGATCATGCTGGAAGAACCCTTGTTCGCCACCGACCGCGCACTGCAGCGGGCTGGCATGAAGATCGGCGATATCGATCTTTATGAAGTGAACGAGGCTTTTGCCCCCGTTCCACTCGCATGGCTGAAACATGTCGGTGCCGATCGCAGCAAGATCAACGTCAATGGCGGCGCGATTGCTCTGGGTCACCCACTCGGCGCGTCGGGTACCAAATTGATGGCAACCCTGCTCAACGCCATGGAGGCTCGCGGCTCGAAATATGGTCTGCAGACCATGTGCGAAGGCGGTGGCCAGGCTAATGTAACCATCATCGAGCGACTCGGTTAATTTAATATTTCGTCATCCTGAACTTGTTTCAGGATGACGAATGATAAAAGAAGAAAGACAAAAACATGGAACTCAACAGCAATATCTCAGCAGTCATTACCGGCGGTGCCTCTGGTCTCGGCGCGGCAACTGCCCGTCGTCTGGCCGCCAAAGGCGTCAAGGTCGCCCTGTTCGACCTCAACGAGGAAAAAGGCGAAGCGCTGGCATCCGAACTGGGCGGTGTTTTCTGCAAGGTCAACGTCACCGATGATGACAGTGTCGACGCAGGCTTTGCCAAGGCCCGTGCCGCCAATGGTCAGGAACGCATCCTGGTCAATTGCGCCGGTATCGGTAACGCAATCAAGACCGCCAGCCGCTCCAAGGAAGATGGCTCGATCAAGCATTTCCCAATGGATGCCTTCAACTTCGTCATTCAGGTCAATCTGGTCGGCACTTTCCGCTGCATCGCCAAATCGGCGGCGGGCATGCTGACACTCGATCCGCTGGAAGATGGCGATCGCGGTGCGATGGTCAATACGGCATCGGTTGCGGCCGAAGACGGTCAGATCGGTCAGGCGGCCTATGCGGCTTCCAAGGGCGGTGTGGTTGGCATGACATTGCCGATCGCGCGCGACCTGTCCCGCGAAGGCATTCGCGTCAACACCATCCTGCCGGGCATTTTCGATACGCCATTGCTGGCAGGTGCGCCGCAAAATGTTCGTGACGCGCTGGGCGGCATGGTTCCGCATCCTCCGCGCCTTGGTCAGCCGGACGAATATGCTGCGCTCGCCCTGTGCATGATTGAAACGCAATATTTCAACGGCGAAGATGTCCGTCTCGATGGCGGCATCCGGATGGCACCACGCTAACCAAGTCAAATCAAGGGGCTGCGAGAAACTCGCGGCCCTTTTTTTATCCCCAGGAGACTCGCATGGCCGATTACACCCAGATCCTCTACGATGTCGCTGACCAGATCGCGACGATCACGATCAACCGTCCGGAAAAGATGAACGCTTTTACCGGTACAATGATCAAGGAAATGACCGACGCCTTTGATCGCATCGATGCCGATGATGATGTGCGGGCGGTGGTGGTTACCGGAGCCGGCGAACGCGCCTTTTGCGCCGGTGCCGATCTGACGCCGGAAGATGGCAAGAAGCCGTTTGCCAGCGCAGAACCGGTGGAAGATTATTCCGATCCCCGGGTTCGCGATGGTGGTGGTCTGCTGATCTTGCGAATCTATCAATGTCTGAAGCCGGTGATCGGTGCGATCAACGGCGTCGCCGTGGGCGTTGGTGCAACGATGCTGCTGCCGATGGACATGCGGCTGGCCAGCGAGAGTGCGCGTTTCGGTTTTGTCTTCGCCCGGCGCGGCATTGCCCCCGACGGCGCGGCCAGCTGGTTCCTGCCCAATCTGGTCGGTCGCGCACAGGCGCTCGAATGGTGTCTGACCGGCCGGGTGTTTGACGCCGAGGAAGCACTCAAGGGCGGCCTGGTCCGCTCGCTGCACAAGCCGGAAGAACTGCTGCCCGCTGCCTATGCACTGGCGCGCGAGATTGTCGACAATACGGCGCCGGTATCGGTGGCGGTCACCCGGCAGATGCTGTGGCAATTGCCGGCTGCCGCCCATCCGATGGAAGCGCATAAGGTCGATAGCCGGATCATCTATAATCGGGCGAAATCCGCCGATGCGAAAGAGGGGATTGCGAGCTTCCTGGAGAAGCGCACACCCAACTATCCGGATAAAGTGTCCAGCGACTTGCCAGACAGCTTTCCATGGTGGGAAGAACCTGTCTATAAGTGAAAAAAATGTGTCGTTGTGCACAGGGGGAAAGACTAATGGGCGTCGACAAATTGGTGGCTAAGGAAAATGAGGCAGGCGCTCGCGAGAAACTGATCGAGACGGCCAGCCAGATCATGCGCGAAGGCGATACGATTGATATTTCGTTCAGCGAACTATCGGTCCGGTCGGGCCTCAACAGCGCGCTGGTAAAATATTATTTTGGCAACAAGGACGGCCTGCTCGAGGCGATTCTCGAGCGCGACATGGACAATATTCTGGTCCAGGTTGGCCTGTTGATCAAAAAGGACATGCCGCCGGAAGACAAGCTGCGCCATCATATCGGCGCGGTGATCGATACCTATTATGAATTTCCCTATCTCAACCGCCTGACCATGCGCCTGATTCGCGAACTGCCACCGGAAGGCGCGCGCAACATCGCGGACAAATATCTGAAGCCGCTATCCGGCGCCTACAAGACTTTTGTCGGTGCAGGCATCAAGTCTGGTGTGTTCCGCACCGTCGATCCCGATCTCTTCTATTCCGCCGTGACCGGCGCGGCCGACCGCTTCTTTACCGGCAAGCTGGTTTGGAAATATTGCTACGGCCGTGAAGATTTCGACGAGCGGATGCGCGATGCCTATCGCGAGCAGACGGTCGACCTGATCATGGCGGGGATCTTGAAATAATAATCTATCGAATTGGGGATGATCGCATGAACAAGGCTACGGGAATATTCGGACTGGCTTTATCACTCGCGATCGCTTCGCCAGCGTTGGCGCATGGCAGCAAAGCGGCCGAACCGGCCTCGTACGGCCCGGTGATGAGCGCGGATCAAATCTATACGGCTTTCGGCTGGGATTTTGACAAGGCCGAGATCAGGACCGAAAAACTGACCGATGGATTCTATGTCCTGTTCGGACTCGGCGGCAATATCGCGGTGTCGGTCGGCAAAGACGGCACGCTGATTGTCGATGACCAGTTCCCGCAGCTGATGCCGAAGATCAAGGCGGCCTTGAAAGACGCCGGCAGCGACAAGGTCGATTTCGTGATCAACACCCACTGGCATTTTGATCATGCCGACGGGAATCTGACGCTCGGCAAGGAAGGCAGCTGGATCGTCAGCCAGTCCAACAGTCGGGCGATGATGCTGGACGACCATATCGTCAATTTCGGTCCGTTTGCCGGCGAGCAGAAAGCCTATCCCGAACATGCCCTGTCCGATATCACCTTTGACACGACCATGCAGTTTCATATCAATGATCAGAAGATCGAGCTGCTGCACGTCGGGCCTGCGCATACAAACGGCGATGCAGCGGTCATCTTTCGCGGCGTCAATGCCGTGCATCTGGGCGATGTATTCAACAATAGCGGCTATCCGTTCATCGATGCCGACAATGGCGGCGATCTCGCCGGGATGATCGCCTTTTGTCAGGTGGTCCATGACGCGATTGACGATGAGACCAAGGTCATTCCCGGCCATGGCCCCGTCACCGACCGCGCGAAGCTGGCGCGATATATCGAGGTGTTGACCATCATTCAGGGTCGCGTGCAGGCGCTGATCGATGACGGCAAATCACTGGACGAAATTATGGCCGCGAAGCCAACGGCGGAATTCGATACCGAGTTTCAGGCCAATGAAATGATGCTGCCAAGCTTCCTCAGCCGCGTTTATGCTAGCCTGACCCGCTAAAAGCGACCGTTATTCCGCCGCTTCTTCTTTCGGCTCCAGCTTGTCCTGCGTGCGAAATTCAAAATCGCTGGCATCATGGCGTTCGCGCAGCTGGCCTTCGAGTTCGCCCCAGCCGCGGTTGACCATTTTGCCGCGCTGTACCGCTGGGCGTTCGGCGATCATATCGGTCCAGCGGTTCATATGCTTGTAGGAGGCGGTGTCGAGAAATTCGGCTGCCTGATAGACGACATTCTTGACCAAAGCGCCATACCAGGGCCAGATCGCGATATCGGCGATGCTATATTCGTCGCCCGCCATATATTCATTGTCGGCAAGATGGCGGTCGAGCACGTCGAGCTGGCGTTTGACCTCCATGGCAAAGCGGTCGATGCAATATTCGATCTTCACCGGCGCATAGGCATAGAAATGGCCAAAGCCGCCGCCGAGATAGGGGGCGCTGCCCATTTGCCAGAACAGCCAGTTCAGCGCTTCGGTGCGCTTGTTGTGATCGCTGGGGAGGAATTCACCAAATTTTTCGGCGAGATAGAGCAGCATCGAACCGGATTCGAACAAACGCGTTGGCTTGTCGCTGCTGTGATCCATCAGCGCCGGGATCTTGCTGTTCGGATTGATGTCGACAAAGCCGCTGCCAAACTGATCGCCTTCGCCGATATTGATGAAATAGGCGTCATATTCCGCGCCCTTGTGGCCGAGCGCGAGCAGCTCCTCGAGCATCACCGTGACCTTGACGCCATTGGGCGTCGCCATTGAATAGAGCTGGAACGGGTGTTTGCCGACCGGGAGAGGCTGATCCTTGATCGGGCCAGCGGTCGGGCGGTTGATATTGGCAAAGCGGCCGCCATTTTCCTTGTCCCATTTCCATACGGTCGGCGGCGTATATTCGGGCAGGTTGTCGGTCATGGGATCATTCCTTTGTTGCTTTCGACAACCGGTAGCATTTGCAACCGTGCCGATCACGCAAGTTTTTCTGCGTCCGCTCCAAGCCTATTTATGACCGCCGGCTAATTTCTCGGCGGCAGGCTGTGCACCATGGTCAGGAAATTCAGCGTCGTGCCAGCCCGGCGATGCTCGGACAGAGCCTGATAATCGGGATCATTATACCAGGCGGTGGCCGCTTCCTGATTGGGGAATTTGAACAATACCACCCGGCCTTCGGGCGGTGCCGCGCCTTCAAACGTGACGCTATTGTCGTCAAAGGTGATGAACTCCCCGCCATGTTTTTTCAGGATCGGGAAAAATCCCTTTTCATATTCGCGATATTTCGCCGCGTCCTGCACGGTGAAATTGGCGATGACATGGACGGGTTGTTCGGTCATCATTGGGTTCCTAGTTCATTTCGGCGAAGGTTTTGTCTTTGTCGACGCGCACATCCTGCGGCAGGCCGAGCACCCGTTCGGCGATGATATTCTTCAATATTTCATCGGTGCCGCCGGCGATCCGCAGACCGGGAGCCCAGAGAAAGCTTTCCTGGAAAATCGCATCGGCGGGCGCTTCATCCTTGTCGACGATCAGGCCAAAATGATCCTGCATTTCGATCGCGCTGTTGCAGATATCCTGCAGATGATTGGCGTTGATGATCTTGCCGATGGCATTTTCCGGCCCCGGCGTTTCACCGCGGGACAAGGCGGTCTGGGTGCGGAATTTGGTCAGCTTGTAACCCTGCGCCGCGACATACCAGTCGGCCAGTTTCTCGCGGAACGCCTGATCGGACATGGTGCCGGACGAACGCGCATAGTCCATGATTTCCTTCCAGTCAGGTCCCGGGGATCCGCCCACCGCCAGCCGCTCGTTCATCAAGGTGACCAGCGCCACTTTCCAGCCCATGCCGGGTTCGCCCAGCCGGTCGGCGTCGGGGATGCGGACATCGGTAAAATAGACTTCGTTAAACTCGCTGCCACCAGAAGCCTGATGAATCGGCCGTACGTCGACGCCTTGCTGTTTCATGTCGACGATGAACATGGTCAGGCCCTTGTGCTTGGGCACATTGGGATCGGTGCGGACCAGCAGGATGCCATAGTCGGAATAATGGGCGCCGGAAGTCCACACTTTTTGACCATTTATGACCCATTCGTCACCATCTTTGACCGCTTTTGTCTTGAGACCGGCAACATCTGACCCGGCAGCCGGTTCGGAGAAGAGCTGGCACCAGACATCTTCGCCCATCAGTGCTTTGCGGACATATTTTTTCTTGTGCTCGTCCGAACCAAAGGCAATCACGGTCGGCACACACATGCCGAGACCGATGGCAAAGGGACCGGTGGGCGCGTCGAATTTGGCTTCTTCCTGACCCCAGATCACTTGTTGCATCACGGTGCCGCCGCGACCGCCCATTTCCTTGGGCCAGGTGATCTGCGCGAAGCCGCCCTCGGCCTTAATCTTCTGCCACGCCTTGGCGCGGGCAAGAAAATCTTCCCGGCCACCGGAGCGCAGCGCGCCCGGCGTTTTCGCCTTCAGATGTTGCGAAAGAAAAGCATGCGCCTCGGCGCGAAATTCTGCTTCTTCTGGGGTGTCATTGAAATCCATGTCTATTCCTTCACTTTTTGGACCCATGCACGAATGTCCGTTCGTGCTGAGCTTGTCGAAGTACGAGTGCGCGCATCAGGCTGTCCTTCGACAGGCTCAGGACGAACGGCACTGTTGGTCTGAGATTCAGTCATTTTTCGCTTCAAGCGCGCTGACCAATTTCTCTTTCCACACCGCCGGGCTGCCAACCTGGACGGAGAGCAATTTGGCGCGGCGGTAGAAAAGATGGCAGTCCACTTCCCAGGTGAAACCCATGCCGCCATGGGTCTGGATATTTTCCTTGGACGCAAACCAGAAGGCTTCCGAGGCGGCAACCCGCGCCGCTGCCGCCGCTTCGGGCAGTTCGGCTGCATTGCTGGACAGCGCCCAGGCGCCATAATAAGCGTTGGAGCGGGCGACTTCATTTTTCACATACATGTCGGCCAGCTTGTGCTTGATCGCCTGATTGCCGCCAATGGCGCGGCCAAAAGCGACCCGTTCCTTGGCATAGGCATTGGCCATTTCCAGACAGCGTGAGGCACCGCCCAATTGTTCAAAGGCGATCAGCACCGCCGCCCGGTCATTGATCTGGTCGAGCAGCGCCATGCCATTGCCCGCTTCGCCAAGCAGCTGCGCCGCTGCACCGTCAAAGCTGATCGTTGCATGGCTGCGCGTGGGCTCGAGCGTCTTGACCGGCTTCCGCGAAACGCCGCTCTGGGTGAGGTCGACAATGACGAGACTTGCGCCGCTGCCATCTTTCACCAGCACCACCGCATGGGTGGCGATATCGCCATCGGTCACCGGGATTTTCTTGCCCGTTATGCTGCCGTCCTTCAGCCGCGTTGCCATATTGCCGATCTTGATCTCGCCCGGCCCTTCGCTGACCGCGATACAGCCGATCAGGCTGCCGTCGGCCACTTTTGGCAGCAACGCCAGTTTCTGTTCTTCGCTGCCGGCAAGTTTCAGCGCTTCGGCAAAGAAATAGGCGGATGATCCGAATGGAACGGGTGCCAGAACGCGGCCCAGTTCTTCGGCAATGACGCAGAGTTCCAGCATGCCGAGGCCAAGCCCGCCATATTCTTCCGGAATGGCAGCGCCGAGCCAGCCCATTTCGACGATCTGTTTCCAGACGCCTTCATTGTGACTCTTGCTGTCATCATCCAGCACTTCGCGGACATGCGCGGAGGTACATTGGGCTGCCAGAAATTTGCGGGCTTCATCGCGGAGAAATTTCTGGTCGTCAGAGAAATCAAAATTCATGGTTCAAACCTCGTCCTGTTTATCATTATCATTCGTCATTGGCGGGCATGCCGAGCGCGCCGCGTATCTCGTCATTGTCTGCGCCCAAGGTCGGTGGATCGGCATATATATTCGCGGGGCTGGCGGAATAATGGACCGGATGTTTGATCGTCCGATATTTTCCGATTTTCTCGCCTTCGCGTTCCTGCCAGAAGCCGACCTGCTGCAAATGCGGGTCGGTCAGAACATCTTCCATTCTATTATAGCGCATTGCCGGAATATTATTCTCATCCAGCAGCGGCAGCCATTCCTCGGTGGTCTTGGTCGCGGCAATTTCCTCGATCAGGGCATAGAGCGCGGTGATATTCTTGGTGCGCTGGGAATAATCGGCAAAACGCGGTTCATCAAAGACGCCGGGTTTGCCGCCCAGTTCGAAAAACTTCCGCCACTGCGCGTCATTATAGGGAACCAGACCGATATAGCCGTTCTTGGTCGGATAGGGTTTGCGGTTTTCATTGATCGAGCGTGTGTAGGCAAGCTTGCCATTGCCCGGAATGAAGGTCTCGCCCCAGAGATTTTCGACCATGTTGAACCAGGTGAAGGCTTCGAACATCGGCACCTGGACAAATTGCCCCTCGCCGGTCTTCTCCTTGTGATACATGGCGGCGAGCGTGGCGTTGACCGCGAACAGGCCGATGGTCTTGTCGGCGACCAGCGATGGCATGTAGAGCGGACGGCCGCTGTCGCCGCGCATTTCGAACAGGCTGGCAAAGCCGGAAGCGCATTGGATCAGGTCATCATAAGCCTGTCTTTTTTCATATTCGCCGCCCTGACCGAAACCGGCGCAATGGACATAGACGATGCCCGGATTGATCGCCTTGATGCTTTCATAATCAAGCCCCAGCCGTTCCATGCCAGCCAGCCGGACATTGTGGAAAAACACGTCGGCATGTTTGAGCAGCTCGAGAATGACCGCCTTGTCGTCTTCATCCTTGCCGTTGAGCGTGATCGATTTCTTGTTGCGGTTGAGCGAGGTGAAAATCGGGCCGAGGTCGCCGGTCGGATTGTCACCGGCGTGGCGCATCATGTCGCCGGCAAATTTGCCCTCGCCATTTTCGATCTTGATCACGTCGGCGCCCATGTCGGCGAAATTCAGCGTGGCAAAGGGTCCGAGCACCACGGTCGACATATCGACGATCTTCAATCCCTTGAGTGGACCGGTCGGTTCCGTTTCCCATTTCAGCTCTGGCCATCCGCTCATTCACTAGTCCTCAAATTATTAGGTGCATTGATTACCCCGTCTGTTATCATGTTTAATCGATTGATGAACTGTTTATTTTGAGGGAATTACCATTGGCTTTGGCAGACAAGAAAGCGCCGGTTCTGATCGGCGTTGGCGAAACAAGTGGCCGGAAACTGAAGCAATCGCAGGGGCTGGACTGGCCCTCGACCGTCGATCTTGCGTCGGCAGCGATCAAGGCAGCGCTGGCTGACAGCGGCGCGGCGGAGAAACTGGCCGCATCGATTGATTGCCTGCTCTCGATCCGTCTGTTCCACGACAGCGGCCTGCCGCATGACTTTGGTTCGCCGGAAAATCACCCCGAAGCCGTGGCGACGGCATCCGGCCTCAATCCGGCAACTTTGCTCTATGGCGATGTCGGTGGCCAGAGCCCGCAGAAACATCTCAACAAGCTCGCCTGCCAGGTCCACGCCGGCGAATATAAGGCGGTGATTCTCTCCAGCGCGGAGAATGTCGGCACGGTCAAGCGCGCCCGGCGGAGCGGCCACCAACTCGACTGGAACCAGCCGGCGACCCGCGCAATGACCGACCTGAAAACCGACGAAGACAAGATGCTGACCGCCTATGAATGGCGGCAGGGCATCATCAGCATGCCGATGGCCTACGGGATCGTCGAAAATGCCCGGCGCGCGCGGCTCGGCATGGATCGCGACAGCTATGCGCAGAGCATGGCCGAATTGTGGGAGGCCTTTGCCGGCGTGTCGCTGACTCGCGAGCATGCGCAATTTGCGCGGCAATGGACGGCGGAGGAATTGCTCGCCGACGACCATGGTAATTACCGGCTCAACGATCCCTATCGCCGCTGGATGGTGGCGCAGGATGCGGTCGAACTGGGCGCGGCGGTGATCCTGACCACCGCTGGCCATGCCGCAGAGCTGGGGATTGCCGAAGACAAGATGATCTATCTGCACAGCGGCGCCGATGCGAGCGTGCCGTTGATGAGCCTGCAGGATGATCTGTCGATCTCGCCGGCGATGCAGGTGGCTTTTCCCAAGGCGATGGATCTCGCGGAGATCGAAGCGAAAGATCTCGGGCCGATTGATATTTACAGCTGTTTCCCGGTGGCAGTCTCGCTGGCGATGGACGCGCTCGGTTCGCCGGACCGGTCGCTGGCTTCCTATACGCTGACCGGCGGGCTCAGCTTCTTTGGCGGGCCCGGCAACAGCTACAGCGCCCATGGCATGGTCGCGCTGGTCGAGGCGTTGCGCAAGGATGGCAGCAAGCCGGGGATGATTTCGGCCAATGGCGGGGTGATCAACAAGGAATCGGTCGGCATTTACGCCGCCCAGCCGGTCGCTGGCGGCTGGTCCCCCGACCGGATCGCGGCACCGGTCCGCATTCCGAAGCCGGATCATGTCAAAGCCGACCATTATTTCAACGGCAAGGCGGTGATCAAAAGCTATGCCATGCCTTATGGCAAGGCCAGCCGCGGTGCGGCCAGTGTCTGGCTGCAAGACGAGCAGGGCCTGCCCGCGATCGGCATATTGCCCGATGCGCCGGAAGATACCGACCTGATCGGTCTTGCTGTGGATGTCACGACTGCGGACGAGCGCAATATCGCCAAGCTCAGCGGATAGTCTGCATATCCAGCAGTTCGACTTTCGGGGTCCAATAGCAGTCGCGGCAGGGTTCGGTCCTCGCGAGATCGGTCGACAGATATTTGCTGTTGCTGTCGGCGAAGATCGTCGCGACCGCCTTGCGGGTGCCGTCGGCGGCCACCGGCTGCTGCAGCGCGACGCGGATCGCGGCGACCAGATTGATGCCGCTGGAAATGCCAACGCCCAGGCCGAACTCCTGGTTGAGCTTCTGCGCCATCAGGATTGCGTCGCCGTCGTTGACGCCGATCACCCCGTCCAGTTCGGACAGGTTGAGGATCGCCGGGATGAATTCGTCCGACAGGCCCTGCACCCGGTGCTGGCCGCATTTGTGACCGACCGACAGGGTGGGCGATTCGATCGGTTCGACCGGGTGGACGGCGATGCTCTCGTCGCGGCCCTTGAGATAGCGTCCCATGCCCATCACCGTGCCGCCGGTACCGACGCCGGCGACGAAGCCGCCGAGTGTTCCGCCGTCTGAGGCAATCTGCTGCCACAATTCAGGCCCGGTGCCTTCGGCATGTTCGTCGGCATTGACCGGATTGGAGAATTGGCGCGGCAAATAGGCGCCCTGCTGGCCCAGTTCTTCGGCAGCGGCGAGGCAGCCAAGAAAGCCGCCTTCTTCCCGCGAAACAAGGCGCACATCAGCGCCATAGATGGCGAGCATCGCACGCCGTTCGGCGCTGACCCAGTCGGGCATGAAAATGGTGACCGGATGGCCAAGCGCGCTGCCGATCGCAGCAAAGGAAATACCGCTATTGCCGCTGGTCGCCTCGACAATCGTCTGGCCGGGCAGCAGATCGCCGCGCCGCATCGCATCCTGCAGGATCGCCAGCGCCATCCGGTCCTTGATGCTGCCGGACAGGTTGAACATTTCCGCCTTGGCATAGACGGTGACGTCCTGACCTTCGCAACGCGCCAGAATCTTGATCATCGGCGTGTTGCCGATCAAAGCCGAAAGCGACTGCAGCTTGTCTTCGCGCGCCCGGCCTACAAAATCCAGCATCATATCTTCCCCTGTCATCATCTGCCTCCACATATGAAGCCAGCCGGGCGGGAAATCCTTGTCAATATTTGGTATCATTGCCCGAATAACGTGATAATGTTCTGATTATGAGCAAAGAAACCAAAAATATTGATGATAATGACCGCAATATCCTGAAAGCCTTGCAACGCGATGCCAGCCTGTCGCTGGAAAATCTCGCGGCCCAGCTCAGCCTTTCGACCAATGCCTGCTGGCGGCGGATCAAGCGGATGGAGGCGGACGGCATCATCGCGCGGCGGGTGGCGATTGTCGATCCGGAGGCGGTCGGCTTCGGCATGACCGTCTTTGTCGCCGTCCGCACCAATGACCATAGCGACCAATGGCTGGAAAAATTCGCCGCCGCCGCCTCGGCGGTCGAGGAAGTGGTCGAGCTCTACCGGATGGCCGGCGAAGTCGACTATCTGCTCAAGCTGCTGGTCCGCGATGTCGCCGACTATGACCGGGTGTACAAGAAACTGATCAAGGCGGTGCCCTTGTCCGATGTGTCGGCGAGCTTTGCGATGGAGCGGATCAAGTATGAGACGGCGGTGCCGGTGTGAGGGTGTAATGCTTCATGTCCGGGGGTGACACTACCGAAATCCATTCGCTGATTTTGGGCGTAGAAGCCGACAATTCCGATTTAGATAGGCTTCGGCCAGATTGCGACCGAGTTGCAGTCATTGCACCATTTACACTACATATACGGAATAGGAGATTGTGTTGCTGTCAGTAGAAGTTTTTGAAGGTGAAGAATCAGCTGAACCGATTTTCATCGCGGAATTTTCCTGCTTACCTCAAATTGGCGAGTATATTGCTCGTGAAGCAGGGGGTTATTTTCAGCATTACAACGTGGTCGAGGTGTGGTATCGACAGGACGCTAAAGGCAGCATTTTCCGTCCTTGCATCCGTGTAATTTTGGACGATTGATCAATGAGCAGTGGGATCAATGAATGGAAACAGCGCGGCACACTTCACTTATGGCGTTTCAAACCCGATAAACGCGGATTGAAGGGCTGGCATTTTTTTGCTGATCATATCGGCTGCGACAATCTCGTTGAGCTTCTGGATCTTTTAAAACAAGCCAATTACCCGGTGAAGAGGACGATCAAACTGGAGAAAACACCACATGCGATAGCAAAGCGTCCTGCCGCCTTAAACAAAAGTTACAAAGTCCTCACTCCTGATTCTCTTCGTTTTGTAAGGAACCCTGAGACCGAACAAGACCAATGGTCGTCGAAGATGAGCGGCCAGAGTTTGGAAATCGAGTTGGGATATGATCGGATTGAGGAACTTGCTGATTCAATACGGAAAGTAAGAAATGGCGACTACGACTTTTCAATAGGTCCTACCGATGGTGAACAGCCTCAAAATATTTGGTTTTGGTGATCGTTTTAATGTCCGCTATCGGAACATTGCCGATACCAAAATCACCCAACGCCCTACCTCATCAAACCGCCACAACATCCTGCCGGATCGCACCAAAGATCGAATGACCATCCGCATCCAGCATCTGGAATTTCACCGTATCAAGCAGGAGAGTGGCTACATCAATTACGCAACGTCACCGTAACTTGATGCGGATGAGGAATTTCAATTCTTCCCAAAGCCTTGAGACTATGCGATCCCTTCACCATCATGCGCATCGCAACATTAAATGTTCAAAACCTCAGGCTCCAGAGCATTGATGGCCGCAATTATCTCCACGGTGCCTGGGACTCCGACGATCCGGAGGATGAACGTCTGGATCCGATCGATCGCAGATTGACCGCTGAACTTTTGAAGGCCCTCGATGCCGATGTTGTGGCTTTGCAAGAGGTTTTCGATCTCGAAACCCTTGAATATTTCCACCAGAACTACTTGTTACCGGCGGGAGCGGGCCCCTATCCGCATCTTATTTGCTTGCCCGGAAACGACGGTCGTGGCCTTGATGTCGCTTTGCTATCTCGCCACCCCGTTGATGCGATCCAAAGCCATGCATCGCTTACTTTGACAGAGTTGGAAATCGACCCGCCTCCGACTGTCGATCCGGACTTTCCCGTGTTCCGGCGGGACTGCCTGATGGTCACGATCGGGCCGCTCACACTCTTTGTCTGCCACTTTAAATCGACCTATCCGGATGCAGCCACGGCCTGGACCACACGCCGACTGGAAGCCCTTGCAACCCGCCGGCTGATCGAACGTCATTTTCAGGATCCCGCGCAGAATCTATGGCTCATCACCGGCGATCTGAATGAGCCCAATGACTTGGTGGCAGGCCACCCGCGGGCCATTGCACCGCTCGAAACTGGCTTTGCAATCGATCTGATGAAACGTCTGCCAGAGAAGGAACGATGGACCTATTTTGATCCGCATTCCGGATTGTACCATTGCCCTGACGCGATGTTGGCATCCCCGGCGCTCGCTGAGCATTGGCCGAATGCCGAACCGGTTGTGGTGCGCAAGGGCCTGGGCGAGGAAACTTCGCGTTTTCATGGGACCCGGTTCGCTGGTGTGGGCAAGCACAGGCCACACGCTAGCGATCACGCCGCCGTGGTCATCGATTTTGCGGGACTTTGATTGGGCATTTTGAGGCCCCAATTCGGCGAGGTCGACTATCTGCTCAAGCTGCTGGCGCGCGATGTTGCCGACTATGACCGGGTGTACACGAAGCGGATCAAGGCAGTGCCCTTGTCCGACCTGTCCGCGAGCTTCGCGATGGAGTGGATCAAATATGAAACACCGGCCCAGCGGTTCGGTGCTTGTGTTGCGTCGACCGGTTGAAATCACCGGGCAAAAGCGGACACTGGGAATTTGACGCTTGCTAGTTTCCGATCGCGGTTTCGATCCAGCGGTGTGCATCGGGAATACGGCGCTTCAATTCTGGCAAATCATTGATGCACAAGAATTTTATATTGTCCCAATCGGTGTCGCCCGGGACGCCATTGTTCTGTTGCGTGATCCATTGGTCCGGTTCATTGGCGGCGACGTGGATATAGTCGCGTGGTTCGTGAATGCGGCCATGGCCGTTTCTGATACAATGATGATTGTGCAGGCTCTGCGGTAAAAATTGGGCGATGTCGCGAAACCGGAATGAGCTGTTGTGGACGAACTGATCATGATTTTCGGCAAATAACTTGGCCATGATGGAACGTTGCATCGGGTGGACGACATGGGCGCTGGCAAACATATGGTCGCTGCCAAACCCCATGATATTGGCTGCTTCAATCTGATTATAGTGATTGAGTAGTGCCGCATCACGCTGACTGTTCCCGCAATCAGGCAGATGGGAAAAATCAACCCACTGGCCGCGCATCACTGGCCCCGTTGCGGTAAAAAAATCGGAAAAATTCACGGGCGACGTTAAAAATACATCGTCATTAAAATAGACGAAATGCTCGGACAGGCCCGGAATCCGCCACAGGAAGGTTTCGATGGAGAGCGAATTGAAAGTCGGCAGCGCTTCTTCATAATCAGTGAAAATCTCGTGATGGTCGATCGTGCTGATCTTTGTGCTAAATTCTGGGGTCAGTCCGGAAAATATGGGGATCTGGCCATCGGTCACGATCCATATCCGGCGCACATCCGGCGCATTATTGGCAATAGAGCGCAGGCAATAGTTGAGCTCGTCACTGCATAGCCAGCGGTGCGGATTGATCCCGTTGTCGTGCAGCGGCGATAGCGCGTCGTTAAGATAACGGTCGCGTTTGGACTTCAATGCCGGATCGGCTCCATCCACCCAGGTGATGACAATGTCAGTGTTAAACATGGTCCACCCGCACGCGGACATCGAGTGGAGTTTCGGCCAATTGGGGGACATGGTCATTTTCCCGCAAATCGCGTTTGCACCTAATAATCCGGGTCTGTTGTTTCATCATTTCGATTTGCTCTTGGACGAACGCCGGCAACGCTCGGAACAATATTTCACATCATCCCAAACGGCCTTCCATTTTTTGCGCCAAGCGAACGGGCGTTCGCATATCGGGCAAATTTTCTCTGGCAGGTCAGACTTTTTCATCATGTTCCAGTGCCTCAAAGTGACATATTGGGGATCATTGCATCCTGATAATCGCTTGAGCTCAATCGGAACGTCATGTCAGCGCGTTCATCCGGGCCGTATGTTTGGTTGTGCGTCCCGAAACGCGTTTGCGCCACAATCGAAAGCTTGAAGGCTTCAAGGTCTTGCGCATCACCTTGATCACATTTTTTTCCGCCATGCCGGTCTGTCCTTCAATCATCTCGAAAGACGTCTTGTCGTCCCAGGCAAGGGCGATCAATTCTGAAATTTTGTCATCATCCATTTCGGCGATATGGCGCAGTTTTTGGTAAACACCAGCGTTATTGTGCTTAAGAGCTTAGGCTAGCTGGCCCTGATGCATATTGCGCCATTCGCGTTGGGATGAATACCGGCGGTAAGCCGTGATCTCATTGGTGGATGATGAATGGAGCTAGCCAGACGCTATTGGTCTCGTTCTGGAGACGAACAGAAGGCCACGATTCGGATGATTGCGGTGACAGTGCACTTTATTCTGAGCACCAGAGTAAATTAGTGCACTGTCACCGTGATTCCGCACTGTCACCGTGATTCCTCAATTAGTGCAGTGTCACCGTAATTCCTGCTCAAACTGCTGATTCGCGATGTTGCCGATTATGACCGGGTGTACAAGAAACTGATCAAGGCGGTGCCGCTGTCCGACGTGTCGGCGAGCTTCGCGATGGAGCGGATCAAGTACGAGACGGCGGTGCCGGTTTGAGGGCGAGGCGGGGTAAAGCTGCTGTGCTCATTGGGCGAAATAGGAGGCATTGCTGAAGCAGAAACTGCCGGTTGGCTAACGACTTACTTTTGGACGTTCAGTGCTTGTAAGGGTTAAGCATAATCTCGCGCAATCCACTTTCGGGGCACAAGACTACCGATCCTTTCGGCAAGGTCTGGCTGCCCGAGTCATTAATTCTGATTGCTTGTCCGGCCTTTTGCAGCTTGACCTGCAAACAATGATATCCAAGGCTTGATATTTCTTCCTCATCTTGTCCGGCATCGTCCGGTCTTCGGTTCTCAAGCATGAATCGGTAGTCGCCCTCAAACACACTAAGGTTCGACCAGATTGGCATCGTCTGCACATTCCAACAGCTATTTTCTGCAACACAAGTCCGAGAATGCCCGACGTAAGCGCGACTAATCGGGATCAGAGCGGCAAAACTACGGGTTTGAGCCGTAGGGAAATAGATAAGATTTTGAACGATGTTGGAAGCCGTGCCGAGCAGAAGCAATGCTGACACTGCGCCGAAAAGTCCGTAAAGGAGAGTTGCTAAAACCAACCTTGAAATCAGTGCGCCGGAAGTAGTTGTATATCCCACAAATGCCGAAATAATACCTACGCCCCCGGCTGCCCACAAAACCACTTCCAAAACGTCATTATTGCGTGGTTGTAGGATAGTTGCCGTATCGCAATAACTTAGAAGCCAATATGTCGCGAATGCGACAAAGAGACCAGCGAGCCATGCCCAACCAAGTTTCGATATTTTTTCGACTGGTTGCACAAAATCTCCGCTGACACTCCGTCGACAACCAAATCAATACCTGTGCGTCTCAGCAAGTCAATTGCAGCTCCGCTTTCTATCCATTTTTCGCCGGCAAAGGCAAGCAGAGCTAGTGTCCGATTTCGGAAAAAGCCGACACCAAATCACCCAACAACCAACCCCATCAAACCGCCACAACATCCTGCCGGATCGCGCCAAAGATCGAGTGACCATCCGCATCCAGCATCTGGATTTTTACGGTATCACCCGCGCTCATAAACGGCGTCTTGGGCGCGCCATCGTTGATCGTCTCGATCATCCGGATTTCGGCGATGCAGCTATAGCCGAGGCCGCCTTCGCTGACCGGTTTGCCGGGATCGCCATTGGGCCCCTGGTTGGACACGGTGCCGGAACCGATGATCGTGCCGGCGCATAAAGGCCGGGTCTTGGCGGCATGGGCGACCAGATCGGCGAGACTGAAGGTCGCGTCCTTGCCGGCATTGGCGCGGCCGAAGGGCTCGCGGTTATAGTCGACCTGCAGCGGCAGATGGATGACCGAACCTTTCCACGCATCGCCCAGTTCGTCGGGTGTGACGCAGACCGGGGAAAAGGCCGACGGCGGCTTCGACTGGAAAAAGCCGAAGCCCTTGGCCAGCTCGCCGGGGATCAGGCCGCGCAAGGACACATCGTTGCACAGCATGACCAGCTTGATATGGCCAGCCGCGTCTTCGGTGCTGACGCCGGGAGGCACATCGTCGGTGATGACCGCGATTTCGCCTTCCATGTCGCAGCCCCATTTGGGATCGCCGAGCGGGATATCGTCGCGCGGGCCGAGGAAAGCGTCCGAGCCGCCCTGATACATCAGCGGATCGGAATAGAAACTCTCTGGCACTTCCGCGCCGCGCGCCTTGCGGACCAGTTCGACATGATTGATATAGGCGCTGCCGTCGGCCCATTGATAGGCGCGGGGCAGGGGGGATTCTGCCAGCCGCTCGTGAAAGCGTTCGCAGGGCACGGTTTCATGTTCGACATCGCGATAGAGCGCTTCCAGCTTTGGCGCGCAATTTTGCCAGTCATCCAGCGCCGCCTGCAGGGTCGGGGCAATATTGCTCGCTTCGCAGCAGCGGGTAAGATCTTTGGAGACCACGACCAGACGTCCGTCACGGGTATCATTTTTCAGGGTAGCGAGTTTCATGTGCGTTCCTTCATCATGCTCCGTTCCCCCGCGAAGGCGGGGGCCCATCTCCGACCATTGCCTCTAGCCGAAACTTCAGGAGATGGACTCCTGCCTACGCAGGAGCACAGCATTGTTCAATGCGAAAACCTTAATGCTCGTCGCGCGCTTTTGCGTGCAGCCACGCAGCATGTTGCGGCGCTTTCTTGGTCCGGCTCCATTCCTCGAGCATCGCCGGGGCGACGCGGCGCAATTCGGTCATTTCTTCATCCGTGCCGATATCGCAGGCCAGCTCAAGCCTATGGCCGTTGGGATCGAAAAAATAGATCGACTTGAAGATGCCGTGATGGGTCGGGCCGAGCACTTCCAGCCCTTCGGCCTCCGCATTGGCCTTGGCCGCCATCAGATCGTCGAGCGAACCGACCTTGAAGGCAATATGCTGCACCCAGGCCGGGGTGTTCTGGTCGCGGTCCATATCCGGCTGTTCGGGCAGCTCGAAAAAGGCCAGCACATTGCCGCCGCCGGCATCGAGGAAAATATGCATATAGGGATCATGCTCGCCGGTCGACGGCACTTCATTCTCGGCAAAGGCGAGCTGGAAATCCATGCCCATCACCCGCTTGTAAAAGTCGACCGTCTCCTTCGCATCCTTGCAGCGATAGGCGACATGGTGGATGCCGTTGATCTTCGGTGCGGTCATTCTGCCGGTTCCTCTACTTTCAGTACACCCCGCGATACCTGATCGCGTTCGATGCTCTCGAACAGGGCCTTGAAATTGCCCTCGCCGAAACCGTCATCGCCCTTTCGCTGGATGAATTCAAAGAAAACCGGACCGACCTGCGCTTCGGCAAAAATCTGCAGCAACAGGCGCGGTTCGCCGCCCTCTGTCGTTCCGTCGAGCAATATGCCGCGGGTCTGCAGCGCCTGCACATCCTCGCCATGGCCGGGCAGGCGGCCGTCGAGCATCTCGTAATAGCTGTTCGGCGGCGCGGTCATGAACGGCACGCCGAGTTTCTTGAGCCGGTCCCAGCAGGCGATCAGATCATCGCAGATCAAGGCAATATGCTGGATGCCCTCGCCGTTGAATTCGCGCAGAAATTCCTCGATCTGGCCCTTGCCTCCTTCACCCTCTTCATTGAGCGGAATGCGAATCTTGCCATCCGGCGCGGTCAGTGCTTTCGAGGTCAGGCCGGTATATTCGCCCTTGATGTCGAAGAAGCGGATTTCGCGGAAATTGAACAGGGTCTCGTAATAATCCGCCCAATATTTCATCCGTCCACCATAGACATTGTGAGTCAGGTGATCGATGATCTTGAAGCCCGCTCCAACCGGATTGCGGTCGACATCCGGCAGATATTCGAAATCAATATCATAGATCGACAGATTCTCGCCGCGATCGCCGCCATCATAGCGGTCAACCAGATAGAGAATCGCGCCGCCGATGCCGCGGATCGCCGGGATATGCAATTCCATCGGTCCGGTTTGCACGTTCACCGGCTCGGCGCCTTTTTCGAGCAGATAGGCATAGGCCTTGCGCGCGTCCTTCACCCGGAACGCCATGCCGCAGGCCGACGGTCCGTGTTCGCGGGCAAAATACCAGGCCGCCGACTTGGGTTCATAGTTGATGATCAGATTGATTCCACCCTGCCGCCACAGATGCACATCCTTGGACCGATGCTGGGCAATCTCGGTAAAGCCCATGACCGCAAAAACCGGTTCGAGGACGCCGCGCTCGGGCGCGCAAAATTCGACAAATTCAAAGCCGTCCAGGCCCACGGGATTTTCGAAAAGATCAGTCACAGGATTTCCTTGAGATAATATGCGCGGAAACGCAATATGGTTTCAAATGATACTATAGGGGATTTGCACCAGATATGCAAGTGAATAGCCGCCCAGCCTGTCGACAAGATGAGGGGGGATCATCGGGGAGGATGACAATGCAAAAACGCCATCAACTGGCATTCATGGCCTTTCTGGCCATTTTCATCTGCTATATGGACCGGGTCGCGATTTCGGTCGCGATCATCCCGATGGTCGAAACCTACGGCTGGGACCTGTCGACCCAGGGGCTGGTGCTGTCCAGTTTCTTCATCGGCTATCTGCTCACCCAGGTTGTCGGCGGCAAGCTCGCCGATCTTTATGGTGGCAAGATCGTTCTCGGCTTCGGCGTTCTGATCTGGTCGCTGTTCACTCTGGTCGCCCCGCCTGCCGCCGCCTTGGGTATCGCGGTGCTGATCGTCGCCCGCATCCTGATGGGCATGGGCGAAGCGGTCACCTTCCCGGCCATTTATGCCCTATATGCGCGCTGGATACCGGTCAGGGAACGCTCGCGATCGGCGGGATTTTCCAATAGCGGCATCCCCCTGGGCACAGTTTTCGCGCTGCTGGCGACGCCGGTGATCGTTGCGTCCTGGGGCTGGGAATATGTATTCTACATATTTGGCAGCATCGGTTTTATCTGGTGCGCGGTCTGGTATTTTCTCATCGCCTCGAGCCCGCGCCAGCAGGCCGGGATCAGCCAGGCCGAGCTCGACCTGATCGCCGCCGACACGATTGCCGACACGCCCGCTGTCGCAACGCCGTGGCGCGCGCTGATGACCAATATGCCGGTATGGGCGGTCATCGTCGCCCATTTCTGCAACAATTGGTGGTTCTATGTCCTGCTCGCCTGGCTGCCGACCTTTGTCACCAAGGGGCTGGGCGTGGATTATGCCTCGGTCGGCTATTTCGCGATGATGCCGCATATCGCTTTGTTCATTTTCATCAACCTTTCGGGGGTCGTTGCCGACCGGCTGATTGGCGGCGGCATGACGATCACGCGGGTGCGCAAGCTGATGATGCTGATCGGCTTTGGTGGCAGCATCACCGCGCTGCTGCTGGTCGGCCAGGCTGAAGATGCCGTCACCGCGATCACCATCATGACCATCGGCAGCGCGCTCGGCGCTTTTGCGGTCAGCGGGTTTTTCGTCAACCATATGGATATTGCGCCGGAACATGCCGGCACGTTGATGGGGATTACCAACACCGCCGGCACCATTCCCGGCATTGTCGGCGTGCTGGTCAGCGGCTGGATATTGGACGTCACCGGATCCTGGGCGCTGGTGTTCCAGGTGGCAGCCGGAGTGGCGGCTTTTGGGCTGATATTCTATCTGATCTTTGGCAGCGGCGAGCGGCAGTTCGAGACCGCATCGGTTCAATGAAAATCAGCTGATTGCGGCAATGTCCGGGATAACCGGGCTTGCTGATAATTTGTTGATTCCGGAAGCGGATATCAGGAAGTTCCCCCCCGAGGCTCTGCGAAAGCCAGCGGAAGGCTGACTAGTCGCTGCAATCCCCCCTATAAAGTAATGGAACACTATGACGTAAATATAGAGCAATATTTTTTGGAAGGCGCTTACCGTGTAAATTATGGCCACTGCATCCGCCTCGACCAGTCCGGATATAAGTCCGTTCATAGCAAAAATTTACCGGCCCATGATCAGTGGGTATTTCGGGGTTACTGCGGTCTATTATGTTGTGATGACCTTGGTCCATTTGAGGATGCATAGCGGAGCCGGGTTACCGCTTATAGTCATAGCCTCGACCTCTGCCAGTATCGTCTTCAGTCTCGCCTGGTACGCGCACCGCAATGCTATCGCTCTCGCAAGGTTTCATATTGTTATAAGCATTGCCAACCTGCTGATGCTGACAAATGTCATGATTGCGATGGAAGCCGATTTTGCTCAGGAAAATCTTGTTTATTTCATCATCATGGTGATGATATTCGCACTCGCCTGCACCAGTATAACACAAGCGCTGGTTTCTATCGCAGCGGTGCTGGCCGGGCTATTTTACGTGCTGCTGAAACATGCCCCCGAGCTGTTGACGATCTATGGTTTCATCACATTTTCTGCGTCAATGAGTTCAATTTCAATCACCTTTTTCATGCGTCGGGCGCTGGGCCTGACCGCATTTGCAAGGTTTGAAGCGGAAAACAGGCTGCGAGACGCCGAGAATCTTGGCGAAAAAATGCGTCAACGATCCCTGTCGGACAGTCTCACCGGTTTGCCCAATCGCCGTGCCTTTTTTGAAACTCTCCAGAGGAGCAAACAGGAGGCTGGCTCGGGACGCGCTATGTGGCTTGTCTTGCTTGATCTGGACGGCTTCAAGGCGGTGAATGACGGTTACGGACATTTGATCGGTGACGCCTTGTTGAACGCGGTTGCAACCCGAATGCAGGACTATTGTGGTGCCGAAGGGCATCTCAGCCGCATGGGAGGTGATGAATTCAACATAATTCTGCCTGGCCTCGCCGAGGAAAGCGCAGTTGAGTCCTGGTGTCAGGGGTTGTTGGATCATGTCGCCGAAGTCTATCTGATAGAGGACAGGCTGATTCAGATTTCTGCTTCGATCGGTTGTCATGAGATTATCTCTACAGCGAATGACGTGCAGCTTGTTCGGGACGCCGACTACGCACTTTTATATGCGAAAAAACATGGCAAGAACAGAGTGGTCGTCTTTCAGGATAAGCATGCAAAGGTTGCTGCGGAACATTTCAGGATCGAACAGGCGCTGCGGGCCGCCGATTTCGATTCCGAAATTGAACTGCTCTTTCAGCCGCAAATTGACCTGACACAGAACAGGATTGTTCGTGCTGAAGCGCTTGCTCGATGGAGCAGCCCGATCATTGGTGACATCATGCCCGGTCGTTTCATCGAGGTTGCCGAGGAAAGCGGCCTGATTGCCAATATTACACTGGCGGTGCTGAAACAGGCGATTGCTGCCCTCAAAAAGTGGCCTGACCCGATTCCGCTTTCGATAAATCTTTCGGGTCATGATCTTATTTCCGATCCAATCATCAATCAGATTATCGACCAGGTCAAAGCCAGCGGATTGAACCCGGCCTTGCTTGAATTTGAGGTGACCGAAACGGCGATGATGGCGGATACGTCCAAAGCGAGCAGCAATATGCTGCGCTTGTCCGCGCGTGGTCATCCGCTGGCGCTCGACGATTTTGGCACCGGCTATTCCAATTTCAACTATTTGCGCACGCTGCCGATCAGCAAATTGAAAGTTGACCGCTCGTTCATGAAAAATGTGGCGGATCCAATGACCGAGAAAATTCTGCAATCACTGGTTGGGATGGCCAGAACACTCGGCGTTGATTGTCTCCTCGAAGGGATAGAAGATGAAATCCAGCTGCTCATGGCGAAACGAGTGGGAACGCATATGGTTCAGGGATATCTGTTCGGAATGCCGATGACCGCAATGGAACTGCTCTCATATATTGAAGAACAAAGCACGGTGGAAGAAAGACATATCAAGCGTCTCGCGGTCAGCGGATGATCCGCTCCTGCATGCTGTGATGACCACATATAGTGGAACAATATTGCGCATATGGTCCTTGCCGGTCGCTACGCTCGTGCGGACCGGGAATCCGGTTCCTGTCTTTCAATGAAAATCGCGCGACTTCGGCAATATCCGGACATTGCGCGGATGGCCGCCATTGGTCCGGGTGGGATGCGCTGATCGGGCGGCCTCTGCCTGACGCGCCGCCTGCCGGTCCTCGTTGCGATAGACCGGACGGTTGACTTCGTCGGCGCGGGCCATTGGCATGTCGGTCCGTTCGCGGCTGGTGATTTCGTTCAGCATGAACGTATAATCCTCCACCCGCGACGTCATCAAATGGGTCACGCCTTCGCGGCTGCGCTGCACCTCGCCGGTGGCCAGCATCAGCCGGGCCGCCATCACTGGCCGGCGCATTTTTTCAAACCGGCTGGCCCAGAGCAGCAGGTTGGACACGCCGCTTTCATCCTCCAGCGTGATGAAAATCGCATTGCCCTTGCCGGGCCGCTGGCGGATCAGCACGACGCCTGCGACTTTCGCCTGCGACCCGTTTTTGGCGACTGCAAGTTCTGCGCAGCTGAGCACGCCGATGGCCCGGAAGCGCTCGCGCAAAAATTCCATTGGATGGCCCTTGAGCGACAGGCGGACGCTCTGATAGTCGGCGACGACATGTTCGCCTTTGGTCATGACGGGCAGATTTGCATCCTGTTCAAGACCCAGTTCCTTTGCCTGCGCCGCCTCGAACAGCGGCAAGGTGTTGACCGGGGTTCGGCGGACTTCCCACAGCGCCTGACGACGATCCAGTCCCAGCGACCGGCAGGCATCGGCATCGGCGAGCAGGCGCAGCGCGCGGGCCGGAAGGTTTGCCTTGTGGGCAAGCTCCTCGATGGTTCGGAACGGACGCGCGCTGACGATTTCGTTCGCCCAGGCTTCGCGAAAACCGTCGATCTGGCGGAAACCGATGCGGAGGGCGGGCATTTCGCCCCTCCTCTTTAGAAGTTCCGGGTTGGGCTGCCCCCGGCAGTCCAAGATCATGCCGGGGGCATGATCGACCCGGAACTGGGTTGGGGTGGTGTCTCTCGTATCAACATTCGCTTCGCGAGCGTCACCTTGCGGTGCCGCACCCACCCCTTCCCCCTCCCTTGAAAGGGAGGGGCTTATTGCTTCAACCTCCAACCCGTTATCCCAGTCACTAAAATTCACATCCGGCTCGCGAATCTCCACCCCATGTTCGCGCGCATCACGGACAAGCTGCGCGGGCGCATAAAAGCCCATCGGTTGCGAGTTGAGCAGCGCGGCGGCAAACACCGCCGGGTGGTGGCATTTGATCCAGCTCGACACATAGACCAGCCGGGCAAAGCTGATCGCATGACTCTCCGGAAAACCATAGCTGCCAAAGCCCTGGATCTGCTTGTAGCAGCGCTCGGCAAAATCCCGTTCATAGCCCTTGGCGGCCATGCCCTCGATCATCTTGTCCTGAAAATGATGGATCGTGCCGACATTGCGAAAGGTCGCCATCGCCCGGCGCAACCGGTTGGCATCGCCGGGCGAGAAATCGGCGGCGACAATTGCCAGCTTCATCGCCTGTTCCTGAAACAGCGGCACGCCAAACGTCTTGCCGAGCACCGATTTGAGTTCGTCGGGATCATGCGGCGGGCTTGGTGAGGGCAGGGTCACCTTTTCCACACCGCTGCGCCGCCGCAAATAGGGATGGACCATGTCGCCCTCGATCGGACCGGGCCGGACAATCGCCACCTGGATCACCAGATCGTAAAATACTCTTGGCTTGAGCCGCGGCAGCATGTTGATCTGGGCGCGGCTTTCGACCTGAAACACGCCAACACTGTCGCCCTTGCACAGCATGTCATAAGTGGCGGGATCTTCGTGCGGGACGTTCTGGAGGGTCCATCTTGCTTCCCCCTCGGGGGTTAAGGGGAGGGGGCTGCCGGACAGGGCATGCCCCCCTCCCTTCGCCGTTTCACGGCTCACCCCTCCCCCCTGAAGGGGAGAGGGATTTGGTGGCATCTCACCAATTTCCTCCATCAGATGAAACGCCTTGCGGATGCAGGTGAGCATGCCGAGCGCCAATATGTCGACCTTCATCAGGCCAAGCGTATCGATATCATTCTTGTCCCACTCGATGAACGTGCGGTCGTCCATCGCGGCATTGTGGATCGGCACGGTCTCGTCGAGCCGGTCCTGGGTCAGCACAAAGCCGCCGACATGCTGCGACAGGTGACGGGGAAATTCCAGAATCTGCCGGACCATGTCGCCGACCCGTTTGATCTCGGGATTGTCCGGGTCGAGCCCGGTTTCGGCAAAGCGATTGTCGGGCGCCTTGCTCGAATGGCTGCCCCAGACGGTGCTCGACAGGCGGCTGGTAATATCTTCCGACAGGCCAAGCGCCTTGCCGACCTCGCGGATCGCGCTGCGCGAGCGATAATGGACCACCGTGGCGGCAATCCCGGCGCGGTGGCGGCCATAGCGCGCATAGATATACTGGATCACCTCCTCGCGCCGCTCATGTTCGAAATCGACGTCGATATCCGGCGGCTCGCGGCGCTCCTCGGAAATGAAGCGCGAGAACAGCAGATCATGTTCCATCGGATCGGCCGAGGTGATGCCGAGCAGATAACAGACCGCGCTGTTCGCCGCCGACCCGCGCCCCTGGCAGAGTATCTCCTGATCCTGGGCAAATTTGACAATATCGTGGACGGTCAGGAAATAGGGCGCATAGTCCATCTTTTCGATCAGCCGCAATTCCTCCTCGACCTTCGCCCGCAACCGTTCGGGAAGGGTCTCGCCATGCCGTTCATGGGCGGCGGACCAGGTGAGATGCGCGAGCCAGCCCTGCGGCGTCCAGCCTTCGGGCACCGGCTCTTCGGGATAATGATAGCTCAGCTCATCAAGCGAAAAGTCGATCAGGCCGAGCAGTGTCTGCGTCTCCGCAATCGCATCCGGATAGTCCCGGAACAGACGCGCCATTTCTGCCGGGGCTTTGAGAAAACGCTCGGCATTGGCGGCGAGCAGACGGCCGGCTTTGGGAATCGTGGTCTTTTCGGCAATGCAGGTCAGGATGTCGTGCAGCGGGCGCTGCTGCGGCGTCGCATAGAGCGGGTCATTGGTGGCGATGAGCGGGACGCCGGTCGCTTCGGAAAGACTGTGCAGCCTGGCGAGATGCCGCTTGTCCGGGCCAGAGCGCGGCATGACCGCGCCCAGCCAGATATGGGGGGTGCGGGAGAGAAGCTCTTTGATAAGCCCCTCCCTTTCAAGGGAGGGGTTGGGGTGGGATAGCCGAGGTTCGGCTCGATGCCGAAGCTCGGCTTTCGCCTCGCCACCACCCCAACCCAGTTCCGGGTCGATCATGCCCCCGGCATGATCTTGGACTGCCGGGGGTAGCCCAACCCGAAATTCTTGAAAGGGAGGGGCTAAAATGATCAAAGCCCAATCGTCTGAACACCACTCCAGCAAATCCGCCTCGTACAGAAAACACTCCCCCTTCTCCGCCCGCAGATTGCCGGTCGAGAGCAGCCGCGTCAGCCGCCCCCAGCCGCGCCGGTTGAGCGGATAGACAATCACCTCCGGCATATCATCGGCAAAGGCCAGCCGCGACCCGACAATCAGCTTGAACGCGGGCAATGTGAGTCCCTCTTCCGCCGCATCTTCGCGCGCCCGGCGCAAGGCGGCATGCGCCCGGACGACACCGGCGACGCTGTTGCGGTCGGCGATACCAATGCCGGTCATGCCCAGCGCCATCGCCTGCATCACCATATCGGCGGGCGAGGAGGCGCCGCGCAGAAAACTGTAATGGGTGGCAGCGGCGAGTTCGGCGAATGCACTCATATTCTTCTCCCTTGAGGGAGAAGGATGCGAAGACTTGGCAATTTATTGCCTAGTCGCAGCTGGATGAGGGTGCTCCGCTCCATCGGCCATGCGAACCCCCTCATCCAACTTTGCCTAGCTTGCTTCGCAAGCAAGGCGCCGTATCCTTCTCCCCACTTGGGAGAAGGTTTATCAAGCAAACAGCCCATGCACATACCAGTCCGGGTTCGCCTTTTCCTCGCCATAAAGCCCGTGCCGGAATAGCCAGTAGCGCCGACCACGGGCGTCCTCGACGCGGTAATAGTCGCGGGTCAGGCCGCCGTTTCCGGGTTGCTGCCCGTCCTTGCGCTGCCACCATTCCGACGCGATCCGTTCCGGCCCTTCATAGCGGATCACCTGATGGGTCTTGCGCCGCCAGGTGAAGCGATGCGGCGGGCCGTCGGGGACCTCGGCGATCACCTGCACGCGCTGCGGCGGGTCGAACATATGCAGCGGCCGCATCGGCGGATTGTCGGCAGACAGTCTCTCCCACGGCACGGGCGGCGGGGCGTTGAGCGCGGGCAGGGCGAGCAGGCCCTGTTCGGGGATATGGCTGTCGGCGGCGACAAATTTCTGCACCCGCTCGCGACCCAGCCTTGTGCTGATCTGGCTGAGCAGCGCGACTTCATCGCCCTGCCGGTCTTCGCCGCCTTCGAGCCGCAATTGCTGCGGTGCCAGCACTTCCGAAGAGACGATGCTCAGCCGGATCAGATCATAGCCGAAGCCGGGATTGAGCGCGTCGTTGAGCGCCTCGATCCGTTCGCGCAGCAGCCGCTTGAACAGGGCCGTATCGCGGGTCGGTGCGCCGGTTTCCAGACCGAGCCGCGCGACATCGCCATCGCAGCGGAACAGCATCATCCGGATCATCCGCGCGCCCTGGCCGCGCTCGTTGAGCCGTTCGGACGCTTCCGCGAACAGGTCCGACAGACAGGCCAAAGCGGCATCAATATGGGTCAAAGGCTCGGCAAAGCGGCGCTCGGTGACCACATTGCCAATCCTGCGCAGCGGATCGATCGGGCGGTCTTCGAGTCCGAGAATCCGGTCCAGCCGGACCGTCAGTTCAATCCCGAACCGGGCGGCCAGATTGGCGCGCGGTCGTTCGGCAATATCGCCAACATGATAAAGCCCTGCCCGTTCCAGCGCCTGATGGACCTTGGCGTCCATGGCCAGCGCCGATACCGGCAGCTGCGCCTCCGCGCCCTCCTTCAACCCATGTCTGGCAAGCACAAGCGCGGCATCGGGGGTTCCGGCCAGAGCCCAGCAGGCGCTATAGCCCGCCGCATCGAGCCGGTCCTCGGCATCCTGCGCCAGCTTTTCCTCAGTCTCATGCAGATGCGCCGCGCCGGTGATGTCGAGGATCAGCGCATGAGGCGGATCGACCGCGACCATCGGCGTATAGCGCTCGCAGGCTTCCGCCAGCCGCGACAGCAGATCTGCATCGGCCAGTGGATCATGGTCAAAGGCCAGCAGGTCCGGCACCCGCGCCCGGGCATCGGCCAGCTTCATGCCCGGCCCCAGACCCAGGGACACCGCCTGCCGGTCCGCCGCCATGATCACCATCGCGCCGCGAATTTTTGCGGTCAGCGCAAACGGATGGTCAGGCGGCCCGTGTGCCCTGATGATTCGCTCGGACGGCAGCCAGGGCAGGAACAGCGCCAATGTTCGGCGCGTTCTGCTCGCTTTGCTGCTCGCGGAAGATTTGATCGTCACGGTTCCACTCCAGTCGGGCGCTCAGCCCGTAAAGACCGCTGCGATGGCGCAGCAAGCTGATATCAAAGACGGGATGGCCCGGAGCATTGGCCTCCAGTGGCGAGGAAGGCGCCGCGGCCACTTGCCAGCGGCTGAAGGCAGCGGTCGGCAGCGGATTGTCCGCGTCGCTGCCAGAGCGCAGCAACAGGCTGAGCACGCCCGACTTTTGCGACGACAGCGACAGCCGCCTGGTTGCCGTCAGATCGAGACCCTTGGGCCTTTTTCCCGACAGTTCGATAATCACCGCGCCCATCGCCGAGGACCGCACGCCGTCGGCGGCCGCGCGCAGCACCGCGATGCTGTCCGGCGCATCGACGTGGATGAGGCCGGATGGATCAATTCCCAGTTCCGCCAGCCCCGGCGGATAGAGCCTGCCCAGCCGTCTGGCTTCGCCGCTTTCGCTGATCCATAATATGGGCCGTTCCTCCCGACCCAAGTTCCGGCAACGCTGCGCCCACAGCAGCGCCATGGCTGCCGCACTCGTCCAGTCCGTTTTCTCTACTGCATGCAATTCATGCAGCGCCGCACGCGGCAGGCCATCGGCCCCCGCATTGCCGCGCAAACCACTGTCGATCCTGTCGACGCCCAGAGTGAAATAAGATGGCTGACCGTCATCCTCCGCCGTGCTTACGCCGGACGTCGCCAATATCTTGGCGAGACGGGCCCGCAAGACAGAAGGTTTCGCTGCTGTCGCCGAAGCCACAGCGGAAGGGTTGGTCGACGCAGGCCTCTCAGCCCGGTCTGGATCCGAATCGATATTGTTCATGATATGTTCTAATTTATAGAAGAGAACGGCCGGGTCAAGTGATTCGATGGCTGTCGGCAGACTGACCGATGGCATGGGCTCGCAGTGAAGGGCGAGGTGAGGGGGCGAAAGACCGTTTCTGCGCAAGGCAGGAGCAGCAAGGCGCACTTGGCAAGTATGGAAGCGGGCTCAGAAAAAGCCCGTCACAGTGGCTGGCGCTATGATCGCCAGCACGGTTGATCGACCGAAGATCATGGTCATATGACGGGTGGTGAAGCCTTGGCGGGCGCTGGTGTTATCCAGATATTTTACGCTATTCCGGTTTTTCAGTTGGTCGACGACAAGTTCGCCGACAGCATCCATGATGCTTCTTCCAGCGCACCAATGCGTGTGGTTAGGAGGTCAGTGGCGAAAACATCGTCGGTTTCTTCAGCGATATCGACAAATGTGCGCATTCGCTTGACCACGGTGAGCGTATCTTCGGACAATTGCTTGACTATGGCATCGACATCGCACCATTCCGGCTGATCGTCGATCACGCCTTTCTTGCTATGGACTGAAAGGCCAGCCGGCGTTTTCGCGCCGAGCACCTGAATCCATTCGGTAATTGCGTCGATCGAGGCGGCCAGGTCTTCATACTGACCTTCGGTCAACTTGGGGGTGCCGACGAACTGCGGTCCGGTCTCTTTCCCGTCAACCGACGGTGTTTTTTGCTCGAGCATATCGGTTGATCCCGCTGTTTCGCTATGCTTACCGGCTATTTTGCTACGGTCGGTCTTCTTGCTATTGGTCTGCATTTCCCGAAGTTTGTCAGTTTTGAGAGTCATATAATTGGCTTTCTTGCTGGTCTTCCTGGCGCACTTCCCGAACTGGCACGAACTGGCGGAGCGCGGTACCTCGGGAAACTACGCATTGCCCGCGATTGGGTTTCGTGCGGGCAATCAGCACGGCGGCTCGATCTCCCGGCCGCAACCCTCGGCAATATTCTATCGCTGGCCTATGCAAAGCTTGTCTTGATTGCCGGTTGCTGCGCGACCAGATGATCCCGAGTTGAAAAATAGCAGCATTTGGCAATGAGGGTAGCTTGTGGTTGAAAGACTTCGGATATTGATTGAATCATCGCGTTTTCAGAATGCGATCATGGCGGTGATTGTCACCAATGCGATCATCATCGGGATGGAAACATCTCCCATGCTGATGGAACGCTATGGCTCCATTCTTGGCGCTCTCGACCAGATTGCGATCGGAATTTTCATTGTCGAAATCCTGCTCAAGCTCTTTGTCTACCGCCTGTCCTTCTTCAAAAACGGCTGGAATATCTTTGATTTTGTGATTGTTGCGGTGGCGCTGTTGCCGACCGGCGGAAGCCTGTCCGTTCTTCGCGCGCTACGCATATTGCGGGCTTTGCGCCTCGTCTCGGCCATGCCGAAGATGCGCAAGGTCGTGCAGGGCCTGTTTGCGGCAATCCCGTCGATGGGCACGGTCATCATTTTGCTGGCCCTGGTTTTCTATATCGCTGCGGTGATGGCGACCAAATTATTCGGCAGCGAGTTCCCGCAATGGTTCGGTTCGATTGGTGCATCGCTCTATTCGCTGTTCCAGATCATGACGCTGGAAAGCTGGTCAATGGGCATCGTCCGCCCGATCATGGAAGTCTATCCCTGGGCCTGGGTGTTTTTCGTGCCCTTTGTGCTGGTTACCAGCTTTGTTGTACTCAACCTGTTCATCGCGATCATTGTCAACGCGATGCACGAGGAAGCCGATGAAGAGCAGACCGCCCAGCGGGATGAAATATTGGACGAGATCCGGGCGATCAGGCGTGAGATAAAAGCACTGCGAAGCTGATCATCAGCCAATCATCAGCCATTTTCTGACAGGCGAAAGCGCCCTTTTTTCCGCGGCGCGCCATTGCCGGAAACAATCGCGAAACGGCAGGTTTTCCTGCCGATCGTGATACCGGTGGCGCCGCCATAACCTTCTGTCCTGTTCATGCGTCGGCTCGCCTCAATCACCTTAACAAAACTAGCCATCGTTTTTTAGCCAGAAAACTGTATTGGTTAATTACTATTTTTTGTAAATTTAAGGAGTAAAATATGAAGAAATTTCTGACCCTCTTGACCGGCACAGCGCTGCTCGCTGCTGCACCAGCCCTGGCACAAGTTGCTGCACCGGCTGTCGAAGCTCAGGTTGGCATGAAGGTTGTCGGGCCCAATGGCGCTGATGTGGGCATAGTGGAATCTGTAAGCGATGGCGCCGTGGTGGTGGATACCGGCACGAATAAAGCTGCGCTCGGTACCAATGCCTTTGCGAAAACAGACAATGGCCTATCGATCATGATGACGAAGGCTGATCTCGATGCTGCTGTCGAAAAGGCGGCTGCCGATGCACAAGCTCAATTGCTGGCCAGCCTGACCCCGGGCACCGAAGTGAAATCGGTAACCGGAGCCGCGGTGATCGGTACCATAAAGGAAAAAGACGCCGAATATGTGACCGTGGACCATGACGGCCAGGCGGTGAAGCTGCCGGTCGCAGCTTTCATGACTCAGGGTGATGATGTCTCGATCACGATGACCGAAGACGAATTCAAGGCCGCTATTGCCGGCACCCAGGCCCAATAGGCTTTTGGCTCTGACAGTGGCAGGACAAGGGTCCTGCTGCTGTTAGCGGCTGAACTTCAGCGCCAATTCATACATTGCCATCGCCGCCTGGGCTGCCTCGCCGCCCTTGTTCTTGCGGGTCTTGTCGGCACGCGCCAGCGCCTGCTCTTCATTCTCGACGGTGATGATACCATTGCCGATCGCCGCGCCGTCCATGGTTAGCGCCATGATTCCGCGCGCGCTTTCACCGGCGACAATTTCAAAATGATAGGTTTCGCCGCGGATCACCACGCCGATCGCGACAAAGCCGTCATAGAGATCGCTGTCGATCGCCAGCGAGATAGCGGCGGGAATTTCCAGCGCCCCCGGGACGGTCAGGACTTCATGCTCATGACCGGCCGCTTTCAGCGCATCGGTCGCGCCCTCGATCAGCATGTCGTTGAGATGGTCGTAAAAACGCGCTTCGACGATCAGGAATTTTGCCATTTTCTGTTTCTTTCAAATTCGTCATCCTGAACTTGTTTCAGGATCTGGTGGATGTTCGATGGAGATCCTGAAATAAATTCAGGATGACGAGCCGGTCAGGCGCTCTCCAGCTCTTTCGCTGCTGCGCTGCCATCACCGGCCGGCACCGCCCGCTGCCCGATAATCCGCAGCCCATAAGCGTCCAGCCCGACCAGATCATGGCTGGTATTGGTCAGCAGTTCCATATCATGGACACCCAGTTCGGTCAGGATTTGCGCGCCAACGCCATAGTCGCGCAGCTGGTCCATCGCCGGTGGCTTGCCGCCGCCAAGGCTGCGGACCTGCTGCGAGTATAAGTCGGACACGCGCGGGCTGATGAAGACGATGACACCAGCGCCTTCCTCACCGATGATCTTCATCGATTCCTGCAGCATGTTGGCGCGGCCGGTTTCCTGCCCGAACAGGTCGGGGAAGATCGCGGTCGCATGCATCCGCACCAATGTGGGCTTTTCGGGATCGACATGGCCCTTCTGCAGGACGATCTGCTCGCTCTCGGTCGCCGTATTATAAAATGTGATGGCATTCCATTCGCCGCCCCAGCGGCTGGTGAACCGCGCTTCTTCGCGGCGCTCGGTCAGATGATCATGGCGCAGGCGATAGGCAATCAGATCACGAATCGTACCGATTTTCATACCATGATGCTGGGCAAATTCGATCAGATCATCGAGCCGTGCCATCTCGCCGTCATCCTTCATGATCTCGCAGATCACACCAGCCGGGTTGAGGCCAGCCAGCCGCGAGACATCGACTGCCGCTTCGGTATGGCCGGCGCGAACCAGCACGCCGCCATTGCGGGCCTGCAACGGAAAGACATGGCCGGGGGTGACAATCCCTTCCTTGCCCTTGGTCCGGTCGATCGCCACGGCGACCGTGCGTGCCCGGTCGGCGGCGCTGATCCCGGTGGTGACGCCATCGCGCGCCTCGATCGACGTGGTGAAGGCGGTTTCATAAGCGCCACGGTTATTCTGGCTCATCATGTCGAGGCCAAGTTCCTCGACCCGGTCCCGCGACATCGCCAGACAGATCAGCCCGCGACCATATCTGGCCATGAAGTTGATCGCGTCGGGGGTCGCCATTTGCGCCGGTATGATCAGGTCGCCCTCATTCTCCCGGTCCTCGTCATCGACCAGAATATACATGCGGCCGTTGCGCGCTTCGTTGATAATCTCTTCCGCTGTCGCCATCACACCGCTGCCGCCGCGCGTTAGATAGCTCTCCAGCTTGCCGAGCGTTTCTGCGGTCGGGTTCCAGTCCTCCTGACCCAGGCTGCGCAGACTGTTGGCATGCAATCCGGCGGCCCGCGCCAGTCCCGCACGGGTTTCCTTGCCGGATTCGATCAGTTGGGTCAGTTGCTCGATCAATATTTTGCTCATGGACTCGCCTTTACAATGTGATGTTAAGAATCGGGTATCACATCATAATGTGACCGGTCCAGAGGAAATATCACATTGGCTTCACATAGCGCCCCAGTGGGTCGCGAAACTATATTTCAAACTTTACAATCCTTACAGGGTTGTAAGATTGAAAATCTGCCGGTTGATGGTGGCGGCTATCGTGGCGCTTTGGGGAGCGTGGGTGATGGGTGTTTTCGCATATCAGCGGTTTAGCATTGGTGGGATAGTGTAGGAAAGAAGTGTGTTGCAGATGGAAGGGCTAGATGGTTTATTCCGCTATTTCCAAAGGCGCGCTACCACGAAATTCTGATTATCACACCGTCATTGCGAGGAGCGGAGCGACCCGTCTAAGCCCCTCCTTTTCAAAGGAGGGGTTGGGGTGGTTTCTATCGTCGAACCACTGCCTCTACGTCTTCAAGCCACTACAGTCCCGTTCGCTGACGCGAGCGATACTGGCGCATCGCCCCCACCCCTTGATCCCCTCCTCTGAAGAAGAGGGGCTGACTTTGGCCCCGCACCAATCGTTCGTCCTCGCCCAGCGGCATCTAGTCGCCTGCGCTTGTTTCACATAGCGCCTGCTCTGAGCGACGGCCGAGCAAGGAAATTGTGGCGAATTTGCGTTTGGCGCTCAGCGCTTGCCGGGCAGCATCCGTCGGAGCGTATTGTCCTTGACCACATAGTGATGGAACAGCGCCGCCAGGGCATGCAGGCCGATCAGAAAATATCCGACCGTACCGAATGTCTCGTGCCATTCCTTGATCTGCGACGACAGCGCCTTGTCCGGCGCAACCAGCGCCGGCAGCTCGAGCCCGAAGAAGGGAATGGTCTTGTCGGCGGCGCTGAGGATCAGCCAGCCGGCAATCGGCATCGCCAGCATGAACGCATAAAGCGCCAAATGGGTCGCTTTGGCAAACAGCATTTGCCACGCAGGCGGTTCCGGTTTGATCGGTGGCTTGGCAGAGAACAGCCGGACAAGGATCCGGATGATCACCAGCGCCAGCACCGACAGGCCAAGCATGAAATGCCAAGTCTTCAAACCCTCTCGCAGGTCCGTGCCTTTGGGATAATTTTCGCGCAACAGGATGCAGCTGTAAACCGCTGTTATCAGTAACAACATCCCCCAATGGAGCAGGATGGAAACGGCTGAATAGCGCGTGCGGGCGATAGTGGCAGGCATAGGTGACCTCTTCTTGTTCGCGATTGAACATGGTTCCATTTTGACGATGGTGTCAGACGGGGAACCGGTCAATCCTTTTCAGTCTCTCGCCTTGCAATATGCGGCCCGACAGGCCCGGCTCGGCGCGATGACATGGTCGGCTTCCCACAATGCAGAGGTATAAAGTCCGCGACGCAGCAAGGGTGAACGCCGATAACATGTCCGGGGACGAACGGCACTCTGGGAATATACTTAAGCTGGCACTTGGCGTCAGTGCGCTGCTTTCATTGTTCATCCCAAAAAGCACATTGTCACCGCAATCCTCAATTTTCCGCTGCATCACTCGATTGCAGTTGCTCAATCGCCTTCACTATCGGCCCGATGCTGGACTTGTCCATGAAGTCAAAGCCCTTCAACTCCTCTCGTGCCGCTTTGCGATCAGGGTTTGTCAGGCCGCCGATAATCAGCATCATGCGATCAAACCAGGACAGGTCCACGGGATTCTGTCGGCCACGGAGGGCAAAATGGTTCATTCGCTGAATCAGGGTCTCGGGCAGGCTGTTGGCGATCCAGCCGTCGAGTTTTGACCCTGCCGGGGCACCGGAAACGGTGAAAAATAAAACGGGCCTGGCTTCGAAACACGGCATTTTCCGCCTGACCCAGTTGCGGATCGGAAGCTTGTGATAAATCACCGGGGCACCGATGACGACGAAGTCGTAATCGGACGGATCGGCGTCAGCCCTGTTCACGTCAAACGCCGGAACCCCGGTCGCCTCGGAAATCCACTCGGCATATTCAGCGGTGCTACCATATCGGGTGGCGTAGAATATCGCGCCGTTCATTATCGACCGCCTCCTAAAGCTATACTGCAATTCAAGGTGACAGGGCATCAATTACCAATAGGTAATCTCCGCAATCAAAAATAGGCATCTAAGGTTGGCCGACCCAATTTGTATATTCAGAAAACTGTCACTGTCATTCGTCCGTCATTCAAATATGGTTTCAACTGAAAATCTTAATCGGAAAGCGCTTCCAATATCTTTTTCAGATCAGCAGTAAATCGATCCATGTTTTTATCGCCGAGGCAGGTATCTAGCATCTTGTTTATTTTTGAGAACGGGGTCGTTATCTCGCTCAATGCGAATAGTCCCTTTTTACTGGCCTTAAGCTCCCACGCTCTGGCGTCTGCTTTTGATCTAATTCTTGTAATGAATCCTGCATCAAGCAGGCGACTGGCCATTGTCATTACGGCGCTTTCCCGTTGAGAAAGTTTGTCGGCAATCTGTTTCTGCGAAACGGGACCGTCTTCTGCTATAATCGCCAAAGCAGCGGCTTGGGCCGTTGTCAGACCTGCAGCATTTTTCAAGTCAGTATCTGCCCGCTTTTGCAATCGATGCGCGGTCAACTGCAGCAAGAAGTACAAGCGATTTTTCGAGGCGGACATCAAAAATCCTTACTATTGACATATGAAACTGAGATTATACTACATATATGTAGTTATTTTTCAAGAGGAGTTAAATATGCGCGTCGTAGATGTTTGGTCACAAATGACAACCGAACGAATGTCGAAAGCCCCATGGTTGGCAACCCTGCTTCGCTGGACCAGTCAAACCGGAAAGCCTGTGATACCGTCGATGGCGTCGACTCTAAAGGCGATGGATGCAGCTAATGTAGACATTTCGATTCTTTCCGCATGGCATGGACCGCAAGGGTCGTTGATCTCCAATGAGGAAGTGAGTGAACAAATTGACGCAGCACCGAACCGGTTTCGCGGACTGGCGACAGTTGACCTGACCAATCCCATGGAAGCGGTGCGTGAAATCCGAAAATGGGTTGATGGGAAGAGGTTCGTCGGCGTTCGCATAGTGCCATGGTTGTGGAATTTGCCCCCGAATGATCGGCGTTATTATCCCGTTTACGCTGCTTGTGTAGATCTCGGGGTGCCATTTTGCACACAGATTGGCCATACTGGACCACTTCTGCGGTCTGAAACCGGAAGGCCGATTCCATATTTGGAAGATGTGCTTCTCGACTTCCCCGAATTGGTCGTCGTGGGCGGCCATGTCGGTTTTCCGTGGATTGATGAACTCATCTCGTTGACTATCAAATTTCCAAACTTTCATGTCGACACATCAGCATATGCCGTCCATCGGCTCCCAGCAAGCTTCGTGGATTTCATGAAAGGCATGGGTTCAAAGCGAGTGATGTTCGGCACCAACTGGCCGATGTTATCGCCATCGCAATGTCTGGAACATTTAGAGGGTCTTGCGCTATCCGCTGTACAGCAAGAGGCGTTTTTGTCGGGTAATGCCGTGCGGGTATTCAAGCTTTGATGATAAAAATGGATCGGCTAAATAATTACGCAATCACTCTGATTCCACAATATGAACGCAAATGCGTCACCTGGGTTCATCGCGTTGGCGGCAACATATGCACCGCAATCAAATAGCTACAAAAATTCCTGCAGCGTCTCCACAAACAGCTTGAACTGGTCATGGTGCAGCCAGTGGCCGGCCTCGGCGAATTCCCGGACCTCGACATTGTCGCCGAAATATTTCAGTCGCCCGTCTTTCTCCGGATTGCTCGCCCAGCTGTCGGCACCATAATGGAGCTGGGTCGGGCAGGTGATATTGCCCCACAGCTGGTGAATGGCATCCTGTGACAGATCAATACTATCCCAATGCTGGACATAGGGATCGAACTTCCAGCTGTAGCTGCCATCCTCGTTGCGGATGACCGCGTGGGTGGTCAGATGGCGGGCCTGTTCGTCGGACAGATGCTGGTTCGCGTCCTGCATCCGTTTCAGAGCATCCTCAAATGTCGGATAGCGTTTCACCTGCCGGCCGGCGGCCTTGCGTTTTTCTTCGATCGAGTTGCGCACTCGCTGGAGCGGACCGATTTTCTCGCGCTCGGCGAGCATTTCGGGGCCGGGGCCAAGTCCCTCGATCGCCACCAATTTGCGCACCGTGTCGGGATAGAGGCCGGTATAGCGCAGCGCGATATTGCCGCCCATGCTATGCGCGACAATGGTGACTGGCGAGAGGTCGAGTTGATGGATCAGCTGCGCCAGATCGGTGACCATCGCCATGCTGCTATAATTGCCGTCGGTGCTCCACTGGCTGTCGCCATGGCCGCGAACGTCGGGGCAGATGATGTGCCAGTCGTCGCGCAACGCCTGCGCCGTCCAGTCCCAGTTGCGGCAATGGTCCTTGCCGCCGTGCAGCAGGATCAGCGGCGGTTTGTCCTCATTGCCCCAGTCGGCATAATGCAGCCGAAGCCGCTGGGAGAAATAGCTGTGCGAGGCGGGGCCGATCAGGGTCATTGGGGTTTCCATCGGGAAAGGGAGATTTGCATATGGTCTCTAATCGGAGCCGAGGGTTTCGACAAGCGTCGCTTGATCCGGAAAACGGATACAAGAGCAGATATTCGATACCCCCTTTACAAACTATCCATATATCCATAATTATAGATATATGGATTCGATTAAAGCAATAGAAGCGCTCGGCGCACTCGCTCAAAACACCCGGCTGGATGTTTTCAAGCTGCTGGTCCGCCACGAACCGGCGGGCCTGGCAGCGGGCGAGATCGCCAGGCGGCTGGATGTCCCGCAAAACACCATGTCTTCGCATTTGTCGATTCTTTCGCGCGCCGACCTTGTCTCGTCAAAGCGGGACAGTCGGCTGATCATTTACCGCGCCAATCTCGCGGCGATGAACGGCCTGATCGCTTTCCTGCTGGAAAATTGCTGTTCCGGTGACGATTGCGCGCCCCTTGCCAACCAGCTTGAAAGGCTCTGCCCATGAAACGCATGCACATCCACATCGGCGTCGACAATCTCGACGCCTCGATCCAGTTTTATTCCACATTATTTGATGCCGAACCGACGGTGACAAAGCACGACTATGCCAAATGGATGCTCGATGATCCGCGAGTCAATTTCGCAATATCGTCGGAAAATCACGCGACCAGGGGCATTGAACATCTCGGTATCCAAGCCGAAAGTTCGGTTGAATTGCAGCAGGTTTTCAGTCGCCTTCGCCAGGCCGATGCGCCGCTGCTCGAAGAGGGGCAAACCACCTGCTGCTATGCCCAGTCGGAAAAAAGCTGGATATCCGATCCCGATGGTGTCGTCTGGGAGGCCTTTTACACCAATGGCGAATCGGTGGTCTATGGCGAAGGCCCCAAATTGTCCGCCATTTCAGAAAATGCGGCCAAAACGAGCTGCTGCGCCCCGTCGACAGCAGCCCTGTCATGAGTGATCGGGTCTATAACGCCCTGTTTCTCTGCACCGGCAATTCTGCCCGGTCGATATTGGCAGAAGCGATATTGGAAAGCGAAGGCAAGGGGCGTTTCAAGGCCTATAGTGCGGGCAGTAATCCGGTCGGCAAAGTCCATCCTTATTCTCTCGATTTGCTCAAAATGATGGGCCATCCTACCGAAAGCTTGCGCTCCAAAAACTGGGATGAGTTTTCAGTAGCAGATGCCCCGGAACTCGATTTCGTCTTTACCGTTTGCGACAATGCCGCCGGCGAGACCTGCCCGGTCTGGCCGGGACAACCGATGACCGCCCATTGGGGCATTCCCGATCCTGCGGCGGTCACCGGCCAGGAGGCAGAAAAGCGCGCGGCCTTTACCGAAGCCTATCGCATGATGTTCAACCGGATCAGCCTGTTTCTGGCCTTGCCACTTGCAAGCATCGACAAAATGAGTCTGCAAAACCGGCTCGTCGAAATTGGCGCAGAAAAAGGCGAGATTTGAAAAAATGACAATGCAACCGCTTGCAACTCCCGCCGATGCGGGACTGGGCCTGTTTGAAAAATGGCTGTCGGTCTGGGTCGGCGGTGCGATATTGCTTGGCATATTGATCGGCAATGTCGCGCCAGATGCGGTCGCTGGTCTTGCGCGACTTGAATATGCCTCGGTCAATCTGGTGGTGGCGGTGCTGATCTGGGCGATGATCTATCCGATGATGGTCGGCGTCGATTTTGCCAGCCTCAAACATATCGGTGAAAAACCGAAAGGCCTGTTCATCACCATCGTCGTCAACTGGCTGATCAAGCCGTTCACCATGGCGGCGCTGGCGGTGTTGTTCTTCCAATATATATATGCCGGCCTGATCTCGTCCGATGATGCGCAGCAATATATTGCCGGCCTGATCCTGCTCGGCGCGGCGCCGTGCACGGCGATGGTCTTTGTCTGGTCGCAAATGACCAGGGGCGATCCCGCCTATACTTTGGTCCAGGTTTCGGTGAATGACATCATCATGATCTTTGCCTTCGCGCCGATTGTCGCGCTGTTGCTCGGCGTCACCGACATCGCGGTGCCCTGGGAAACCTTGCTGCTCTCGGTTGTGCTCTATGTCGTGATCCCGCTGGTCGCCGGGGCGCTGACCCGCCGGACCTTGCTGGCCCGGTCATCCGATGGGGAAGCGGCGATCACCGCCTTTACCGGACGGGTCAAGCCGCTTTCCGTGCTGGGACTGTTGTTCACGGTCGTGCTGCTCTTCGCCTTTCAGGCGCAGACCATCGTCACCCAGCCGCTACTGATCGCGCTGATCGCGGTGCCGATCATCATCCAGAGCTACGGCATATTCTTTGTCAGCTATGCCGCCGCCTGGGCCTGGAAAGTGCCGCATAATGTCGCGGCCCCCTGTGCCCTGATCGGCACCTCCAATTTCTTTGAACTGGCAGTGGCTGTGGCCATCGGTGTGTTCGGCCTGGGCAGCGGCGCGGCGCTTGCCACCGTGGTCGGCGTATTGGTGGAAGTCCCGGTGATGTTGTCGCTGGTTGCCTTTGCCAATCGGACGCGGTCGAAATTCCCGGCGGCATAGCGGAACAGAAATGTCCGGTTCCGAACCGCGCAGTGGCGCGTGAAAGCATATTGCATTCGTTCGGGCACTGCTTATCATATCCATATGACACGGCCAATTCTTCATCTGCTGATCCTGTTTTGCGGTTGCGCGACAAACTCGGTTGCTGCGGCAGCGGAACGGCAACCGATTGCGCTTGACCCCAGTTCAAACTGGACCGTCGATTACGCCGACGATAGCTGCAGGCTGCTCCGCCAATTTGGCACCGATGAAGACACTGTCGTCGCAATTTTCAACAGATTTGCTCCAGGTGACGAGTTTCAGTTGACGGTTGCCGGCAACCCGGTTGCCCTGAAGCGCGCGATGCGGCCTGCTTCCATTCGATTTGGTCCCACCGAGGCAGAGCAAGAACATGGTTTCTCCCCTGGCATAATGGGCGATGGAAAGTCCGCGCTTGTCTTTGCTGGCCAGATGCGGATCGCCCCTCCGACCGAAAGCGAACGTGAAAAATTGGAAAATTCCGAGGGCGGAACGTTTATTTTCCCGCCGATCAGTGATGAACGCAAAGCGGCGGTCACCGAGCTGACTATCGGACGCCCCTTGTCACAACCAGTGATTCTGAAGCTCGGTGCGATGGACAAACCCCTCGCGGCTCTCTCTGCTTGTCAGGATGAGCTGATGACACATTGGGGCATTGATGTCGAAAAACATCGCAATCTCTCCTCGCTGGCGCGGCCGGATGGCAATGCTGGCCGGTGGGTCAATGCCAATGACTATCCTCGTGGCATGCTCGCAAGGGGAAAAGAGGCGATCGTCCATTTTCGCATGAGCGTTGATGAAAAGGGTGATGCAACAGCTTGCCATATCCAGCAGTCTACCCGCCCCAAGGCTTTCGACGATGTGGTTTGCCGATCACTGATGAAGCGCGCCAAATTTCTTCCGGCTCTCGACCAGTCGGGGGAGCCGACCGCGTCTTATTATCGAAATACCGTAAGGTTCATGATACCGTGAAGCCGGTTTTCCTCCGATAGTCAGCGCTACCCCAAAGCCACACCCTCGATCGTGATCCGGTTGAGATAGCGCCTATGCCCCTGATAGTCGTTCAGCGCATAATGCCAGGTCGCGCGGTTATCCCACATCGCCAGATCGCCTTCGCGCCAGACGTGGCGGTGGTGGAAGCGGTCCTGCATGATATGGGCGTATAGCTCCTGCAACAGCGCCTTGCTCTCCTCCGCTTCCATATCGACGATTTCCAGCGTGAAGCCGGGATTGACATAAAGCCCTTTCGCGCCGGTTTCGGGATGGCGCAGCACCACCGGATGCACCGCCGTCTGCCCGGCCTGATCGGCATTGGTATAGCGGTCGCCAATCGCCTTGCGATATTCGCTTGCCTCGCCAAAAACATGGGCATTGCCGTGCCGCGCTTTCAGATCGCTGATCCGCTCTTTCATCGCATCATCCAGCGCCTCATAGGCCGCCGCCATCCCCGCGAATAACGTATCGCCGCCGCTTGGCGGGATTTCCAGCGCATAGAGAATCGATCCCATCGCCGGCGCGTCATCATAGCTGTGATCGGTGTGCCAGCCACCGCCGATATTGAGCTGCTGGTCCGCTTCCTTGAGCACTTCGGCAATTTCCGGATAGCCCACGCGCCGCTTGAAAAAGCGGTTGAAGTCGATCGCGCCCCAGCGCTCGGCAAAGGCGATATGCTCCTCGGGGGTCAGCTTCTGGTCGCGGATAAACAGCGCGCCATGGTCGAAAAACGCCCGGCGAAGATCGGCAAATTGCTGATCGCTCAGCCTGGTGACATCGACATGTTCGACAATCGCGCCCACCGCTTCGCTGGCTTTTATAATCTCCATATCGCTCTCCCGCTTATCCCGTTCACTTCGAAACGGATTTCATGCTAGTGTAGCAGTGATTTTGAAATTTAGGAGTCCTTCCATGGCCGACCAAACCCGCAAGTTACCGCTCAACCGCCGCCAGTTGCTTGGCGCCACCGCTGCAACCGGATTCGCGCTCTCCGCCGGTCCGGCGACCGCCGCCGCCGAGGGCCAGCCGGATCTGACCGGCAAGTCGGTGCTGATCACCGGCTGTTCCTCCGGCTTCGGCAATCTGGGCGCGATTCTCTATGCCGAAATGGGCGCGAAAGTATTTGCCACGATGCGCAATCTGCCGCGCGCCGAGGCGGACACTCTGGCCAAGACCGCCAAGGACAAGAATCTCGATATCACCATATTGGAACTGGACGTTCTATCGGAAGAATCCGTCAACAAGGCGGTGGCAGAAGCCGAACGGCTGAATGGCGGCGCGCTTGATGTCGTCATCAACAATGCCGGGATCGGCACCGGCGCGCCGGTCGAACTGCAGGATATCGAAACGATGCAGCTGCTGTTCGACACCAATGTCATGGGTTATCAGCGGGTCGCCCGCGCGGCTCTGCCAAAGATGCGGGCGAAGAAATCCGGCCTGATCGTCAATGTCTCGTCGCAGCTCGGCCGGGTGATGGTGCCGGGCATGGGGCTGTATAGTTCGACCAAATTTGCGGTCGAATCGATGAGCGAGCAAATGGCTTATGAGCTGGTCCCGCACGGCGTCGATGTCACCATCGTCCAGCCGGGCGGCTTCCCGACCAAGATCTGGGAAAATGGCAACAAATATACCGCACCGATGCTCGATCGCGCCGCTGACGAACGCAAGGCCGCCTATCAGGCGCTGGTCGATGGCGCATTGCGCAACGGCGGCGGCTCAACCGATCCGATGGATGTCCCGCGCGCGATTCTCGGCGTGATCGCGATGGCACCGGGCAAAAGACCGCTGCGTCTTCCCGTCCATCCCGGTCCCAAGCCGCAAGTGGGAATCAACACGGTCAGCGCCCAGACCCAGGTGGCGATGCTCGGCAATTCACCCTTTGGTCCGTGGGTCAAGGATGTCAACGGGCGGGCCTAGCGTCGTGCCCTCAGGCCGTGCGTTTCACCAGAAGCAGAGGTGTTAGATAGACGACCAGAAATATTATATTGGGAATGACATTCTGAGCATTGCCGGATGCCACCGATGCGGCGCTGTCGACGCCGAACCAGACCAGAAATGTGTAGATTGAACCCTTGCGGACCAGCTCGCTGCCCTGTTCCACGCCCGGCGCGGTGATGAAGACATACATGGTCATCAGGCCGGCAAACACGCCGCCCGCGATGGCCATCGCCATTTTCGCTTCTGGCGTGTCCAGCCCGGCAACGCCATTGCCGCCGGAGGACGCGAGGTGGAAAAATATATCATTCGCGCCGGTAAAGTCATTCACCCCGGCGAAGGCAAACAGGATGGCGACAAATATCGAAAAACTGCCGACGATACGGATATAACGGCCAGCGGTTTGCGGTGACATGATCTTCTCCTCATCTGGTTTCATCGCTGGTAAAGCATGTGGCGCTCATCAAAACAATTACCTCGCGGGTAAGTGCATGCGCTACAATTTGCTGGCATGAAGCTGCATATGCTTTGCGAAGGAGAGTCTCATGCCGTCGGAATTTGGTGCGATATTGAAGGACTGGCGCAAGACCCGCCGGTTCAGCCAGCTCGATCTCAGTCTGGAAGCGGAGATGTCGGCCCGCCATCTCAGTTTTCTCGAATCGGGCCGCGCCAACCCGAGCCGGGCGATGGTGCTGCGCCTTGCCGAAGCCCTGCAACTGCCTCGTCCCGCTGCCAATCAGGCGCTCCATGCCGCCGGTTTTGCGCCGGTCTATCCCAGCCTGTCCGACGACGCGCCGGAACTGGCACCGGTCCATCAGGCGATCGCCACCATGCTCGACCATCATGACCCTTTTCCCGGCTATGCCATCGACCGCCACTGGAATGTGGTCGGCAGCAACCAGGGCGCGCAGATGATCCTCGCGCTGGCCAGCCCCAACGCGCCAGCCAATCTGATCGACATATTGATCAACTGCGCCGGCCTCGACCTGATCGAGAATTGGGACGAGGTCGCGGTGCTGTCCCTCTCGCGCTTGCGCACCGAGATATTGGAACTGGGCGGAGACGCGCAGCTCTCGGCGCTGGCCGGGCGACTGGCGTCGTACGAACGGGTCCAGAATGTCGACATGGGGTCGATCAATCTCAATCAGGCAGTGATCCCGACGATCTTCCGGGTTGGCGAAAATCGGCTATCGCTGTTCTCGGTGATCGCACAATTTGGTTCGGTGCAGGATACCAGAGCTGGCGAAACAAGGATTGAGCTGATGTTCCCGATGGATGACGAGACGATCCGGTTTTTCGAACGATAGCGCGGACATTGCGCATTCCTCTCTCACCCATTAGCAAGTGGCGATACGGAGGAGAAAGCTATGCGCTGGATTGCAGGAATATTGGCAGGAACACTGGCGGCTTGCGCCCCGGTAACGCAGGACTCAGCGGTAGCCCCAGCCGCGCCGGACACGGCCAGGACAGACGTGCTGGATAGTATCGCCAATCTGGTCGATGACGAGATTCCGGAGGAGTTCGACTTTCGGCAGAGCTTCCCCAGCTGGTATGCCGCTGTCACCCCCTATCAGATCATCGGCACCGGCAAGACGGGCATATATTTTGTCGGGACCGAAGGGCTTGGCATATATTTCATTCCGACCGATGCCGGTCATATCGTGATCGACGGGGGCATGCCGGGCGAGGGTCAATATGTCGCCGATGCGATCCGCACATTGGGTTTTGATCCCAAAGACGTAAAAATCCTGCTCAACAGCCACGCCCATCTCGATCACAGCGGTGGTCTGGCCGAATTGAAGGCGATGACCGGCGCGCAAATGGTCGCGAGCGAGGGCGATCGATCGGCGCTGGAAGGCGGCTTCTATCTGGGGTCCGAGGAAGACCGCGCGATGAACGCGCCACCGGTCCAGGTCGACCGGACTATAGCAGACGGCGAAAAACTGAAGTTGGGCAATGTCACACTCACTGCGCATATCACGCCGGGACACAGCCGTGGCTGCACCTCCTGGACCATGCCGGTCGTGCAGGGCGGTCAAAGCTATGAAGCGCTATTTTTCTGTTCGGCAACGGTCGCCGCCAACCGTCTGGTCGGGCCGCCACAATATCAGGGGATTGTCGCCGATTATCGCAAGACTTTCGCCATGACAAAGAACTGGAAGCCCGACATTTTCCTGACCAACCATCCCGAATTTTCCGACATGCCGGCAAAGCGCAAACGCCAGAAAGCGGGCGATCCGCTGGCTTTTGTCGACCGCGAAGGGTTCCCGGCGATGATGGAAAAGCTGGAGCAGGCGTTTGCAGCGGCGCTGCAAAAGCAGACGCTGAAATATAATGCGATCATGAGCGATTGAGGGAATAGAAATGGCACAGGCAAAACAACTGATCGAACGATTCTGGCAGATTCAGAATGACAATGACTATAGCAAGCTGATCCCGCTGTTCGCCGACAATGCGGTGTTCGAAGATCCGGCAATCGGCAGGGTCGAAGGCATAGAGGCGATCACCGCGCTGCTGCATCATCTGACCAGGGAACTGGCCGACAAGAAGATGCATTTTGAACTGCTCGAAATTGCCGGCGATGAACATGTCGCCTGGTCGCGCTGGCTCTGGAAGCGGCCGGATGGCGATATCGAGGGGGTTGGCCTGTATAAAGTGGCCGATGGAAAACTGACTTATTACCGCGACTGCTACGCTGTGCCCGCTGGCTGAACGGCCACTATTGGGTCAGCCTTCCTCGATCCATTCGCTTTTCAGCGGCTTGGCGGCGAGCGCCATCAGCGCTGCGGCAATGACATAGAAGATCAGCGAATAGAGCATCGAATAGCGCAGCCCGTCTTCGCCGTAGATCGGCGTGAGGCTGTCTGACAGGGCACCGAGGAAGAATATCCCGCCGCCGATGCCGATCAGATTGTTGATCAGCAGGAACAAGGCCGATGCGGTTGCGCGGGCATCGGCCGGCACCAGATGCTGGACCGCCGACAAGACTGGGCCGAGCCAGAAATAGGCCAGCGCCTGAGGGATCAGGAACAGGATGAAGGCGGCGGTTGCCGAGCCGCTCATGATACCGGCGGCGAACAAAGGCACTGCGAGCAGGAAGGCCGCCGCTGGCACCAGGCCATAAGCGGCCTTGTTGTTTTTGCCGAGCCAGTCGCCGATCATGCCGCCGCCGAGCACACCGGCGACCCCGCCGATCAGCAATATCGCACCAAAGAATAAGGATGTTTCGATCAGGCTCAGGCCGAAGCTGCGCTGCAACAGGCTGGGCAGCCAGAAGGCAATGCCATAGCCAAGCATTGAGCTGGACGCGGCACCAAAGGCGAGAAACCAGAAGGCCTTTTTCTTCGCCAACAGAACGACGGTCCCCTTGAAGCTATAAGGAGCTATGGTTTGATCGGCTGGCGCGGTTTTCTTGACCTTGTCGCGGACCAAATATTTGAAAAAGGGTGCGATCAGCAAGCCGGCAAAGCCGACGACAAAAAAGGCCAGACGCCAGTCGACGGTGGCGGCAATATAACCGCCCGCAACCACGCCAGTGGCCGATCCCAACGGGATGCCCAGAGAATAGATCGCCAGCGCCCGGGCGCGTTTCTCGCTCGGGAAATGGTCGGAGATCACCGCATAGGAAGGCGCGACACCGCCGGCTTCACCAATGCCGACGCCCAGTCGCGCCAGAAATATCGACCAGAAACCTTGGGCGAGGCCGGAGACGGCGGTGAAGCCGCTCCATATCACCAGCGAAATGGTAATCACCCAGCTGCGATTGGTCTTGTCCGCAACCCAGGCCAGCGGCACCGCCAGCGTGGAATAGAGCAAGGCGAACGCAACGCCGCCGAGCAGCCCCATCTGGGTGTCGCTCAGTCCGAGATCGGCCTGGATCGGACCGGCCAGGATCGCCAGTATCTGGCGGTCGACGAAATTGAAAATATAGACGATCAGCAACATGCCGAGCGCGATATTGGGCGAGGTCACTTTCGCAGTTTTGGAAACTGCCATTCAGGATTCCAGCGATTGGAGAAAGACATTGATCGCGACCAGCGCGTCCGGTTCGTCGAGCATCGGTGCATGGCCGCGGTTCGGGATCTCAATCGCGGTAAAATTGTCCGGGTGGCGACGCTGCATTTCAGCGACGGTGCGCGCGGACAAGATATCGGATATTGCACCGCGGATCGACAGCAGCGGGATCGCGGCCAGCAGGTCCCACATCGGCCATAGATCGGGCGGTGCCACATTGGCGCTGTCGTCCGAAAATCCTTCCGAGATGGATGGATCATAAGCAAAGCCGACGCGTCCATCGGGCAGCAGGGTGCAAGTGTGCCGGGCGAATTCCATCCAGAAGCCATCATCCACATCGGTGAAGGCGTCAATGTTGATTCGTTTGCAATGCGCGGCGGCGGCTTCCCAATTGGCAAAGGGTTCCAGCGCACCGACATAGGCCTGGATCCGGTCGAGGCCGCTTTGTTCCACATCCGGGCCGATATCGTTCAATATCAGCCCGTCTATCCGATCCGGGGCCATGGCGGCCATGACCATGGCAATCAATCCGCCCATCGAGGTGCCAATCAGCACGGCTTTGTCGATCGCCAGTTCATCAAGCAGTTTGAACATATCCGCAGCATAGATTGCGGGATTATAATTTTCCGGTTCGGGATCATGTTCTGACCGTCCCCGACCGCGCTGGTCGGGGACAATCAGTTGATATTTTCCGGTCAGGTGCCCGGCCAGCGCTTCAAAATCAGCGCTGTTCCGGGTCAGCCCGTGCATCAGCAACAGCGGCGCACCCTCCGCATCATAGATGCGGGCATATAGGTCCAGCCGGTCGTCTGCGCTGCGATAGACATGGTCGGCATATTTCATCATATTTGCCTAGATGTCGTTCAGAATTTCACCCCGGCGGTGACAAAGACCTGACGCGGATTGCCGTAAAATGCGGTCAGCGTGCCTTCAGGGCCGAGCGTACCAATCGGCTGGCCGTTGGCTCCAGGGATGATCACGCCGGTCGTTGGATCGGCAGCCACAAAGGTATAGCCCGATGTCTTGTATTTCTTGTTGGTCAGGTTTTTGCCGTGCAGGCCAATGCTCCAGCGTTTGTCAGGTGCATTGTAAACAAGGTTGGCATCCCACAGGGCAAATCCCTTCTGGTCGATAAAGGGGTTGGCTACCTCGAACTGATTGACCTTGCTGCGATAAGACAGGGTTGTTCCGAAATAGAGATCGCCTTCTCCGACTGGCGTAGAATAGGAGAATGTACCGCTGGCGGTCCATTCTGGCGTATTCTGGACCGAACGGAATTGCGCGACATCGGTTGGCACGCCGCCGATGTTGGTGATATATTCGTCATATTTTGCGTCAATATAGCCAAGCGAGCCGGACAGGTTCAACCGGTCACCACTGGCAACCAGATCCTGGCCAAGCCGCGCATCCGCTTCAAACTCGAGCCCCTTCAGAGTGGCCTTGCCGGCGTTGTTGATCACACCGCAGAAGGAAGGCAGACCGCCAACGGTGCAGGCGACCGAACCGGGAATCTGCACATCCTTATAGTCGGTATAAAAGCCGGCGATCGCGACATTGAGAGCACCGTCAAGCAGGCTGCCCTTATAGCCGACTTCATAGCTGTCGACCGATTCCGGACGGAAGCTGAGGAAGGCAGCGACTTCGCTATCGCTCGGGATGCCGCTGGCGTTGGTTGTCGGCGCATTCACGCCAACCCCGCGCGGGTCAAAACCGCCGCCCTTGAAGCCCTGCGAAAAGCTTGCATAGATATTATGATCGGGCGTCGGCTTGTAGCTCAGCGAAACACGCGGTGTAAATTTCTTGAACTTGGCCGTTCCCTGGAAATCGGTGCCGGGTCCGCCAAACGGAATGCCTGCGCCGCCAAATGTCGGCGATCCGCCGCCAAGGAAATTTTGCCGCAATATGCTGGCTGTCCGCTCGTCCCATGTATAGCGGCCACCAACCGAGAAGCTGAACTGCTCGGTGAAGTCATAGGTGAAGTCGGCGAAAACCGCATAGGTTTCGGTATCGACATCGGCTTCGGTAAAGGCGGTGAGGCCGGCGAATGTCGTAAACAGGCGGACATCGAACAATGTATCTGCCTTGGCATCAAGATAGTAGAAGCCAACCAGACCGTTGAGCTTGTCGCCTTCGTACAGCAGCTGGAATTCTTGGCTGATCTGTTCGTTGCGATAGATGCCCGGCACGTCGAGATCGACCGCTGGCAGCGCATCAAAATCAATCGGTGTCGCCGTGTCATCCTTGCGCCAGGCGCTGATCGACCGCAATGTAACGGTGTCGCTGAGATTGGCCGAGATATTCATCGACAGGCCATAAGCCTCGATATCCTGAACCGGATCGTTGAGGCCGCCGCGTGTATCAAACACATTGTCGAGGACCGGCGCGCCTGAAACAGCGCCCGGAATCAGACGATGGCCGCCGCGCGGATTGCTTTCGTCTTTCGTATAGTCGCCGGAAATCCGGATCAGGACGGGCTCGCCATAGCCGCCTATTTCAAGCGAACCGCGGCCGGCCCACAAGTCCTTGTTATAATTTTCAAGGCCATTGGTCAGATTGTCGCCGAAGCCACCACGGGAAAGCCGTGCGCCCGATGCGCCGACGCGAATGAGGTCGGAAAGCGGCATGCTGGCGGTGACGACCGCTTCAGCCTGATCATAAGTGCCATAGGTGACCCGCGCCTTGAACGAAGGATCCTGCGGTAGCTGCTTGGTCACATATTTGACCGCGCCGCCAATCGTGTTGCGACCATAAAGCGTGCCCTGTGGACCGCGCAATACTTCGATGCGCTCGACATCATAGATATCGAGAACTGCTGCTTGTGGCCGGTTGAGATAAACGTCGTCGAGATAGATACCAACGCCTTGCTCGAAACCCGAAACCGGATCCTGCTGACCGATGCCGCGAATGAAGGCGGAGAGTGTCGAGTTGGTGCCGCGAGAAGATTCCAGCGTCGTATTGGGCGTCGTCAATCCAATATCCGTAATATCGGCTGCGCCCTGCTGTTCCAGTTTTTCCGCCGAATAAGAGGTAATTGCGATCGGAACATCAATCAGCCGCTCTTCGCGGCGGCGCGCGGTGACGACGATAAAGCCATCCTCCGAGCCTTGATTCGCCGAGTCGCTGGTCTGGGCATTGACGGTGGCTGGAGCGATTAATCCGCCCGCAAGACCGGTGATGATCGCTGCATAGCTAACGGTGTGCTGAAATTTCATGAGAGCCTCTCCCTAGAATTTGATGCCTGGCATTTCCAGGTCGTGGATGCTCATATATTGAAACATGAATCAAAATTCAACTTAGAAATTTGCTTATCCGGTTAAATGCGGTTAGCCGTGACATTATGGCCACTGAATATACCGAACATACTGAGTCTAAAGATAAACAGCCGCGCACCGCGCGCGGGCTGCGGACCAAGCGAAAATTGCTCGACGCGGCGGCGCTGGAATTTGGCGAGAGGGGCTTTCACGAAGCTTCGATCACCGGGATCACCCAGCGGGCAGGCACCGCGCTGGGCAGTTTCTACACCTATTTCGATTCCAAGGACGAGCTGTTCAGCGCTTTGGTCAAGGATATGAGCGCGCGGGTGAAGAGTCATGCCGCCACCGCGATGACCGAATGGCAGGATGCGCTGGAACGGGAGAAACTGGCGCTCGAGGCGTTCATGAATTTTGCCCGCGAGCATAAGGAAATTTACCGAATCATCGACGAAGCCGAATTTGTCGATCCGCAAAGCTATCGCTCGCATTATGAAGAGACCGCTGCCCGCATCTTCGAACGGTTGCAGGAAGGCAGCGCCGCCGGCGATTTCCGCGGTCCGCTGCAAGAGGCCCATGCCTGGGCGATCATGGGCATGAATGTCTTTCTGGGTATGCGCTACGGCATCTGGTCCGAAGAAAAATCCGCGGTCGAGATTGCCGAGATTGCCAATGGCATATTGGCCAAGGGAATCGTCAGCGAAAGCTAGGTCCTGACCCTAGCCATTTGATCCCGACGCCTTGCGCAGGAAATGACCGGCCGACATGCCGCGCAACAGCGCCAGCCGATAGGCGCGAATGACCTGCGGATCATGCCAGTCGCTGGTCGGAAGATCTTCGAGAAGCGCTTGCATCCGCTTGATATCGAGCGTCCGTTCCGCCGCACCGCAGCCGGAGATCTGGTCGAGTTCGATCGCCGCACTGGCTTGGCCGCCAGCCAGGCCAATATGCCAGTCGCTCGCCTGATAGCCGCGTTTGGGTTCGTCAAGCACGGCGTCGGGCAGGCGGTCGCGCAGCGCCGCCTTGCCAACCGCCCGGGTCACACCATCGACCAGATATTTGTCGGTCGGAATGCTGAGGCAATATTCGACGAGGCGGCGATCGGCGGTCGGGTCGCGCAAGTCGACACCCCAGCCGCCCAGCGTCCCCGTGTTGTTGTTGCCGGGGTCGGTGCGGCTGAGCACCCATTTGCGGTCGGCGAATGAATCCTTGCGCGGGCGATAGCTTAGATCATGATCCCGCGCTTTGGCTCGCGCGGCAAGATCCAACGCGGCAAAGCGTTGCGGATTGATCGCCGTATGAAAGTGGACGTCCTCCTGATAGCCGTGAAAATGCGTCTTCAATCGGCCCCACAGGCCGGTTGGCAGATAGGGGCCCAGCGTGTGCCCGGCAAATCCGCGCAATCGCATCCCGGTCTCGCGCCGCAACCCGGCATATTCGCGCGCCAGCCGGATCCAGCGCCCCTGGCGCAGCAACTCCGGCAGCAGTTGCAGACCGAAATAGCTGAAGGTCATGTCGCCCATCATGCCGTGCAGCACCACGCCCAGCTTGCGGTCATGGGCTTCCTGGGTGATCTGGCGCAACCACACCCAGTTGCACGGGTTCAGCTTGGGCCGTTCGAACAGATAGAAACTGCGGTCGAGATCGTCGAACGGCGAGATATGGCCGGTGCGCAGTTGGACATGCTCGACATTCGGGTAGAGCGCGGCGGTGGCAGCGGCAAGCGGCCCTTCGTCGAAGATCCGCCGATCATTCGGGTCCGCCTCGGGATCGACAGACGGCACCGATGTAAAGGCGGTGACGCGGCCGCCCTCCGCCGCGAGCAGCCGCGCTGCGGTCGCGGTAACGGCGGAACTGTCGAAACCCGAACTGAGATGGCTGGCAACCGCACCATTGGCGCCGCGCAGCCGGGCCCTGGTGGCCTGATCGAGATGATGACGGACACCCTCGACCACGTCGCGAGGACCGCTCTCGCCGCGCTCGGGGCGGGGCGGGTTCCAATAGCTTCGCTTCGAGATACCCTTGCGGGACACGGTCACGATCTGGCCCTGCTCGACCCGGCAAATATCCTGGAAGAAACTGCCCGGCCCCGCTTGCGGCATCAGCGCGACAAATTCGGCGACGGTCTGTTCATCGGGAGCATAAGGGATTTCGGGCAGCGTGTGCAGCCCCTTGGCCATGGACGAGAAGGCGAAAAAATCCTTGCCGCTGTGATAATGTAGCGGCTTTTGCCCCATGAAATCACGCGCCAGCGTCAGCTGGTGGCGGCGGTCGTCCCACAATGCGAAAGCGAAGTCGCCAACAACGCGGTCGAGCGCGGCTTCGGACCAGCGATTGAGACAGGCGAGCAGAATCTCCGCGTCGCAGGCGTGCCGGAATTTTTCCGCCGACAGGCCGAGCGCCGTGATCAGCTCGTCGCGATTGTCGAGCCGGACATCGGCGACCATCACCATCTGCCCGTCGCGGCATTCAACCGGCCCGCGATCGGCGCTGTCTTCGGGCAACATGCGGAACAGCTGGCGGCCCATGGCCACGGCACCATTGTCCCATTGCGCGCCGTGATGCGGACCATAGATTTTCTGTGCAGCAAGCATGCGGCTGCAATCGGTAGCGACATCGGGCTGTCCGTCGAACCGCCACAGGCCAGCAATCGCGGTCACAGGCTGTCGCCTCCTATGTCGGCGTCGTCGCGATATTCGATCAGCTGCTCGGCGGCCAGCTTGTCGAGCAGAGCGAGCAGCTGTGTCTCGCAGGCTTCGGCATCGACTTCATATTGCGTGAGCAAATGATCGCGAATTGCGCGCACCCGACGCGGTTCCTCGATATATTTCATGATTACGGTGGCCACTGGGCTGAGACCGTAAAAGGCGCCATTGTCCAGATTCATCGCGACCATTTCGTCATCGACTTCGTCCCAGAGCGTATCGTCACATTTTACCACCAGTGTATTCAGAGTCGCGTTCACGGTTAATCCTTATGTTGAGAGTAGAAGACGGTCGCGGGATAGCAGATCATGGTTGGCCCAAATGGCGCTCGAGCAAATCGATCTCCGCCGCAAGCACGTCATAGCCGCGGCGGCGATGCATCGCATATAGCTGCGCGTAGCGGGCAATCTTGGTGGTCTGCATGATATTGGTGGCGGACAGGCCCATCGGGTTCAGATAGACTTTGCGATAGGTTTCGTTCATCAGCGTCTGCACCGCGCGCACGCCTTTCAGCGGCGCGAACATCGTCTCGTCTTCGCCCCGACCATCGTGGATCATGTAGATGCGGTCGAGCGGGAACGGCCCTTCGGCGACCATGATATTTCGCGGCGTATGATATTTGTCGCGTCCGTCGATGACCAGATCAAGCTCCGCGCAGTCATGTCCCAAATGTTCTGCCGCATCGCGCCACAAGCGCGCCGTCGGCAATCCCGGAAATGCATGCGGACGGCCCGAATCGTCAAACTTGACGACGCAGACATCGTCACACAGCATTGCGTGACCGCGTGCGGCGAGATGCGACACCAGCGTTGATTTCCCAATCCCCGAATGTCCGCAAAAGGCTATCGCGCGGCCGTTCACCAATATCGCGCTGGCGTGGAGCGGGATCAGACGGCGCTGGTGGCATAATATGCCGACCACCGATCCCAGCAGATAGAGCACTACATTGCGTTCCGAGGCGGTGCGATGCGGCGTTACCGTCACCCGCCGGCCGGCCTCGACCCGATAGCGGGCAGTGCCATGCATGGTCAGCGTGACGCCATTGTCATCGACATCAAACTGGGGCCGGCCTTCTCGTTCGGGTATGTCATCGGCTGCGGCGATCTGGATGGTCACATCAGGATCAGCGCCGCTGCTGTCGAGCAGCGTGACCAGATTGCGCAGTGGTAATGCAGAGGCAATGCGCAGCCCGAAGACATGATAGCAATGCATGACGCCCGTGCTGTCCGGACCGATGACGGGCCGTGTTTCGCGATTGATCGCGTCTGGAGTGGGGACGTTCTGTGACATATCCTTGCTCATCGCGGCATCGACAGCGACAGGTCATGACCGCCCAGTCGCCGGATCTGAGTCGGTGCGGCCGGCAGATGCAGGCGGCTGACACGATTATAGGCGCGGTCCAGAAAAGTGACGAAACCCGGTAACATCTGGCGCGAAGCACGCATGCCATAGAGCGAACTGCCAACGGCAATTTCATCATCGCCGACGGCCAGGCCGCGCGTGTATAATTCGTCTATCTTGTAGCTTGCGCCGCCCATGACGGTGATCTGCCCCTTGATTGATTCGCAATATAGCAGCGAACCATCTTCCAATTGTACCACATCATGGCAAGCGGTCGAGGACAGAGCGGTGCGCCGGATTTCGCGAAAGGCGCGGTCATATTCAACAATTTCGCTCGGGATTCCGCGATGGCCATTGTGGAACATCAGGAAAATCCGGTCGCCCCGACCGTGGAAAGAATTGATATGGACATCCGCCTCGCTGCGCCGCTCGACCGGCGGACCGATGGGGTGAGCGGTGGCGTTCCAGCTCGAGTCAAATTCCAATATCTGCTGGTTGCCGCTGTCGACCAGCCAGAGTGACCCGTCAAAAAAATCAATCTGGTGGCCATTGTAATCCAGCCCGTCGCAAAGGACTTCAGCATCACCAACGATATTATCCCGAAAGCCATAGCGTACCAGGCTGCCGCAATTGGGATTTTGATCGGCCTCGGCAAGCGAGGCGGTCTGGAAGCAATAAATATATCCGCCGCTTATTGTCATGCCAAAATAGCAGCCGGCAATCAGCATCTCGTGCTTGCCATGCCCGACCCGATAAATGCCCTGACGCGACGCGACCAGATATTCATTTTTTGGTTGAGGATCGCGGTCGGCATGCATGTCCAGTAATCTCATATTACGCAGGATATTCTTGTGGCAGTCGACGATCGACGTTGCCTCTCGACCGAATGCACGTCTTCGCAATTGCCAAACTCGTTGGCGATGGATAGGTTGGAATTTCTGGCCACGCAACAACAGTGTTCGGAAGGCATGGGTGTTGGTGTGGATTGACCATTGACAGTAGTGAGCGAAAGACAGTTTATGACCGAAAACAGCAAAAATGCACTGCGGGGCGGGCAAGATTCTGGCGAACCGGACACGCCGTCCAAATCTGTCTGGAGCGAACCGACGATGACTCGGCTCGAAGTCGCGATGACCGAGACGGGATTCACCATCTTGGGCGAAGCCGATACGATGTCCTGATTAGACCGGTCGACCGCGGTCCCGCAGTCGTTGGCAGGACAAGCTATTTTTTTGATATTTGGTTTCTTTTGCTTTATCGGTGACGAGCTAAGATTGGATGGGCGTTTGAATTCTGCCAACTGGCAGAAATAGCTTTGAATACACGACGAAGGAATATGAAGTGAACGACAAGATTTCGAACAAGAATGACATTTCGGTCGAGTCCGGGCACGATGCGGCTGGATCAGCTGAAAGTGGCAAATCTGTCTGGAGCGAACCGACGATAACCCGGCTCGACGTTGCGCTGACCCAGTCGGCGTTCAGCGGCGCGGCCGATGGTGATACGGCCTCCTGATTTTTCAGAACCGATGACCGTGACCGGCAGTCAGTCGAATGATGCCGCCGTTAACGGGCACGGGACATCCATCATATGGCATGACGCCGTATCTGGTCAGGTTGCTGATCCGGATGCGGCGTTTTCTTTGCTTGGCCGTGCCGCAATACGCGCGCCATCCAATGCCGCGATCCGCATCAATATTGGCAATATTCTGCTCGACCGGTTCGATTTCGCCGGCGCAGCATCCGCGTTCGAAGCGGCGTTGCAGATTGATCCCGCGTACGACGATGCGCGATTGGGTCTGGCGCGCTGCTGGAACCGGCTGGAGCGCTATGCCGATGTGTTGGCGCTGATTGACGATGCCGCCGGCAGCCGGTCGGCGAACAGCCATTATCTGCACGGCATGGCGGCGCTGGGTCTGGAGCAGCGCGATCTTGCCGAACGCGATTTCCGGTCGGCGTTGGACGAAGACCCAAAACATCGCGAAGCCGCGTTCCAGCTCGGCCGAATATTGCGCGACGGCGACCGGTTCGATGCATTTGAAATCCTCTGCGACAATCTGTGGGCGAAGGGCGCGCGCCACGTCCAGCTATGCCTCGATCGTGGCCGGATATTGGCGGCGGCCGGACAGGATGATGCGGCCCGGGTACTGTTGTTCGCGCCGGAAAAGGTCACGCAAGCCACGCTGGACGTTCCGCCGGGATTTACCGGTCTCGCCGCCTTTAACGCAGCGCTAGCCGATGAACTGCTGGCCAATCCCTATCCGATCACCGATGTGCCGACCGACGAACTGGCGATGCGCGGTGCCACCCGTATCCACCATCTGATGAACGGTCAGCGTCCGGAGCTGATGCAGGCCTTGCTCGCCGCGATCACGGTGCAGATCGACCGCGATGTCGCCCATCGCATTGCGTCCGCCTCCGCCGATGATCCATGGCTGCAATGTCGTCCGGCCAGCGCGCAATTGCGCGCCTGGGGGCTGATCCAGGGCAGCGGTGCCTATGAAGAATGGCACACGCATCGCGGCGGCTGGCTCAGCGGCGTCTATTATATTGCCATTCCGGACCAATTTTCGACCGATGGTGATGGTGCAGGCTGTATCGAGCTGGGCCCGCCGTCGTCGCTGGCGGATCGCTATCCGGAGACGCTGCGGATCGCGCCGCGGCCCGGCATGCTGTTGCTGATGCCATCGCATTTCCATCACCGCACGATTCCGTTTGTTTCGCAAGGCAAGCGGATCAGCTTCGCCTTTGACGTGCGGCCGCTCGATTGATGCGACAGGGCGCAGGCACATGACGGTGCCGACCGCACGGTTTCTCGTTGTTGACGACTTTCTGCCCGAGGCCGATGTTGCCGGACTGGTCGACTATAGCCTCTGCCATCAGGCGGCGTTCGAACCCGCCAGGGTTCGCTATCTGGGCCATCGCGATATCGATACCGCAGCGCGACGGGCGCTCAAATGCACCGACGGGCTCGGTGAATATGAAGCGATTTTCAAGCGCGCACTGGCCGCGCGCCAGGACGATCTGCTGCGGATGCTGCGTCTGCCGTCCTTTGCCGTGAGTCGCACCGAGATCGAACTCGCCGCCTATGGCGATGGCGAATTTTTCGTCCCCCATATCGACACAGCGGTCGGCGAGGGGCGTACCGGCCGCAGCGACCGGATGCTGACCACGGTCTATTATTTCCACGCCGCGCCCAAGCGATTTTCGGGCGGCGAACTGGTGATCCATTCGCTGCGGCCGGGGCAGCCGGTTGACACGGTCGAGCCGGTCCATAACCGGCTGGTGCTGTTCCCGTCCTTCCTCCCACACGAAGTGCGCCCGATATCCTGTGCCGATGATGATTTTTCCAGCCGGCGTTTCTCGATCAATCTCTGGCTCCACCGCGCCCGCCCAACATGATGCGGTCCGGTGCAACGAATATTGTCGCTTTCATCATTGCCATAAATGTTTCCGGCTAAGAAAATAGCTGAAGCGCCGCTATCCCGAAAGCTCGCCAGCATCAGTCGATCCCGATCAGCCAGCATCAAATGGTTTGACAAATTTCTGCAAGAAATTGACATCCCCAACAAGCCATCGGGCCATTCCGTAACATTACGGAACGACTCCGCTGCGGCCTGGCTTTAGCAATATCACTCTTCGATCGCCCGAACCGCGAAGGATTTGTGATGAACAAGCCGCTCAATTGGGACCAGCAGCGCCGCAGCCCGTCAGACGAACTGGTCGCGGCCTTGCACGACCATGCTGAGCCGCTGCCCGCGCCCGAAAATCAGCTGGAGTTTGGCGAATTTTTTGACCGTTTTGCTGACGCCCAGGTGGTCCTGCTCGGCGAGGCGACGCATGGTACATCGGAATTTTACAGCGCTCGCGCCGCGATCACCCGCCGCCTGATCGAGGAACATGGTTTTACCGTCGTGGCGGTCGAGGCGGACTGGCCCGATGCAGCCCGGATCGATGGCTATGTGCGCCATCACGACCCGCGCCCCAGCTGCGGCGATTCCTTTGTCCGCTTCCCGACCTGGATGTGGCGCAATCAGGAGACCCTGGCGTTCGCCGACTGGCTGCGCGGCTTTAACGAAAGCCGGGACGTCGTCGCCCAGGCCTCCTTCCACGGACTGGATGTCTACAGCCTCAGCGAGTCCATCGCCTCCGTATTGGAATATCTCGATCGCGTTGATCCTGATGAAGCCGAAAAAGCCCGCTGGCGCTATGGCTGTCTGACCCCGTGGCAGGATCATCCGACAGAATATGGCAAGGCCGTGGTGCATGGCGGCCTGCAAGATTGCCAGGAAGCGGCCGTCGATCAGTTGCGCCGCCTGTTCGAGAACCGGATGGACTATCTGAAAGCGGATGGCGAAAAATGGTTTGATGCGGCACAAAATGCCAAGATAGTGACGGCGGCCGAACGCTATTATCGCGCGATTTATCAGGGCGGAGCGGCCTCCTGGAACCTGCGCGACCGGCATATGTTCGACACTTTGCAGGCCGTGATTTCCCATCGCGGTTTCGGTGCCAAAGCGGTTGTCTGGGCGCATAATTCCCATATTGGCGATGCCTCGGCGACCGCGATGGGCTGGCGCGGTGAATTTAATATCGGCCAATTATGCCGCATTGCTTATGGCGATGATGCGGTGCTGATTGGGTTCGGAACCGACAATGGCACCGTCGCTGCGGCCACCGACTGGGGCGCTGACATGCAGATAAAAACGGTCCGTCCCGCGCGCCCCGACAGCTACGAACATGCGTTTCGCCAAACCGGCTATGCCCGTTCGCTGACCGACTGGCGCGGCCGCGACCGGCAAAAATTTGCGAATATGTTGAGAGAGCCGTTGCTGGAGCGCGCCATCGGTGTCGTATATCGGCCCGAAACCGAACTGCTGAGCCATTATTTCGAAGCCATATTGGCCGACCAGTTTGATGCCTATGTGTGGTTTGAAACGACCAGGGCGATAACGCCGCTCGGGCATGAGAAACCGCGCGGCGCCCCCGAAACCTATCCCTTCGGTCTGTAAGGAATCTGCCATGTCCGACGATCGTCCCGAAGCCATCACATCCCGGGAAATAGCGATCCCGCCGCTCGGGCTGAAGGCGATTCTGACCGTACCCAAACAGGCATCGGGCATGATTATCTTCGCCCATGGCAGCGGCAGCGGGCGCAAGAGCCCGCGCAACAATCATGTTGCCAGGGCGCTGCAGCAAGATGGTTTTGCAACGCTGCTGCTGGATCTGCTCACGCCCGCTGAAGAGCTTGACCGGGCCAATGTCTTCGACATCGCGCTGCTGGCCGCTCGTCTGTCGATGGCCGCCCGCTGGGTGCGGGCGCAACCCGGATTGCAAATGATGCCGATCGGCTATTTTGGCGCGAGCACGGGCGCGGGGGCAGCCCTGGTCGCCGCAGCACGCGACGAGCCTGATATAGCCGCGGTCGTCTCAAGGGGCGGACGTCCTGATCTCGCCGGGGAGTGGCTCGGCAAAGTCCGCGCACCGACGCTGCTGATTGTCGGCAGCCTCGACGGTCAGGTGATCGACCTGAACATAGAAGCCTTTGATGCCCTGTCCGTGCCAAAACGCATGACGATCATCGATGGCGCCAGCCATTTGTTCGAAGAGCCCGGAACGCTGGAGGAAGTCATCATCCATGCCAGCGCCTGGTTTGCTGCTTATCTCAACTAGGACGCTCGAAGGAAATCCCATGGATCAGATCACCCTCCCGTTTGCCGACCGGCGCGAGGCCGGTCGCGCGCTTGCCGCAAGGCTGATCGACAAGGCCAGGGACAATCCCGTCATTGTCGCGCTGCCGCGCGGCGGCGTTCCGGTCGCCTATGAAGTCGCCAAAGCGCTGAGCGCCCCGCTCGACCTGCTGATGGTCCGCAAAATTGGTGCAGAGGGCTGGAAGGAATTCGGACTGGGTGCCGTCATCGACGGCGACCATCCGCATCTTGTCCTTAACGAGGATGTGGTTCGCCAGATCGACCCCAATCCGGATTATATTCGCGCCGAAATGCAGCGGCAGCTGAAAGAAATCGAACGCCGCCGCCTGATCTATTGCGGCGACCGGAAGCCGATCAGCCTGACCGGCAGGATCGTGATCGTCGTCGATGATGGCATTGCCACGGGCGGCACGGTGCGAGCGGCGCTCGAGGGTGTGCGCCGAAACAGCCCGGAAAAAGTCATTCTCGCCGTCCCGGTCGCACCGCCGGCAACGCTGGAGGCCCTGGCCGCTCTATGTGACGAGATCATCTGCCTCGCCTCCCCGGTCAATTTTGGTGCGGTCGGTGCCTTCTACCGCAATTTTGATCAAACCGAAGATGACGAGATCATCCAGCTGCTGGCCGAACTGGAGAAACGGCCGGATATCGGGCGGTGATGATGATATGGTCTCGGATTACCGAGCAAAAAAATGGCTGATACCAACACAGGACTGACACAGCCCGTCATTGTCTTGTGGCAAAAAACATTGAAATAATGGTGCACCCGACAGAATTCGAATCTGTGACCTCTGCCTTCGGAGGGCAGTGAATTGGGGCAATTGCGAACATGCGGAAACGCAGAAATCCTAGAAAATAGGGATTTAACATCCCACCTTGATCCAGTTTGTCCCCCGACGTATTACATACATATTACATACGGGATGAGGAGCGAATTGGCGATGGCATTGGATCTAAGTAAAGTTGGCGCGAGAGAAAGACTCAAGGCGCAACGCGAACCGCACTGGCAACGCCTTCGCGCAGGGTGCTTTGTTGGCTTTAGACCGTCAAAGCAAGGCGGCAAGGGGACCTGGATTTCACGTGCATATGATGAGGATGCCAAGAAATATCGAGTGAAGTCGCTCGGTGACTTCGGCGCACTGCCGGGTAATGAAATGTTCGCCGCCGCGAAGAAGGAAGCTGAACGACTGGCGGAGCTAGTTGAGGCCGGGGGTGAAATCCGGCCGAAAATCGAGACGGTGGCCGATGCTTGCCGGGAGTATGCAAAGACCCGCCCTGAGGCGGAGCAACGTTTCCAGCGCTATGTCTATGAAGATCCTATTGCTAAGGTGAAGCTCGGCAGGCTCCGCCGCCGTCACGTCATCGAATGGCGCGAACGGCTAGAGGCACAGCCCGCACTCGTTAGCCGCCGCAAGAAGGGTGCTGCAATTTATCGAAAGCGCGCAGCTTCCACGGTCAACCGAGACATGGTGGTATTGCGGGCAGCGCTGGCGAAAGTGTTGTCGCTAGGCGCGCCAAACAGCGAAGCGGCTTGGCAGGAGGGACTAAAGACTATTCGGAATGCCAACGGGCGGCGCACTCTATATCTCGATCGGGGTCAACGCAGAATGCTGGTAGGTAAAACGGATGCTGACGCCTCGACGGCTTAGCCCAGTATCTCGCACTAAGGTCACAAGACCGGGGTAGCAATTTCCGGTCTTATGATTCGCCCGGTGCGCTAGAACCATTAGGACGTGACGCGCGGTTGGCCGCATTCCGCTGCTCAAAGACAGATCAACTAATTTCCAGCTCATTGCATAAGTTTGCGAACTGACAGGCCGTCGACCCGCATTCGCCCAATACCGCTAAACAAAGGGGCAATAATCACTGTTTGGGCAAACTGTCGAACCAGGATAGCGCATCAGATTCGGCGATGCGCGTGGCACGGCCAATCTTGTGGAATGGCAAACGTGCTGCTTTATTCTCGCGATAGACTGTGGATCGACCAACACCGTAATTTTCGCAAAATTCCTTGATCGTCATTAGCTTGTGCATGTGAACCTCCTGATGCATTGATGTGCATTAGGGTTAGCCAGTTCAGATCATATTCGCTGTCAGTTATTCATGCCGCAAATTTGCCCACAATAACGGACTATTCAGTCGGTAGAAACACTTCCCTCAAAATGGCCTGCCTATCCGGTGTCGCTTTTTCATCAAGAAGCAAGGATGCGACAGCTTGAAAAAACTGCACCCAAGGAGTTTCCTCGTCGATAGGATGTCTTGTAGAACCGCCCTTTACGCTGGCTTTCGTGCCAAACTCTTCTTCAAAAACAGGGAGAAGTTTACACGCCAGGACCAAACGCCTTTCGCGTTGAGAAAACTGTTTCCACTTATGGGACTGCTTAGATTTTTCTAGGAATTGCGCCAATCGCTTTAGGGGAACGATAAATTCCGACAGTCTGAAGGGAAAGTTTGCATATTCAAAAGCGTCATCGCCTTTCAAACCACCCTTACTTTCGATAGCAGCGATGGCAAAGTCATCCTGCCCTGCTAGTCCACTCAGCCCGTCAGCAATATTCCCGATTTGATCAGCGTAATCATCGCATAGTTTTGCCATTTGCGATCGGCTGAGACACCCTTCTGTTCTATCTTCAGGCAATTGCGAACGGATAATCTCCAGCTCAAAAGCTAAGTTATGCCAACTGCTCTTCGGATCAGCGAAAAAGTGCATTTGATGACAGGCATGCCTCAAAGATTCAGCTTTCATGAGGAACGGTGTGGCTAAACCAAGTTCCTCGGCTTCGCCACGTTTCAAGACCACGCCACGTTCAGTAATGGACCAGATGAAATTTTGCTCTATTACGCTGCGCGCCACACCGTAAGTTTCATACCGAGGCCTTGTCGCCGGCTTCTTTTTCCTACTCACATCGCACCGCCACTGCTCTTGGACGCTGCCCGCCTCTCAGCTTTCAATTGATTCAGAAGGTCGCTCCACCATTGCGCCATTGCCACTCGCTCTGACCAATAGGTAGATCGATTGTAGATCGCACGAACTTGATTGCTACGCGAAGCGAAGCAGCCAATAACTGGATGCCCAAAACGCGGCCAGTTTTTCACTGCGAGTGATCGCCTATAACTAGTCTGATAACCTCAAAAAAAATATGTGTTGCCCCTGATGCGTTTTACCAAAAATATACTGCACACCGTTTCAGTCCCCTCTAAAGGATGAATGCCGAAGCATAGTTTATCATGCTTGGCAAACCTGTCTCCTGAAGTTCCGCTCAGGCAAATTGCCAAATGATTTAGGAAAATCTTTGCCGCAATCGGATGGCTGACCTAAGGTCGAAAAATGAATGCTGTCGAGATTGCAGACGCTGTTTCCGCACTGGCCGGTCAACCATTTGACCGGGCCGAGTTTCCGTTCGCGTTCCTTGAAGCCTTCGGGAACAAGGCGACAACGATTAAGCGTCTTCGCAGCGGCATATCGAACAGGTCCGATGTCGGCGGAGTCCTGCAAACCGGCAACATTCATATCGCGGTCGCCACCCCCGGTAATGTTACCCGGACCCTCTCCGCGTTAAAGGACAGCGCGGCAACTGGTAAGGCCAAGGCGAAATTCACTTTGGCCACCGATGGCGAATCGTTCGAAGCAGAAGATCTTGAATCGGGTGAAACCGTTGCCTGCGAGTATGCCGACTTTCATAATAGATTCGGCTTCTTCCTGCCGCTGGCAGGCATCAGCGCCGTTCGGCAGGTGCGTGAAAATAGCTTCGATATCCACGCTACTAATCGCCTCAACAAGCTCTACCTTGAACTGCTCAAGGACAATCCCGATTGGGGCACGGCCGATCGGCAGCCGGACATGAACCATTTCATGGCCCGGCTGATCTTCTGCTTCTTCGCGGAAGACACTGATATCTTCCACAGGAGCCATCCGCTCACCGGCACGATCGAAAAGATGAGCGAGCGGGACTCGTCCAACACCCATGAAGTAATCGGCCAACTGTTTCGCGCCATGAACACCCGCAAGGAGGACCATGACGCGGCTGGCATCCGTAATTGGGCCAAACCATTTCCCTATGTGAATGGCGGTCTGTTTTCTGGCAGTCTTGAGGTGCCGCGCTTCAGCCGCATCGCCCGGTCCTATTTGCTGCACATCGGCAATCTGAACTGGAAACAGATTAATCCGGACATCTTCGGGTCGATGATCCAGGCGGTCGCCGACGATAAAGAGCGCGGCGCGCTGGGAATGCACTACACTAGCCGGCCCAACATTTTGAAGGTGCTCAACCCGCTTTTCCTCGACAGCCTGCGCGAGCAGCTTGAGGAAGCGGGTGATAATGGGCGCAAATTGCTCAACCTGCGCAACCGTATGGCGTGCATCCGCGTGTTCGATCCGGCCTGCGGCAGCGGCAATTTCCTCGTTATCGCCTACAAGGAAATGCGCGAGATCGAGGCCGAGATTAACCGGCGACGTGGCGAGGACGGCCTCGCGAGCGACATTCCACTGACTAATTTTCGCGGCATCGAACTGCGCGATTTCCCAGCCGAGATTGCGCGGCTGGCACTGATCATCGCCGAGTTCCAGTGTGATGTGGTCTATCGCGGCGAGCAACTTGCGCTGGCCGAGTTCCTGCCGCTCAATCAGAATAACTGGATCACCCGCGGCAACGCGTTGCGGTTGGACTGGTTGAGCATCTGTCCGCCGACCGGGACTGGAGTGAAACATCAGGCTGATGATCTGTTTGGCACACCGCTGGACCAGGCGCAGATCGATTTCGAAAATGAGGGTGGTGAAACCTACATCTGTGGCAATCCGCCATATAAGGGCGGGACTGAGCAGGACGCGGTCCAGAAAAGCGATATGGAATCTGTGTTCGGCTCGTCGTTCCCAACATGGAAATCGTTCGATTACATTCTTGGATTCTTCTGGAAGGCTCGAAGATTCGTTGATTTTTGCGAGGCCTCATTCGCCTTTGTGACGACAAACTCCGTTTGCCAAGGTGAGCAAGTTTATCGCTTCTGGCCTAACTGTATATCGAACAAGGTGCGGATTTCCTTCGCCGTCACTTCATTCAAATGGAAAAATCTTGCCAGCAACAATGCGGGTGTAACGGTCTGCATCGTTGGGTTGGCGAGAAATCCAAACGTCATCCGACACTTCGACGGTGCGGGCGGACATGTGCGAGAAGTCCATAATATCAACGCTTATCTAGTCCCCTATGACGATGTCTACGTCAAGAACCAGACGTCGCCACAGAATGGATTGGATCCAGTGGTAAATGGCAACAAGCCTGCCGATGGGGGCGGCTTGATCTTTGATTCCGAAGTCGCGTCCTCTCTAAAAGCTGCAGCTCCAAGTCATGCGCACGTTGTGCGCCCATTCTTCGGCGCTCATGATGCCACCCATGGAATGGGACGTTTCTGCATTTGGGCAAATAAGGAGGATTACGCCACCCTAGACGCAATTGCCGAGTTTCATGGCCGATTCTCGATAGTGTCGTCCATGCGTCTGAAGAGTGATAAGCCTCTGACACGGGCCGGTGCTAACGTGCCTTTCGAGTTTCAACAAATCAGGCAAACAGGCCAAGAAACGGTATTTCAAATCCCGAGGCATTCATCTGAAAGTCGGGAATATTATCCAATTATCGTGCTCCCGAAAGGAACAATTGTTGGCGATGGGGCATTTTCATTTTACGACCCACCCCTATGGAACATAAGCGTAATTGCTTCGCGGCTTTCCCTCGTATGGATTGGTGCAGTCTGCGGCAAGATCAAAACCGACTTTCGCTTCTCAAATACTCTTGGCTGGAACACCTTTCCGGTGCCAATGCTAACCGAGAAAAACAAGTCGGACTTGACCCGTTGCGCCGAGGACATCCTGTTGGCGAGAGAGTCTCATTTTCCCGCCACGATCGCCGAGCTTTATGAGGTTAAGGACGGCGAGAGCAAAATGCCCGCCGATCTGCATGAGGCGCATAAGCGCAACGACGAGGTATTGGAGCGTATCTACATCGGCCGCCGCTTCAAGAACGACACCGAGCGACTGGAAAAGCTGTTCGACCTCTATACCAAGATGGCCGCCTCCGCTGGGTCGGCCAAGAAGTCTGCGGGGGCCAGGGCATGAAGCAGTTCAACCGTATGACTGTGGTCGCCGCTGCGGAGGTCATTTCGGATTTCAAATCCCATAGCGATATGGAGGTGTTGGAAGTCCAGTGGGGTATTTTCGGCCGGTGTGCCGCGTCTAGCAAGCCTGCTCGCGTTGCCAGCCTGGCGCGGATAGCGATCGATGAGGAGGTGCAGGCTTTAACCGAGCAGGGCCTCCTCCCCCTTGAGCGCGCTTTGGTGGAGGCGGCAACTAAGGCTCCTAGCAATAAGCAGAAATCGGATGCCTGGAAGAAGCTGATTGCGGGGCTTCGATTCGACGGGTTCGAACTTGTCGAAGTCGAGGCTGATTCGGACGACTTCGATTCCATGTTTTCCGACCGAAAGAGTAAAGCGGTGTCGTTGGTCAGGATGTTGCCGGACGACGTGCCTGAGTTGGATTTCCGCGATGCGGAAAGCGAAGTTGTCGGACTGCTCGATCGCAGCAGTTTCGCTACAGCGAGAGGGCATTTAGGACAGGCGCTGGCTGCATTCCAGCGCGGGGAATGGGCTTCGACGAATGGGCAGCTTCGCACTTTCTACGAAAGCTACCTGAACGAGATCGCAGTCGGACTGGGTTGCCCAGCCACCGCCGATAGCAAGGCTAAACGAGATTTTCTGGGCAACCTGCCAGAGCCGTTCCTACTTGCGGACTACAACGAGTGGAACGCCAATAATCAGAAGCCCCAATACGTGCAGGGCCTCTTGAGTAGGATGCATCCTCATGGGGGTCATCCCGGTTTGTCCGAGGAGGAAGACGCGACCTTCCGTCTCCAGATCACTCTCGTCACGGCCCGGCTGTTCCTGCGGCGCTACGACAAGCGAATGAATGGGCTAAGCGCATGACAAGATCTGTTCCGTCAGTTTCCGTTTGCTACGCCCGCAATGGCAATTCGACTAAGTCGAATGCGCTGGGGATGCGCGCCATGCAGGAGCGCGCTTACGAGAAGCGGGGCGAGCAATATCTCCTGATCAAGTCCCCACCCGCCTCGGGCAAGAGCCGGGCGCTTATGTTCATCGCACTCGACAAGCTGGCAAACCAAGAGATGAAACAGGCCATCATCATGGTGCCCGAGAAATCGATCGGGGCCAGCTTCAACGATGAACCGCTCAGCCACTTCGGCTTCTCGGCTGACTGGCGCGTCCAGCCGCAATGGAACTTGTGCAACGCGCCAGGCACCGACAATGGCGGCAAAGTCAATTCGCTCGGCGCATTTCTCGAGAGTGCCGACAAGGTGCTGGTCTGCACCCATGCCACCTTCCGCTTCGCCGTCGACCGGTTCGGCATTGAGGCCTTTGATGATCGGCTAATCGCGGTGGACGAGTTCCACCACGTTTCGGTCAGCGAGGACAACAAACTGGGTCGGCAACTGGGCGAGTTCATCGCCCGCGATCGGGTTCATATCGTCGCCATGACAGGCTCTTATTTTCGGGGCGATTCAGAGGCCGTGCTTGCCCCGCATGACGAGGCGCGTTTCGATAGTGTCACCTACACCTATTACGAGCAGCTCAACGGCTACGAGCACCTGAAGCGGCTGGACATCGGCTACTTTTTTTATGCCGGTGCTTATGTCGATGACATCCTGGCGGTGCTCGACCCAGCCGAAAAGACCATCATCCATATCCCAAATGTCAATTCGCGCGAAAGCACGAAGGACAAGATCAGGGAGGTAGAGCACATCATCGAGGAACTTGGCGACTGGCAGGGCACTGACCCCGCCACCGGTTTCCAACTGGTCAGGACGGCCGAGGGCCGCACCCTGCGGATCGCCGATCTGGTGGACGATGACCCCTTCAAGCGAGACAGGGTATCTGCCGCGCTGAAAGACCCAGCGCAGAAGAATAACCGCGACCATGTAGACATCATCATTGCTCTGGGCATGGCAAAGGAAGGTTTCGACTGGATTTGGTGCGAACACGCTCTGACCGTCGGCTATCGCGCCAGCCTGACCGAAATCGTTCAGATCATTGGCCGCGCCACCCGCGACGCTCCGGGCAAGGCCCGCGCACGTTTCACCAATCTTATCGCAGAGCCCGACGCCGCTGAATCCGCTGTGACTGAGGCGGTCAACGACACGCTAAAGGCCATCGCTGCCAGCTTGCTTATGGAGCAGGTGCTTGCGCCGCGCTTCGAGTTTAAGCCCAAGAACCCTACCAATGTCGCCACGCCCGACTTTATCTACGGCCCCGACGGATATGATCCGGACAATTGCAATGTCGGCTTCCACGAAGAGCGCGGCGTTTTCCAGATCGAGATCAAGGGCCTTATTGAACCGAAAAGCCGTGAAGCCGCGCGTATTTGCCGCGAGGACTTGAACGAGGTGATTGCCACCTTCGTCCAGGACAAGCGGTCCATCGAGCGTGGACTGTTCGACGAGGAGCTTGTTCCTGAGGAACTGACACAGGTGCGCCTGGGCAAGATCATCAAGGACAAATTTCCCGAACTCGACGAGCAAGATCAGGAAGCGGTGCGCCAACATGCCGTTGCAGCGTTGAACCTGACCCAGCAGGCCACCCGCATTGCTATCGGCAATGACAGCCAGCCCAGCGTCAACACAGCATTGATCGACGGCGTCCGTAAATTTGCGATGGACGTGCGCGAACTCGATATCGACCTAATCGACCGCATCAATCCTTTCGGTGAGGCTTACTCCATTCTAGCCAAAACCATGAGCGAGGATAGCCTCAAGCAGGTAGCGGCGGCAATTGCCGCCAAGCGCACCAGCCTATCGCCAGAAGAGGCGAAGGAACTGGCCGTGCGCGCCGTCCGCTTCAAGAAAGAGCGCGGGCGATTACCGTCGATTAGCTCGACCGATGCCTGGGAAAAGCGAATGGCTGAAGGTGCCGCCGCATTCGTGCGCTTTAAGGATGAGGGTCGTTATGAGTGACCTCGACCTTGATGATCTTCGCAGTGAGCTGGCCGAGTTTGCTCAACCGGAGAAGAAGGTCGGGCGTTCCCCGCGCGAGCAACGCATAATCGCTGGATTTGAGGAGATCCAGCGATTTGTGGAGCAGAAGGGCCGCGCCCCGCAGCATGGCGAGGATCGGAACATTTTTGAGCGCCTTTACGCAGTGCGCCTAGACCGGCTTCGCGCTCTGGACGAATGTCGAGCGCTATTGATCCCTGTCGATCATCAGGGCCTGCTCACCGGCGACGCATCAGTCGGCACAGCGCATGTCGATGACTTAGATGACGATGAACTGCTGGCCGAACTAGAAGGGATGGCGGGCCACTCAGAATTGACTCAGCTTCGCCACGTCCGGCCTAGCGCCGAAAAGCGGGCTGCCGAAGAAATCGCTAATCGGGAGCCTTGCCTTGACTTTGACAGGTTCAAGCCCCTGTTCACTCAGGTTCAGCGCGATCTCGATTCTGGTGTTCGCTCCACCCGCTCATTCGTCAGGGATGCCGGTTTCCTGAAAGCGGACATCACGGAGGGTCAGTTCTTCATTCTGGGTGGCCAGACCGCCTGTGTCGCCGAAGTAGGAGACACCTTCAAAGCCCCGAATGGCGAATTGGACGCACGCCTCCGACTGATCTATTCGAATGGCACCGAGAGTAATCTTCTGCGCCGGTCGCTGCAACGCGCCTTGTATAAGGACGAGGCCGGAAGACGGATCACGGAACCCGCTGCCGGTCCTTTGTTTGCCAGTGAAAATGACGATGATGATCAGGCAAGTGGGACCATATATGTGCTGCGCAGCAAGTCCGAACACCCGCTCGTCGCGGCCAACCGTGAAGTTCTGCATAAGATCGGAGTGACTGGCGGCGACGTTGTGCGGCGTGTTGCCAATGCCAAACTTGATCCAACCTTTCTCATGGCCGGCGTAGAAATCGTCGCCACCTATGAGCTATTCAATATCAATCGCACGAAGTTGGAAAACCTGATCCATCGCATTTTCAATCCCGCCCGGCTCGATATCGAGATTAAGGACCGTTTCGGCAATCCTGTCGTCCCGCGTGAGTGGTTTCTCGTCCCCCGTTTCATCGTGGATGACGTAGTGGAACGGATCAGGGACGGCACGATCACCGGTTACATCTATGACCCAAACACGGCGAAGCTAGTGCAGCGGGATTTGTCATGAGCAACGTTAACGTAAAACGCTTGGTTGAGAACATTCGGTCCGGCACGAACATTTACACCCCGCTGGTGGAACTTGTCGTCAATGCCATCCAAGCCATTGAAGAACGGGGCGCGGATAATGGCTTGGTCGAGATCGAAGTGGTGCGCAACGGTGAGCCGGACATCATTGACCGGCTTGAGGGCGTCGACGGTTTCATTGTCAAAGACAACGGCATGGGCTTCACTGAGAGCAATCGAAACGCATTCGATACGTTATACACCGAGCGGAAAATCGCCGATGGCGGTAAAGGTTTCGGGCGCTTTACCTGCCTGAAATACTTCGATCGCGTGACCGTCACTAGCACCTTCGCCGATCGAGAAACCTACCGCGACCGCACGTTCAGAATGGGCTTGGACAAAGACATTATTGTGGATGAGCAGCTAACGGATTCCCAATCGCAAGAAACCGGCTCCAAGATCGAAGTTTCGGGCATTAAATCTGTCAGATTTCCTGACAAGGGTTTGGAAATCATCAGTCGCGTCGTTGTGGAGCGGTTACTTCCATATTTCGTGGACAAAGAGCGCCGATGCCCGCGCGTGGTCATCCGCGAGGCGCAAAATGCATCCAGCACCGTGGCACTGAACGATTATCTCGGCCAAGAGAACAGCCAGATAGTCGAAATGAAGGTTGATAGGCCGACCTTTTCACTGACCGCGAACGAGGAAACTAAAACCTTTCAGGTTAGGGTTTTCAAGTTCTACGCGCCGCGCGCGGCACGCAGCAAGGTCAGCCTCGTTGCTCATCGCAGGGAGGTGACGGATAACCCCCTGCAATCCTACATTCCTGAATTTTCAGAGGAGTTTTTTGAAATCGAATCCGGGGAGCATTCCGGCAAAGGACGAAACTTCATCATCAAAGCCTATGTATTTGGCGACTACCTCAACGATAACGTGTCGCTTGAGCGCGGCGAGTTTCGTTTCCAGACCGACGCCGATTTGCTCAACGGTATATCGCAGGCCGACATTGAGCAGAAAGCAGCCGAAATCGCGCAATCTGCTGTCGGCTCGGAAATCGCCGAACGAAAAAAACGTAAGGAGGAGCGCATCGCCGAATATGTCGAGGCCGATGCCCCTTGGCACCGCGCGCTCGCCAAGGATGTCGACTTCAGCGCGTTGCCGATGAGGCCGTCCAATCAGGACATCGAGCTTCACCTGCAAAAGAGGAAATACGAGAAGGAGGTGGCGACCCGGACACAAGTCGCCGCGATTTTGAACTCGGAGGACCCCGACGAACTGACCACGAAAATCGCCGGGGTGATCGAGAGTATTTCCGAGAGCAGCAAAAACGACCTGATTCACTACGTTTCTATGCGCCGATGCGTCATTGACCTGTTTTCCAAATCGCTTGAAATCGGCGTTGACGGCAAACATCAGTCCGAGGGAGAGGTGCATGACATCATTATGCCGCGCAGGAAGGATTCAGAAGAACTCAATTACGACGCGCACAATCTGTGGATCCTAGACGAGCGATTGAACTTCGCATCGTATGTGTCGTCCGATAAGCCCCTTCAACTATCGAGCGGCAACCGCACTGATGTCACCGTATACAACCGCCGCGTTGCATTTCGCGGCGATAACGAGGCCAGCAACCCCATCACGATTTTCGAGTTCAAGCGGCCTCAACGCGATGATTTTGCCGATCCTTCCTCGAAGGAAGACCCTGTCCAACAGATTGTCCGCTATGTGAACCAAATTAGGGAGGGGAAATTCAAAACTCCTACTGGACGGGACATCATCGTAAACGACACGACACCGTTCTATGGATATGTTGTTTGTGACCTGACCGCGAAGGTGAAGAGATGGCTAGAGTTTGAGCAGCAATTCACACCCATGCCCGATGGTCTCGGCTGGTTTCGCTGGTTCGGTAATATCAGCCTCTACATGGAAGTAATTAGCTGGACAAAGCTTCTGCGGGACGCGGAAATGCGGAATAAGATATTCTTCAACAAGCTCGGCATCGATTGAGCGGATCGATGGCTGCGCGGAACAAGCATGGGGCGCTGACCGACGCTGAGAAGCCCATCGTCAAAGCGCTGCTCGCAAAGGGTTGGCGTAATCAGGATATCCAGGCCCTTGTGAATGTCAGCCGCGAAGCGACCATTAACGGAGCACGAATTTCAGAGATCAAACGGGATGCTACCATTACGCTCGCCAGCGACGAAGAGTTGGCGTTCTACCAGATCAAGAAAAGTTCATACGACCCTCAAACTGGCCTCAACCTGTTCGATCATGAGCGCCTGATTCGCGCGCGCGAGGCGATGGTATTAGCCGTTCAGGTGTTCAACAGCCCCGCCCTTCGTTTTAAGACCGAGGTGTTCACCATGCTGGCGAATGTAGCGTGGACTTATCTCTTGCACGAGCACTTCGAGCGCAAGAAAGTGAAGATCGTCGGCAATGATGGCCGCTCATTGCTTTTGAGTCAGATGATCGGGCGACAAGACTGCCCGCTGTCGAAGGGCATTAAAGACAATCTCAGCGCGCTGAAAACCCTTCGGGATGATGTGGAACATAAACTTCTTGGCCGGGCCGATGCTAAATGGCTTGGTCTGTTCCAAGCCTGTTGCCTTAATTTTGATAAGGCGATTTGCGACTTGTTCGGCAGTCGCCTCACTCTCTCGCATGACCTGTCTTTTGCGATCCAGTTCACCAAGATGAACCTTGAGCAGCTTGCCACTCTTAATCCTTATGAAATCCCGGCCCATATCGATGCGATCGATGCCCGATTGAACGAAGATATGTCGGAGGCGCAGATGGCCGACCTCGAATACCAGTTCCGGGTAGTTTATACGCTGGACGCCGTTACCAAGTCGCGCGCGCATTTTCAGTTTGTCCAGCCGCACTCAGTCGAGGGTAAGGACATCCGCAATGTTCTTGTCCAACACAGGATGGCCGATCACCTCTATCCCTATAAGCCGGCCAATGTCGCTTCCCTCGTTCGCGAGAAGACTGGCACAGGATTTACCCTTCGCAATCATACGCAGGCATGGCGGAAATTCGCGGCACGTCCAACGCAGGGGGCTACCCAGCCCGAGAATACGAAGCGGGACTTTTGTGTGTATCATGCTGCTCACAAGGACTACACCTATTCTGACCAATGGATCGAACATTTGATCGCTGAGGTGAACGACGAACAGAAATTCGCTGATCTGAAGGCGTTTAAGATTTAGGCTCGCCTCATTGCAGTTCCGAACGCCTTATATATGCGATGATTGGTTTGACAGGTTTATCATGCGCCTAGAATGCTAAGCCTTGCTTAGCAAAGTGCCGAATCTATAAACTCGACATTGGTTTGCGAATATGGCAAAATGCTAAGCATGACTATGCGTTCTGACGGAAAACTAAACCGGCTCCAGCAGGAACTCCCTGAGGGACTTCTTGTTGATGCCGGGTGGTTGGAGGCCCACGGCTATTCATCAGCTCTGCGCAGCCAGTATGTTAGTGCCGGCTGGCTCGATAGCCCGGCGCGCCGGGTTTATCGCCGTTCGCGCACACCGCTGACATGGCAACAGGTAGTCATATCTCTCCAGACCCTACTGGATTTGCCCTTGGCCGTTGGAGGCCGAACCGCGCTCGAACAGCAGGGTTATGCCCATTATCTTTCGACAGCGGTGCGTGAGGTTCATCTCTATGGACCGAAGCGCCCGCCAACATGGCTTGCGGACTTACCTCTCGAAGTGAATTTCTGCTGGCATAACAGTTTGCGGCTGTTTCCCGGCGACGCCGACTCAGCGCCGGAGCCGCGCCCTGCCATGGTCAGCTCGGGTGGACTTGTAACCTATCCCATCCGCTATGCGAGCAGGGAGCGCGCCGTCCTCGAACTGCTGGACGAATTGCCCGAGCATGAGAGCTTCCATCAGGTCGAAGCGCTGATGGAAGGGGTGAGCGACTTGAGTCCACGCCGCCTGCAAACACTTCTTGAGGCTTGCGCGAGCGTGAAAGTTAAACGGCTGTTTCTGTTTTTCGCAGACCGCCAGCGCCATGCCTGGCTTTCAAGGCTCGACACCTCCCGCGTCGATCTCGGTTCGGGCAAGCGCGTTCTGGTCAAAGGCGGCAAACTTGACACGCGCTACAATATCACTGTGCCCGCCGACCTTGGGGGATAATGAGGCCATGGCTTTTCTCGATGTTTACCGGCAGCAGGTTTCTCTTCTCATTCGCGTCATTCCATTTGTGGCGAAGGAGAACGCTTTTGCCCTTAAGGGCGGCACCGCCATCAACCTTTTTGCGCGCGACATGCCGCGCCTCTCGGTTGACATCGACCTGACTTATCTAGCGGTTGAAGACCGCGCCACGTCGCTTACCTCTATCGACGCGGCCATGCTGCGGATCAAAGAGGGGATCGAGCAAGGGTTGCCCGGCGCGCGCGTCAACCCCTCAAGGTCAGCCGATGAGAATATCGTCACGAAGCTGATCGTTAGGATGCCAGATGCGCAGATCAAGATCGAAGTTACGCCGGTGCTCCGCGGCACTGTCTATGCCCCGATTCTGGCCGGCGTTGTGCCCGCCGTGGAAGAAGCTTTCGGCTTTGCCGAAATGCAGGTGGTTTCATCCGCCGATCTTTATGGCGGAAAGATCGTAGCGGCGCTTGACCGCCAGCACCCGCGCGACCTCTTTGACGTGTCCGATTTACTGACTAACGAAGGTATTAGCGACGCGCTGCGCCGTGCCTTTCTGGTCTATGTCGTCAGCCACAATCGCCCTATGGCCGAAATCCTCGCCCCAACCCGCAAACCCTTAGCTGAGGAGTTTGAGCGCGGATTCGTAGGGATGACAAAGGCGGCGGTCGAGCTTGCCGACCTCGAAAGCGCGAGAGAAGAGATCATCGCTGCAATAGTTGGCGATATGCCAGATGAGCACCGGCATTTCTTGCTGGGCTTCAAGCGGGGAGAGCCGGACTGGTCGCTGCTTGGTATCCCCGAGGCCAAGAAACTTCCCGCCGTCCAGTGGAAGCAACGCAATCTCGAGCGGCTCGCAACCGACAGGCGGCGACGGCTCGCCGACGCCCTTGAAAGAGTGCTGTTCCCGTGAGCACAGGGTTCGACCTGTCATTGTTGCAAGCGATCAGCGATTGGCAACGGGGGTCGACTCCCAAACGCGCCCAAGCGTTGAAAGTTGCCTCTGCCACCCTCCCCGAAAAATACCGGGCGTATGGGATATCCTGCTTCCGGCAGATCGCACTGCCGAAAGGCGGTGTCTGGGATCTTATTGGCGAAGATAACCTGCCCGAGAAAATTTCTTCCTGGACCACATCCTTGGAGGTTGCCGAAGCCTTCAAGAGCGGTGTGCCGCCGGAAGGTCAGGGTTATCAGGGCGTCATCCTCTGCGTGTTTCCTCATCCTGAGAACGTAATCATCAATCTTTCGAAACTCTTTCAGGAACCGGGCTTCACGAATGCCTTGGATCAGAACAAGGCTTCTATTACCGGCTACCAAGACGGGGCCGGTCGGTTTGCTAATAGTCAGAGCGAAGTCGTGCTTGAGATCGCCACCGTCACGCAGCAGGACATCTATTCGATGGGCGGACACTCCAGTCCATTCGAGCAGCTTATCGATGAAGCGGCAAAACAAATCTATGGCCCCGACGCAACAGCTCGGCAGCGTAAAGAGCTGTTGCTGAAATCCTCGCGAGTCCGGTCTCAGGCCGGACCTTGCTGGTTGAGTGCTGAGGCAACGCAGCGAGTGCTTGATCGAATGAAACCCGAGGCAGAACGGCTTCGCGAGATCAAGCGACGGCAGGACTCCGGCTGACGTGATCTGACATTTCTAATAGAATATACATTGTTGCGCCCCTTGTGGATCGCGCTCTATATATCACGAATTCAAGACTATCGAAAAATGGCGCTTTCGCCGGATCGTCGCCAACGAGGAAAGGAGGTCGCAAGACTGACGGGCGGCTGCGGATCAGGACAACATGGTGGCAGGCCGACGGCTGATTCTTCGCTCCGTATCGACCTTGCTGGGCTGCTTCGCACTAAGCGTGCTGTAGCAGGCGAGTGGCGCACCGGAATTCTATCGTGGGATCGGGGAGGCGAGCAGGTCGGCTCGATCGGATACCACGCGATTATGCACGAATCTGGCCGCGAACGGCTGGAATTGAACTTTTCGCTAGGGAGCGGTGATGATCGGCTACATTTGTGTCAGACAGTGCCGCTCTGTCATACGGTGCCTCATTACGGTGGTAAGCGTTGGTGGATGAGTTGCCCTGTCCGTTATATTCGGGTCGGCAAGCTTTACATGCCACCTGGTGGCGATCGCTTTGCGTCCCGGCAGGCGTGGCGGTTGAGTTATCAATGCCAGCGCGACGCGCCGCGGGATCGTCCGTTCGAACGGCTTTTTCGATTGCAAAAGAAGCTTGGATGCGATCAGGGCTGGGAAGCCGGCCTTTCGCGACCCAAAGGAATGTGGCACCGAACATTCGACAAGCACATGGAACGCTATTGCGAACTGGATGAACACTGCGCCGCAGAAATGATGGCAATAATGGGGCCGCTGAGAGCTTAGCCTCATTTATTCGATGAAAGCCTGGGCGCCCCTTATAATTCACGCCAACGCGAACTGACATTCTGAGTGGCACAAAGTCCTCATAACACCCTATTTAGAATGATCTTCAGCAGAAATCGTCTGATCGCAAAGAGCCAATTTTAGACCCGGTTTTCCATACGCATTCCATACTGAAAGAATGTCGCTCCTCTAAGTCTTTGAAAAATGGTGCACCCGACAAGATTCGAACTTGTGACCTCTGCCTTCGGAGGGCAGCGCTCTATCCAGCTGAGCTACGGGTGCTGAAAGTAAACCAACGCAAATCAGCGCCTTTCGAACGCTGAAAACCTCCGATAGAGGATAACGAAATGAGGAGCAAGAGCTGTTGTGTGTGTCCCGATTGTGTCACGCGTCGGTCACCGATTATCCTGAAAGCGGACTATCTGCTTTCGGGTGCCGAAGCCAATAGCGGGCTAATCATTTGGTCGCACAAACACCGCCATCAGACAGCGCTTGCAGCATAGCGATGGACGGCCCAGCTTATTGCAAAGGGAGGCGAAGGACGGATCGGGGCCAGCGGAATTGCCAGCCGTGGCTGGACAATCTGCCTGCATCCCCAGGCCCTTGCGCTCTAAATAGCGACCCGGGATGCATTGTCCTGAGTGGCCGTGCGGCGGGGTGGCAATCAGGATGGGCCGTCGGACGAATTCATCTCTCCGATTTGAAACGTCTCGACGGTGGCTGTTCTCTTTCTCCCCCGGGTTTCGGACATGGAAATCAAGTCAATCAAGACGGGCTTTTCATATATTCTTTTGATGGGTGAGTCTTGCTTTTGCAGTTCTGTTATTTTCATTTTCTGGGCCTTTTTGATCGGTCTGCGCCGGACGGTTGGTCATGTCGGCTAGCCCAATATGTGCGCGAACTTACTCGCCCCTAAGCTTCTGAAAATAAATGTCAATTTTTACAGGGAAAGGCAGCGGGCGTGGCGGCCGTAAAGGCGGCTTGCGGTCATTTGCGGTCAGCGGGGGAAACGTCTGCCAGTGGGGCGTTTCCAGACCGGCCGCGTTTATGTCCGCACCAATCAGTGCGAATGACTGCAAGCGGGTGGGGAGCGGACCAGCTGCTTTCGGGTGCCGGGGCGGTGTTCCGCCGGGCGCGCGTTTGGTAGCGGATTTGCCGCTTGGCCGATAGATTATGCGACGCCCGGAAAACCGCTCCGTCCCGCGGCTTATTCTTCGCTGTCATCCTTGCGAATCTTCTCGATCTTCTGGAATTTGCCGAGGCCGCAGGCACCGCGGGTGTCGAGCCGGCCGCCGGTCTGGGTCAGCACGCGGATGATATCGACATTGCACAATCGGTTGGTGGAGGTTTTATAGGAAAAGGCTTCCTCAAAGCCGAGGCCGCTGCATCTGCTCGGCAGATTGTTGCGGTAGATATCGCCATTGATCATCTTGAAATCGATCGTCTGGTCATCGATCACATCGGTGGAGCGGATGTGCGAGCGCATGATACAGCTTTTCGGCTCGCCAATGGTCTTGATCACATAATCGGCATCGACCGATGACTTGCCGCCGATATCGGTACCGGTAGCGGCACAGCCGCCAGTGGCCAGAAGGGCAGTGATCATGATGGGAGTGAGGACGCGCATGGATTTTCTCCGCTAATTGGGGGACAATGAAATTTCCTATCAATTCCCTCATGTCGAAAATCTGAACGGTCAGTTATAAGGAATGTTCCTTATCTATATCTGTGGCAGCCTCAATCGGGCGCTGGCGTCTTCTTCTTGTAGCGACACAGGTCAGCCACCGGGCAGCGCCAGCATTCCGGCTTGCGCGCCTTGCAGATATAGCGGCCGTGCAGGATCAGCCAGTGATGGGCGTGGACGCGGAACGGGCCGGGAGTCTGTGTCTCCAGCTTTTTCTCCACCGCCAGCACGGTTTTTCCCGGTGCCAGGCCGGTGCGGTTGCCGACCCGGAAAATATGCGTGTCGACCGCGAATGTCTCGGCACCAAAAGCGCAGTTCATCACGACATTGGCGGTCTTGCGCCCGACCCCGGGCAGTTTGACCAGCTCGTCGCGGTCGGCCGGAACCTCGCCGCCAAAATCGTCGATCAGCATTTGTGACAAGGCGATCACATTTTTCGCCTTGGTGTTGTAAAGCCCGATCGTCTTGATATGCTCTTTCAGGCCTTCAAGCCCCAGATCGACCATCTGCTGCGGCGTCTTGACCTCGGCGAACAGCAGGCGCGTTGCCTTGTTGACGCCGATATCGGTCGATTGCGCCGACAGCGCGACGGCGACGACCAGCTGATAGGTGTTGCCATAGTTCAGCTCGGTTTCCGGTGACGGATTGTCGGCGGCGAGGCGCGAATAAAATTCGAAGATATCGGCTTTTTTCATCGCGCCGTCATGGCCGCTCGTCCGGCAAAATACAATCGGCCCGCGCGCGAAATGCAGCGGGGGCCGAAGCTTTGTCTATTTTTCGTGCAGGAATGATTTGGCCGAAATATCGGATGCGGGCCCCAGCGGAAGGAAAACGGGCTGAATGACCAGCGCGGGTACCGATGCAGCCTTATGTTCATCGGTATATCATCTGATTCATCGTTAAATGTGTAGCATTCGTCATACCCCTTCTTCAGCGTGTTGTGACGATGGACCCCGCTACCTTGCGGCGCGCCCTGGCCCGGGGGGCGATTTGCGTATGGTCGAGGCCCTGGGAATCCGGCTGCACAAGGTCGCAACGAAATCGGCATTATCGCCAATCGCAAAGACGCCGCCTTGTTCCTCATTCATCCAGCGAGAGATGATGGCAAGTTTTGCATCATCCAGTCGCTCCGCGCATTTAACAGGCCCTGACCCTAATATATAGTTGGGAAATGGGCTATATTGTCCACTGCTATTGAAGCAGGATAACAATATAAATATGGATGGAGGATATAATCTATAGGATGAATCCAACAAACTTCATTTATATATTAAATATACTGTATAAATAGTTGTAAATGTCAGATTATTAATGAACGAGTGATAGAATGCAAAGGTTGTGGGCCGTATCACGCCAATGCGCGTCTGGTCGTTTCAGTGGACGATCGCGATCAACCCGATCAATCTTCTTCGTCCCGGGCATCGGCGGCCCCTGGGTTATCGATCACCGACCGCATATTTTGCAAAGCCATATGGGCGACTGCGAGCTGGTCCCGGCGCGGGTCGGCAATCAGCTGTTGCAACCTGTCAAAGGCTCTGGCCAGTGCCGGGTCGCCACTCGGTTCGCCTGGCTGGTGGGGAGAGAAAGGCAGCGCCGCCCTTATATCATCATCTTCACAAAGCCGCTGTTTCAGCCAGTAGAGGATATCCGATGCTTTCGGCATGATCAAAGTCAGGGTCAGGTGGAGAGAGGGCTGGTTATCCAGCGATCGCGGCCAATGCCAGGTGCCGCGCGGCACATAGAGGACATCCCCTTCTGTCATCCGGACCACCGCATCGGCTGGCAAATCCGGCGGCTCTTGTTCATCATCCGCCTGGAAACCGGCAATCGGGTTCACCACCCGCGCCCGGTCCCACAGCCGCCATTCCTTTTCCCCCTCCAGCTGCAGAATGAAGACATCCTGCTCGTCGAAATGGACGTCAAAGGCGCTGGCATCGCGCCCGGCGCTGAAATAGGCATTGGTGGAAATCTGGCAATTCAGGTCGGGGTACAATCGGCGACACCAGGATTTTGTCGTCGCTATCCGGTTCTGGATCAATTCAAAAACCAGGGTTCCGGTACGAAATTGCTCGGCCAATTGCGCGAGCTTGGGCGCGGCCTGCCATTGCGCTTTCTGCCTGAGGAAAAAATCCTGGCTTTGTTGTTTGCCGCCCAATGATTTCTGCATGTAATTCAGTCGGCGATCGCCAAGATAGGCGGCAAATATCGCATCGCAAAAATCCGCATCGGTGATGATATCGCGGAAGCGGCCGACCTCGCCGGCGATATGGACGCATTGCCGATCCCAATAGTCGGCAAAGAAGCTTGCTGGCGTCAACGGCGAGAGCAGAGCAGACAGAGCCGAGCCACCGGGCTGCGCGTCGCCGGTGGCGGCCAAGCGTTTCATGCCGCCGCCGCTGATGAAGCTGATATCACCGATCCCAACCGATCAGCCATCTCGCTCGACGCCATTGGTCTGATCAGCATGAATTTTCCCGGCAGATATTGCATATCGGGCCGGTAAATCACACGGGCTGGGGAGACACAAGCGATATCTGGCACGGACCTCCGCCCGGCTGGTTGGGGCAAGTGCGAAGGCTGTGGTCATCGCGGCAATGGGCCAAAGCCGTTGCAATATGCGCGCGCGATCGGGCCGGCTCTCTGGTTTTTGCGTCTGATTCCCGGTGCCAATATTGACGGCGTCAGTCTTGCTGCGCCCGGTCCATCAAATCCATGAAATTCCGCGCCGTATCCCGGTCTGCCTCATCCTTGAAGGCCTTGTCCAGATCCAGATGCGTGCCGAGCATATAGAGCAGCGTCCATAGAGCGAAGCGCCGCGCGCGATCCGTTTCCAGACCAAAGTCCACCCGCATATGCTCGATGCCGGCATTCATCGCCTCCGGCTGGATCGCGGACAGGTCGGCGGTGCCGAAATAGCGTTGCAACTGATCATCAAAATCCATGAGGTGAGCCTATTGCGTGCGCGGGAGCTTGGCAAGCCGGTCGCGAGAATGGCGCTCGCATTATCCGAAACAGGCCATTGGCAAGCCCTGGGTCATGGCCTGCTCAAGCCCCATCTTTGATATTCCACGCCAATTTCGGGTAGCAAGAGTTCCGCAGCCTTTAAATCGATCTCACCAGCGATCGGGTTGCCATTTTTTATTTTAGCCAGGCCCCGACCGTATCGCGCAACCGCCAAATCGGGAGATTTTTCGAGGGCCTTGTCATAGGTTTTTATGGCATCCTCATATCTGCCCAGCCGGAGAAGGACCATTCCTCTGCTGTCGAGATATGCCGGTTGGCGGGGTTCGAGTTTCAGCGCCGCATCGCAGTCGCGCAATGCGGTTTCCAGATCAAAATTTGTTGTCGCCAGGCTCCAGCAGAGGGCGTTAAGCTGGCTGCCGTCCCCATCAGCAGCGGTTCGAAGCAGACCAAATTTTTCGCGAGCAGTTTCAGCGTCTCCCATTTTGACGTAAATTTCTGCCCGCAGGAGCCTGAAATCGTTGTGACTGGATATTTTTTGATCCACATTGTCCAGATAGGATAGTGCTTCTTGATATCGTTGTGTTTGCGACAGGGCTTTTGTCTTGAGAAACGCGCCCGAGAAGGATGTTGGTTCATAATTCAGAAGCGTTTCTGCATCTGCCATCACGCGGTCATATTCTTCACGGATGTAATGTAGGCGAGCTCGCTGGCCCAATGCCCAGATATTTCTGTCCTTCATGTCAATTGCCCGGGTCAGTGCCCTTATCGCCGCGGGAAGATCGTTCGCATCCATTGCCAAAACTGCCCGACCATGGAAAATCACTTCTACTCTGGGATCAATTTCTTCGGCTTTGTTCAAATCATCATTCGCAGCCGCTACATTTTTTTGATGCGCATACGTGATCCCGCGATTGGCCCAGGCATATGCATATTCTGGATCCAACTCTACCGCCTTGGTGAAATCGGCAATTGCCTTTTCAGGCTGACCAATATCCAGATAGTTGCCGCCGCGATCGCTATACTCTTTCGCTGTAGTCGGTTGTTTCTCGTCCAGTGCGCCAACCTCTGATGACGTCAGTCGATAGTTCAATGGGTGTTTTACGTAGACGCGAACCTTGCGCAGTGCGGTAATTTCCTCGGCTGCAGCCACTGCATCGGCCCATGGAATTTCTCCCGTCAAGCTGCGTTGGCTCGATTCCATGACCAGCTCATCGCCCGAAACCTTTGTGACACGCTTGAACGCATAGCCGCCGACGGTCTTGTCAACATCTTCTTCCCCAACCGAGAAACCGACACCGTCGTGCGGCAGGACTATTGTCTGTTTATGCGCGACAAAATAGGGAAATGATATTGCAACTGGCGCATCCATATGAAGCCCGTCCTCGCGCTCATATTCAGCATCCCAACCAAGACGGGCACCATCCAGCTCGTAGCCGTTCCATCCCCAGTCGAGATTTGCAATTCCCGACATCGTCAGCTTATATTCGCCGCTCGCCGGATCGAAATGGCTGCCAAAATCCGAAGGCTCTATGAAATCATATTCGCCTTCCCAATATTCGCGAAGCGCTTTATCCAGATTTCCGGCCGAAAGCTGTTCCAGTGCATTCTTGCTGGCAACAGCCCGGTCCCCGCGCAAGATCTTCTTGACTTCGACGGCCGCAGGCATCGATTTTCCTGCGCTCGCATCAATCCAGATATCGGTAAACTCGCTTGGCTTTGCGAAAGGTTGCTGAACCAGGGGCTCAAGTTTCGCACCGTCAACCATGACCGGCAGTGCCCAATGGAACGGCGGGACGGCGATGTTGTCGATGTTGAAATCCCCTTGCCGCGTTCCATCAAGCCAATAGGTTTTTCCGGCGATTTCGGCCTTGACCAGAATATGATCGAGATGTCCGACCAATGGCAATTTTTGATCCAGGCCATCGCCCGCTGTGGTGCTTACCGCAGCGGGGACGGCATCAATTCCAAGTTCTGCGAGGATTGCTATGAGCAGGGCTGTTTTGCCCTTGCAGTCGCCAAATCTTCTCTGCCAAGTTGTCAGGGCATTCGCAGGGACAAGGTTGCCAGTGTTCATGCCGCGATAGACATAACGCACACGATCTTGCACCAGTTTCAGGGCAGATTCAGCACGCTGCTTGGGGTCGTCGCTGGCTTCGCGAATTTTATCGACTTCGGCCATCAATGGCGAGCCAGTGGGAATTTTTGCGGCATCGATGTAAAGCGGCGCCATCAGGGCCGATATTTCGTTCCAACCATTATAGTCGGTAAACTCTATCGTGCGGACAGGTGCATAACGCGCAGGCGCATTTTCTGGATGTACCAGATTGGAGGTTCCAGGCAGGGTTTGTGATAATTGCGTCAAAACCTCTCGGGACGTGACTTTCGGTTCTGGCAAGGCATCGCTTTTCTGCCATCGCATATTCGAACCATCGTTCCAGAAAGCGCGCAGGGAAAATGCTGTGTCAGGTGCATTATTGGGGTAGGCGACCGTTATTTCAGAGTGACCTTTGAGCACCGGATCAAGCACGCGAAGGGTAATGGCCATATCCACGATGTCACCAACTTGCATGTCCTCAGGTTGAATGGCTGCGGTCAGGATTCCATCCAGTGCGGCGGACTCCAGATTGGCTTCGCGGCGCAATATCGTGAATGTCTGCCCGTTCCCCAAGACGTCGATCACTTCCTTGCCGCGCAGAATATGTAATCTGTGCACCACCAGCGTCGATGTATCGGGAGACCAGGGAATGGAAATGGTGCCCATGGCGGCCAGCCCCTGTGGGGTCTGAATGAGAATTTTTGTGCCCAAGAAAAGCTCATCTTCCCCTTTGCTGAAACGCAATTGTTGATCCATCCCCAAAAGAACAGCAGCAGCATCCTTGTTGGAAATGCTTTGCTCCAGATCTACAGATTGTTCCTTGATCCAGTCGCTCGGTGGCTCAAAAATAATCTCTTCTGTGGCAAGCGCCGCTGTTGCCCAAAAGAAAGCGCAACTGATCAAGAATAGTTTTTGCATTTGAGCCCCATTTTCCAATATTTCATTGTTATCGTCGAAGTCGATGAAGGCAAGTCAATATATGACAATAGCGTTCAATTTGACCGCTAATCCAATGTCTGTCTTTTTGCCCAGCGCGGACTCCAAACGCGCGCCACCCTGACACCGGAACTACGCGATATTGCGTAGCGACGATTTTGATCGCTGGTCTTACCATATCCCGAAAATTCATGATTGTGATGGAGTCCCCAATGGAAAACCACATGAAGGCCGCGATTTTCATCGAGCCCGGCAAGATCATTCTCGGCGAGAAACCGATCCCCGACATCGGCCCGCTCGACGCGCTGATCCGGATCACCACCACCACCATCTGCGGCACCGATGTTCATATCCTCAAGGGCGAATATCCGGTGGCCAGCGGCCTGACCATCGGCCACGAACCGGTCGGCATCATCGAAAAGCTCGGCTCTGCGGTCGAGGGCTTTGCCGAAGGCCAGCGCGTGATCGCCGGCGCGATCACCCCGAGCGGCACATCCAGTGCATCGATGTGCGGCTTTCATTCGCAATGCGGCGGCCAGCACGGCCATGGCTGGAAAGCGATGGGCGGCTGGCGCTTCGGCAATACAATCGACGGCGCCCAGGCGGAATATCTGCGCGTCCCCGATGCGATGGCCAATCTCGCGCCGGTGCCCGACGGGCTGACCGACGAACAGGTGCTGATGTGCCCGGACATTCTCTCGACCGGTTTCAGCGGCGCCGAGTCCGGCAAGATCCGGATCGGCGACAGCGTCGCCATTTTTGCCCAGGGACCGATCGGCCTGTGTGCCACCGCTGGCGCCAAGCTGATGGGCGCGACCAATATCATCACCGTGGAAACGATTCCCGAACGGATGGAAATGTCGCGCAGCATGGGCGCCGATCATGTGATCGATTTCAACAAGCTTGATCCGATCGACGAGATCATGCGGATCACCGATGGCCGCGGCGTCGATGTCTCGATCGAGGCGCTGGGCAAATCCCGCACCTTCGACTGGGCGCTCAGGACCCTGCGCCCCGGCGGCACCCTGTCCTCGCTCGGCGTCTATTCCGAAGACCTGACCCTGCCGGTCGATGCCTTCTCTGCCGGGCTGGGCGACAATAGGATCGTCACCACCCTCTGCCCCGGCGGCAAGGAGAGAATGCGCCGGCTGATGGACGTGGTCGGATCGGGACGGGTCGACACCAGCAAGCTGGTCACCCATCATTTCGCGCTCGACGATATCGAAACCGCCTATGACCTGTTCGCCAACCAGCGCGACGGCGTGATGAAAATCGCGATAAAGCCCTGGCAATGACCACCTCTGCCGCCGCAATTTTGCGCAAATCGAAAATGAGAACCTTATGACCTATTATATCGCGACCACATTGGCGACGAGCTTTGACGAAGCGATCGCGCGCACCGAAGCGGCGCTCAAGACCGAGGGTTTCGGGGTGCTGACCCGGGTCGATATTCAAAAGACGCTAAAGGCCAAAATCGATGTCGATTTCCGCCCCTACACGATTCTCGGCGCCTGCAACCCAAAGCTCGCCCACGAAGCCCTGCAGCTCGAAGACAAGGTCGGAACGATGCTGCCCTGCAATGTGGTGGTCCAGCAACAGGGCGACGGCCAGATCGAGGTCGCCGCGATCAACCCGGTCGCCTCGATGCAGGCGATTGACAATCCTGAGCTCAAACAGGCCGCCGCGGTGGTTCGGGACAAATTGTCACGGGTGATCGAGTCTTTGGCCAGCGCCTAGCGGCAAGCCTTCGCGCGATGTCAAAACCCGTCAGCCCCAAAGCCGTCATTCCGGCGCTGTCATCGTCGTCCCATCACTGTCATCGTCATCCCATCAACGTCATCGTCATCCCGGCGCAGGCCGGGATCCAAACCAATCTATCGTGTTCAGCGGAAAGCCGGATTAGCCCGCTCGGTCCAAGAAAGCTTTGGCGAAGCTTTCGACACCTGTGCCCTGCGCTGGGGAGACTGAGTGGTTTGGATTGGATGGGTTTCGTGCCCCGTCACCGTGATTCCGTAATCTAGCGTTACTGCTCACCGATCAAAAATCTCCGACATCGCACTGCAAGCAGGTGATGCCGTTGCGACGCCACATATCAACAACCTGCTGTCGGTCGTCGACGACAAACTCAATTTCCGTTCCCAATGCCAATAATCTCTTTAGTATCTCTTCCTTGATAATGTGGTCGGCTCTGAAATCATTGTCCGGCCGCATAAATATTTGACCAAATGGGATCTCGTTCCAAGCAAGCCATTGTTCGGTCAGCGATCTCGAACGTTCATTGCGTCCTGTTACTAATATCAGTTCGTACGCATCGATCGCCCAGAGAGAGTTATATAGTGCAACGACGGGTCTATTGGGTGCATCGCCACCCATTTCTGCATTAAAGGATTTCCAATCTGGCTTGTCCTTGGCCAGATGTTCGCGGCGATGCTCTATATTCGCAAGCGTTCCATCAATATCGAATAATATGGTTTTCATAAATTCGCGATGCTTCCATATTTGGAATTCTTCTGACCGTCCACCAAAGTCACGCAATCAAAACCCCAAAACCCCATCCATCCCATAACGCCCGGCCCGCTGCCCAACCAGCCACCCGGCCGCCTTCACCGCACCGCGCGCAAAGATCATCCGGTTCTCCGCCCGGTGGGTCAGCTCAATCCGTTCCTCGTCGCTCGCCAATATGACCGTGTGATCGCCCGCCACCGATCCGCCGCGCAGCGCCGCAAAGCCGATCGCGCCTTTCGCCCGCGCGCCGGTAATCCCGTCGCGCCCGCTCTCGCTATGCGCCGCCAGATCAATCCCGCGTCCCCGCGCTGCTGCCTCGCCCAGTAATTTCGCGGTGCCGCTGGGCGCGTCGACCTTGTGCCTGTGGTGCATTTCGACGATCTCGATATCCCAGTCATCGCCCAGCTTGCTCGCCGCCTGCTCGACCAGCGCCGCCAGCATATTGACGCCGAGCGAGGTATTGCCGGTTTGCAGCACGGCAATTTTGGTCGCCGCCGCGTCGATGGCGGCGTGATGTGCCGCCTCCAGTCCGGTGGTGCCGATGACAATCGACTTGCCCGCCGCGACGCAGGCATCCAGCGTCGCCTGCAGCGCCTTCGGGGAAGAGAAATCGACCAGCACGTCGCTCGCCGCCACCAGCGCCGCCACATCATCGCCCTGATCCGCGCCGCCGGCGTGGGCATGGCCCGCTTCCGCGATCGCCGCGACCAGCGCCTGTCCCATGCGGCCCTTGCTGCCGATAATTCCGATGGCTGTCATATTGCGTGTTCCCGTTCGTCCTGAGCTTGTCGAAGGATGCCTCCCGTCGAGAGGCGTGGTTCGACAGGCTCACCACTAACGGTTTTTGAAAAGGGTGCAAAGCTTCTCGACTTTGGGATGGGGTCACCCTCTCCCATAGGGAGAGGCAAGTGAAGCTTGCGAACTTGTTCGCTAGCGCAGCTCGGTGAGGGGTTATGCGTCATCGGGCGAGCAAAACCCCTCACCGACTGCGCCTAGGGCAGCGAGCTGCCAAGGCTTGTTGCCTCTCCCCATGGGAGAGGGGAAGCTGCATTGCTTCTCGACTTGCATTGAGACGAACGGTTATGGTGGGCCTCATGAAAGACATCCAGAATATCGTCATTGCGAGCGCAGCGCGGCAATCCAGAGCGTCGCTCACCGCCCTGGATTGCTTCGTCGCTTTCGCGCCTCGCAATGACGGCGAGATTGTGCCTGATCGCAACAGAGGGCTATCGGTTCCAGCATGACGAAGAAGGACAATATGCAAAGCGACATCCAGAATATCGTGATCCTCACCGGCGCCGGCGTCAGCGCCGAAAGCGGCGTTGCCACCTTTCGCGGGCCGGACGGCCTGTGGGAAGGCCATCGGGTCGAGGATGTCGCCACGCCCGAGGCCTTTGTCCGCGATCCCGAACTGGTGCAGAAATTCTATGACGAGCGCCGCGCCAGGCTCAAGACCGTCCACCCCAATGCGGCGCATCAGGCGCTGGCCCGGCTCGACGCCAAATGGCCGGGCGAGCTGCTGCTGGTCACGCAAAATGTCGATGATCTGCACGACCGCGCCGGTTCCAAACGCCTGCTGCATATGCATGGCGAGCTGAACAGCGCCTGGTGTCTGGCCTGCGATGCGCGGACGCCGTTTGACGGGGTGATGGCCGCGGGTCCCGCCTGTCCGCATTGCCACCAGCCCGGCTGTCTGCGCCCCGATATCGTCTGGTTCGGCGAAATGCCCTATCAGATGGAGCGGATCGAGCAGGCGCTGAGCGTGTGCGATCTGTTCGTGTCGATCGGCACCTCCGGCGCGGTCTATCCGGCGGCCGGCTTTGTCCAGACCGCACGTCATTATGGCGCACGCACGCTGGAGATGAATCTCGATCCGTCGGAGGGCAGTTTCCACTTTCACGAAAGCCGGATGGGCAAGGCAGGGGCGCTGGTGCCCGACTGGGTCGAGGAGATTTTGTCATAACAAAGCTTTTGACGCAGAATCCGGAGCGCTTTTTGCCCACTACATCGCCATGGGAAACAGCTGGTGGAAGCGCAGAACAATCCGCCATAATTTTTTTGAGGGGTTGTATCTTGTCATCTTTTGGAATGATTGAAATGCAACTGAAGCAAATTGCTTTCGGTTGTTCCAACCTAGACGAGTACCGCGCGTTAAAGGAAAAAGCGCCTTGGAAAAGAAATGATTTTTTGAAGTACATCAAAAGAGTGGCAGTAGCCGATGGACCCGTGAAAGCTTCTGGTTTGGCCATTGTTGAAATTTGTAATGAATTTAAGGATCAATTTGAAATACGAGACCGTTGGGCACACGGACATTTGGTGGTGCTCCCTGGACATAGAAATAACCGATGGGAAGGTGTGTGGATAACGCTCGAATCCATGGAAACTGAAAACGACCAAGTAAAGCTAGTTAAAAACCGCTGGACCTATTTTCAAATCGAATCTCAAGCCGAAAGGGCCAAAGCACTCGCGGACAAGTGTAACTCAGTCTTTAGTGAACTCAGATCTGTAGTTCCTTTGCAGGAAACTCCGAGTTGACTAGTATTTTAGGCCAATGCCATTGCGGCGCAGTCCGGATCACGGTCCCGGCGGCGCCCGAACAGGTGACCCGATGCAATTGTTCCCTGTGCCGCAAGACCGGCTGGATCGGCGGCTACTGGCATCCGGGCGCGGTGACTATCGAGGCCAAGCCCGATGCGCTCAACCCCTATGTCCAGGGCGACCGGATGATCACGACATGGAATTGCGCGACCTGCGGCTCGCACACCCACTGGACCCCGATCACCGCCCCGCCCGAGCGCATGGGGGTGAATATGCGGATGTTCGATCCCGCCGACTGGCAGCATCTGCCGGTGCGCGAAGTGGATGGCGCCCGTTTCTAGAAACGCCCGGAAAGCTGCACCCCGCACATGCTGCGGAGCCCTGCAGGCAGCCAAAGTCCCACGGCCAAAACCGATGTTCGCTTCGGGTGCCGGGAGGAGACGTTGAGGATATAATAGCTGTCGGTTATTTTACTCCCGACGAGCAGTCCTGTCCCGCTTTTCGCCTTTTCATGCGCCGTTGTAAAATTCAGCAAAATGGGTTTTCTTTTCGAACAGATTAGCTATTGGTGCGACAGAACAAGAAATACGCCCACCAGATATCATGAGTACCAACAGGGACCAGACAAAATTAAGGGTGAACAAGATCATGAAGGACCATGAACAGAATCCATCAAGTGAAATAAAGAAGAGAAAATATGAAAAGCCAGAACTGATCATATTGGGCGATATGAAGAGGATCGAAAAAATGCCATCCTTTGTTACCGATACTCCCTCCATCTCCGGTTCGACGGGTTCGGACTAATCAGCAAGCATTGCGGCGGAACTATCCGCAAGCCAATAGCATGAGTGGCTATGTATAGGCGAAATGGCCTGGCGGTTCAAGCAGATTGTCTTGCCACGGATCACAACAGAATCGCCGCTCCCCCGGACAAACCGGGGAAGCGCTCCGCGACAGGGCAAATGCACTAGCCTGCGGACGGGCGATGCGCATCATCGGACCAATCCTGCCGCGCGGCCCATTGCTCGAGCGTTTCAAACTCAACCTCGGGCAGGCGGCGATGCATATAGTCGGTGTTGACCAGAAACGGCTGGGTCGGTGAATCATTATTATAATGATAGAAGGACGCGATAAATTCGCGCATCGGCTGGCGCTCTGCTTCCGGCATGGAATCACCCAGCGCCTTGACCAGCAGCGCGCCAAATTCCTCCGGCGTGCACGGATCATATTTTATTTCCCGGCCGAAAACCCGGGACAGGGCTTCGGTGACCTCGGTCGGTTTCAGCGCCTGGGGGCCGCCAATATTCATCCACGCGCCCTCGAGATCCGGCCGCGCCAGAGCCGCGGTCATGCATTTCCCGACATCATCCAGGCTGATCCAGTTGGCCTGCAAATGCGGTTTGTGCGCATAGACATAGCGATCTTCATTGACGATGAATGGCCGCGCCCAATTGGTCAGCAAATTGTCCATGAACAATACCGACCCAAAGACGGTTGCCGGAATCCCGGTCCGGAACAGCGCGTTGATCGCACCGGTATTGGCGCCATAGCTGTGGGTTTCGCCCGGTTGATCGGGAATCCAGCCGGATGTGTTCCAGACGAACCGTTCCAGTCCCGCCTCGACGGCAGCGGCACCCAGACTGGCGACCAGTTCCGAACGATCGCCGGGCGATTGCAACGGATGGGTATAAAAAACCGCGTCGGAACCCTCCAGCGCCGGGACGAAGGTCGATGCATCGGACAGATCGATGATCCGGGTTTCATCAGCCACGTTGCTGCCGCCGAGATCGGGATTTTCGCTGCGCGAAAGCGCGCGGACCTTGTGCCCTGCGGCGGCCAATTGCCTCATTTGCGCCAGTCCTTGCCGTCCGGTCGCGCCTACTACGGATACCAATGCCATCAATCTCTCTCCTGAATTATCCACTCAGGTCTAAGCGATCGAATTGCCTGTCTCAATGCATCAAATAGTCAGGACCGGTCCTTGCCGGTTTCCCGCCGTTTTTGCGAAATGCGGCTGTTGCCATGCACATATCGGAGCGCGGCGGCTAGTGGAGCAGATTCACCCTCACGACCAGATAGATCACCCATGCAGCCATGGCGACGATCGACAGGGTCGTGCCGATGACGCCGGCCTGGCGAAAGCGCACCGAGCCATTGCCGTGATGCTGGTACATGCCGAAAATATGCAGCGCCCGCGCGATCAGGAACAGCGCCGCCAGTCCGGTCAGCGTCCAGTGATGGGCGCTGGTCATTTCCAGCAGCGCCATCAGGATCAGCGCAATCGGCGCATTTTCCGCCAGATTGCCATGGGCACCGCGGACCATTTTCAGTTTCGCGTCCTCACCTGCGCCAAACATCGTCTCGGTGCGGATGCGCTGGCCGATCACCTTGAATTTCATGAAGATCAGCAGCAGCGCGCAAATGGCGGCAGCGAGTGCGGTTATCGGTAATGTCATGATGGTTCTTCTGCGTTTTCTTTCTATCCTAGGCATTTTCGGGAGAAGCGCAAATCAGGCTGGCCGGCGGTCCAGTTGGTGGCAGTCAAGTTGGTGCCAGCTAAGTTGTTGGCGCGGTGCCGCAACTTTTGCAATGCGGGTCCTTGGGCAGGTTGATGCTGCGCATCGAGGGCGCCAACCCGTCGAAAAGCTGGAGTTTTCCGGCCGGGTCCTGGCCAAAGCCGGTGACCACGCGGATCGCTTCCATCGCCGCAAAACTGCCCATCAGGCCGACCATCGCGCCGAGCACCCCAACTTCGCTGCAATTGTCGCAATCATCGGGGTCGAGCGCGTCGCCGACAAAACAGCGATAGCAGGGCTTGTCTTCTTCCCAGCCGCGGAACGTGCCGAGCTGCCCCTGAAACTGGCCGATCGCCGCGGAAACCAGCGGGATGCGGTGCTGCACCGAGAGATCGGAGACCAAGAGGCGGGTCTGGTAATTGTCGGTGCCGTCGATAATCGCGTCAAAAGGCGCAAAAAATGCTGCGCCATCCTCACCAAAATGTTGCGCGGTAAGTCGTTGATTTATAGGGATTATCTTAACATCGGGGTTGATACGCTGCGCAGCAACTTCAGCAACTTCAACTTTCGCTTTGCCAATGTCATTTTCACTAAACAAAACCTGTCGCTGCAAATTCGAAAGCGACACCACATCATCATCAAAAATTGTCAGCGCGCCAATTCCCGCCGCCGCCAGATATTGAATCGCCGGGCAACCAATGCCACCCGCGCCAACGATCAATATATGCGCATCCAGAATTTTCTTCTGCCCCACCCCACCAATATCCTTGAGCACGATATGGCGGGCATAGCGGTCGAGCTGTGCATCGGTGAGTGAACTCATTCAGGCCAGCGGAAGGTGATCGCCTGACGGTACCATTTCTGGTCGCCGCTGCGTTTGACCGCACCGTCATGTCCGGCATATTTGGTCAGATGGGCAATGACATAGGTTTCCAGCTGCCGACAGCCCGTGTCGACTGGAACAACCTTGGTCACTCGGCCCGCAGGAGAGACTTCCAGCGCGACATCGACCCGCGCGTGAACCCAACCGATATCGGAATTTAACGTGCAATCGGCCTTTTTGGCGATGCGTTCCGCCTGTCTTTCATGGCGTTCCAGAACGGGCAGTTTTTTTGTGAACTGGGCCAGTTCCAGATTGTAGAAATCCGAGGACAGTTCCTTGATTTCAATGTCATCTGCGGAAGCGAAAGCCCCCGAAAGCAAAATCGTAGCCAGAATATTGATCATCTCATCACCTTTTCAAAAATGAACCAAGAATTATTTATACGCCGGTTGATCCGAAACCGCCAGACCCCCGCTGGGTTTCGTCCAGATCTGCCACTTCGTTCAGGATTCCCCGCTGTACCGGTGCGACGACAATCTGGGCAATCCGGTCGCCGCGCTGGATGACAAAATCTTCTTCGCCGTGATTGATCAGGATGACCTTCAATTCACCGCGATAATCGCTGTCGATCGTGCCGGGCGTATTGGGGATGCTGATCCCTTTTTTCAGCGCCAGTCCGGAACGGGGGCGCACCTGAATCTCATAGCCTGCGGGGATGGCGAAAGCGAAGCCGGTGCCGATCAGCCCGCGCTTGCTCGGGGCAATGACCAGCTCTTCGGCGGCGCGCACATCCATTCCAGCTGAACCGGCGGTTTCATAGGAAGGCAGCGGAAGGTCGGCAGCATGATCCAGTCGTTTGACGGCAATATCAACGGGCTCGAACATCAGGCAATTTCCTCACTGATTTTTGCAACAATACGCCGGGCGACTTCCGGTTTGGGCAGCCGTTCCCAGATTTCGCTGCCGGTTCTGGTGATGATATGGACGCTATTGTCTGTACCGCCCATCACGTCGCCGGAAACATCATTGGCGACAATCCAGTCGCAGGATTTTTTCGCCAGCTTCGCCTGGGCATGTTCGGCAATTTTCTCGGTTTCGGCGGCAAAGCCGATCAGCAAGCCGGGGCGCTGCTTGTGTCGGGCCAGGCCAGCCAATATGTCCGGATTCTCGGTCAGTTTGAGCGGCGCGGGGGCTGCCCCCTTTTTCTTTATCTTCTGCCCGGACTGGCTGTCGGCGCGCCAATCGGCGACGGCAGCGACCATGATCGCGACATCGGCGGGCAGGGCGTCGTGCACAGCCTTTTCCATTTCGAGCGCGGTTTCGACATCAACTCGCATGACGCCCGCCGGTGTGGCGAGATGCACAGGCCCAGCCACCAAAGTGACCCGCGCTCCGGCATCGGCGGCGGCGGCGGCAATGGCAAAGCCCTGACGCCCGGAAGAGCGATTGGCGATATAGCGTACCGGATCGATCGGTTCGTGTGTTGGACCCGCGGTGACCAGGACATGTTTGCCGCGCAAAGGTCGATGCTGATCGGGAGCAAAGGCGGGTTGGCCATCCAGGGGATTGGCGCCGAGTTCGGACACGGTCGCACCATGTGTTTTCAGAAATGCAGAGTCTATCCGCGCGCTGATCTCCGCCATGACCGCTTCCGGTTCGGGCAGTCGGCCCGGACCAAATTCGCCGCACGCCATAGCACCGTCATCGGGTTGCATGACGATGATGCCATCGGTCCTGAGCTGGGCGATATTGCGCTGTGTTGCGGCATGTTGCCACATCCGCACATTCATCGCCGGGACCACCATCACCGGAGTATCGGTGGCGAGAAGCAATGTTGTCGCCAGATCATCGGCAATCCCGCCGGCCATTTTGGCCAGCAGATTGGCGGTGGCCGGACAGACCACCAGCAGATCGGCCTCGCGGCTGAGCTGGATATGGCCCATTTCGGCTTCGTCCTTCAACGACCAAAGCGTTGTGTGCACTTCATTTTCGGACAGCGCCGCCAGTGTCATCGGCGTGACAAATTGCGCGCCCGAATCGGTCAATACACAGCGGACGGTCATGCCGGCCTTCTTGATCAGGCGGATGAGTTCTGCTGACTTATAGGCCGCGATGCCGCCGCCAATGATCAGCAGTATATGTTTGGGTTTTGCCATCCTGTCCGATTTAGGACCAAGCGGACCCAAAGCCAAGCAACATGTGCTTTGATTGATTCTTGTTTGGGCAGGGTTTCCTAAAACGGAAAATTAAGCGGGATGCGTTGGGGAGGAATATGAGGGAAGTGGGACTGCAATCGCTGCGAACGGCAAAGCAGATATTATTTGCTCATCCCCATATGAACATGGCAGCGCCGCCAGCCGCACCAGCGGCAATCGCCGTCAGCGCATAGCGCCAGAATCCGCCGCCCTGGCCCTTTTTCCGTTTTTCCCAGATCAGCTCGACCTCGGCCACCGGCGGCTGGGGTGGTGCGCCACCCTGACGGGGGAGCTGGGCGTCGAGACGCCGGACAATATCGGGCAGCATCATGATGGTTGCTAGATCATCATTGATCCGGTCGGCAATCGCCGCTTCCGGCCCGAGTTCGCCGCGTATCCATTCCTTCACATAAGGTCCGCTGGCATCCCACATATTGATCGTCGGGTTGAGGTCGGTGGCAATCCCCTCGACCATCACCATCGTCTTTTGCAGCAGCAGCAGATGCGGCTGGGTTTCCATGTCGAAATCGCGGGTGATCGCGAACAGCCCGTCGAGCATATCGCCGACCGACAGTTCGCTGACCGGCTTGCCGCGCATCGGTTCGCCGACTGCTCGCAAGGCCGTAGCGAAATCCTCCATGCTGTGATGATCGGGGACATATTGCGCTTCAAAATGGATTTCCGCGACGCGTTTGTAATTGCCGGTGGTCAGTCCGTAGAGAATCTCCGCCAGCCAGACGCGCGCCTTCTTGTTGATCCTGCCCATGATGCCAAAATCGATGGCAACAATCGTGCCGTCCGCCTTCACGAACAGATTGCCCTGGTGCATGTCAGCGTGGAAATATCCGGCCTCAATCGCCTGTTTGAGGAACGTGTGCACGAGCCGACTTGCAATCTCTTCAAGATCATGGCCCGCCGCGATCAGTTCGTCGCGGTTCGAGATTTTTACCCCGTCGACCCAGTCGAGCGTCAGCACCCGGCCTGACGTCCGGTCCCAGTCGATCGCCGGAATCTCATATTTGTCCACCTGGGCCATATGTTCGGCCAGTTCCGAAGCGCTCGCCGCCTCGCGGCGCAGGTCGAGTTCGCGCATCGTCCAGCGGCGGAAATTGGCGATGACCAGCTGCGGGCGGAGCCGCTTGGCCTCGCCGCCCAAAGCCTCGAGATGCGCCGCAGCCCATTCATAGGTCTCGATATCCTGGGTGAATTTCTTGATGATGCCGGGACGCAGCACTTTTACGGCCACATCCTTGCCTTCGAGCGTGGTCGCGCGGTGGACCTGGGCGATCGAGGCAGCGCCCACCGGATCGGAATCAATATGGCTGTATAATTCGTCCAACGACTTGCCGAGGCTGAGTTCGATCTCGTCGCGAATCTGGTCAAAGGGGACGGGCGGCAGGCTGTCCTGCAATTGCAGCAGATCGCGGGCGGCCGCTTCGCCAATCACATCGGGCCGGGTTGCCAGCGTCTGGCCGAGCTTGATCGCCGCCGGGCCAATGGCCTGCAGCGCGGCCGAATAATTCGGCTCCTTGGGCTGGAACGTCCCGATTCGGGCAATGCGGAACAGGCGGCGGACCTGCGGCGGTGTGGCCTTGTGCTTCTCCAGATCGCGCAACGCGCCATGTTTGGCGAGCGTGCGGCCCCATTTGAGCAGGCGGAATATATGGGTTCGGGAGCTGGTCATTGTGCGCGTGTGCTCAGACCTTCCATGCGCTATGGATCGCGACCAGCCCGCCCATCATGGGCTCCACTTTGGTCTGGCTGAATCCGGCAGCCTCGATCATCGCGCGAAATTTTTCCATTGGCGGGAATTTCGCTATCGATTCGGCGAGATAGCGATAGCTGGCTTCATCATTTGCCACCGCTTTGCCGACTTTGGGCAGGATATGATGGGAATAGGTTTCATATATTTTGTCAAAGCCCGGCCAGTTGGTTTGCGAAAATTCCATGCAATAGAAACGTCCGCCATATTTCAGCACGCGATGCGCTTCGGCCAGTGCCTTGTCGATATGGGTGACATTGCGGATGCCAAAGACGATCGTATAGGCATCGAAATGGGCATCGGGAAAGTTCAGCTGTTCGGCATTTTGCTGGCTCCAGACCAGCCGCGTTTCGTCCTTTTCGAGCGCCCGTTCCACACCGGCAGCCAGCATTTCCGCATTGATATCAGCAACCGTTATATTGGCACCGCTGTTGACCATGCGAAAGGCGATGTCCCCGGTGCCGCCCGCCATATCGAGGATATTCTCGTTAGCACGCGGCTTGACCCGGCGCACGAAGCGGTCTTTCCACAAGCGGTGCGTACCGGCACTCATCGCGTCGTTCATCACATCATATCGGGAGGCAACGCTGGAGAAGACCGCGCCGACCCTGCCGGTCTTTTCGCTCTCGTCGACCTCTTCATAGCCGAAGGAGACGGTTTTGCTTTCGATAGCCATTTCTTGCCTGTGCTGATTTTTCTTTGGAAACCCAAGTAGACGAGCCTTGGCAGCACTGCAATCACTCTGTAGCTGCCCATTGGACCGTAACGGATGAGGACTGCCATGCCCGAGCTGCCCGAAGTGGAAACGACCGTCGCTGGTTTGCGGCCGGTGCTCGAAGGCCAGCGCCTCACTCTGGTTGAACCGCGCCGTGCCGATCTCCGCTGGCCGATTCCAGTCGATTTGCGGCAGCGGATGACCGGAGCGGTGGTGACCTCGCTTGGCAGGCGCGCCAAATACGGACTGATCCAGACCGATCGCGGTGATGTGATGATCTTCCATCTCGGCATGTCGGGCCGCTGGCGAATCGATCCGGCGGAACTGGAAAAACACGACCATCTGCTCATGGAGACCGAAGCCGGTCACCGCATGGTGCTCAATGATCCCCGCCGATTCGGATCGCTCGATATTGTGCGTGCCGAGGATCTTGGCAGCTATAAGCCTTTTGTGTTGATGGGACCGGAACCGCTGGGGGACGGTTTTACCGGTGGTTATCTGAAAGCCGCGACCAAGGATCGCAAGGCCCCGATCAAGCAGTTGCTGCTCGACCAGCGTACGGTCGCGGGACTCGGTAATATCTATGTATGCGAAGCGCTGCACATGGCGGGCATATCGCCGAGTCTGAAGGGCGGCGCGATCTCAAAGCCCCGCTATGAGCGGCTTGTTGTGGCGATCAAGCAGGTTCTGATCGCGGCCATCGCCGCCGGCGGGTCTTCCCTGCGCGATTTCGTCCAACCGGGTGGCGAACTGGGCTATTTCGCCAAGGACTGGCGGGTCTACGGTCGGGAAGGGGAGGCTTGTCATTGCGGTGCCCCGGTGCTGCGGCGAGTCGATAGCGGGCGGTCAACCTTCTACTGTTCGCAATGTCAAAAATAAGCGGTTCACTAAGCTATTGACGAGAATCGGGAGTCACGCTATTACCCGCCGTCTTGAGCCGGAAGCGGTACGTAACGTCCCGGCATTTAATTTCAGATTTTGAGGGTTTTTCATGGCTAATACGCCGCAAGCAAAAAAACGTATCCGTCGCAACACGCGCCGCACCGCGATCAACAAAAATCGCCTGAGCCAAATCCGGACCAAGATAAAGGCCGTGGATGCGGCTGTTGAGTCTGGTGACAAAGCTGTGGCAGCGGCTGCACTCAAAGCCGTACAGCCTGAATTGGCGCGCGGTGTCACCAAGGGATTGTATCATAAGAATACGGCTTCGCGGAAGTTTAGCCGTCTGACAAAACGGGTTGCCGCGCTGCAAACCGCTTAATCAGCCTTCCAGACTTAACACAGAAAAACCCGCCCGATTGTGGCGGGTTTTCTTTTGGGCGAGCGCCATCTGTTTCGCTACCGATTCGGCTGATGGCCCTGTTTTTCCTTGTGCAGTTGTTCCGAAAGGGTCCAAGTCGACCACAAGGCGTCAACCTGTCGTCGTTCAAAGCCGGTTCAGCCCGGCTTCTCTATCATGCCAGCCATGATGGTGGGCAATCTGAAGGAAGAAACATGACAATTTTCGCCAAGCATGGCTTCAATCGCAAAGGGCTTTCGCTATTCGCGCCGCTTGCCGTTCTGACTCTGGGTGCCTGTGCCACGCCGTTTCGCGCCGACGTCCAGCGTTTCGTTGCGCTTCCTGACACCACGGGCCAGAGCTTCGCCGTTGTTGCCGCTGATCCTGATCTGTCCGGCGGGCTCGAGTTTGGGCAATATGCAGCGCTGGTCGAACAGCGCATGCTCGACCTGGGCTATCGGCGCAGCGATGATCCTGCGGCGGCTGAGCTTATTGTCAGCATGGGCTATGATATCGACAAGGGACGGGACAAAGTGGTCGCCGATTATGATCCGTTTTTCCCCTCTGGCCGATTCGGCGGATATTATGGACGCCATCGCTATCTCTATGGCTTCAACGATCCGTTCCTGTTCGGTGGTTCTGGCTTTTCCGGCTATAATGGTGTCCGCAGCTTTACCGTGTACACCACGGAGCTGGATATGAAGATTGACCGTGCGGTCGATGGTGAACGCCTGTTCGAAGGCAAGGCCGAGGCGCTGTCGCGGTCGAAGAATCTGACCTATCTTGTACCGAATCTGGTCGAGGCCATGTTTACCGATTTCCCGGGAAACAGCGGCGAACGGGTCCGGATTTCGGTCGCCCCCGAGAAAAAATAGTCTCGGTGGCTCTCAGCTTTCAAGCTGACGAAGGAGCATCCGGACATCATTGTCCATTTCGCTATCTTCGCCGCGCAAATGCTCGACCAGTTTGACCGCGTGGATAACCGTGCTGTGGTCGCGGCCGCCAAATTTCCGGCCAATTTCAGGATAGCTGCGCGGCGTCATCACCTTCGCCAGATACATGGCTACCTGCCGTGGACGGGCGACCGCGCGGGCGCGGCGTTTGGATGACATCTCGTTCCGGTCGAGCCGGTAATATTCGCACACGGTGCGCTGGATCTCGTCGATCGTGATCCGGCGGCGACAGGCGCTCAATATGTCGGATAATTGTTCTTCGGCCAGTTCGCGGCTGATTTCGCGCCCGGTCAGCTGCGCATAGGCGAGCAGCTTGTTGAGGCCGCCCTCGAGTTCGCGCAAATTTCGGCTGATCGTGCGCGCGAGAAAATCGACGACCTCTTCCGACACATGCTGGTGCGGCATGGTGGCGAGGCGATGCTGGAGAATGTCGCGGCGCAGTTCAAGGCCAGCGGACTGGATATCGGCAACCAGTCCCATCGACAGGCGGGAAAGCAGCCGCTGGTCGACGCCATCAAGCGCTTGCGGAGGACGGTCTGCGGCCACGACGACGCGTTTGCCCTGGCTGATCAGAGAATCGACCGTGTGGAGAAACTCCTCCTGGGTAGAATTTTTACCAACAATGAACTGAATGTCATCAACCATCAGCAGATCGGCTTCGCGCAGCGATGCCTTGAATTCCATTCCCTCGTTGCGGCGCATGGCCGATACAAATTCGATCATGAACCGTTCCGCCGACATATAAATGATGGTCGAGGTAGGAAATTCTGCCCGAAATGCATGGCCGATGGCGTGCATCAAATGCGTTTTGCCCTGACCGGTCGAGGATTGAAGATAGAGCGGACTGAAAAGCGGCTTTTCGGTTGCCGCGGTGCGCTGCGCGGCATTGAGCGCGAGAACATTTGAATGGCCAGCGATAAATTGGTCAAAGGTCATCCGCGGATCCAGATCCAGACGAAATTTGCTTTCGGGAGCAGCGTTGTACTTGCTATGTGCCGCATTGCCATTTGCATGCGAAATCTGGGCAATTTTGGCAGCCCCCGACTGGGCCTGAAAAGCAATGTCATGGACCGCCGGATGATGGGCTTTCCATGCGAGCAACAAACGGTCAGCATAGCGATCACGGACCCAGGTGGCCGCAAATTCCGAAGGAAGCTCCAGATGCAATATACCCGTGTTCGAATCAAAAACAGAGAGTTTGATCGGCTTGATCCACTGGCCGAAAATTTGTGCACCCAAATCACGGCGCAGGCCTGCACAGATTTCGAGCCAGATAGTTTCCAGATCAGTTGAAATAACGGTCTCTACAGCGACAGGATTGTTCCCGGACAGCCCGCCATCCCGGTTTTGCACACTTTTATTCACGATCATCCCCCGACATCTTCCTCAGTTTGGCGTGCGCGACCGCAACGCCGATACATGACCGCGGATCCTGAATTAAGCAGCCTTCAATACCCCCAGCCATGGGAATCAATCAGGCGCAGCAGTCCGTTGCTGAAAATACGTTTTCAACGATCAATTTTATTTTCAAATTAGGCCTCGTCATGGCGACCATGGCCATCAGCCGAGCTTCCTTAGTAAGCGCCTCTGTGTGAGTCGATCAAGAGGATCGCTGTAAAAAAAGTGAAATATTTCGATTGACAGTGGCAAGCCCTAGATTTTCCTAAATATCTTTTTAAGCAATTGAAATATAAGCAATATATACTGTGGATAACAAGGCATAACTCGCGAATCGCGGAGTCAGCTAGGGTTCTGGTTAACAGGCAAATGATCACGTCAGGCTGGCATTTGAAATTTGTCACAGGCCATCTTGTTTGCAAAGGATTGGAAATAGGCTTGCCAAAGGCGTCATGATTTGGCAATGGCGCTCGCCTGACCTCAATGATGCCTATAAGCATCATGTCATGGGGCGATTAGCTCAGTTGGTAGAGCGCTTCGTTTACACCGAAGATGTCGGCGGTTCGAGCCCGTCATCGCCCACCACCATCGCGATTTAAAATCGGCGTTGGTTGTCTTGCCCGATTTATCTCAACCGAAATTTGCGATTGCGATTATGCAGATCAGCGACAGGGCGGCAGCGACTATCATCGGCAGCAGGCGCACTTTATTTTCTGGCAACTGCCCGCCAGATAAGTCAGCGCGGGATCGGCGACCGGTAATCATCGGTCGAACGAGTTTTTCTTTCAGCACAAACTGGTATATGGCTATGGCCGCGATATGGAGCCCGATCAGCGCTGCCAGCAGGTTGAAGTTGAATTCATGGACGTCCGCGAACTGTCGGCCGGTCTCGAATGACACAAGCACGGCCAGTGGCCCGGATTCGAGGCCATCAACATCGACAGAGAATAAACCGGTCGTAACCTGGGTGCTCAGCGCCAGCAGCAAGGCGAAGACGCTGAGCGCAGCCAAAGGACTGTGGCCAAAGCTTGCACCATGTTCCCGGTTCCGCAATTTGCCGACATAGGATTTTAGCGATCCGATTCGTCGCGCCATGGGAGCGAATCGCGCCGTCCATGTCCCGATCAATCCCCATATCAGTCGAAAGAGAACGATACCGAACATGGTCAGGCCGAGGCTTCTGTGCCAGTCCATATAGCCCTCCTCCGCTGTCCACCAGAGGAGCGGGACAAGAATCACCATCAGCCAGTGCACCAGCCTGATGGCACCGTCCCAGACCAGAATACGCGCTGGTTCGGTTGTCATGGCCTACTAGTCGTCCAGCCGATATTTGTCATGACAGGCCTTGCACGTGCCACCCGTGGCCTGGAACGCAGCAGCAATTGCTGCGACATCGCCGCCCTGTGCAACCGTATCGAGCTTTGCGGCGGCATCCTGCATTGCCGCGACCTTGTCATTAAATCCCGCTTTATCTTCCCAGATGATTGGCAGCGCTTCCGTTTTGACGCCTGATTCGGGACCAGTCCCTTCCGGGAACCAATCGACCATGCCCGCCGCCTCTTTGGGCACGACTGCAGCCGCAGTCTGAATCTGCGCCAGATCGGGGCTGCTCGCCTTCAATTGATCGCTAATCGCCTTGAACGCCTTGCCCATCTTTTTGAGTTGCGCTTGCCGCGCCTCAATCTGTTCTTTCACCGTCATTCCGCCAGGAAGCTCGACGCTGGCTACCTCGGAAACCGGGGCTGTTTCGTCATTCTGCCCGCACGCGGAAAGCAGCGTTAGTCCGGCAATTACCGGCAGCATGATTTGTATTTTGCAGCGTTTCATCTTATTCTCCAATAAGCCAAGGATGCTGAAGAATAGCGGAATTCGGCAGAAATACAATTGGTTCTGGCTGTCGAATTTGATGATTCCAGGCTAGATTCGGCGCTCCATCTCGCTTTTATCGAATGGAAAAGTCAATCTTCGGCCAGCGTTTCCTCCAGCAGCGCAGCGGCCTTGGCGCCATCCCAGTCCATCGCTCCGATCACCCGCCACACTTCTTTGCCCTGCGCGTCATAGAGGACGGTGGTCGGCATCAGGCCGGAACCGAAGCCGAAACTCAGACCGTTTTCGGGATCGACATAGGGCTCCAGTTCCTCAAAATCGCCGCGTGCGAAAAACGGGACAACTTTTTCGGCGCCCTGAAGGTCCTGCGAGACAACCAGCACTTTGAGTCGGTCTTTCTCGCGCGCGGCCAATTTATCGAGCATCGGCATTTCGACAATGCACGGCGCGCACCAGGTTGCCCAGATGTTCACCAGTACCGGCTTGCCGATAAAATCGCTCAATTGCACCGTGCTTCCGTCGGGTGCCTGGAAGGACGTGTCCACCATCGCTGACCCGCGCTGGGAAATGTCCAGTTTCCCGACCAGACTCTGGCCGCCCTCAATGGCCTCGCCCGCTTCCTCGGCTTTGCCGCCAGCAAATTCTTGCCCCGCTTCGCTGGAGTCTCTATCGCAGGCCGCTAGGTTCAACATCAAGACCATGAACAGGACGGTACGCATCACAAAAGGCACAAAAAATTCCAATATCATGTGGGGTGGCAGATTTGCCGATGGCCCTTCATCAATCATGCGCGAGATAAACGCCTCGATCCCGTTCGACAAGAAATTATGGCGGCATGATATTCGTGCGAGTCTGGCGCATGTCGCGATGCTGGCAGAGCAGAAGATTGTTGATTCGGAAGATGCCACGCAAATCATCAACGGCCTGAACCAGATCGCGCAGGAATATGAAACCGACGGCATCACCGAAAATCTCGACCTCGAAGACATTCACATGCACGTGGAAGCGCGCCTTTCGGAGATTGTTGGTCCGGTAGCGGGGCGTTTGCATACCGCGCGTTCCCGCAATGATCAGGTGGCCACCGATTTCCGGCTCTGGGTACGCGATGCGATGGACATGGTCGATAGCGCGCTGGCGGCCTTGCAAAAGGCACTGGTCGACCGCGCCGCCGAACATGCCGAAACAATCATGCCAGGCTTCACCCATTTGCAATCGGCCCAGCCGGTGAGCCTCGGCCACCATCTGATGGCCTATTATGAAATGATCCGGCGGGACCGCTCGCGATTTTCCGATGCGCGGAAGCGGATGAACGAATCGCCGCTTGGTGCCGCAGCACTGGCCGGCACGGGCTTCCCGATTGATCGCGAAAAAACAGCCACGCTGCTTGGTTTTGATCGACCGACGGCCAACAGCCTGGATTCGGTTTCTGATCGGGATTTCGCGCTCGACTATCTGATGGCGGCCACCCAATGCAGCTTGCACCTCTCCCGGCTGGCCGAAGAATTTGTGATCTGGGCGAGCCAGCCTTTTGGCTTCATCAAACTGCCTGACAGTTTTTCGACTGGCTCGTCGATCATGCCGCAGAAACGGAATCCCGATGCCGCCGAACTGGTGCGCGGTCATTGCGGCCGGATCGCCGGTGCGATGAACGCGCTGGTGATCACGATGAAAGGCCTGCCGCTCGCCTATTCCAAAGACATGCAGGATGACAAGCCGCCGGTGTTCGAAGCCCATGATTTGCTCGGCCTGTCGATTGCCGCGATGACCGGTATGATCGCTGAAGTCGAATTTAGCGGCAGCCGGATGCGCGCGCTCGCCGAAGCAGGATATTCGACTGCTACCGATTTCGCCGACTGGCTAGTGCGGGAGGCGAAGCTGCCGTTTCGTGAGGCGCATCATGTCACAGGTGCAGTGGTGGCGCTGGCCGAAGAGCAAGGCTGTGGCTTGGCCGATCTCACACTCGAGCAGTTTCAGGCGATCGATAGCCGGATTGATGCCGACGTATTCAGCGTGTTGAGCGTTGATGCTTCCGTGGCTAGCCGATCGAGCTATGGCGGGACCGCTCCGGATCAAGTAAGGGTTCAGATCGCAAAGGCTAAGAAAGCACTGGGGCTGGAGAGCTAAAATGAACAAAATACCATCGATCCTGCTGCTGGCTGGCGCGACCTTGATCTTGGCCGCGTGCGGCAATCGCGGTGCTTTGCAGCCAGCGACAGGCGAGACCCTGCCACCCGCTGTCTACGGTGAAATGAAAACACCCAGCGGCGAGGATCTGCTGATCCCGTCGAGCCAGGCGCTACCTGAACGCAGCGATGAGCTGCTCCGTCGGTCGGAAAAACGGCAGGATGACGAATTTGACTTGCCGCCACCCGGCTAATCCCCTTCCATCCGTTTGAAAGTACAAGATATTGGACCATTTCCAGCTCAAAAATGGTATATTGCACGCGGAAGATATTCCGCTGTCAAAAATCGCGAAAGAAGTCGGGACTCCGGTCTATGTCTATTCGCGGGCGACGCTCGAGCGTCATGCGCGGGTCTTTCGCGAAGGGCTGAAGGATGCCGGGAAAATCCATCTTGCTTTTGCCGTAAAGGCGAATCCCAATTTGGCGGTTCTCAGGATTTTGGCAAATCAGGGCTATGGCGCGGACGTGGTATCCGGGGGCGAATTGCAGCGAGCACTTGCGGCCGGAATGAAGGCCGAGGATATTGTCTTCTCCGGGGTTGGCAAAAGCCGCGAGGAGTTGACGCTCGGTCTCGAGAGAGGAATCGGCCAGTTTAATCTGGAATCGGAGGAAGAAGGCGAAATGCTGGCGAAGATCGCAGCTGCCCGCGGTGTAAAGGCATCGGCGACCCTGCGCGTGAATCCCGATGTCGATGCGGGCACCCATGCCAAGATTTCGACCGGCAAGAAGGAAAATAAATTCGGCGTCGCGATCAATGTCGCGCCGGATATTTATGCGCGGCTTGCCAAGCTCGAAGGGCTCAACCTGCGCGGTGTCGCCGTGCATATCGGCAGTCAGTTGCAAAGTCTTGACCCGCTCGAGAAATGCTATGCGAGAATGGGTGAACTGATCACCCAGTTGCGGAGCGCGGGGCATATAATCACCCATGTCGATCTGGGCGGCGGTCTGGGCGTGCCCTATAAGCCGGAAGATAATCCGCCAAGCCCGGCAGAATATGGCGCTATGGTGGCACGAGTGACCGGTGACTGGGATGTTACGCTGATGTTCGAACCCGGCCGGGTCATCGCCGGAAATAGCGGCGTCATGATCACCAAGGTCATCCGGATCAAGCCGGGTGTGAACAGCGATTTTGTGATTGTCGACGCGGCGATGAACGATCTGATGCGGCCCGCCATCTATGATGCATGGCATGATTTTGAAGCGGTTGAACCGAGCGGCGAAAAGATGGTCGCTTCGATCGTCGGTCCGATCTGCGAAAGCAGCGATATTTTTGCCAAGGAACGGGTTGTCGACCGCGTCCATACTGATGATCTGGGTATCTTCCGCACAGCTGGAGCCTATGGCGCGACCATGGCGAACACCTATAACAGCCGACCTCTGGTACCCGAGGTGCTGGTCGATGGTGATCGCTATGCCGTGGTAGCCGAGCGGATCGAACCGGCAACGATCATGGCGGCTGAACATGTACCCGATTGGCTGAAATGAATCAGTTACCGATCTTTGTGAATCTTGACGGACGCAAGATCATTTTGCTCGGCACAGGAGAAATGGCTGATGCCAAAAGGCGCTTATATGAGCGCGCTGGCGCCGTGGTGGTCGATGATGAAGCGGCATTGGATGCCGCACTTGCGGTGGTGGCACTTGAGGATGATGATGAAGCCTTAGCTGCTGTAAAGCGTCTCAAAGCGAGAGGCTTGCTGGTCAATGCCGTCGACCGATCGGACTTGTGCGATTACACGACACCGGCGATCATTGACCGCGATCCGGTGCTGATCGCGATTGGTACCGGCGGGGCTTCGGCCGGCCTTGCCAAATCCCTGCGCCAGAGATTGGAGCAATTGATACCGGGAAATCTGGGTGGTCTGGCCAGCGGTCTGTCTGCTGCGCGGGGAAAGATTAAACAGATTTGGCCCGATGGCGCCCAGCGCCGAAAAGCAATTGATGCTGCATTGGACCCCGGCGGCGTTTTGGATGTACTGTCCGAGGGCTCGGAAGCCAATCTCGAAACATGGCTGTCCATGCCCTTCGCAAATGATCTGTCCGAGGTTGAGGATATGCTTCTCACCAGCGCTGACCCGGATGATCTCACCCTGCGGCAAGCCCGGTTGCTGGGGCGAGCGGACCAGATTTTTGCCAGCGATGAAGTGCCGAAAAGCGTGCTCGATCGCGCCAGAGCGGATGCAGAGCGCTTCGGCCTTGCACTTTGGGACGAAAAACCGGCAAAAGGCCTGACCGTGAGAATCAGGATGAAGACATGATATCGGTCCTGCCGGAACTTGCGAAGACAGATATCGTCACCGTGTTGCAAACCGCTATGGCACCGGCGTTTCTGCTCGTCGCCCTGGGAGGGATGCTCAATATTTTCACCGGTCGACTGGAGCGGATCATAGATCGATCGCGGGTCATGCAAGATCGCTATCTCGAAACGGAAGGCGAAGCGCATATATTATGCGTCAATGAACTTCGGGACCTGCAACTGCGCATCAAATATGTGAACAGCGCCATCTACTTCAGCGTGGTGAGCGCCATTGTTGTCTGTATTTTGATTGGTTTGCTGTTTGTGATGGGGCTGATCAGCCATCCGATATTGGAGCAAATCGTTGCGGGCGCTTTCATCGTCGCGGTGATTTTGCTGTCTGTGGCACTCATCCAGTTTTCGCGCGAAGTGCGCACCGGTATTCGCGATTTCATGATCCGCGAAGAATATCTTGAAAAATCCGATAGAGCGGAATGAAAAGAGGCTGCCAGTCCATCTGGACCGACAGCCTCTGAACATGGGTCAGCGGTAGGAAGTGCCGCTGCCGGGTTGCCTGATCCTTAGATCAGATTTGCCCCCCGAACGGATTTTTCCGACCCCTGTGCTGAACCATGAGACATCGGACCACCTCCTTTCGCTTGTGAATAAAATACGAACTGTTGCATTGAAATTTTCTCCGCTGTTCGACGATCTAGGTGTGAATCAAATTCGACTTGCGAACAAGTCTTGAATTTTTTTATTTTGCTGTCACAATTGAGCGTTCCGGCCTGATAACTAGCAATTCAAGCCCGGCAATCTTCCACCACGCGACTAAATTCGGGCCAGACCGGAATGGCGAGCGATTGCAGACCACTGGTTTCGACGGCAAAGCGGCCGCGGCTATAGGCTATGCGGTCCATCATGATGTCGCCCGGGGATACCGAAATAGCGGCATAATGCGGGGTCCCACCACTGTCGCCAGCGGGATAGGATTGGAGGCCGGCGCTGGTGCGCAGAACCATATTGGCACCGTTACCAACCGTGCCGGAGCGCGAGAGGAATAATCGCCGGGGCGATTGATCGCAGCGGATGATGAATATTGCATCTCTACCGGCTTGGCCAAATAGCGCCAGCGAGCCGCGCTCATCCTTCCGGTATACCCATGCGCCGGGGGTGATCGGCCAGTCGATCCATTCTCCCTTAAGTTGCGTCGGCGCCGGAGACGGCGTCGCGATAGGCTTGCTGGGTAGCGGGGCGGGAGCCGGCTCGGGCGGCGCGGTTGAACAGGCTGCGAGCGCAAGCAAGGCCAAAGGAAAGAAGAGCGGGGCAGAACTGATTCTCATAGTAAAGGAATATGGCCAAAAGCGCGGCGCTAGGCTAGTCCTGATTTCCGATGACCCAGTCTGAGCCCAAAGCCGCGAAACAACGCGTTGACCAGATACTGGCGGATCGCGGTCTCGCCGACAGCAGGGCCAAGGCGCAAGCCTATATCATGGCTGGCCTGGTGACCGTGGCGGGCAAGAAAATCGACAAACCGGGACACAAGATAGCGAGCGATGCAGCGATTGAGCTAAAGGGTAAAGATCATCCGTGGGTCTCCCGCGGCGGCATCAAGCTGGATCATGCGCTGCAACATTTTCATATTGAGGTCACCGGGATGGTCGCCATGGATGTCGGCAGCAGCACGGGCGGCTTCACCGATGTGTTGCTGACAGGCGGTGCGGAAAAGGTTTACGCTGTGGATAGCGGCACCAACCAGCTGGCCTGGAAGCTGCGGCAGGACGACCGGGTCGTGGTGCACGAGCAAACCAGCGCCAGGATACTCACAGAGCAGCATATTCCGGAAAAAGTCGACATCATCGTCTGCGATGCCAGTTTCATTTCACTGGTCAAAGTGCTCGAGCGGCCTCTCGAATTTGCCAAGGAAAAGGCGACGCTGGTTGCGCTCATCAAGCCGCAATTTGAAGCCGAACGTACCGATGTCGGCAAGGGCGGCGTGGTCCGGGATGAAGCGGTTCGTCAGGCAACTTGTGAAAAAGTGAGAGATTGGCTGATCGCTTCGGGCTGGGACATAATGGGAATCACGGAAAGTCCGATCACCGGCCCAAAGGGGAATGTGGAGTTTCTGATCGGCGCTCAAAAAGCGTGAATTCAGTCGTGATGATGTCGGATTGCATCACATGGGTTGTTATTTTCCGTCCTTCTCCCTAGCTGGAGGCCTATGACGAAAACAACGGATACCGCCCTTATGCCAACCGTGCCGGACATTGGCGCGTCGATCCAGCGCTTGTCCATGGATGGTTCCCGCTGGCTGACCAACCATTATGTAGAACTGATTTTTGCAGCCGTCATCGGCACGGGCATCTTCTTTCTGCTCGGTGCGATCAAGCGGCTTGCCGCGCGCTATATCCGCAACAATCGCGGATTGACCGGATATCGAACGATCATCGGCACGGCGATTGCCCGAACCAGCAAATTTTTCATGTTGATGGTTTCGGCTGAACTTGTCGTTAGCTTCGCCAGTGCGCCATCCAGTTTCGACCGCGTGGTGCATGCGCTGTTTACGATTTCGGTGGTGGCACAGGTTGCAATCTGGCTCCGGGAAATCATTCTCGGGCTCATCGTACGCAAGACTTCGCAAGATCCAGACCAGCATGAAACGCTTGAAAATGCGATGACCTTGATCCGCTTGCTGGTCACATTCGTACTCTTCGCAATCGCGGCGATCATGATCCTCGACAATCTGGGGGTGAATGTAACCGGCTTGATCGCGGGTCTTGGTGTTGGCGGCATCGCCATCGGTCTTGCCGCTCAGGGTATTTTTTCCGATCTGTTCGCGGCGCTGTCGATCATTTTCGACAAGCCGTTCCGTCGGGGGGAAACAATCACCTATGACAGCACCATCGGAACGATTGAGAAAATCGGCCTTAAAAGCACGCGGTTAAGAGCGGTGACTGGGGAAGAGATTATCATTTCCAATACCAATTTGCTGGATAAGGAAATCGTTAATATGACCCGCTTGGCAAGGCGGCGGACGCGTTTCGGCATCGGTGTTATTTATCAGACAAGGCCGGATGAAGCGCGCCGAATTCCGACTCTGCTCAAAAAGATTGTCGAAGACAATGATGCGGTTTTCATTCGTTGCGGTTTCGTCGGCTTTGGTGACAGTTCGATCAATTTCGAACTCGATTTCGACATCATGAGCAGCGAATATGATGTGGTCTATCAAGGCCGCCATATAATCGGGCTGGCGATTTTGCAGGCATTCAACGAAGAAGGTCTGGAATTCGCTTATCCTACGCAAACAACCTTCACTGCAGCCCCCGACGGCGAGATGATCCTGCCTTATCCCGAGGGTGGCTTTGGTGCGCTGGTGGGCAAGGACTAGCGTTCCGTAGCGGCAGCGGCATCTTTAAATTATCCCTTGTTAATTGCCCGATTAAAGGGGACAATGCCGCCAAAATCCGACTCCTATATCAACCATAAAGGAATTCATCATGCGTGATGCAGTCATCGTTTCCACCGCTCGCACACCCATTGGCCGAGCCTATAAGGGTGCGTTCAACACCACAACCGGCGCAACGCTGGGCCATTATTCTGCGAAAGCGGCCGTCGAAAGAGCGGGCATTGATCCCGGCATGATCGACGATGTCGTCTGGGGCAGCGCCCTGCAGCAGGGATCACAAGGCGGCAACCTTGCCCGGCAGGTCGCGTTGCGCGCAGGCTTCCCGATCGAAGTGCCTGGCATGACGATCGATCGGCAATGTTCCTCCGGCCTGATGGCGATTGCCACGGCGTCCAAACAAGTGACGCTCGACCGGATGGATGTGGTTGTCGGCGGCGGACAGGATTCGATCTCGACCGTGCAGACAGCGGAAATGCGGGTGCAACCGGACCGCGAACTGCTCAAGATGCACGCGGATATTTATATGCCGATGTTGCAGACTGCCGAAGTGGTCGCAGAGCGCTACGGCATTAGTCGCGAAGCCTGTGACGAATATGCCCTGCAGTCGCAAATGCGCACGGCAGCTGCTCAGGATGCTGGCTATTTTGATGCTGAAATTGTTGAAGTGACGACCAGCATGGGTGTGCAGGACAAGGAAACCAAAGAGATTTCCCATGTCGAGGTCACGATCAGCAAGGATGAAGGCAACCGTCCCTCGACCACGCTTGAAGGCCTGCAGGGACTGAAGCCCGTGCTCGGTGCCGGCAATATTGTCACCGCAGGCAACGCATCGCAGCTTTCTGACGGATCTTCTGCCAGCGTTGTAATGGAAGCAAAAGCGGCAGAGAAAGCCGGGCTGAATCCATTGGGTCGCTATGTCGGCATGGCGGTCGCTGGCACCAAGCCCGATGAAATGGGCATCGGCCCAGTATTCGCGATACCCAAATTGCTTGAGCGCTTTGGTCTGAAGATGGACGATATCGGCCTTTGGGAGCTCAACGAAGCTTTCGCCTTGCAGGTGCTCTATTGTCAGCAGAAGCTGGGTATTCCTGACGAGATTCTGAATGTGAATGGCGGCTCGATCTCAATCGGTCACCCCTATGGGATGACTGGCGCACGCTGCACAGGACACGCGCTGATCGAAGGCAAGCGGCGCGGCGCAAAATATGCCGTTGTTACCATGTGCATCGGCGGCGGACAGGGTGCGGCTGGACTGTTCGAGATTTTCTAGAATAACGATCAATGGGTCGGCGGGAAACCGTCGGCCCTTTTCTATCAGGGAGAGCATATCATGGCAGCAGTAGGCGTTATCGCAACATTAACCGTGGCCGACGGCAAGAATGCCGATTTTGAAGCGGCCTTTTCCGAACTGATGGCCGCCGTGCGGGCAAATGAACCGGGCAATGAATTTTATTCGGTGTTCCAGAGCAAGGACAATCCTCAGCAATATAAGGTGCTCGAGCGCTATGTCGATCAGGCAGCACTGGATGCGCATGGCAAATCGGAGCATTTCCGGGCGAGTGGTCCAAAACTGGCACCATGTATGGCAGCGGCTCCGGCGATTGAAGTTCTGGACGGAATCTAGCCCGCGCTTTCTGCGGGTAAAATTCTACCCGATTCAAACCGGAAGCCATCGGTCCGGTCTTTTGCTAGCAGCAAAGGGCCGTCGAGATCGACCCATTGCGCAAGCTGCGCCAGCGCGAAAGCCGGCTGGATTCCCAGCGATGTCGAGAGCATGCAGCCGACCATGATTGTCATGTCGGCTGCTTGCGCTGCACGAGCCATCGCCATCGCCTCGGTCAAACCGCCAGCCTTGTCGAGTTTGATATTCACTGCGTCATAGAAAGGCGCAATCCTCTCGACATCGGCGCTGGTGTGGCAGCTTTCATCGGCGCAAAGCGGAATTGGTGATCTCACCCCACTGAGCAGATGATCCCGTCCGGCGCTGACCGGTTGCTCGATCAGTTCGACAGAATATTGTGCTAACTGCGCCGCTTCGGCAGCAATGTCGAGATCGTTCCAGCTTTCATTGGCGTCAACGATTAGGCGGGCATCAGGCGCACCGTGATGAACGGCAGCAACACGTTCATGGTCGTTTTCGCCCGACAATTTCAGTTTCAACAGTTCATGCCCATCGAGCGCGGCCTGGCGGGCATGGGCTTCCATGATTTCGGGTTGGCCGAGCGAGATGGTAAAGGCCGATATCAGCGGCCCGGGTTCGGGCAATCCCGCCACTTGCCACAAGGGTATATTTATTTTTCGGCATTCCAGATCCCAGAGCGCGCAATCGAGGGCATTGCGGGCGGCGCCTCGTTGCATGTTCTGGAGTAGCACAGCGCGATCGAGGTCCGGATGCTCGGCGACAAATCGCATGATCTCTTCTGCACATTGCTCGGCGCTTTCGCCTTCATAATAGATAGGTGTTGCCTCTGCCCGACCTTTGTGGGTGCCGTCTGAAATGTTACAAAGCACCACATCGACATGGTTTTTGGCGCCCCGGCTGATGATGAAGGAACCAGCGACAGGCCATCGTTCGACGGTGACAGAAACAGCAAGCGTCATAGGCTGCTTCTAATGCGCGCCACCGAAAGCGTCACTCAATTTGTATGGGGTCGGCGCGTTAGCGGCAAAGTCTTGGGTTTGGCCCCGCCGGTTAATTGTTTGGCGATCGGCAGCTGTTGGGCTTCCGCTGACCGGCGGGTCATATATGTGTCGAGACCAATTTGTAGCGCAACCAGCATATATACAAACGGCTGGTAAGCGATGCCCACGAACAATGCCCCGACGAGAAAGATTATGTGACCGTGCTGCAAGGCAATGGCCAAGGGAGCCACCCACTGTTCGCTTTCCTTTTTGGATTTGGTATATTTTCGTCGCACTACTTCCATCCGCCACAGACCGCCAACATGGATGATCAGCCACAGAATTAGGCCGGGATAGCCCTGTTCGCCGAGCATTTCGAAATAGCTGCTGTGAAACGCCCGTGATTCGTCCTCGACAAGCCGCGCGTCGACATCGTCCGGATCGATGCCCCATTCCTCATATTGAGTGACATCCACTTCAGACAATTCATAGGTGAGCTTGTTGATCCGGTAGACGTCAAAGCCGCCGCCAAATGGGTGGTCCTTTACGTAATCCAAGGTCCATCGCCAGACCGCAAGCCGAGTTGATGCGGACTGGTCCGCTTCATAATTTTCGATCGTCGCCATCCGCTCGGTGAAGCTTTGCGGCAGAAACGGAATTGAAAAGAGGCCGAGTGCCACCGCAAGGCCCGCATAAATCAGCCGGTAACGGACGAAACGCAATTGCAGCACTGCCCATACCGCGATGCATACCAGGCCGGTTCGGGCCTGTGTGCCAATGGGAATGAGCAGGGCGGAGAAGATCAGGGCATAAGCGAATAGCTTCACCCGCCAGTCGGGCGGGAAAATTGTCCCGTGATGGGCGAGCCAGAGAATAAGCGGGATGATACAGATGGCGACCGTCGAGATGATCGATCCTTCGTACAGGCCGGCATTATTGTCGACCAGCAGCACCAGAACGCCATAGCCGCCGCCCGAGGCCAATGTCTTGATCCCGCCCGTAATGATCAATGTACCGGCGCACAGCACCATGAACAGCGCCAGTGCTTCCAGCCGCAATTTGGTTTTGAGCGTCAGCGGCAGGAATATCGCGAAGACCAACGCCTTCCATACCCAGTCCCATTTTTCCAGAGCCGCGTCCGGAACCTCCGCCTGCACCGTCGTATATCCACAATAGGCCAGCAAAAGGATCATCATCGCTTGCCGGACGGAGAAGCGGCTGTCCTGCTTGTTGTCGGCGAACATATAGCCGAGCAAGGCCAGGGCGAAGACGATTAGCGACAAGGGTACCGAGTTGAGCATGAAATAGCTCAGCCGTTGTGGCGCGACGATGTCCAGATAGGCGTAGACCAGGGTGAACAGAAAGGGCCGTTTGAAAGCGAGAAACAGCAGCGCTAGCAAATATCCGACAAAGAAGAGATCACGCATCGGGCCATGATCCGTTGCTGCTGGATTGCTTCGAAAAACCAATTGGTTCCTTGTCGGGTTCTGGGGGGGCTTCGACATCGAGATCGTCACGATGCATCAGACGCCAAGCTGCGATGAGCAACAGTCCATGCGTCAAAGCGATAGAAAAATTGTCTATCATCTACCCAATTCATCCCGGCACGAGCGGCGAAAACACGCTCTTCTATCATTGCGCGATACAGGCTTTGGGTTGACGGGACGTTAATCCTTTTTTGGCAAGGCTTTGTGCCATGACGCGGATATTGCACATACTTGATCACAGCCTGCCATTGCACAGCGGCTATTGCTTTCGCACACGGGCGATCATGAAGGCACAAATCGCCAGCGGCCTGACCGTGGCGGGGGTAACCGGTGTCCGTCAGAATCAGCCCGGCTATACAGCGGAACAGCCACTGGAAGAGTTTGATGATCTGCAGTTTTTCCGCACCCTGGCCCAGGTTCAAGGACCTTCACCGGTACGCGAATGGCGGGAAGTTGCTGTGCTGGCAGAGCGGATCGAGCAAGTCATCCGTGACTGGCAGCCGGACATTTTACACGCCCATTCGCCCGCGCTCAACGGGCTGGCTGCCTTGCGTGTCGCCGAGAAAACGGGCCTGCCGTTGGTCTATGAAATTAGGGCTTTCTGGGAAGATGCCGCAGTAGGTAATGGCACGGGCCGAGAAAATAGCCCGCGTTACTGGTTGACGCGGCAACTGGAAAATCATGTTATCAACGGTGCCGACGCGATCGCCGTGATCTGCGAAGGTTTGCGGTCCGATCTGATTGCACGCGGCGTGAAATCGGAAAAAATAACCATCTCGCCCAATGGTGTGGATCTGGAACTGTTCGGCGAGCCACCGGTGCGCGATGAGTTGCTTCTGGCCGAACTGGGTTTGGCCGGGAAACCGGTTCTGGGATTCATCGGCAGTTTTTATGACTATGAAGGACTCGATGATCTGATCGCAGCTCTGCCAATCCTTCAGGCCTCCCACCCGGACGTGCACTTGCTGCTCGTCGGCGGCGGACCGATGGAAGAGGCGCTGAAGAGCCAGGTCGAGCGGCTGGGTACAGGGCCTGCGGTCACTTTCACCGGTCGGGTTCCGCATGACGAAGTTGAGCGCTATTATGGATTGATGGATATCATGGTCTATCCGCGCAAGGCGATGCGGCTTACCGATCTGGTCACTCCGCTCAAGCCGCTCGAGGCAATGGCGCAAGGCCGGCTGGTAGCGGCATCGGATGTTGGCGGCCACCAGGAGCTGATCGAAGATGGTATCACCGGTACGCTGTTCCCGGCGGGTGATCCCAAAAAAATCGCCGAAAAGCTGTCCGGTTTGCTCGATAATCGAGGTTCATGGCCTCAAACTATTGAAACAGCGCGTAAATTTGTTGAGACAGATCGTAACTGGTCGTCAAACATTTTGCGTTACACTCCTGTTTACCAAAGGTTGATAGCGCGCAAATCTTTCGAGCGCGCGGCCTGAGAGGGTGGAGAATGATGTGGACCAGATAGAACAGGATTTTGCTCGGTTTAAACAGCCCGCAATGGCTGTGACGGGTGGTATTGCAGCAGCGCTGGTGATCGCCACCTTGCCGCATGTCTATCTAGAAAATATTGTTGGTGTGACCGGACTGTCGGAAATCATACCGGCCGCTGCGCCGCCGTTGGGGAATACTGCTCGCGGGCTGATCGCTGTCGTGGCGGGCATGATAACCGCATCCGCTCTCTATCTATTTCTAAATCATAAAATGAATTTACATGAAGGAGGCTCCGCTATGGGCTTGGCAATTCGCAAAAACGTGACGACATCATCGATCGACGGTGAGGGCGAAAGTAAAACGCGTTTTGCTGTCCCGAAGCTGAATCTTTCGGCGAAATCGCTGACCAAATTTCTGAAGAAACCAAAGAAATCGCCGGGACAGGTGACCGAGTTGAGAGATCTGCCGGACGTCAGGCCTGCGGATCGTCATCCGGATGCCCCGGTACGTCAGCCGATTTTTGCGTCCTCTGATCTGGGCGCCCCCCTTGCCGAGAGGATCAAGCGGTTTGACCAATCCCGGGCCGAGCAAGATATCGCGGAGCCTGCAGAACAATCTGCGCCGTTAGTCGCAGCGCCCAGCCTGTTCGCGGCCGAGAAAGTGATGGATTCGCGATCCGAAGAACAACCGGAGCCGATTCTGTCCGAACACAAGGTTCGGCGAGCAGAATCGCCCACCCCCCGCGAGGATTTGTCCGCCTTGTCCCTTGTGCAGCTTGTCGAGCGGCTGGAAGCTGGTCTTCGTCGTCTGGAAACACTGGAAATGCGCGAACCGGTTGCTGCACCTCCGGCGAGTCCCCAAGCCGCTCCGAATCCAGAAAACATAGTGTCATCCGCCACGGTTTCTGAAGCAGCCGCTCCGGTAGCCATTCCACCGCTGCGGTCAGTCGAATCAGTCGAAATCGATGTTCAGGACAACCGACAGGCGGATATGGACGCGGCTTTGAAGGCCGCACTCGGCACGTTGGAGACAATGACGGCCCAGCGCTGATCGTTAAAAGTTCCGGGGTTTTTCGACGGGATCGATGATCGACAGGGCTTCTACCAGCAATTGAAGGTCTGATTGTTCCGTGACCAATATATCTGCGACAAAATAGCCGGGAATTGCAAATTCGTGGTCAGCCAGTGCCTTGGCCAGATTGTGCATCACGTCCGGTTTGGCTGTACCTTCCCAGTCAACCGCGAAGCTATGCCGCGTGCCGGCGAAGGTGATGCTCGCCCATGGCCGTTCGCGCTTCATGGTCACGCTGACCCGATTCCCGGCCAGCGCCTCTATCTGGCGGGCAATTAATGAACCGGGGCTCTGCGGACGGGCTTTTAGGCGCGCTCGCTCAACCGGCATGGTCTGCTCGCCATAGGTTCATGAAATCTTCTGCCCGTTCCGAAACGGTCCTGCCGGGCTGGCGTCCGTTGCGCAAATCCTGAACGAAACGCGGATCGCGAACGGACAGCCGTCCGAACTTTGTCCAGGACATGTCGGTTTCACGCAGAAATATCTCAATTTTTCGCAACAGGGGCACAGATAATCTCCTTCTCGCTGTTGGTCGCGCGAAACGGCGACTCGTTGAATAGGGAAATTCCTATTTGAAATACGATTTCCTACATGTCTAGGAAAAATCCTATTGCCAATTTCGGCCAACCGAGATATATTGCTTCGATTATGCCCGAAGACCCACGCGCCAATCTGGAGGAGCTGATCCGCAAAAACGGCCATGATTTTGCCGCGATCTCGAAGATGCTCGGCAAAAACCCAGCCTATATCCAGCAATATATAAGGCGCGGTTCACCCAGAAAACTGGCTGAGGAAGACCGGCGCAGGCTGGCGGAATTTTACGGGGTGGAGGAAAGTTTGCTTGGTGCGCCTGCGGCGCGGGAGGCTCGTCCGCGCGGTCCGCTCACACCCGATGGGCTGCTCCGAATCAAGCAATTGCAGGTCGGTGCTTCGGCTGGTCCCGGATCATTGGCGGATGACGAATATGCCCAATCCATGGGTTTCGGGCCCAAATGGCTCCGGCGACTGGGCATAGATCCCGCCAATCTGTCGCTGATTGCCGTTGATGGCGATTCGATGGACCCGACTTTGGGCGATGGCGACGATATCATGGTCGATCACAGTGCTGCGATGCGGCCGCTGCGCGAGGGCATATATGTGCTGCGTATGGATGACGTGCTGCTGGTCAAGCGCGTCGCCATGGGACCTTCTGGCAAGTTGTCGATCCGCAGCGACAATCCGCAATATCCTGATTGGGAGGATGTTGATGCCGGGGTTGTGAATATCATTGGCCGGGTCGTTTGGACCGGGCGGCGATTATAGCGGCTTCACTATTTTGGGGCCTTGCAACTTGCGCATCGCGCCGCCAAATAGCCTGTCATGACAGATGCTCCCCTCAAGGCCGTGATTATTCCGGTCACTCCGCTCCAGCAAAATTGCACGCTCCTTTGGTGCACCAAGACCAACAAGGCCGCATTGAGCGATCCTGGCGGTGATTTGAACCGGCTGAAGGCGGCGGTTGAAGAACATGGTGTGGATCTGGAGAAGATAATCCTGACGCACGGCCATCTCGACCATTGCGGTCAAGCGGGTATGCTGGCCGAGGAGCTGGGCATTCCGATCGAAGGTCCGCACGAGGATGACCGCTTCTGGATCGATCAACTGGAAGGCGATGGTGCGCGTTTTGGCATGGAAGCGAAAAGCTTCGAGCCGAACCGCTGGCTGAAGGACGGTGATCAAGTGACCGTCGGCGATCTGGTGCTCGATGTGATCCATTGTCCCGGCCACACGCCAGGTCATGTGATTTTCTACCATCCACCGTCAAAGCTGGCGGTGGTTGGCGATGTCCTGTTTCAGGGATCCATTGGCCGTACCGATTTTCCCCGTGGCAATCATCAGGACCTGATCGATGCGATCACTCAGAAACTCTGGCCACTGGGCGACGACGTGACCTTCATTCCGGGACATGGCCCAACCAGCCAATTTGGCTATGAGCGCAAGACCAATGCGTTTGTTGCCGATGATGTGCTGGCGGCGCGTTAGGGGTTCAAGACTACTTCTCCACAACAGCTGAGGCTGGCAGCTAGTCCTTTGGGAAGCCAGAGATGGTAAAGTTGACTGTCGCCAGGTTTAATGGGGCTGTGTTTTCATATCCGACGGCATAGCCCTCCAGAAGATTCAGATATCCATCTTTCATGAACAAGATAAAACCCATTCCATGGGTCAAGCCTTCTACGCGGGCATATATTTCATGGCCGAGCACCCGGGGACTTGGTATCTGCGGAATATCGGCTGCGACTGAAATCGTCGTAAAAAATCCACCGCCCGTGTTCTCACGTTCTGTAACCGATGCCTCCGCCTGCTGCACTGCCAGTCCATCTGCATATTGAGGCGTCTCAGCAAAAATGGCATGCAGAGCAGCGAGCTCTAGCTTGGTGAACGTCGACATGGTGGCCCTGCAAAAAGCATTGATCGGTCTCTCTTGACGACATCCGGCCCCGATATTGTTCAAGGCAGGATGATCGCCGCATTGTTACCTATGATCGATTCACACTATCCCCCCAGATAGGGAATAGTAATCGCGTAAATGCCGAGGCCGAGCAGCACCAGCATGGTCACAAGTGTACCAATCATCCGGCCTTTGCCAAGTTTGCCGTCATCCATGCCGACGCCATGCGCGACACGGCCAAGCAGATAGAGGCCGCTTACGATCCACAGCCAAGTTGGTGAGGTTGCGCTGGCAAGCTCTATAGCCGCGACCAGAAGCATTACGAATGGCGCGCTTTCGATATAATTGCTATGCGCGCGCATCCGGCGAATTACCTTCTCATTGCCGCCATCGCCAACGCTTATTTTTTCGCTGGTCCTGACCTGTCCTACGCGGATCATCAGCCAGATATTTATCAACGCCGCAGCGCCCGCCACGGTCAATGTTATTGGTAAAATCATGTTGTTCCCCTGAATGATATTTTTATGGCACAGCTATAGGAGTAGAATGCTTGCAACGCACGGGAATTTCGTTATACGCGCCCCTTCGCGTGCAGTTGGCTAACAATTGAGCGGGCGATTCTCTGATGGATTTCAGAGCCACGCTTGTTCAATGATAATGTTTGGCTTAGTTGTGCAGACAGATGATATTTGAAATTTAAAGAACAGGCTTAGCAATGGCTGTACCTAAAAGAAAAACTACGCCCTCCAAGCGCGGTATGCGCCGGTCTCATGATGCTTTGAAAGTCGAAGCCTATCAGGAATGCCCGAATTGTGGCGAATTGAAGCGCCCGCACCATTTGTGCGGAAGCTGTGGCCATTATAATGGTCGGGAAGTCTTGGCCGCCGATCTTTAATCGGCTAGTCTCTCGGCTTCTGACGCGCAATCAAGGGGAATAACCGGTGGGAATGAGGCCGCGAATCGCGATCGATGCGATGGGCGGAGATGAAGGCCCACGTGTCATGGTTGCAGGTGCGGCTCTCGCACGGCACCGTCACGCCGGTTTTCAGTTTCTCTTCGTCGGTGATGAATCTCAGATTCGAGAAGCACTCAAGGACCATCCCAATCTCAGCGCGGCATCCGAGATTTTGCACGCGCCGGACGTCGTGTCCGGCGATGACAAGCCGGGGCAAGCACTGCGCAGTTCCAAGACAACATCCATGGGCATGGCAGTCAATGCTGTGAAAACCGGAGAAGTCAGTGCTGCGGTCAGTGCAGGCAATACCGGCGCGCTGATGGCGATTGCCAAACTGGCGCTGCGCACCATGCCGGGTATCGATCGGCCGGCATTGTCGGCGCTGCTCCCGACGATGAAAGACACGGATGTGGTCATGCTGGATCTGGGCGCCAATACAGAATGCAATAGCCGGAACCTGGTGCAATTTGCTGTGATGGGTGCCGCGTATAGCCGGATCATGCACGGTTTCGACCGTCCCAAAGTGAAGCTGCTGAATATCGGTACCGAAGAGGCCAAGGGTACCGGCACGATTCAGGAAGCCGCCGCGACGCTGAAAGGCGCCGCTGGTCTGCATATGAATTTTCTAGGATTTACCGAAGCTGACAAGATATCCACCGGCGAAGTCGATGTGATTGTGACCGACGGCTTTTCCGGCAATGTGGCGCTCAAGGCGCTGGAAGGAACCGCGCGGTTTGTCACCGATCTGCTAAGACAAAGCTTTCTGAGCAGCCTCCGTTCCAAAATTGGGTTCCTGATTTCCCGGCCGGCAACGGAAATGTTGCGCGACCAACTCGATCCCAATAATCACAACGGAGCCGTGTTTCTGGGCCTGAATGGCGTGGTGGTAAAAAGCCACGGCAGTGCAGATGCAAAAGGTGTTGCCAACGCCGTCGAAGTGGCCGCTCGGCTGGTCGAAGACAGCATTCTCGAACGCATCAGCGAAGATTTGACTAAAATCAGCCAGTCAGCGCCGGTGACCGAGGTGTCGAAATGAGCGCCGTCGCCGCCAGACGTTCGGTTATCAAGGGAACCGGTTCGGCCCTGCCGCGAACCTGCGTTTCCAATGCCGAACTGGCCAAGCGGGTCGATACCACCGACGAATGGATCGTCGAACGCACGGGCATAAGGTTCCGCCATATCGCCGAGGATGACGAGACAACATCCAGCCTCGCCATCGAAGCTGCGGAAAAGGCCATGCAGGCGGCTGGTTTCAGTAGCGCAGATATCGACCTGATCATCGTCGCAACAGCAACGCCCGATCAAACATTTCCTGCCACCGCTACTATTGTTCAGGATGCGTTGGGCTGCAATGGCTGCGTCGCTTTTGATGTCGCTGCGGTCTGCTCCGGCTTCCTCTATGCACTTTCGGTAGCGGACAGCATGATTCGGGTCGGCAGCGCGCAAAATGCGCTGGTAATCGGTGCCGAGACATTCAGTCGCATACTCGATTGGGAAGATCGCGGAACCTGCGTACTTTTTGGCGATGGAGCCGGCGCGGTTGTGCTGGCGGCCGAACATGGGGAAAATGGCATTCTTGCCACCCGTCTGCACGCCGATGGCGCGCATAATCAGCTCTTATATGTTGACGGCGGTGCCGGTACGACGGGGACGGTTGGCAAGCTGCGCATGAAAGGCCGCGAGGTTTTTCGTCACGCGGTCGTCAATCTGGCTTCGGTATTGAAAGAAGTACTGGAAGAAGCAGGCGAATCGATCGACAATGTCGACTGGGTCGTCCCGCATCAGGCCAATGCCCGGATATTGGATGCAACGGCCAAAAAGCTCAATCTTTCTCCGGAAAAGGTGATCAAGACCGTCGATATGCACGCAAATACGTCGGCTGCATCGGTGCCACTGGCTCTTGATACCGCTGTACGCGATGGTCGAATCAAGGCCGGCGATTTGCTGGTATTGGAAGCCATGGGCGGCGGATTTACCTGGGGCGCGTCGGTCATTCGATATTGAACAGGCTGCTTTCGTTCGCGGATTAACCAAAAACGTCAATTTCGTCGCCAATTTTACTTCCTTGTCGAAAGCGAGTTGAGGGAAGTGCATTTCGGCCCCTAGTTTGGTGCCATGGACTATCCGGCATCCACAAATTTGAAGATTTCGGCTCAGTTTCTTTACCGCGCCTATCTCGGCTGTCATTCGCTTCAGGCCCGCAAACCGCAGCTGTTGAGCGCGCTACAATGTTCCGAATCAGAATTACGAGATCCCGGCAATCAACTGGGTGATGATTCGATCGCCAATCTCTGTGCCGCAGCTCAGGAAGAACTCAACCGGGCGGATATTCATTCGGAGATCGGCAGGAAAATGGTCCCACGGGGGTTTTCCGACCTTGGCTTCACTGCTTTTTTCCAACCGAGTTTTGGTGAAGCGTTGATCGAGCTTGTTGCAGAGCAACGGTTGGGCGGCGAAAAGCCTATCGTAAAGCTCATGCCGCTGTCCTCCGGTGACCGTTTGGTATGGAACCAAGATAAGGCGGTTTCGCCCGATCTCGTTCACATCGTATTTGCCTTGGTCCATCATTGCGGAGAGTTGCTGGCCGATGGTCGATTCAAGACCGTCAAGGCAGCGCATTTTGCTCACCGCCGGCCCGATGGTTTCAAGGGGTTTCCAGAAGGTGATTCGAACAGGGCCCCGATTCCCTGCCATTTCAATCGACCGTCCACCTATCTCGAATATCACCACCTAGCCATGTCAAGGCCGATACAGCGTCACAACCCAGCGATCGTCGCGGCTGCCCGAAGGCAAGTGGCATTTTTTGCGCGAGCCAGATTCGAGCGGGAAAATCTCGCGAAACTCACTTATGAATATCTACTATATCTCCTCGACAAAACCGGCCTCAGCCTGGACGCGGCTGCCATAACTTTTGGTATGGCGGAACGGACATTGCGGCGCAAATTGGTGGCCGAAGGCATGTCCTATCGTCAGCTGCTGGAACAGGTTCGGCGGGACACTTGCCAACTCTATTTTCTCGAAGGTACCCGGAACCTCTCTGAAATAGCCGCCAAGCTAGGCTATAGCGAATTGAGCGCTTTCACCCGCGCCTATACGAGTTGGTATGGCCATCCACCGAGTCAGGACACTGGTGGCGCCATAGCGCTCGCTGCGTGAATTGTCCGGAAAATGGTGGGCGTAGAGAGAGTTGAACTCCCGACCCCTTCGATGTCAACGAAGTGCTCTACCACTGAGCTATACGCCCACGCTGGAGGCCGTCTAGCCAGCCGCTTCGGCTGGCGCAAGGCTTAATTCAGGTCGCTGATACTGTCTGGCTCGAACAGCCGGTCGACCTCCAGAACCAGATCCCGCAAATGAAAGGGTTTGGACAATATTTTGGCTTTCGGAACCGATTCTCCAGCGCGCAATGTTACGCCGGAAAAGCCGGTGATAAACATGACCTGGGTCTCGGGGCAGACAGCGGCACAATGCTGCGCCAGTTCGATTCCATCCATTTCCGGCATCACGATGTCGGTTAAAAGCAGATCGAATTTCTGTGCATCGAGCAACGGCACTGCTGCGGTTCCGCGGTCTACAGCGACAACTTCATAGTTGGCTTTCTCCAGCGCCCGTGTAAGATGCTCACGCATCGCCTGCTCATCTTCCGCGAGGAGAATCCTGATCATTTTGTCGCGCCTTCCCGAATATGCCTGAATACAGGCCCGCCTTTATGCCGAGGCCGGTATATAAGTGCAAATCGGTTAATTTTTTCCCGAAATCGAAGTTTTTTTTCGCTGCCTACGCCGATGTTTCGGGGGGCGAATATGGCTAATGACATTCACAGCAAGGCATTGTCCTCGGTGACGGCCTATTCCTTGTCCAATGTTGCGACGCTCAATTTCCCGGTGCTGGTCAGTGTGCCCCACTCGGGCCGGGAATATCCGGCTGAGCTTCTCGACAATCTGAATGTCTCGGCTTCCCATTTGCTTCGATTGGAAGATCGCTACGCAGACCGGTTGGCAGCTTCGGCCATTGCCTCTGGATTTCCAGCGATTATTGCCCGAAAGCCCAGGGCATGGGTCGATCTCAATCGCAGTCATACGGAAATAGATCCGGAAATGGTGGTCGGGATGGATCCGACACAGACACCCCAGATTAGCAAAAAAGTAAGAGGCGGCTTGGGTATATTGCCGCGCCGACTGCACGGCGCGGGCAATTTGTGGCGGGAAAAATGGCAACATCAGCATGTCATTGACCGAATCGCGCAGGATCACGAGCCCTATCATGTGATGGTGGAGCGTCTTCTTGGCCAGATACGATCCGCCTATGGCTATGCGCTCCTCCTGGACTTGCACAGCATGCCATCGGTATTCGACGAGAATCACCGCCAAATCGGATTTGTCATTGGTGATCGCTTCGGGCGCAGCTGCGAATCGCGATATGTCGAGCTGGCAGCGGTTCATTTCCGGATGCACGGCCACCATGTCCAGACAAACCACCCCTATTCCGGCGGTTATATTCTGGAGCGGCATGGCAGGCCCGCGCGCAATGTTCATGCATTTCAGCTGGAAGTGGATCGATCGCTATATCTCGATCAGAATATGCGCGAGCCGATCAGTAACGCGCGAACAATTGCGGAATTGATCCGAAATTGCTGCGTTATGTTAACCGAGCAATTGTCTGGTCGGCATAAGCTCGAAGCGGCGGAATGATAGAATCTCCATAAAAAAACCACCTCGCCAGGTCGGCGAGGTGGTCAAGGTTCAGGGAGGTGGCATTTCAAAGAAATGCCTGCAAAGATCCGATCGGGGGATGCGGACCCGTACAACCTATAATGTGGGTGCTGTCGGGATTAGTTGCAAGCCCCAAAAGCAGGAAAATTATCAATCGCGTTTGCCTACTTCGGCCAAATCGGACGAAGCAGGCTGTCCCGAGTGGTTATATCTGCACGGAAGGTGCTTCGGTCACTTGTGGCATTTTACCGGCGGCAACCTGTCTTGCGAATAGATCGCGCATCAGCTGAAGCGAGAAGAGGTGGGCGTAGATCAACGGCAATATTCCGTTCTGGTTGATCTTGCGGAGCTCATCACCGCGCATATCGCGGAGCTTCTCTTCGTCAACCATCTTGAATCCGCGATAGATAAAGGGCTTTTCAACGCCAGTTTGCTGAATGGAAACTTCGCCGTCCATCAACAATCCCATTTTTTCCAGTTCCTGGACAAATCGGCCGGTTCGCTGGCCTGCCTGTTCAAACTGCTCACAGAAATCCAGGATATTCTTGGTTGTTTCGGTTGGTTGATCCTTGTCGAACAGGGCATCCCCTTCCTTATACTCGCCGATAGCATCGGTAGTCGGGTCGAAGCATAGCGATAGTTCTTCAGCATCCGGCCGCAATTTTGCGAGCATGAAGGGATAGCGGCGGACATAGGCTGGGACATAGGCGGGCTCGCTGAATTGGCCTTCGTCGTTCATGAACGTGTTCACGCCTTCGTTCAGACCCATCAGAATCAGTGGAACGCTATTTTCACCGACCGAAAACACAATTGGATAATTGCGCGCAGCATTGGCGAATTCATCGGTGGTGATCGGAATCGCATGTTGCGACTGCATGAAGGATGCATTGTCGAGCCCTTTGACTTTCCATTTGGCATGCTCGTTGGAATTAAGCGGGACCAAATCCTTGTAGAACATTGGTAGGGGCTGTGCTTGCGGCGTGCTCGCCATAGTCAGATTCTCCGAAAAATTACTGTTGAAACCGAATAGTTGTCTTGCGCTTTAAGAGCCTGACTGATCTGACGCAAGGGGAACGAGTTTGCCTGGGTTCATAATGTTCTTTGGATCAATCGCCATTTTTATCGCGCGCAGCATGGAGAGACGCGCATCGGAAGACAGTCGTCCCAGTTCCGCACGCTTATTCTGTCCGATTCCATGCTCTGCCGAAATCGAACCGCCCGCAGCAATGACGAGGTCATGGACCAGCGGCGTTATTTGTTTTCCGAAGTCCCGCATCCATTCTTGTGCCTGCACATCTGCGGGTGCTTTGACGTGGAAATGGACGTTGCCATCTCCCATATGGCCGAATGCAGCCACTTTCGTGCCCGGAAATCTTGCTTCGATGACCGGTGATGCCTCGTTGATAAACCGGGCCATGCCGGGCACCGGAACGCTAATGTCATGCTGCAGAGCCGGGCCGTTGGCGCGCTCGGCTTCGGCAATGGAATCGCGGATTTTCCAGAAATCCTCAGCTTGCTGTTCGCTGGCCGCGAGAGTTGCATCTTCGATCAAATCCCGTTCCATTGCGTCTGCGAGCAGGTTTTCGGTCACGGACCTTGGATCTTGCGCATTCGGCTGATCACGCACGATTTCGATCAGCACATGCCAGCGATGCTCGCCTTTCAGCGGCGAGCGGGTGCCGGGAATGTAGCGTAAAACCGAATTCAGGCATGTTTCGGGGATGATTTCAAAGCCTTCCAGCGATTGCGGCGTCCGGCTATTGAGAAACCGGAACAGTTGGTAGGCAGCGTCCGTACTGTCGACGGCGGCCCAGGAAACGCAGCGATCCAACAAAGATGGTACGGTTTTCAAGGTCGCGGCGGTGACAACGCCCAGCGTGCCTTCGCCGCCGACAAACAATTGTTTCAGATCATAGCCACGATTGTCTTTTTTCAGGGCCGCGAGTCCCTCGAAGATGCTGCCGTCGGGCAGTACGGCTTCGATGCCGGCCACCAGCGAGCGCATCGTTCCGTGGCGCAACACCTGGGTGCCGCCAGCATTTGTAGAAATAAGGCCGCCGACCGTGGCGGAGCCTTTGCCGCCAAGGGTCAGCGGAAATCTTTGTCCCTCGGTAGCGAGCGTTTCGTGCAGATTCTGCAGAATCACACCGGCCTCGCACACCACCAACTGATCCTCCGGTTCTATCGTCCGGATCCGGTTCATACGACGGAGTGACAAGAGCACCGACTGACCGCTGATATCGGGTGTTGCCCCCCCGACCATGCCGCTATTGCCTCCCTGCGGCACGATAGCTACGGAGTTTTCATTCGCAATCCTGAGTATTTCTGCCGTTTCCTGCGTGTTCGCCGGAGAGATCATGGCCACCGCAGCGCCGGTATAACGTCCGCGCCAGTCGGTGAGCCAAGGTGCCATATCATCGCCCGCGCTGGTGAAGCCCTTTGCGCCTACAACCGACCGCATCTGTTCCAGCCATTTGGCTATTTTTGGCATATTCATTTTCCTGCGCAGTGATGCTAGCTGTCCGCCGAGCCGCTATCCGAGTGGAGCCGTGACCGGCACGTTATTTCAAGATGATATTAGATGATAGATTCTCAGTTCATGCAATATTCAATCGCCATTGATATAGCGAATGCCAAGGTTAGTTAAGGGATTATGGTGAGCCTGTCACTTACAGCAATATTGCTGCTCTCTGTGCCAGATGTGCGCGAGATGCGGTCGGTGGATATTTCGCCGGGAGACATGGCTATGACCTACGTGTCTGAGCGCCCGCTCGTCTATGCTCAGGTCCGAATCGAAAAGCGGGTGATCATCAGGGTGCCGCGCCGTCGAGCGACCCCTTTGGCGCCGATGGCAGATTTTTCGCAGGAGACCTCGCGACAGGCCTATCGCGAAAAGAAAATCGGCAAATGCCTGCCGATGAACAATATTCTCGGTGTGCAGATGTTCGCGGATCGCTACCTCGATCTGGTTACAAAAGATCGAAAGAGAATCCGGGCCCAGCTCGAGGATAAATGCCAGGCGCGCAGCTTTTACTCCGGTTTCTATGTGGAGAAGACGGCGGATGGCAAAATGTGTGCAGGCCGCGATATTCTGCACTCACGGACTGGGGCCAAATGCGAAATTGACCGATTCCGTGAACTTGTCCCGATACCCTAGACCAAGCGAGAAAGCTTGACAAATCCCGGATATGGGATCATTGCCCGGCACAGCCCGAGAGGCTAAGACAGGATGCAACGGTGCATCCTATATTTTTCCGGAACCACTATGAAATTTGCCGATATCGGCCTGTCTGAAGAACTGCTGAAATCCGTAGCCGAAGCTGGCTATGACGAACCGACGCCGATTCAAGCGCAGGCCATACCTTCCGTATTGATGATGAAAGATATCATTGGCATTGCCCAGACCGGCACTGGCAAAACGGCGAGTTTCGTGCTGCCGATGATCGACATCCTGGCACATGGCCGCTCGCGTGCGCGCATGCCACGGTCGCTGATTCTCGAACCGACCCGCGAACTGGCTGCGCAAGTCGCCGAGAATTTTGAGAAATATGGCAAGAACCATAATCTCAGCATGGCCCTGCTCATCGGCGGCGTGTCGATGGGAGACCAGATCAAGGCGCTGGAAAAAGGCGTCGATGTCTTGATCGCCACACCCGGACGGTTGATGGACTTGTTCGATCGCGGACGGATATTGATGTCGGGCTGCGAATTGCTGGTCATCGATGAAGCGGATCGGATGCTCGACATGGGATTCATTCCGGATATCGAATCGATCTGCTCGAAATTGCCAGCAACGCGGCAGACGATGCTGTTTTCGGCAACGATGCCGCCGCCGATCAAGAAATTGTCAGACCAGTTTCTCAACAATCCAAAATATATCGAGGTTTCGCGCCCGGCAACGGCCAATACTTCGATCGATCAATCGCTGATCGAGGTTGCTCCAAAGGGCAAGCGCAAGTTGCTGGTTGACCTGTTGGACAATGAAGGCGTCGAGACCGCGATCATCTTTTGCAATCGCAAAACCGAGGTTCGCGACCTTTGCCAGAGCCTGCGCAAAGATGGCTTTGATGCCGGGCAGATTCACGGCGATATGGACCAGAGTTCGCGTCTGGCAGAACTGGACCGGTTCAAGTCGGGTGAAATCAATATCCTGTGCGCATCTGACGTTGCCGCGCGAGGACTGGATATCAAGGGCGTCAGCCACATTATCAATTATGATATTCCCTGGCACCCGGACGACTATATTCACCGGATTGGCCGGACCGGCCGCGCTGGCGCAACCGGCGTTGCGATCACATTCGTAACCCGCAGCGATGCCGAGCATGTCGAGAGTATCGAAAAGCTGACCGGTATGAAGATCGCTGTCCGTAAAGAACGCAAGGCCAAAACTGGCGAAAAGCCAGCCGAAAAGGCCGCCGCAAAGCCTGCTCAGGCAAAGCCGGAGCCGGTAAAGGCGAAAGCGCCGCGGCAAGACGATGCGCCAAAGCGGGCCCGGCAAGAGGATGCTCCAAAAAGGGCACGGCAAGACGATCGTCCGAAGAAGCCGCGTCAAGAGGATGCGCCGAACAAGCCGGCACGAGCTGCAAAGGTCCAAGAGAAAAAGCCACCTGTAGTACAGGATGGCAATGACGATGATGCTGACAGCGGCTGGAACGGCCCGATGCCCAGCTTCCTGGACGCCAAACTCAACCGCTAGACTGCCGCCGCTAGACTGCCGCTAAATTGTCGTTATTGCAGGGTCAAGCTGTCCAATATCGCCGAGGCCAGTGGGTCCGTCGACTTGGATTGGTCGGCGGCATAGGTGATCTCTGCCTGCACCATCGTGCCATCGGGCTTGCGGAGCAGCCGCTGGCTTGATTTCAGACCATTGGTCAAAATCCCCGAGGCGCGATATTCATTCTTGCCAACGGTAGCGCCCTCCATGGCGTCGGTACCATCTTCGACTGTTTGAACGGCCTTGCTCCAGGCAGCGTCCTCGCGATTTTCTACCCAGCTCACCGACAGCTTTGTGCCGCTTACCGTCTCGGTGAACACCCGGCCATTGTCATCGCTGGCTGCGGTATCGACCACCCAGCCACTGGGCACCATGATCGTGTAACCGCGCAAAGCATTGGTGTAGCTCTCCATGCTGGTGAGGTCGATTGCGCTTTGCCCGCCATCGCCTTCTGCCTCGGCCGCTTCGTCACGGATCGCCTGACTCGCGGCATCCGCTTGCCGCGCGAGTTCTTCGCTCGACGGCACATCGCCGACCGCTTCCTGTTTTCCGCAGGCCGAAAGGAGCAGTGCTAGCGTCAGAGCGGCACCGAATGGACGAATTGGAAGCATGTTTTTCATATCAGCCAGACTTAAGACCAGCGAGACGAAACATCAATGGCGATGTTGGATTTGGGTCGGATTAGGGTTGGATTTGACGCTGTTGGATATGGCCGAAAATGTCAAATCCAACAGAAGGCGGCGCCTTTATGCCGCGTTATCAATGCCCAGATCGGCCAGTTTGCGATAGAGAGTCGAGCGCCCGATGCCCAGACGCCGGGCGACTTCGGTCATCCGGCCGCGATAATGGCCAATGGCGAGGCGGATCACATCGGCCTCGATTTCTTCCAGCGGCCGCAAGTTGCCATCTTCGCAATAGAGCGTGATGCCGATGCCTTCCGGACTGTTCATCAGATGCGGCTCTACATCCCCGGATTCAGCGACAAAGGAGGCTATCTGCGGAAATTCTTCGCAGCTCAGGGCATTGTGGTCGCACATCACGGCGGCACGGAACAATACGCTCTGGAGCTGGCGGACATTGCCCGGCCAGCGATAGCTGCGCAACAGGTTCAGCGCTTCGTCGGTAATGCCAAGGCTGCGCAGGCCAGGCTGGAGCGCGAGGCGGGCGAGAAAATGCCGCGCCAGTGCCGGGATGTCCCCGGTCCGGTCGCGCAGCGGCGGAATGGTCAGCTGCACGACATTCATCTGATAATAGAGATCTTCGCGGAAATTATCTTTTTCGACTTCCCGTTCCAGTTTGCGATTGGTCGCAGCGATGATCCGGACATCAAGCTGGAAGCTGTTCGGGCTGCCCAGCGGCTGGATATCGGAATGTTTCAGGAAGCGGAGCAGTCGGACCTGGGTTTCCGGCGGAATTCGGTCGACCTCATCCAAGAAGATCGTACCGCCTTCGGCTTGCTGGAGCAGGCCAATCTTGCGGTCAAAAGCACCGGTAAAAGCGCCCTTTTCATGACCGAAAAGGATCGAATCGAGCAGATTTCCGGTAATTGCGCCGCAATTGAGCTTCAACATCGGCAATTTTGATCGCGGACTGGCGGCGTGGATGGCGTCGGCTATGACTTCCTTGCCAACCCCGCCTTCGCCTTCAATCAGCACCGGGACCCGAGCGCGGGCAGCCTTGGCAGCGATCGCCAGCGCGGCGCGAAAGGCAGGGGCCGCTCCGACAATTTCTTCAAATTCGAGCGGCACCGAGATTTTTTCGGTGAGCGGGCGCAGCTCGCCGGCATCCCGCGCGGATATGACGGCGGCGTCGAGCGCCTTGAGCATCAGTTCGGGGGCGACCGGCTTGATCAGATAGTCTGTGGCACCGGCACGCACGGCGTCGACGGCTTCGGCAATCGAGCCGACCGCTGTCAGCATCAGGATCGGCAAGGCGGGACGGCGGGCTTTCAGTTCGGTGATCAGTTCGGTGGCTTCAGAACCCGGCACCCAATGGTCGAGAATGATCGCGTCGAGCATCATCCCGTCCTGCGTGCCGAGCGTCGCAATCGCGGTTTCCGCGTCGCGCGCATAGATCGTGCGGAATCCCGCCCGCGAGGCCAACGCCGAAATCAACCGGCATTGCGCCGGCTCATCATCGATAAGCAGCAGTAATTTTGTGCCGTTTTGTGCCATTTTTGTCCCGATTGTCCCACAATGAAGCATTTTCATAGCGGCAACCGGTAAAGAGCCGATTAAGGGACAGATAAATATTCTATCCAAAATGACGGTGGGTAGGACTTGAGCAGTCGCTCATATAGGGTTACACCTCGGTCCACTTTGGAACGAAAAAATGGGGAAATCATGACATCGAATAATGAATTGGGCAGCGCCCAGGAAACCTACGCCAGCTTTCTCTCGATGCTGAAAGTCGGCACAGTCCTAACCGCTATCGTGGCCATATTGGTGGTTATACTCATTTCCTAACGGATTGGAATCTAGTGTGAAAATTGCGGTATTGAAGGAGCTCGCCGACGGCGAAGCGCGCGTCAGTGCGTCGCCCGAAACGGTCAAGAAGTTCATTGCTCTCGGCGCCACCATGGCGGTCGAAAAGGGAGCGGGCGAATCTGCTGCGGTTGCTGACACAGATTATCAGGACATGGGTGCGACAGTCGGAACCCGCGCCGCCGTCCTGAAGGATGCCGACATCGTGCTGGCGGTTCAGGGACCGGATCCAAAATCGATCAAGGGCATAAAGAAGGGCGCCTGGCTGGTTGCCAGCCTCAATCCTTATGGCGAGCGTGACCGGGTCGAAGAATATGCCAAGCTCGGCATTGACGCGCTGGCGATGGAATTCATGCCGCGGATCACCCGCGCGCAATCGATGGATATACTCTCGTCGCAATCCAATCTGTCCGGTTACAAGGCAGTGCTGCTGGCGGCGAATGAATATGGCCGCGTCTTTCCGATGATGATGACCGCAGCCGGCACGGTTTCTGCCGCGCGCTGTTTTGTCATGGGTGTCGGTGTCGCCGGATTGCAGGCCATCGCCACCGCCCGGCGTCTGGGCGCGCAGGTCAGCGCGACCGATGTGCGCAGCGCCACCAAGGAGCAGATCCAGTCGCTCGGCGCGAAACCGATTTTTGTCGAATCCGTCGAAGGTATCGAGGGCGAAGGCTCGGGCGGCTATGCCACCGAGATGAGCGAGGAATATCAGAAGGCCCAGGCTGAACTGGTCTCTTCCCATATCGCCAAACAGGATATCGTGATTACGACGGCCCTGATCCCCGGACGCCCGGCACCAAGGCTGATTTCGGACGCGCAGCTTACGACGATGCGAACCGGCAGCGTGATTGTCGATCTGGCGGCGGAGCAAGGCGGCAATGTCGAAGGCGCTGTTGCCGGCAAAGTCGTCGTCAAACATGGCGTCAAGATCATCGGCGCGAGCAATATCGCGGCGGAGATGGCAGCGGATAGTTCGGCGTTATTTTCGCGTAACTTGTACAATTTCCTCTCCGCCTATTGGGATGAGGAGGCCAAGCGGCCGGTGCTGCCCGATGATGATGAAGTGACGATTGGCATACGGCTTACCAAGGATGGTAAGGTTGTGAATGAGCGCCTTCTGGCGAACTAGGGGGTTAGCAATGGACTTTATATCAATTCTTTCAATTTTCGTGATGGCCTGTTTTGTCGGCTATTATGTCGTCTGGTCGGTGACCCCGGCTTTGCATACGCCGCTGATGGCGGTGACCAATGCGATTAGCTCGGTGATTATCGTCGGCGCGTTGATCGCGGCGGCGGCGGGATCGCAGGCTGATGGTGGACAGACCGCCAAATGGCTGGGTCTGGTTGGCGTGGTGCTGGCGAGCGTGAATATTTTTGGCGGCTTTGCCGTGACCGAGCGGATGCTCGCGATGTACAAGAAGAGGGAGCGTAAATAATGGGTGCTTCTTTTGATCGTCACCCCAGCGCAGGCTGGGGCCTAAACCAAGGACGCCGTATCGCATCGAGATTGGGTTGGATCCCAGCCTTCGCTGGGATGACGGTTTTTGCCGCTTCTCCCGCACTCGCCTCTTCCGGCGAGCCGGTTAATCCATGGGTAGCAGCCGCTTATCTGGTGGCAGGCATATTGTTCATTTTCGCTCTGCGCGGCCTTTCGTCGCCCGAATCGAGCCGGAAGGGCAACCGTTTCGGGATGGCCGGGATGCTGATCGCCGTGGTCACGACGCTATGGACTCACAGCATTGCCAGCCTGCCGGAAATCGGCGTCGCTATCGCCATCGGTGGTGCGATCGGTTTTGTCACCGCGCGCCGCATCGCGATGACCGATATGCCGCAGCTGGTCGCCGCTTTCCACAGCCTCGTCGGCATGGCCGCCGTGCTGGTCGGGATCGCTGCCTATCTCAATCCCGGTGCCTTTGGCATTTTGGATGCGACCGGTGAAATATTGACGGTCAGCCGGGTGGAACTGGGCCTTGGCGTTGCCATTGGTGCGATTACCTTCTCCGGTTCGGTCATCGCCTTTCTGAAACTCAACGGCAATATGTCGGGCGCACCGATCATGCTGCCGCTGCGCCATGTCCTCAATCTGGGCGTGTTGGGCGCTATCATCGGATTGACCGCTTATTTCGCAATTGCGCCGACCGTTGGTACGGGCGCGATATTCTGGACGATTGTCGGGCTCAGCTTCCTGATCGGCTTCCTGCTGATCATCCCGATCGGCGGCGCGGACATGCCGGTGGTGGTGTCGATGCTGAACAGCTATTCCGGCTGGGCGGCAGCGGCGATGGGCTTTACCCTTGGCAATACCGCGATGATCATTACCGGCGCGCTGGTCGGTTCGTCCGGTGCGATCCTGTCCTATATCATGTGCAAGGCGATGAATCGCAGCTTCATCAGCGTGATCGCCGGTGGTTTTGGCACGGACAGCGGACCGAGCGACGGCGCCGCCAAGATCGACCGGCCGTGGAAACGCGGTTCGGCCGAGGATGCCGCTTATATGATGAAACAGGCCGAAAGCGTGATCATCATTCCAGGCTATGGCATGGCGGTGGCGCAGGCTCAGCATGCGTTGCGCGAAATGGGCGATATGCTGAAAGCAGAAGGCGTCAGCGTCAAATATGCGATCCACCCGGTCGCCGGCCGGATGCCGGGCCATATGAACGTGCTGCTCGCCGAGGCCAATGTGCCTTATGACGAAGTCTTCGAGCTGGAGGATATCAACAGCGAATTCGCCCAGGCCGATGTCGCGTTCATCATTGGTGCCAATGACGTGGTCAATCCGGCAGCGAAAACCGACAAAAGCTCGCCAATTTACGGCATGCCGGTGTTCGATGTCGAAAAGGCCAAGACGATATTCTTCATCAAACGCTCGATGGGCGGTGTTGGCTATGCCGGGGTCGATAATGAGGTCTTTTATATGGACCAGACGATGATGTTACTTTCCGATGCGAAGAAAATGTGCGAGGAAATTGTAAAGGCGCTCTAGACGCTGACTGCGGATATTTCAGGGATTGTAACTTCAATGCGGAAAATTGGCCTGATTGGCGGAATGAGCTGGGTATCGACCGCCAGCTATTATACGCGGATCAACAGGATCGTGCAAAAGCGGCTGGGCGGTTTCTCCAGCCCGCACATGCTGATCGAGAGCGTCAATTTCAGCGATTATGCCCGGCTGCAGTCGGATGATGACTGGGATGCGGCGGCTGGTCTGATGACCCGGTCGGCCAAGCGTCTGGAGCATAGCGGTGCGACCGCCGTACTGATCTGCTCCAATGCGATGCACAAAATCTATGATCAGGTGCAACCGGAAGTGGGCGTGCCGATCCTTCACATTGCCGATTGTGTCGGCGACAGGATGATCGCCGACGGCATAAAGTCGGCGACTTTGATTGGTTCCCGCAATGTGATGACCGAGGGTTTTTATCGCAAACGTCTGGTTGGCAAGGGGATTGCCCTGACCCCACCGGACGAAGAGCGGGTCGAGGAGATCGACCGGATCATCTACGAGGAGCTGATGTTCAATCAGGCCAAGCGCGAGTCCGAACGGACGATGAAAACCTATATCACCAATATCGCCAAGGGCGATGTCGAGGCAGTGGTGCTGGGCTCTACCGAACTGGACCTGATCATCGACACCAAGGCCAATATCCTGCCGATCTACGACAGTACCGAAATTCATGCCGACGCTGCGATAGAATGGATATTGGCGGACGGCTGACTTCGCCGTTCCGTAATCTACTGACATTCATGTCAATGCTCTTGGCAGCAACGGCATTTTCCGGCACTATCTCTGTTTCTTGGAGGAGAGAGATATGATCCGCAGTTTAGACCTTGTTTCAGCCATTTGGAAACGTCGTCATCGTGGTGGGAAACCCGCCGGCAAGGAACGGCGGGCAGCGCGGGCTGGTTGCCCGTGCAATCGTCGCGACGCCGCCAGCGGGTTTCCCACCACGACCCCGAAGGGGCGGGCCGAGTTTGGCCCGGCGCAGCGTTGCTCGTCGGTCACAATGTATGACATTGCTCCCTCCTCACGCCTCGCGCCGAGCCAAACTCGGCTCCGTGCCGATGCTTCCAAATGGCTGAAACAAGGTCTTTTAGTTGCCACCGCGCTGTGCCTGAGCGCGCCGACACTCGCAAAAACCGTCACCGTCGCACCCGGTGCCGATGCCCAGGAACGGCTTCAGGAAGCCCTGATCCTCGCCGAGCCGGGCGATGTGGTGGAACTGGGTGCGGGCCGGTTTGATCTGGTTGATGGCCTGTCGCTCGATGTCGATAATGTCACGATCCGCGGCGCCGGCATGGACCAGACGGTGCTCAATTTTGCCGGGCAACTGGGCGCGGGCGAAGGCCTGCTGGTGACTTCGGACAATGTCGTGCTGCGCGATTTTGCGATCGAGGACAGCAAGGGCGACGGCATCAAGTCAAAGGGCGCGGACAATATTGTTTATTATAAGCTGCGGGTGGAATGGACTCGCGGGCCGCATCCGGAAAATGGTGCCTATGCGATCTATCCGGTCGAAAGCACCAATGTGTTGGTCGACAGCGTGACCACGATAGGTTCCTCCGATGCCGGGATTTATGTCGGCCAGTCGGAGAATATCATCGTCCGCAATAGCGTGGCCAAATATAATGTCGCCGGGATCGAGATCGAGAACAGCATCGGCGCCGACGTCTATAACAATATCGCGGTCAACAATACCGGCGGCATATTGGTGTTCGATCTGCCTAATATTCCGAAACAGGGCGGCCGCAATGTCCGGGTGTTCGACAATATCGTGGTCGACAACAACACCCCCAATTTTGCCCCGGCCGGCAATATAGTCGCGGAAGTGCCAACCGGCATGGGGATCATGGTGATGTCCCATTATGAGGTGGAGGTGTTTGAAAACCGGCTCGCCGAAAATGGCACCGGCAATATATTGATCGTCTCCTATAGCAAGGAGCAGAATGACCCCAATTATAACCCGAAACCGATTGGCGTGCGGGTGTTTGAAAATGAACATGGACGCGCAGGCTATAAGCCGGCTTTCCCAGGTGGTGACGAGCTGAAGACCGCTTTTGGCGGTGCGATTCCGCCGATTATCGAGGATGGAACGGGCGAGAATATCCTGATCGGAGATGATGTTCTGATCCTGTCGATGGGGCTGACCCGGTCCGGGCAATCGCTGGCCGAAGCCAGGCCGTCACTGGTGGAGGGCGCCACCGAGCCCTTTGATGGCCGGCAGCTGAAACCGATCACCCTGCCGCAGGCGATGGAAGACGCGATCCAGTAAATGCGCTGGCTGGCTTCTGCGTGCGCGATACTGGTGCTGGCTTTTTCGGCCGGCGCGCGCGCGCCTGCGGGTGTCGCGGATGCGGTGATCCTGTCCGATGGCCTGCCGCGGCTGCTGTCAGACTATCGGTTCTTCAAGGACGCCTCTGGCTGGCAACCCAATGACCGGGTCATGCCCTATCAGTTGAATATGCCGTTGTTCACGGATTATGCGGAAAAATACCGGTTCATCTATGTGCCGGAGGGGAAGCAGGCGAAGGCCAATGGTGGCGGCTTGCTCGATTTTCCGGTCGGATCGGCGCTGATCAAGAGCTTTGGTTACGAGATTGATGGCAAATCAATGTTGCTCGAGACCAGAGTGCTGCTGCACCGCGCCGATGGCTGGCTGGCTTTGCCTTATGTGTGGAATGAAGAGCAGACCGAGGCGAAGCTGAAAGTCGCGGGCGCGCGCATTCCTATCACCTTCACTGATCCGTCGGGCCGGGAGCGGTCGATCAACTATGGCGTGCCGAACAAGAATCAGTGCAAGGAATGCCATGCGCTGTCCGGCGCGGTGACACCGATTGGACCGAAGGCGCGCAATCTGACCCATGACGGGCAGCTTGCGGAGTTTGCCCGGCTGGGTCTGATCGACCGGGAACCCAAGGTCGAATATCGCGTGCCGGTCTGGGGCGAGACCAGTGCTCCGCTGAACGCGCGTGCGCGCGGCTATCTCGATGTCAATTGCGCCCATTGTCACAATATCAACGGCTCGGCGAGCAACTCGGGTCTGTTCCTGACCTATGAGGAGACCATGCCGGTGCGTATCGGTGTCAACAAGCGTCCGGTGGCGGCGGGGCGGGGCAGCGGCACCCATGATTTCGACATCGCCCCCGGTGATCCGGATGGCAGTATCATGATCTACCGATTGAACAGTCTCGATCCGGGGATTTCCATGCCGGAAGTGGGGCGATCGATCGTTCATGACGAGGGTGTCGCGCTGCTCAGCCAGTGGATCGCGGCGATGGAATAAGGAAGGGAAATGGCCGACAGAATTGCCCATTGCCATTGCCGCCAGTTGCAGATCACAACCACTGGCGAGCCTTATGCGGTCGTGATGTGTCATTGTCGCGGCTGTCAGCAGCGGACCGGCGCGCCCTTTGGTGTCGGTGCCTATTTCAAGCTGAGCGACTGCAATATTGCCGGAAAATCAAATCAATATCTGAGAACCGGCGCCAGCGGCGCAGCTTTTGAGAATCGCTTTTGTCCAGACTGCGGGACTACGGTTTACTGGCTGACGCCTTTTCACCCGGATGGCGTTGGTATCGCGACCGGCGCTTTTGAAGGAGACGACCTGCCGGCGCCGTCGCGCAGCGTCTGGGAAAGCGAGCGCCACCACTGGGTCGATGTGCCGACACAGGACCGGTGGGTAGAAGGTCGTAGTGGAGCGAAGGTCGAGGATTGAAGAGCGGCGTGGCCGACAGTTCCCCGGCGAAGGCCGGGGTCCATCTCCGAATATTTCCGCATGAATCAAGCGTAGAGATGTTCGCCGATCCCGCCGATTGCGCGCTCAACGTCCCTGGTTTTGATCCGATAGAGCACTAGATGGACCCCGGCCTGCGCCGGGGCACAGAACATTGACTGACGTGCTATTATTTCGCCCGGGTCCAGTCCTGGCCCTGACAGAAGAAGGCGATACAGCCCTTCATCTTCAGTTTGTTGGCCGATTGCAGGCTGACTTCCGAGCGATAGGTCTTGCCGGTTTTGGGATCATAGACCTTGCCGCGCCAGATATCATCGTCGGGGGTGAATCCGGTCAATATTGCCATGCCGAGCAGCGTGCGATCGCGCAGTTTCTTGTCGGGATTGTGGATATCCTTCTGCCCGGCGCCATTCGGCGGGGTCACCAGATATTTATAGATCCGGCCACAAACGCTGGTGCCGCATTTGGAAATCTTGATGATCGCATCCCGTTCCTGGGTGATCCAGTCGCCGTGGATCGAACTGGCCGCCAGCGCAGGGGTGGCGAAGATCATGGCGGCGGGGATCAGGCCGGCGATTATTTTTCGGGGGGTAAGAATCGACATCGTCATGCTCCTGTGCGTGTCGCCGGTGTTTCCAGCTTTCGCCTATAAATTGTCAATCTTCGCTAGCGAGTCTCTGGTTACCCCAATCTGAACGCGGCGGAACAGCCGACCTTCTTCGGCCCAGAAAATCAATGCCAGCGATGCTATCCCGCACACCAGGAAACCAATGGCAATCGGCAACACCGTGCCATCAAATTGCAGCCCGATTGCCGCACCGATCGATGCCGACAGTGCGGTACGAGAAAAATTCTGGAAGGAAGACGCAACGCCGGCGATCTTGCCGAAGGGCTGCATCGCGATCGAACTGAAATTCGCGCCGGTCAGGCCGACCATTGCCATCGAGGGCGCGAGCATGGCGGTAAATGTCCAGATATTGATGTTGTCCGTCATCGCGAGGGCAAAGTGGATGATCGAGACCAGGATGAAGAACAGGAGCGCAGATTGCGACACCCGCCGTGCGCCAAAGCGCATGACAATCCGGCTATTGGCAAAATTGCCGAGCGACATGGCCCCGGCATTGAGCGCAAAGACATAGACGAAAATATCTTCTGCATCGAATATGTCGAAAAATATCTGCTGTGCCGAAGCGATATAGGCGAACAAAGGGGCCATCATCAGACCGCTGGCCATGACATGACCAAAACTGTTGCGGTTGAAGATGACCTGGTACCAGGCAGAGCCGATCGAACGGGGACTGATCGGAGTCTTGTTGTCCGGGTGCAGGGTCTCTGGCAATCTCGCCAAAACCCACAGAAACATCGCCAGCCCAGCCATTGAAAGGACTATGAATATCGCCCGCCACGGAGCCACCAGCAATACCATTTGTCCGAACAGCGGGGCGGTGATCGGCACGATCATGAACACCATCATGATGGTGGACATGGACCGCGCCATCGCGTCGCCCTCATAACGATCACGGATGATGCTGTTGACCAGCACGCCCATTGCCGCCGCGGCCAGACCCTGGATGAAGCGGGCGATCAGCAGCAGCTCATAATCCCAGGCAAAGGCGCATAATATGCCAAAGATGATGTAGATCGCTGTGGTCACCAGCAATATCGGTTTGCGACCGTAACGGTCCGCGAGCGTTCCATAAAGGATCGACCCCATTGCCATGCCGTAAATATAGGAGGTGATGACCCATTGCCGGTCGTTGACCGCAGGCAAAGCGAAGTCATCGGACATCAATCCCAGCGCCGGCAGCATCATGTCGATCGCCAGCGCGTTCAGCGCCATCAGGCTCGCCACCATGATGATCAGCTCGACTCGGCCAATCGGGAAAGGGAGCGCTTTGTTTTCCACCGACGGCCTATGGCAAGATCAGGCGGGTGTGGCTATAGTAGAAATGATAAGATTGGAGCCGTTACCGGGCTGTGAAATGGGGGGAAAATAGCATGATGACGCGATGGTTTCTCCAGCTTGCACTGCTGGCTCTGGCGCTGGTCGGAACAGGCGCTGTGCGAGCGGAAACCGCGGCGGCAGAGCCCAGCTGCGCTTCTGCCTATGGTGATATATGGGGAGAGCGCGAACCGGATGTTGCTCGGCGTGCAATCGATGGCGAACAGATAAAATCCCTGGCCGATTTTTTGCGCATGACCGACTTGCGGGCCGCAAGCGTGACGATTGTCAGGGGTGGCCATTTTGCCGGCTGGGATTTCGGTGGGACGCCCTTGTCCGGTATCTGTTTTGAAGAGACTGATCTGGCGGGAGCAAATTTCGCCCATGCGTCAGCGCCCGGCGTTGGCTTCATCAAGGCCGATCTGACCGGTGCCAATATGACCGGTGCTGCCATGCCCGGCGTCCTCTTCCGCAACGCCGGTTTGAAAAATGTGATGGCCAGGGGTGCCGATTTTTCAAATGGCCATTTTGATGGCGGCTGGTTCGAGGGGAGCGTGGAAGGCTGGAATATCGACGGCGCCGATATGACCGGCTTCACTTTTGATTGCGGGATCACGGTTCCGGATGGCTGCCCGGTCTATCAGGGCGGTGATCGGATCAGCGCCAGGGGAACGGATTTCTCCCATGCCACCTTGCACAGTTTTGGCCTATATGATGTGGAACTGGCGGGCGCGGTTCTTGATCAAACGATCATCGGCCCAAGGCAATTGCCCTATTTGGTGAAGGCCGAATTTCGCGGTGATATCATCCTGCGCGGTGGCGGCAGCGATGCCCGTCTGACCGGCGAAGACGCGCAAATCTTGTTGGCCGAAAACGCCGCACAGAAGGCGGTCGAAGCACATCCGTCTTTTGACTGTGTCAAAGCCGCGACCAAGGTCGAGCAGGAAATCTGTGGTGAATATGCCAGCGACCTGCGCGCGGCGGATCGTGATATCGCGGCGCTGTATCAGCGTGCCAAAGCTGCCAATTCCGGCGTCAAGGCCAGCCAGCTGGCCTGGTTCAAGCAGCGCAACCTTTGTGCTGCGGCAAAATATCCGTCGGATTGCATCCGGGGCAGCTATAGTCTGCGCAAGGGCCAGTTGCTTGGCGTGCTCGGCGAAAATGACTGGCTGGCGCGCGGAAAATCCGCACTATTCATCGACGATCTGCTGCCGCTCCCCGCCGCGTTTATGCGGTCGGATCTATACGCCAGAATCGCGCCGGTTCTGATCGGTGCTTCGATGACCGAGATATTGATCGAGCGCGCGGACGACGGGCTTTATGCGATCAAGGGTAGCGCCGTGGGCGCCAATGCCCATTTGTGCAGTATCTATGCCTCACATCTCTATTTCGACAAGGAAACCGGCTGGTATGTCCCGGTATCGGAAGGGGCGGCGATTCCGATTTTCCGGATTTTTGACGACCGGCTGGAAATATTTGCGGGCGGCCGGCCGGATTATGAAAAATATCCGGAGGCGTCAAATTTCATGAGTTGCGGCATGCGCGCCAGCTTTTCGGAGACGATCCGCATCAATGCCAGCGACGAGCTGATCGAAAGCTATCGACAATCGCTGAACGAAGAGATGTAGCTCCTCCCCAAGCGGCGAAACAGGCGCTAGACTGACATCATGTCCGATTCCACGCCCGATCTTCTGCAGCGCAAGATCATCCATATTGACATGGATGCCTTTTTCGCGAGCGTCGAGCAGCGGGATTTTCCCGAATTGCGCGGCAAGCCGGTGGCGGTGGGCGGATCATCCAAGCGCGGGGTTGTCGCAGCGGCTTCTTATGAGGCGCGCGAGTTCGGGGTGCGCTCGGCCATGGCTTCGGTCACCGCCAAACGCCGCTGCCCGGATCTGATTTTCGTCAAGCACCGGTTCGAAGTCTACCGCGAAGTTTCGCAGCAGATCCGCGCGATATTTCGCATGCACAGCGATCTGGTCGAGCCTTTGTCGCTGGATGAAGCCTATATTGATGTCACCGAGGACAAGATGGGCATCGGCAATGCGACAAGAATCGCCGAGATGATCCGGGCGGAGATCAAGAAGCAGACGGGTCTCACCGCCAGCGCGGGGGTCAGCTATAACAAGTTTATCGCCAAGATTGCCTCGGACCAGAACAAGCCGGACGGTATCTGCGTGATCAAGCCGCATCAGGGAGCGGATTTTGTCGCCCAGCTGCCGGTGCGACGCTTCTTTGGCGTTGGTCCGAAGACGGCGGAGCGGATGGCGAAGCTCGATATTCACACCGGCACCGATCTGCGCGCGCAATCGCAGGATTTTCTGCGCCAGCATTTCGGCAAATCGGCGGGCTATCTGTTCCGCGCCTCGCGCGGCGTTGATCATCGCGAGGTGCGGGCCAACCGGATTCGCAAGTCGGTTGGCGGTGAACGGACCTATGGCGATGATCTGGTCAGCGACAGCGATATGCACGACGCGTTCGAGCATATTATCGATATCGTCTGGAACAGTATCGCAAAATGCGAGGCGCGCGGGCGGACGGTGACGCTGAAAGCCAAATATGCCGATTTCCGGCAGGTGACGCGGTCGCATTCGGTCGATCATTATGTCGCGGACAAGAATGAATTTGCCGGGATTGGGCGTGAATTGCTGGCCAGCATCATGCCGGTGGAGAATGGCGTGCGGCTATTGGGCCTTACGCTGGGTAATCTGGAAGGCGCGGAAGCGGCGGCGAGTTCGGATGAAAGCGACAATCAGCCCGCGTTCGAATTTTAGCCCCGGTTCTGGCGCTCCCGGCTGTTGTCAGAAGCTCATTTCGTCATAAATCCGGCTGACATCGCCGTTCCATTCGCCATGATAGCGGTCGAGCAACTGCGCTGCCGGTGACTTGCCCTTGGCAACGACTTCGCGGAGCGGATCGAGAAAACCGCTTTCATTGTCGCCGCTGGTGTTCAGGCGGTTGCGCGCGGTCAGGCCGGCCGACGATATGTCGAGGATTTCCTTGGCCAGGTCTTTCAACGTCTGACCATTGGGGATCGGTGTCTCGAGGCCGAGCTTGGGCACCATATTGCGCAGCGCTTCGCGTTCTTCCATGCTCCAACCCTTGACCCGGTCCCAGGCGGCATCCAGCGCGGTCTGATCATAGAGCAGGCCGACCCAGAAAGCGGGCAGGGCGCAAATCCGGTTCCACGGACCGCCATCGGCGCCGCGCATTTCGAGGAAGCTTTTCAGGCGCACTTCGGGGAAGGCGGTGGAGAGATGGTCGGTCCAGTCCGACATGGTCGGCTTCTCGCCGGGCAGCACCGACAGATTACCGTCCAGGAAATCGCGGAAGCTGAGGCCGGCGGCATCGATATATTTGCCGTCGCGAAACACGAAATACATCGGCACGTCGAGCATATATTCAGCATAGCGCTGATATCCGAAACCCTCTTCGAACACGAATGGCAGCATGCCGGTGCGGTGCGGATCGGTGTCGGACCATATATGACTGCGGAAGCTCTGATAGCCGTTGGGCTTGCCTTCGGTGAAGGGTGAATTGGCAAACAGGGCTGTGGCCAGCGGTTGCAGCGCCAGGCCGACGCGGAATTTCTTCACCATGTCGGCTTCGCTGGCATAGTCAAGATTGACCTGGATCGTGCAGGTGCGCAGCATCATGTCGAGCCCGAGATTGCCGACCCGTGGCATATGTTCGAGCATGATCTGGTAGCGGCCCTTGGGCATGATCGGCAATTCGGCGCGGGTCTTGTCCGGCCACATGCCCATGCCAAGGAAGCCGGTGCCGGTTTTCTGGCCAATCGCCTTGACCTGTTGCAAATGGCGACCGGTTTCGTTGCAGGTTTCGTGCAGAGTTTCGAGCGGCGCGCCAGACAGTTCCAGCTGACCGGCGGGCTCGAGGCTGATCGCGCCATCGCTGCCGGACATGGCGATGACCTTGCCATTTTCTTCCACGGGCACCCAGCCGAATTCCTGCATCGCGAGCAGCATGTCCTTGATGCCGCCCGGCTCGTCATAGCTGGGGGCGTGATGATCGGTGGTCGAATAGACGAATTTCTCGTGTTCGGTGCCGATCCGCCAGCGGTCCTTGGGCTTTTCGCCCTGGGCCATGGGATCGATCAACTGGGTGATATTTTCAATCACTGGATCGTCGTTGTTGGAAATCTGTCTGGTGCTCATAATCCGGCCTTAGGAAATGATCAGCGGCTGGGCCACTGAAAAAAAGCTGTTCCGCTGAAAGCTTTTGTTACTTGTCATAGCAGCCAGCGGACAGCGACAAAGCCGCCGACGAACAATATGCCGACGACGGTGGTGGCCAGGGTAAAATTCTTGTCGATCCATATTTTCATCGGCGGCCCGAAATAGCGGAGCAGGGCGGCGACCAGAAAAAACCGCGCAGAACGGGCGATAATGGCTGCGCCGACCAGGATATGCAGCGGCATGGCGGTGCTGCCAGCGGCGATGGTAATCACCTTGAACGGCAGCGGCGTGAAGCCGGCCAACAAGACCACAACCCAGCCCTGCTCGTTGAAGCTATTGGCAAAAAGATCGAATTTTTCCGTGGCCCCGTAAAATTCCAGAATCGGCAGGCCCACCGTCTTGAAGAAAAAATAGCCGATGGCATAGCCGAGCAGCGAGCCGAGCACCGATGCAATGGTGCAGATCAGGGCGTACCAATAGGCGCGCTCGGGCTTTGCCAGACACATGGGTGCGAGCATGACGTCCGGCGGGATCGGGAAGAAGCTGGATTCGGCAAAGCTGATGCCGGTCAGCCATTTCGGGGCCTGCGGATGCGCTGCCTTGCCAAGCATCCATTCATAAAGGCGTTTTAGCATTTTTTCAGACCTCAATCGCCGGGCGGGCGCATCCGCGCCCTTGGCTATCGCGCCATAAGGCGCGGCGGACGCCATCCATTTTTTGTGGCGGCCTTGCCTCGCTGCTCTCGGTTAAAAACTTACCACCAGAGGGCGCGCCAAACCGACGCGAAGCGGAGGCAAGCGCGACCGCGCGCCGGGCGAAAGCCCGCCCCGTCGGAGGCGTGAGCGCAGCGAACTGCCGCGAGACATAACGGAATATCCGCGTCCGGCGCTTGAGCTTCAAAGAATATTCCATCTAGTGTCCCGGCGCGCCGGTGATATCTTCCAGCAATTCCTTGGGTGTCTCGCGGCCATGGTCGGTGCCGGCAGAACGATTGCCCTTGGCCAAGGCGAAGACGACGCCAGACAGGGCCATCAAGGCGATGATATTCGGGAAGGTCATCACCGCGTTGGAAATATCGCCGAGACGCCAGACCAGTTCCAGCGGTGCAAAGGAGCCAAAGAAAATCACCACACACCACAATATCCGCCACAGGAAATGAAGGCGTTGCTCGCCCTTCAGGCTTGAACCGGGGAAGAGATCATAGAGATAGGTGATCGCCCGCTCGCCATAATAGCTCCACGTGAGCAATGTGGTGAACACGAACAGGATCAACGCCACCGAAACAATCAGGGTCCCGATCGGTATTCCCAGAACCAGATAAGGGAATGCCGCAGCATAAGCGCCCGAGGTCATCGCAAAGCCGTTAAGGTCAGATTGCCAGGCATGTTGCACCGCCTGGGTAACGCCATTGGCATCGGTTGCGGTGAAATCACCGGCGACGGTCAGCATGACCAGAGCGGTCATCGTGCAAATGACGATGGTATCGATGAACGTACCCATCATCGCAAAGCGGCCCTGAGCGGCTGGATCATTGGTCTGGGCGACCGCATGGGCGATAGGGGTGGAGCCTTGGCCGGCTTCGTTCGAAAACAGACCGCGGGCGACGCCAGCGCGAATGGCGATGATGATCATCCCGCCGAGAAATCCGCCGGCAGCCGCGTCATAGCCAAAGGCACCGGCAAAGATCCGGTAGAAGGTCTCCGGTAAATAAGGCAGATTGATCATCAGGGCGATGAAGGCCATCAGCAGATAGGCACCTGCCATCCACGGAACCACGGTTTCGGCGACCTTGCCGATCGATTTAATGCCACCGATGATGACCGCGAATACGGCAACCGCGGCAACCGCGCCGCCGACCCATTCGGCAACACCGAATAGTTCGTTGGCCGAATCGCCAAGGCTATTGGCCTGGATGCCGTTGCCGGTAACCAGCGCCGAGAACAATGTTCCCAAGCAAAAAAGGATCGCGAGCCAGGTCCATTTTGGTCCCAGGCCATGGGTTATATAGGTCATCGGGCCGCCGCGATAGGTGCCGTCCGCTGCTTGCGACCGGAATCGGACGGCAAGCGAGCCCTCGGCAAAGGCCAGGGCCATGCCGAACAGGGCAGTAACCCACATCCAGAAAATTGCACCAGGTCCGCCGAGCGTGATGGCGGTGGCGACGCCGGCAAGATTGCCGGTGCCGACCTGACCGGAAAGCGCAGTGGATAGAGCCGCGAAGGGAGAAATTTCACCCGCGCCCTTGCTTTCGGATTTCTTGAAAAGTCCTGCAAGCGCCGGAAATAACCGGCGCAACGGATAGCCGCGCAAACCGATCATGAAATAGATCCCGGCACCCAGCAATATTACGACCATCGGCGGGATCGGCAGTATTTCTGCTCCGTCCCAGGTTCCGCCCCAGATGAAATCTGAAATATTGGTGACCGGACCGATCGCCGCTTCAAGACCTGAAACAGGTGCTGCACTCACAAAAATTCTCCCCGATAGCGCGCATGGCGCATATTCTTTCCCGTGGGGCAGGATTAGCAGGCGCATGGTTTTTGGCAAATGCTTTTGCCAAATGGTCGCGAGCCCTTATGCTGGTCCGGAACCGGAAAATCGGATGGAGTCTGAATGATGCAAAGCCTGTGGGTAAAGAAAGATGATCTCGCGCAATCGCAATGGCACGACAGCGATGCGCCGTCTCTGGCCGATGGTCAGATTCTGCTGGGAATCGAAAAATATGCGCTCACGGCCAATAATATCACCTATGCGGTGGTTGGCGACGGCTTTGGCTACTGGAATTTTTTCCCGACCGGCGATGCCGAATGGGGGATCGTTCCGGTCTGGGGCTTTGCCAAGGTGGTGGCTTCGGAAAATGCCGATATTGCGGTAGGCGAGCGGGTCTATGGCTATTTGCCAATGGCCAGTCATTTGCTGGTCACGCCGGCCAATGTGCAGGATGGCGGCTTCATCGACGGCGCGGAGCATCGCAAGGGACTGGCGATCATCTACAATCAATATAACCGGCTGGGGCGGGAGGAGAGCCCGCTCGAGGCCGAGCGCGCCATTTTCCAGCCCCTGTTCACCACCAGCTTCCTGATCGAGCATTTCATGCGGTCGAATGACTGGTTCGGGGCGGAAGCGCTGGTGATGACCAGTGCATCGTCAAAAACCTCGCTGGGTCTGGCGATGGTTGTGAAAAGCCTGAGTCCGGCGATCCGGCGGATTGGCCTGACATCGGCGGGGAACAAGGATTTTGTCGAACAATCCGGGCTGTATGACGAGGTTCTGACCTATGACAATCTGTCGGCAGCCGATGCCACCCGGCCGACCGTCTCGGTCGATTTCGCCGGCAATGGCCAGTTGCTTGGCGCTATCCACGCGCTTTGGGGCGATATGCTGAAATTCAGCTCGCTGGTCGGTGCGACCCATATCGAAGAACGCGGTGGAGCGGATGATCTGCAAGGGCCGAAGCCGATACTTTTCTTTGCCCCGACCGCAGCCGAAATCCTGATCAAGGACATCGGGCCGGTGGCATTCCGCGCTCAGGTCGATGAACAATTTTCCGCATTTGTGGCCGGTGCCAGCGCCTATCTGAAGGTGGAGCGCCTGGACGGGCGCGATGCCCTGCAATCCGCCTATCTGGCGATGCTGGCGAATGAAGTGGCACCAAGCCGCGGGTTGATGTGTCATCTGGCATGATAGCCAAGGCTTGCTTGTCGGCGAATATCGCAGGATAACGGGTCAGGTCGGGTCGCACCGACGGGGGAAATATCGTGGCTGAACCGTTAGAAATGCCGGACCTGGGGCGGCACGCGCTTTTTCAGGGGGTGGCAGTAGAAGCGCTGAGCGCGTTGCAATCTGCCTCCGCCATGCGACGGATCGCGGGTGGTGAGGCGCTGGTGCGCCAAGGTGATGATGCCGACGCGCTCTATTTTGTCGAATCCGGCCGATTCCGGGTGGTGGTCAACAAGATACGGATTGTTGCCCATATCGAAACCGGCGAAGCGGTTGGAGAGCTTGCCTTTTTCGCCGGTGGCAAGCGCACCGCCGATGTCATTGCCACGCGCGATTCCAGCGTGCTGGAAGTCTCGCGGCAGGCGTTTGACGATATTGCCCTGCGCCATCCCGAATTATACGCGGCGATGCTGAAGCTGGTCTCGGAACGGCTGGCGGTCGCGACGGCGCGCACCTCGTCCGTGACAGCGAAAAACCCGCGGGTAATTGCCATGCTGCCCGCCGGAACCAGCCAGATGCCGGACGGGTTTCTGGCGCGGATGGCAGCGGCCTTTGAAGCGGTGGTCCGGGCAGAGACGCCAGTGATACCGATCGACCGGGCGACCAGCGAGGCGGCGGATGCCCATGAATATCAGTCCTGGCTGGCGGAGCAGGAAGCCAAGGGCGCCTATGTCCTGATCGACGGCAGCGGATCGGAGGACTGGGGGCAGATGGTCTGCCGCAACGCCGATGCGCTGGTGATGGTCGGGCGGCCGGGCAAGACCCAGGCTGCGCCCAATGCTATGGAAGAGGCGGCGATGCGCTGGATCGCGGAACCGCAGCGCACGCTGCTGCTGCTCCGTTCGAACGCCGGCAAGACGATCAGCCACAGCGGCGACTGGATCGATCCGCGCGCGCCCAAGCTGCACCATCATGTTGCGCTCGACCATGATGCGGATTTTACCAAGGTCGCCCGTTTCCTGACCGGCCGGGCGGTGGGCGTGGTGCTCGCTGGCGGTGGAGCGCTCGGCTGTGCCCATCTTGGCGTGATCAAGGCATTGCAGCAGGCCGCAATTCCGATCGACTTTATCGGCGGCGCCAGCGCTGGTGCGGCGATGGGCGGGGCGATTGCGCGGGGTATGTCGGTCGATGAAACGCTCGACCAGATGGAGGCGATGTTCATCCATGCCAAGGCGATGCGGCGGCTGACCCTGCCGATCTATTCTCTGCTCGATCCAACGGTGTTCGATAGCGAACTGAGAACCCGCTACGGCACCAGGGATATTGCCGATCAACCGATCAATTTCTTCGGCGTCTCGACCAATCTGTCGACCAACGGCCTGCATATTCACCGGCGTGGGCCTTTGTGGGAATGTGTCCGGGCCTCGGGATCTCTGCCGACGATATTGCCGCCGTTTATCGACAGTGACGGCAATATCCTGGTCGATGGCGGCGTGCTCGACAATGTACCGGTCAAGGTCATGCACGGGATCAAGGCCGGGCCGAATATCGTGGTGTCGCTTGGCGATCCGAATGAAGTCTGGCGCACCGATGTGCTTTATGACGATATCCGCGGCCGCTGGGCGTTGCTTCGGGACGTGATCCTGCGCCGCAAGCGAAAGGCAGAATTCCCGTCGATCGTTGAAATCATGTCGCGCTCGATGGTGGTGGCGAGCCGGATGGCATCGAAGGAAATGCTCGGCGAGCAGGATATATTGGTGAACCCGCCGATCATTCATAATATGCAGATCCTGGACTGGCATCTCGGCCGGGAACTGGCGGATATGGCGGCGGAATATATCAGCGAGCATGTGTTGCCGACGATTGATTTGCAGGATTAATTTACCAAATAGGTAAAAATTTCTTGACATTGTCACGCTGTTTAGGTACATATCAGGAACATCGCGAAAATGTGATTCGGGCCGACCAGCTCGGAACGACCCCGCCGAACAGGCGGGGCCGTTCCGACCGGAAGGCCCTTTTTTATGTCCGGACGGTTCGCGTTGGTCCGGCACGGAGTTTATTATGCCAAAATCAAAAGTCAGGGGAATCTATGACGACAGGCGCAAGCTGAAGTTCCTGAAAAATCTGGCTGCCAGTTCGCACGTGGCGAATTCGGCGACGGCCGCCGGAGTTGCGGTGTCGACCGTCTATAACTGGCGCGAGCGGGACCCGGAGTTTTTCCGGGAGTGGATGCGGGCGCTGGCGGCCGGCTATGAACTGCTGGAAATGGATCTGCTCGACCGCGCCCGCAACGGCGTCGAGAAACCCATATTCCATGAAGGAAAACAGGTCGCGACAGTGACGCAATATCATGACGGCATTGGCGTCAAATTGTTGCTGGCGCACAAAGAGATGGTGGCGCTGACCCGCGCTATTGAGGATGATATCAGCCCCGAGCAGGTGCGCGTCGATCTCGACCGCAAATTGGGCGATATGCGGATAAAGCTGCTCAGGCGCCGGGCGCTCGCCGAAGGGAAGGGAAAGCCACCGACGTCCGATAATGACGAATGATTTTACCGAGGCGGAGCTTTTTGCCGAATGGACCGCGCGGGAGCGCAACGCGTTTTTCTCCTCATTGAGCCTGCAAGAGCAGCAGGAATTTTTCTATCGCTGGAATTTCTGGGCGCGGCCCGGACAAAGACCGCCCGCTGGTGACTGGTCGATCTGGCTGATCATGGCCGGACGCGGCTTTGGCAAGACCCGGGCCGGGGCGGAATGGGTGCGTGGCATTGCCGAAAGCGATGGCAGCGCCCGTTTTGCGCTGGTCGGGGCCAATTATGCCGAAACCCGCACGGTGATGGTCGAGGGCGAAAGCGGTCTGCTGTCGATTGCGCCGCCGAAGCAGCGTCCGGTCTGGGAGCCGTCGCTGAAGCGGCTGACCTGGAAAAATGGCGCGCAGGCGCATCTCTATTCGGCGGCCGAGCCGGAAGGCCTGCGCGGTCCTCAGAATAGCCACGCCTGGTGCGACGAGGTCGCCAAATGGATGAACAATGCCGGGCAGGCGGAAGCAGCCTGGGACAATCTGAAAATGGGCCTGCGCGTCGGTTTCCGGCCGCAGCTGGTGGCGACGACGACGCCGCGCCCGGTGGCGCTGGTGCGGGCGCTGGTGAATGCGGAAGGAGTGGTGATCAGCAGGGGCCGGACGCAGGATAATGATCTGCATCTGCCGGTTGCGTTTCTGACCGCGATGGCGGCGGATTATGGCGGGACAAGGCTTGGGCGTCAGGAGCTGGATGGCGAGTTGATCGAGGAGCTGGAAGGGGCGCTTTGGACAAGGGCTATGATTGAGGGGTGTAGGGTTGGTGTTATTCGTCATGCTGAACTTGTTTCAGCATCCAGAGCGTCTGGATTGGCAAATCCGGATGGTCATAAGGGTGCCTTCAGAGGCTCTGGATCCCGGATCAAGTCCGGGATGACGGACGTTATGTCGCGCATCGTCATTGGCGTCGATCCTCCCGCCTCCAAAACCGGAGATGCTTGCGGGATTATTGTCGCCGGATTGGGCGTGGATGGCAAAGCCTATGTGCTGGCCGATTGCAGCGTGGAAAAAGCCAGCCCTGAAACCTGGGCGCGCAAGGTGGCTGAGGCAGCGGATCGGTTCGATGCGGACCGCGTCATTGCCGAAGCCAATCAGGGCGGCGCGATGGTGAAATCGGTGTTGCAGGCGGCGAAGATTTCGCTGCCGGTCAAGCTGGTCCACGCCTCGCGCGGCAAGGTCGCAAGAGCGGAGCCGGTGGCGGCGCTTTATGAAAATGACCGGGTGCATCATGCGGGAACGTTCCCGCAGCTGGAAGACGAGATGTGCGGGTTGCTGATCGGCGGTGGTTACGAGGGACCGGGGCGGTCACCGGATCGGGCGGATGCGCTGGTTTGGGCGTTGACGGAGTTGATGTTGGGGAGGGAGCGGGTGCCGCGGGTGCGGTAGTTGTTCCCCTGCGCAGGCAGGGGGCCATCTCGAGAAGCTGCGTTCGTCGCTATGGTGCTGGTTTGCGCCAAGATCTGACACAAGCGCTTGGCTTTACCCGAGCCGAGCTAAACAAATGCAGGAGATGGGCCGCTCGGCTTTAAGAAAGCTTTGGGGAAGCTTTCGTCGCCTGCGCCCTTCGCAGGGGCACTGGAGAAAGATATGACATTTTGGGAAAATATTGCGCTCGCCTTCAAGGGCGGGGGTGGATCGATGCGGCCGCCTTTGGGGCGCAGCTATATCGGCACTTATGGTGGCGCTTCTCTTTCGGGGGACGCGCCTTTTTCATATGAGGGCCGGGTGCGCGAGGCTTATGTCGAGAATGCGATTGCCCAGCGCGCGGTGCGGATTGTTGCCGAGGGGGTTGGCGGGGCGCCGTTGCTGCCGTCTGCCGATCCGGTGGCGGAGCTGGTGCAGGCCAGCAGCGCCGGCCAGTCGCTGCTTGAAACGATCGCGGCGCATCTGCTGCTGCATGGCAATAGCTATGTGCAGGTGATGGCGGGCGGCGACGGTCAGCCGGATGAGCTCTATGCGTTGCGGCCCGACCGGGTGACGATCGAGCCCGATGCCAAGGGCTGGCCGGTCGCTTATATTTACCGGGCTGGCGAACATGTGACTCGCTTTGCCGCGCAGGATGCGATGGGGCGGGCGGCGATCATCCATTTGAAAGCCTTTCACCCGACCGATGACCATTATGGCCTCGGCTGTCTGGGCGCGGCGGCGAAAGCGGTGGCGGTGCACAATGCAGCGGCGAAGTGGAACAAGGCGATCCTGGACAATGCAGCGCGGCCATCGGGCGCCTTGGTCTATGATCCGGGTGCCGACGGATCGGCGCTGACCGGCGAGCAGTTTGACCGGCTGAAGGCCGAGATGGAAGCCAGCTTTGCCGGGTCGGGCAATGCCGGGCGGCCGATGCTGCTCGAGGGCGGGCTGAAATGGCAGTCGATGAGCATGAGCCCGGCGGACATGGATTTTGTCGCGCTGAAGGAAGCGGCGGCGCGGGAAATCGCGCTCGCCTTTGGCGTGCCGCCGATGCTGCTCGGGCTGCCCGGCGACAATAGTTACGCCAATTATCGCGAGGCCAATCGGGCGCTATGGCGGCTGACGATATTGCCGCTGGCGGGGAAGATATTGGATGGGCTCGGTGATGCGCTCAGGGTCTGGTGGCCGCATCTCGCGCTGACGGTGGATCGGGACCAGATACCCGCGCTTTCGGAAGATCGTGAGCGGTTGTGGAAACAGGTTTGCGAGGCGGATTTTCTGTCGCCGGAAGAGAAGAGGGCGATGCTGGGGGTGTAATTTATTGTGTCTCGCGGCAGTTCGCTGCGCGAACGCCTCCGACGGGGCGGGCTATCGCCCGGCGCGCGGTCGCGCTTGCCTCGGCTGCGCCTCGGTTAGAAACTAGCCAAGATTAGGAGCGCCAAACCGACGCGAAGCGGAGGCAAGCGCGACCGCGCGCCCGCAGCGTAAGCGAGGATAGCCAAGGGCGCGGATGCGCCCGCCCGGCGCTTGAGGTCAAAACGGAGTTTTAGTAAAAATGCAAAACGACGAAATGCTCGCCCGCCTGATGGCGCAGGCGGAAGGCGATGGTGCTGATCTGGTGACGCTGCGCGCGATTGTCGAGGAGGCGACGGATAGCGGCGCGGTGCGGGTGCTCGACCGGTTGGGGCTGGCCGATCCGACGGCGCAGGACGATATTGACGAATTGCGCGAGCTGCTCCGCGCCTGGCGCGATGCCAAGGCGAGCGCGTGGAAAGCGGCGATCCGCTGGGTTGTCCGCGGAGCTCTGGCGCTGCTGCTGGTCGGGATCGCAATGCGGCTGGGGCTGGGGCATCTTGTGTCGTGAGGAAATTGGAACAAATAAGCCCCTCCCTTTCAAGAGTATCGGGTCAATCAGTCCCCCGGACTGATTTGAAACTGCGGGGGGCCGTTTCACCCGATACTGGGGAAGGGGTGGGTGCGATTCCGCAGGAATCGCTCGCGAAGCGAACTCACTCTCTAACTAACAGGCCCCACCCCAACCCCTCCCCTGAAGGGGAGGGGCTAAGAGACCTGCGCTTTGCCGGTTATGCGGCGATCTTTGACCGGATTGACAAGGGCGGTGATATCATTCGGCCCGGGGCTTTCGGGGATTTGCCGGAAGGAAGGTCCCTGCCGCTGCTGTGGCAGCATGATCCGCTGCGGCAGATTGGCCGGGTCGATTATGTCCGCGAAGACCGGCGCGGGTTGCGGGTGATCGGCAGTGTCTCGACCGCGACCAGGGCCGGGCGTGAGGCGGCGGCCATGCTGTCTGGCGCGGGGGTGAAGGGGCTGAGCTTTGGTTATCGGGTGACGCAGGCGGTGGGTGAAAAGCCGCGCGAATTGCTTGATCTGGATGTCGCGGAAATTTCGCTGGTGAGCTTCCCGATGCAGGACCTGGCGCGCGTCCATCTGGTCCAACAAACTTAATTTTATCGCACGAAGACACGAAGGCACCAAGCGCAACGGCTCGCTTTGTGGCTTCGTGCGACTCTCTTTTTCATTTGCAAGATAACGTCAGGAAAGGAATATTATGGAACATTCTCCCAAAATCGAAACCAAGGCCGATCCGCTGGAAGCGTCTTTTGATGCGGTGCTGATCGCCGAGGAAACGGACAATCATGGCAAGGCGATTGCCGCCTTGCGCGGCGATGTTGACGGCCTGAAAGGGCAGGTCGATGCGATCGGCAAGGTAGCGGCGCGACCGGCGCTGGCTGGAAATATAGATGGCGCAAAAGGGATGCCGTCTTCCGCCGCTGCGCAGGATTTTGTCGCCAAATATCTCCGGCGTGGCGAGCAGGCTGGTGTCGAGCTGAAGAGCTTTTCCGGTGCTTCCGGCCCCGAGGGCGGTTTTGCTGTGCCGCAGGAAATTGATGCACTGATCGGGGCGACGCTGAAGGATATCTCGCCGATCCGCTCGATTGCGACGGTGGTGCAGACCGGCACCGCTGGTTATCGCAAGCTGGTCACTACTGGTGGCACGCCGTCCGGCTGGGTCAGCGAGACCGCTGGCCGCCCTGAAACCGATACGCCGGATTTCAATGAAATCGCGCCGCCGACCGGTGAGCTTTACGCCAACCCGGCGGCGTCGCAGGCGATGCTCGATGATGCGGCCTTTGATGTCGAAGCCTGGCTGGCCGATGAAATCGCCCGCGAATTCGCCCAGGCGGAAGGGGCGGCCTTTGTCGGCGGATCCGGGGTCAATCAACCGCGCGGATTTCTCAATGCGGCGGTGACCGACGAGAGTGACGATGTCCGGGCGTTCGGGTCGCTGCAATATGTGGCGTCCGGTTCGTCGGGCAGTTTTGCCAGCGAGGATGTGCTGGTCGATCTGGTGCACACGCTGCGGCCCGCCTACCGGCAGGGCGCGGCTTTTGTGATGAACAGTTCGACGCTGGCGCAGATCCGCAAGTTCAAGACGGCGGATGGCGCCTTTCTGTGGCAGCCGTCGCTGGCCAATGGCCAGCCGGCAACCCTGCTCGGCTATCCGGTGGTCGAGGCGGAGGATATGCCCGATATTGCCGCCGACAGCCTGGCGATCGCCTTCGGTAATTTCCGCGCCGGCTATCTGATCGCCGAGCGCCGGGCGACGCATATCCTGCGCGATCCGTTCACCAACAAGCCGTTCGTCCATTTCTACGCGACCAGGCGCGTTGGCGGGCAGCTGATGAATTCGGAAGCGATCAAGCTGATGCAGTTCAGCGCTTCCTGAGCCCTTGCTGCGCTTCGGCGCAGCGCGCCCGTGCCGGTTGCTCCCCCTCTCGATCCGGCACGGGCGCATCTTTCAAAAATCTAGAGAAAGGATGCCGCGACCGTGAGCTATCCCATTGCAGACTGGCCGGATTTGCCGCCAGCGCTGATCGCAGAGGTGAAGGCCTTCGTGCGGATCGACCATGATGCTGATGATGCAGCGATTGACGCGTTCTTGCGCAGCGCCGCCGGCCTGTGCGAGGATTTTACCGGCCGGATGCTGATCGTCCGGTCGGTGACCGACATGCTGCCGGCCTGGCAGGCGTGGCAGAAGCTCAAGCGGCTGCCGGTGCAGGCGATCCTCTCGGTCGAGGCGGTGGAAGCGGACGGCACTTCGTCGCTGTTGGCTGTGGATGACTATGCCGTGGATATTGACAGCGAAGGTCTGGGCTGGGTGCGGTTGCGGCAGGACAGCGACGCCTCGCGCATTCGGATCAGATATAGTTGCGGTCTGGCGGCGGACTGGGACGAACTGCCGGCCGGTTTGCGCCAGGGCATCGTGCGGCTGGCGGGCTATCTTTATGCCAATCGTGATGGCGTGGATGCGGGCGGGCCGCCGCGCGCGGTGACCGCGCTGTGGCGGCCCTATCGGCGGATGCGGATCGCGTGATGGCACAGGAATTTTCAGGGATTTTGCGGGAACGCATCATGATCGAGCGGCAGAGCGCTGTTCGGGATGGGCTGGGGTCTGCCGAAGCACAATTTGACAGCATTGGCGAGTTCTGGGCTGCGGCAGAAGCGTTGAACAGCGGTCGAGCGGAGGCGGGCGAGAGCCGCTCGGCCTTGCCCCGCTGGCGGTTCATCTTGCGCGAAACCCAAGCGATCAAGCCGGGTGACCGATTGCTCTGGGGCGGTCGAGTGATGACCATAATGAATGTGGTTCTGGAGCATCGGCTGATCCCGAAAACCATCCTGCAGGCGGTAGAGAATAGATGATGGAAAAATTACGAAAACGCGGCGAGGTGATTGCCGAAACGCGGCTGGTCCGCGCAAAATCCAAAATCAAATCGCTGCTGATCGACGAACTGCCCGGCGATGTGCGGATCATCGAAACCACAGCGGGGATTGAGATAGAAGCCCGGCGGCTGCAACAGCGGCTGATCGACAATAGCAGCCTGCGCGATGTCGCCTTTCTGATGCGGGCTGTGCGATGAGCAGCGCGCTGGAAGTGGTGCAGGGGCAGCTGGTCGCACAGTTGAACGCGCATGCCGCGTTGGCGAATCTGATCAGCGGGATATTTGATGGCCCGCCGCCGCGCGCGGATTTTCCCTATATCGCGCTGGCGACTGGCGCTTCGCTGGACTGGAGCCACAAGGGTGGGGTTGGCCGGGAATTGAGCCTGGCTTTGACCGTTCACGACGACGGGGAGACGGCAGCTCGCGTGCACCGGGTGATGGCGCTGGTGGAAGAGGCGCTGGAGCCGGGGCTGGATGATCCGGTTGGTTGGCAGATCGTTACCTTTGATTTCCGCCGGACGCGGATTTTGCGGCGGGCGACCAGTCCGTGGAGTGGGTTGCTCGAGTATCGGGCGCGGGTTTTGAGGCTTTAGTGCCCCCGCGAAGGCGGGGGGCCATCTCCTGATTTGGCGACTGGGAGCAATCGATATTTTGTGCCCAGATCGAGCGGCACGAGATGGACCCCTGCCTGCGCAGGGGCACCAATTACAAAAAGGAACCAGAATATGGCAGCAGAAAAAGGCAGCGCCTTTCTCCTCAAGATTGGCGATGGCGGGAGCCCGGTGGGCTATACCACGATCGCGGGTTTGCGGACCACGCAGATGACGGTGAATGGCGAACCGGTGGCGATCACCAGCAAGGATAGCGGCGGCTGGCGGCAATTGCTGTCGGGCGCGGGAGTGCGATCCGTATCGGTGTCCGGGGCGGGGGTGTTTACCGGCTCGGAAGCGGAGATGCGGATCAAGAATCATGCGCTGGGCGGGGTCATCGATAGCTATGAACTCAGCTTCGAAGGCGGCGAGCGGATGCAGGGGGATTTTCTGGTCGCGCGGCTGGATTATAGCGGCGATTATAATGGCGAGCGGAGCTACACGCTCAGTCTGGAAAGCTCCGGCGCGGTCGCCAGTGTCTGACCGGCCCGCCAACGCCCTGCGCGGTGAGGCCGAGATTGTCATTGATGGCACGCGCCTGATCCTGCGGCCCAGTTTTGCCGCCCTGGTCGCGGCTGAGGAGGAACTTGGCTCGCTGTTCGATCTGGTCGAGCGGGCAGCGAGTGGGCGGCTTTTATTGACGGAAATTGTGACTTTGTTCTGGCATGTCGCCAGTGATCGACCGGAGCATTTGACCCGCGATCAATTGGGCGAGGGGATGATGGCACTCGGGCTGGCCGGGGTGACGCCGGCGCTGAAGATATTGTTACGGCAGATTTTGTCGGGCGGTGCTGATTGACGCGTGCCCCGGCGCAGGCCGGGGTCCATCTCGAGAATGTTCGTCGGCCGAGACCGTGGGAGATGGACCGCTCGGCTTTGGAAAGCTTCCCCGAAGCTTTCGTCGCCTGCGCCCTTCGCAGGAGAACAGGACCTTTGTCACTTCAGCGGCCACATTATCCGGAATGGTCTGCGCAGTTCTCGGCTGGACACCCGAACAATTCTGGAATGCCACTCCAGCCGAGCTGGCCGTGATATTTTCTGTCTTTTCTGAGATTGCACCCGGTCATCAGAACCAGGCCCCGCTCGGCACCCAACAACTCGAAAAATTGAAAGAGACTTTCCCCGATGGATGAAGAAATCGAACGGCTGGTGGTCAGCGTGCGCGCTGATACCGCCGGTTTTGCGAAAGATGTGGCTGATATGAAAGGCCAGCTTGACGGTCCCTTTGCATCGGGACTGGAACGGGCGGGATCGGTTCTGGAGAGGACCTTAAGCCGCGCGATCCGGCGCGGGTCGCTGGATTTTGAGGATCTCCGCCGGGTGGCGCTGTCGGTGATGAACGATATTGCCAGTGCGGCGATTCATGGCGGGCTGCCAAGCCTGTTTGGCGGCGGCTCGAGTGGCTCTGGCGGCGGCCTGCTCAATATCGGCACATCCTTGCTCAGTGCATTTCTGGGCGCACCGGGACGGGCGACCGGCGGGCCGGTCAGCGGCGGCCGCGCCTATATGGTTGGCGAACGTGGACCAGAACTATTCGTGCCGACGGCAGCGGGGCGGGTTGAACAGACGGCTGCTGCCGACGGCGCGCCCCATATCCGGTTGACGATCAATATATCCGACAATGGCCAGGGCAGTGCGCCGGACCAGATGCGGCGGTCGAGCCGACAGGTCGCCCGCGCCTTGCGAAATGCCCTGGCTTACGGAGCAGACTGAGATGGGCTATTGGCTGACCAAAGAGCGCACGTCGCAGCGCAGGTCCTTCATGCAACGCTTCGATCCGCGCTTCTGGACAATCAATTTTCCGCGCCCGATGATGGCATCGGTGGTGACGACGGCGGCGGATGCGCTGCGGGTGGATGCGGTTTTCTATAACAGCGATGATCTTGCCGGGCTGATCTGGGAGAGCGAAGATGCGCTGGATCATCCGCTGGTCGCTTATGAGACGGAGCGGGATTATGCGCGGCTGAGCTGGCAGTTTCACTGGACGTCTTCCGGTATCATGCCGCTCGACGCGATCAACGGCCCGACCTTGACGATTGAAGGGCGCGATGCGGCGGGCGATCCGAAAGCCTGGTATGTGCGGCTTTGGAACTATGCCACCGGCACGCCGACCGATGCCGAAATCCAAATCGAGTTTTCGAAGCTTGATGGTGGTTTCCTGCTGCCGGGCGAAGCCGACCCGGTGCATCCGGAGGATATTGACCGGCTGTTCATTTCGATCATTCCGCCGGAATATGACGAACTGGGTACGCGCTATGCCACTCCCAGAATCGGCTGGGTGGAGATGAGCGCCATCAAGGCGGATGGTGATGGCGCAATATTGGCAATCGGCGATGCGATGGTACCGGAAAACGGCCTGTCGATGGCAACCGCCTATGATGACAGTTTCAACCAGACGCCGGAACGCTTGCTGCGCGCAATCCGTGCGCTTGGCTATCGCGGGTCGATCAATCATTATTTGGGCATGAGCCATTATTTCCGGCTCGAGACGGTTGGCGGCGGCCTTTATGTGAGCCTTTCTGCGCCTCAGGCGGGCGAGGATTTTGCAGCGATCAACCAGCCGGCAGCGGCGTGGCACCGTGATTTGATAACCCGCGCCGAAACCATGGGATTCTCGGTGATCCTGTCGCTGTCCTACGAGCTGTTTGATGCCCATTGCTGGACCGACTGGAAGCAGCGGGCGGAAAATGGCGATCCGGCGCTGACCGGCTGGGAGCCGCCATCGACCTTGCTCTCGCCGGTCAATGGCAATGCGATGGGCTATTTGCAGGCGGTCGCCAGAGCTTTTGTCGCGATTGCGCGCGATGCGGGAGCGGCGATCCGCTTTCAGGTCGGCGAACCATGGTGGTGGATCATGCCGGACAAGCGGATTTGCCTCTATGATGCTGCGGCCAATGCGGCCTTTGGCGCGAACTCCGTGAGCATAGCGAGCATCGATGGCCCGAAGACAGCGGCGCAAAATGCCATGCTGGACCAGGCGGGTGCGCTATTGGCGCAGTCGACGGCGGATCTTTTGAACGCGGTGAAAGATGAAGCTGGTGCAACGCCGGTGGAGACCCTGTTGCTGGCCTATTTGCCGACGATTCTGGATGATCAGGCTCCGGAAGCCAAGCGGGCGAATCTGCCGCTTGGCTGGGCGTCGCCGGCTTTCGACATATTGCAGCTGGAAGATTATGACTGGGTGATTGCCGGCAACCGCTCGGCGACCAGTAGCGGGATCGAGCTGGCGACCCAGCGGCTGGGCTATCCGGTCGAACAGCAGCATTATTTCGCCGGTTTTGTGCTCGCCGCCGAGGACCAGTTCATCTGGGGGCATATGGCGCAAGCGATCGCCGATGCCCGGGCACGCGGCACAGCGGAAATCCATGTCTGGGCGCTGCCGCAGGTCGCACGGGACGGATTTACCTATTTTCAGGAAGAGGAAGCGGATGTGAATGGCTTTGACGGCGTGCAATTCCCGCTCGCGATTGGCCAGGGGGCCAGCGTGTCGCCGGGATTTTCCACCAATATCGTGACGACCATCTCTGGTCATGAGAAGCGCAACAGCGACTGGGCCGATGCGCGGCTGGAATTTGATGTCGGACCAGGGATCAGGAGTGAGAAAGAGCTGCGGACATTGATCGCCTTTTTTCGGGCGCGCCGGGGTGCAGCCAAGGCCTTTCGCTTCCGCGATCCCTATGACCATAGTTCGCACGACATGGTCGGCGAGCCAATGCCAACCGACCAGTTTCTTGGTCAGGGCGATGGGCAGAAGACGGAGTTCCCGCTGGTCAAAAATTATGGTGGTCCTGCCGGAGAACCTCAGCAACGGCACATTACCCGGCCTGACCCGGATTCGCTGCAAGTGGCGGTCGACGGGCAATTGACTGGTGGCTGGTCGCTTGGTCCGATGGGGATAGTCGCTTTTGACAGTCCGCCGGCAGACGGCAGCGATGTCACGGCCGGTTTCCTGTTCGATGTGCCGGTCCGCTTCGCCAGCGACCAGCTGACGGTGAGCCATGCGACCTTTCTTGCTGGCGATATCCCCGAGGTGCTGCTGGTCGAGGTTCGGGAGCCATCATGAGTCTGGACTGGCTGGACCGGGAGGTTACGACCAGCGCCTATCTCTGGCGGCTTGAGCGTGAAGACGGTGTTGCGCTCGGCTTTACCTCGCATGACCGCGATCTTGTTGTCGATGGTTTTCGCTATCGGGCCGCACCGGGCATGGTGCCATCGTCGATCGCGCTGTCCGACAGTCTGGACATCGACAATGTCGAAATTGCCGGTGTGATGACGAGCGCTGCGATCGCCGAAGCGGATCTGGACGCCGGGCGCTGGGATGGCGCGCTGCTCTATATCTCGCTGATTGACTGGGAGCAGCCGGATGCGGCGCCCCTTCCGCTGATTTGCGGTGAATTTGGTGAAATCACTCGGTCGGGTGACAGTTTTACGGTGGAGATGCTGGGTGGTTCATCCTTGCTCGATGAGCCGATTGCGCCGCTGACATCGCCGACCTGCCGGGCCGAATTTGGTGACCGCCAGTGCAAGCTGAGCCTGCACCGCCACCAGCGGGAAGGCCGGATCACGACGATCAGCGGTGATGAGATCGGGATCGATGGGCTGGGTGGCGCGGCGGCCGATTTTGCGTTCGGTTCCCTGCGCTTCCTCGACGGCCCGAATATCGGGCTCAGCCATGCGATTATCGATGGGCAGGGGGATATTGTCAGACTGGCAGATCAGCCCGCCCAATCCGTTGTCCCAGGCACAAGGGTGTTGCTCAGCGAGGGCTGTAACAAGAATTTCGCAACCTGCCGGGACCGCTTTGCCAACAGCATCAATTTTCGCGGCGAACCCTATCTGCCGGGCAATGATTTACTCACGCGATATCCCGGCGCATGAACCGGATGAAACGGAGGCCGACAAAAATTGCGGACAAGGCGATGGCCCTTTGTGGCGCGCGCTTTTGTCTGCATGGCCGTGACGAAGAAAGCGGGCTGGATTGTATCGGGCTTGCCGAGCAATGTTTGATTGCGGCCCGCTTTGAGTGCGACGTGCCCAATGGCTATTCGATCCGGGGCGGGTCGGAGCGGTTGATCAGCGAATTCATGGCAGAGACCGGGTTTGAACGCTTCTCGCCGGAAACCAAATTATGTGAAGGCGATATCGTTCTGGCCCGGCCGAGCCCGGTCCAGTGGCATTTCCTGATCCGCGCCGGAAATGGTTTTGTCCATGCGCACGCCGGCCTCGGCAAGGTGGTCTATTGTCCCGGCGCGGCACCGTGGCCGATCGTTTCGATTTTCAGATTGACGGAGGGTTGAATGGCGACATTGGTGTTGACCGCCGTGGGCTCCGCTATTGGTGGACCGATTGGCGGCACTATCGGGGCCATTATCGGCCAGCAGATCGACCAGAATATCCTGTTCAAACCGAAAGGACGCGAAGGCCCGCGGTTGCAGGAGCTGGCCGTTCAGACGTCGAGCTATGGATCCCAGATCCCTCGCATATATGGCAGGATGCGGGTTGCCGGGACAGTGATCTGGGCGACCGATCTGAAGGAAACGCGATCCCGGGAAGGTGGTGGCAAAGGGCGACCGAGCACGACAATCTACAGCTATTCTGCCTGTTTCGCCGTTGCCCTGTCCAGTCGCCGGACCCAAGGCATCGGCCGGATATGGGCGGACGGGAAAATCTTTCGGGGCGCAGCCGGAGATTTTAAAACCGAAACACAATTTGCCTTTCATCCCGGTGGCGAGGATCAGCCGGTTGATGGCCTGATGGCCAGTGCGGAGGCAAATGGCGGAACACCGGCCTATCGCGGGCTGGCGCTGGCGGTTTTCGAAGATATGGACCTGACAGAATATGGTAACCGGATCCCGTCCCTGACCTTTGAAGTGATCGCCGACAATGGCGCGGTGACATATGCCGATATCATCGCGGATATCTCGGGGCAGCGGATTGCCTTGCCGCCGGGTGATGCGGTCATCGGATTCGCGGCTGGCGGCGAAGACCGGCAGGCTGCCCTGCGCTCGCTGACCGACATCATCCCATTGTCATTCTCATCCGATCCGGGCGCGATTGACCGCATTGAAGCGGAAGCGCGCTCCCATGCAGATGCGGCGTCTACCCTGATCATCGAGGGAGATTTTGTCCGCGCGGCCGGAAAGCAGGAAATTGCGCCGCCTGCAAGGCGCACGGCGTCGATTGCGGCGGCACCCAGACAATATTCGATCCGCTATTATGACCCGGCGCGCGATTATCAATCCGGTATCCAGTCGGCGTTTCGCCCGGGAGGCGGCCGAATGTCGCTCGTTCGAGATTTTCCCGCGACGATAGGGGCGGATCAAGCCAGGACAATCGCCGCACGCGGCCTGTGGTCCGAATATGACGAACGCTCGACTTTGCATGTTTCTTTGCCCCTGGATAGTCGTTCGTATCGGCCGGCGATGCTGGTCGAATTCAGTGCTTTTGATGGTCTGTGGCGGATTCGTGAATGTGAGATTGGAATGGGTTTCGTGCAGCTCTCGCTGATGCGGGCAAGTCCGGACAAGGTTCTGGCCCCTGTTGAATCGGAGCAAGGCAGAATTGTCACGGATGCCGATCTTCGCGCTGGTTTGACCCGCCTGGTGCTGGTCGATTTGCCCTTCGCCGTTGATGCGCCGACTGGCGTGTCGGACACGGCCAGGCTTTATGCCGCTGCAGCCGGTGACGCGGGCTGGCGAAATGCGCAGCTGTTCATGTCCGGTCCCGACGGCGCACCGGGTGCCTATATCGGCCAGATACCCGCTCCGTCAGTCATCGGCACCACGGTGGGAACGCTCGATTCCGCCAATCCCGCTTTGATCGATCAGGTCAATCATATCGATGTGGATTTGCACAATCCGGCGATGTCCCTGGCCTATGCCGATGATCCACAATTGCTGGCCGGCAGCAATATCGCCGTGATCGGCCGGGAAATCATCCAGTTCGCCGAAGCGATGCCCCTCGGAGAAGACCGGTTTCGCCTGTCCCGGCTGATTCGCGGGCTGGGCGGCAGCGAGACCGAAATTGGGAGCCATGGCGCCGATGAAGATTTTGTCCTGCTCGACGGAGGGTCGATGCTGGAAATTGATTCTGCTTATTATGCGCCGTTCACACCAGCTGTCGTCTTTGCGCTGGGACGAGATGATCTCCTGCCCGTTTCCGCCGCAATCGCGTCACCGGGTCGGGCTTTGATGCCATGGTCACCCGTCCACCCAAGATGGAATTTTGTCGATGGCGGTGACCTTGAGATCGGCTGGACTCGTCGGTCTCGGGCGGGAACAATCTGGTCCGATCATGTCGAAGTGCCGCTGGCCGAGGAAGCCGAGAAATATCGGGTTGAGCTGTCAGCGGGCGATGGTTCTGAAGCGCTGATTTCGCTTGAGTCGATAGTGCCGCAAGTCATTGTGGATTCAGCCCAAATTGAACCATTTCTGGCAGGCAATCCCAGTCAATTAGGCGTCAAAATCTTCCAAGTCGGGGCGTCTGGTCGGTCCGCAGCGCTAGCCTTCGCAATCCCGCTTTGAATCGATCGCATTTCACCTTCACACCATTTCTGGCACAATATTTCTGGAAAGAGCAATGTCATGGCAATATTGGAAACCGCGCGATTTGAAATCCCGCTACTCGCAGCGGGGCAGGCGCATAAGGAATTATTCCACAACGAAGCCCTCGCCCGAATCGACTTTTTGATTCATCCGATTGTGCAGGCGATCGAGGCCGATCCGACAGCCATTGTGCCGGTTCCCGGGCAGTCCTGGCTTGTCGGGCCGGGCGCCACAAATGACTGGCAGGATCATGATGATCAAATCGCTGGCTGGACGGGCAATGGCTGGCTGTTCATAGCGCCGCTGGCGTTGATGCGGGTCTATGTCGAATCGCTCGATAATTTCGCGGTTTATCGGGGAGTCTGGCAATTGATGGAAGCGGTCGCGAGTCCGGCCGCGGGCACCGTCATTGATGCCGAGGCGCGGATGGCCATCGATTCGATATTGGCCGCTCTCGAAGCGCAGGGAATCCTCATGTCCGGCACGTGAAACCGACTTTGGAGGCACCCTGGTAAACGGATTTCTGCTATTCTGCCAATGTTTGCAGGCTGTTTTTTGGGTTAAATGCCGCAAATGGCGACATTTTCGCAACAGTTCTGCGATTTGGCCGCTTGCACTGTACGGAGCTAGAGGCTAGAAAGCAGCGTGAATTTAGAACGTAAATGAGAAGGGGAATATAAATGCGGAAGCTTGCCTTAGGACTGGCGCTTGCCTCCACAGCGCTCGCTACACCTGCTCTGGCCCGTGATAGCCAGTGGTATGTTGGTGTTGAGGGCGGTGCAATGCTCGTCGAGGATCTGTCGATTGATCTTGGCGGAGTAGACAACGCACTCGAAGTTGATCATGACGCTGGTTATGATTTTGACGGTATTGTCGGATATGATTTCGGCGGTTTCCGTTTGGAAGCTGAAGTTGGATATAAATCCGCAGCCGCCAATCGGGTACAAGCCGGTGCACCGGGTATCCCGCAGAGCGCAGCTGGCGCAGGGACGTTTAACGGCGTAACCCCAATCAGCGGCGAAGTAAACGCGCTCAGCTTCATGCTGAACGGCTTGCTGGACTTTGGTGACGATGACGGCATCCAGGGCTTTGCTGGCGGCGGCGTCGGCGTTGCACGGACCGAAGTAACGAATATCTTTGCTGGCCCTTATCTTGATGATTCGGACACTGGCTTTGCATGGCAGTTGCTTGCAGGCATTCGTGCTCCATTGAGCGATAGCTGGGATGTCGGATTGAAATACCGCTTCTTCAATGCTGATAAAATCAATCTCGTTGACCAAGTTGGCAATACTGCCAATACGCGTCTGCGGACCCACTCTGTTCTGGGTAGCCTGATTTACAACTTCGGCGGCGAACCGGCGGCACCGCCTCCACCACCGCCTCCACCACCACCACCACCACCGCCACCGCCACCACCGCCACCGCCACCACCGGCTGTTTGTGCGCCTGGCCCTTATATTGTGTTCTTTGACTGGGATCAGTCGGACATCACACCAGAAGCGGCTTCGGTTCTCGACAATGCGGTTACCGCATATGGCGATTGTGGTTCGGCTCAGGTCATGCTGGCTGGTCACGCTGACAAATCTGGTTCTGCCAGCTACAATGTCGGTCTGTCCCAGCGTCGCAACGAAGCTGTTCGTGCGTATCTTGAATCGCGCGGCATCGGCGGCGGCGCTATCTCGAGTGAAGCCTTCGGTGAATCGCGTCCTCGCGTTGACACCGCAGACGGTGTTCGCGAACCGCAGAACCGTCGTGTTGAAGTTATGTACGGACCTGGCTCCGGTAACTAATACCAACACGAATATAAATTGTGAAAAGGGCTGGTCTTCGGACCGGCCCTTTTTCGTTTTTCGGTCCAGCAATATGATTGGCCGGGAAGCTATGTGTCGCAGTCGCGCGATCACGCTGTCGGCTGCATCCAATTTCCTCTATTCTGGATGTGGAAATCGATAAAAATCAGCGGCTCACAAGCTCCAGCATCGCTTGGGGTGGCACAGGGGGTGTCCCTTCATCGTGCCAATGATTTTGGAGTTTGCCGATGTGAGAAGATTACATCCGATATGCCGCAGCTCGTGCGGTATAGTGTCGATTGTCCACTGACCACGCGTGGTTTATGCCGATATCGGGATTAGCTTTCCAGGCTCAGCGGTTACCGGTTCAGAACCCATGGCAATGCGGATATATTGCTGGCGGAGCTTTAGCTCAGCAGGCTTTCAAACAGGGGCAGCCCGTCAGTCCCGCCGTGCTTTTTGTCAATTGCCCGCTCAGGGTGAGGCATCATGCCCAGGACATTGCCTGCTTCGTTGATGATACCGGCAATATTACGCGATGAACCATTGATATCGCTACGGTAACGGAACACGACTCGATCTTCATTTTCCAACCTATCCAATGTGTCGTTGTCGGCAAAGAAATTGCCGTCATGATGGGCCACAGGGATCGAGATTGGCGTGTTTTCTGTATAGCGGGATGTGAATATATTGTCGGTATTGGTAACGTCGAGCTCGGCATCTTTGCAGACAAAATGGATATTGCTGTTGCGCATCAGCGCCCCGGGCAAAAGTCCCGTTTCGGTAAGAATTTGAAACCCGTTGCATACCCCCAATATCTTGACGCCGCGCTGGGCCGCTTCCATGATCGGCTTGATGATGCTGGAGCGCGAAGCCATGGCTCCCGATCGCAGATAGTCGCCATAGGAAAAGCCACCGGGAATCGCGATCACATCCAGCCCTGACGGCAGTTCGCTGTCCCCGTGCCAGACCATATGAGGCTTTTGTCCCGAGACCGTTTCCAGCGCGACAGCCATGTCTCGGTCGCAGTTCGAGCCGGGAAAGACGATTACCGCAGATTGCATCAGGAGGTCGTCTCCCGCGCCGTTTCCGGCAACTCGATTTCATAATTTTCGATGACTGTATTGGCGAGCAGTTTGCTGCACATTTTGTCGATCTCATCCCGGCTGACGGAAGGGTCAACATCGAGCTCGATCAGCTTGCCGGCGCGCACGTCATTGACCCCGGCAAAATCGAGGCTTTCCAGTGCATGATGGATGGCCTTGCCCTGAGGGTCCAATACGCCATCTTTCAGCGTTACAAATATTCTGACTTTCATCCTGCGCCCTCGCGTTGTTCCGCCGCCAATATCGCCTTGCTATAGCGCCAAGATTAGCCGGGGCAAGAGTAAGTAAGAAAATTGGAAAGGTCGTATGGTGGATTGCCGCGTTATCGCATCAGAAATAGCGGGCGAATTTGAAATTCACCCGGTGGCGGCTCATTTCATACAGGTCGTAATTACTGTTCACGCGGGAGTAATTATAATCAATCGACGGCGAAAATCCCAGAAATTTCAGTTTCCGGCTACCCACGTAGGCGCGGCCGAAGCCTCGCCAATCCTGTCGTTTGTCCGGGGAATAGAGCAGCAACGGCGCATCAAATGTGGAGCGGCTGACACTGGCTGCAACACCCGCGTTCAGGCCAAATGGCAATTCTCCGCCAATACCCAGATTGACGCCATAGTTGAAACTGGAAAAGCCATCTGCATTGAGCAGATCCCGACGAGCGAAAACACTGGCCGAGGCGATCAGGGACTTGCCCACCAGATGTTCGTAGGTCGCATTCGCGCCGAGCTGCCAGCCGCTATAGGCATCGCTGATCTGGGATTCTGTCCGGCGCGCGTCCAGTTCAACGCCCAATCTCTGCCCTTCGCTTAGCGCCTGCTGATATCCGAATCGGCCGCCATATTCGCGGGTTGCAAGCCGGCCGCCATACCAGCGCTGCAGGCCAACCGCCTGTAGCGAGATACTGCTATAGCGGGCAATGCGAAGTTCGGGACCAGCGGCAAGCTGGACGACAATATCGTCGGCCTCTTCGCCTTTATAATTGATGATCTTGCTATCGGCATCGAGCAGCAAGGCCAGCCGATCATTGGCCTTTACGCGGATGCCGCCAGAAAAGCCTGCAGTTTGACCAACACCAGAACGCTCGCGGGCGTTCTCATCCAGCTGCAGGGGCAGTTTGATCGGGCCGAAGTTGATGTCGATGGTTTCGGCATCGGTGGCGCCGTTGATATTGGTGTCCGGCGCGAAGCCAAAATCGAAACTGAAACGCCAGATCCGCTGATCGCGCAAAATGCTGCGAGTGTTACGAATGGTTTTGGCGATCTCATCCGGCAGGTTTTCATCATTTTGTGCAAGACGAAAATGATAGTCTGCGCTCGCTTCCTTGCCGGTCAGCAAATAGGCTCTCGCCAGCTCCAGCCGCACTCGGGTCTGCCCAGGGTTTTCATCCAGAATTGACCGGAATTTCTTGATCGCTCCTTTGATATCACCCGTTTCAATAGCGATATAGCCGGCGAGAAACCGTTGTTGCATTTGTAGTTCGGGAACCTGTCCCAGGGCATCGACCAGCGGCAGGGCCGCTTGATAGTTTTTTTCGTGAATGAGTGATTCTGCTTTGGCCAGGAGCTGTGCTGGCGTCACTCGAAGGTTGCATTGACCGGTTGCATCGCAGGCCGGTTGGAGATTAGGTGCGATCTCTAAAACCGCATCGGCCACAACGACCAGCGACGGGGCCGCCTGCACCTGACCAAAGCCCGCAAGGGTTGCGCAGGATAGAGCTGCAGCTTTGATCAAAGTGGCAGAATTTGTCATCCTTGCTTCTAGGGCTGCTTGCCGACAAAAGTTCCCAATATGTCAATCCGCTCGTCTGGCGTTCCGCCAACGATGCGGTAGCCACCACCCACTTCTTGAGCGTTCGGTCCGTAAAAGGCGCCGTTGATGCTGGATCCAGCGATCACGAGATCCAGCCTTGCCCCGCCGGGGTTGATAAACCAGGCCTCGTTGAACTGCCCGAAGAAACCGCCGGCGGTCACGAGATTGATATCGCCGCCGCCATTGGCACGAAATTGTGCCCCTTCCAGCACGCTATGCTGGCCGCTGGTACCATCGAACATCGGTGCGCCAACCCTGCCGTCGAGGGAAAGAGAAAAGATATTCGCCCCAAAATCGACGCTTGTGGTCGCGCCGCCGGCTATCCATTGAAAATAGGTATCAAAATTCCCGGTCCTGTCCGGTTGATCGTTGAACACCATGGTCGCCAGCATGGTACCATTGAATGTACCGGTGCCCGAGGTGGGTACCGAATCATTCGCGGTGATCTCACCATAGGCAAAGGCGCCTCTTTCGAGATTGTTCACCTGCGTGGTCAGTCCCGTGTCGCCATCATAAGATACCGACGCCTTGTTTCTGAGATAGCCCGCGAAGGTCACATATTGGGTATCTGTTCCGGGTTGCTGGTAAAAGAATGTGGTCGCGTCGTAGCTGCCACCGGTTGTCTGATCGATCAAATCAAATTGAAATTCGTTCGGCGCACCGACCACTGGCCGGGACTGGGTCACGTTCGATGAAGAGCCGGATTGCAGATATTGCACTCCGGCTATGTTCCAGGGGCTGGATGCCAGATTTGGCGTACCCAGCTGCGGTTCAACCGCGCCGCCGAAATCCGTCCGGTGAACCGGATCCTGGAAACGGCTTGCACCGGCAGTGCCCGCCAAACCATTGGAAAAACTGACGTTGAAGATTGCATCGCGGGGATCATAGGCGATGGTCAGGTTGGAATTGCGGACGGTGGTGGCATCGCCTTGATATAGTTGGTTGATCTGAGTGGTTGTTCGCAGCGACCGCTGCTGGCCATTCCCGCCCGGATCCTGGATCGTGTTCTGATAGCTGTGCGACGAACCAACCGCGGTATAGGTTTTGGCTTCGGTCGGATCGACAAATGTGTGGGTGGTTCCGCTACCGGTGCCAACGCCGCCCGTGCCCCCGCTCCCGGTTGGCGGAGCGCTGCTGCCAGCCGATTGTGGACCGGCACCGCCGCAGGCGGCAAGCATCGTTGTACTGGCGAGCAAAATCAAAAGGCGCATCGGAATAATTCCTCACATGGGTTCCACATGAGGGCAGTGCTACCAGTTCAATGGTTAATTTCGTGTAAACCATAGCAGGTTTTCGCTGCCCCCCGCACAATGCATGCGCTAGCCGGGGTAACGAACAACCGAAGGATTTTGGTTACTTTCCGCGCTTCTTTCGTTCACTATTGAGGTCGGTGACTTCGCTGCCGCCTTCCGGAAACAGCCCGAGACGCCGGGCAACTTCCTGATAAGCCTCGGCTTCTCCGCCAAGATCGCGGCGGAACCGGTCCTTGTCTAGCTTTTCGTTGGTCTTGATGTCCCAAAGACGGCAGCCGTCCGGACTGATTTCGTCGGCGAGAATGATCCGCGAAAAATCGCCTTCGAATATTCTGCCAAACTCGAGCTTGAAATCAACCAGTCTGATGCCGATTCCTGCGAACATGCCGGCCATGAAGTCATTGATCCGGATGGCCATGGCGGAAATATCCTGCATTTCTTCCTGACTGGCCCAGCCGAAACAGGCGATATGTTCTTCAGCGACCAATGGATCACCGAGCGCATCATCCTTGTAGCAATATTCGAGCAGAGTGTGCGGCAGTGGTGTGCCTTCCTCAATGCCCAAACGCTTGGAAAGAGAGCCGGCGGCGACATTGCGGACAATCACTTCAATCGGAACAATCTCGACCTGTTTGACGAGCTGTTCGCGCATGTTGAGGCGGCGGATGAAGTGGCTGGGGATGCCGATATGGCCGAGCAAAGTGAAAATATGCTCGCTGATGCGGTTGTTGATCACGCCCTTGCCGTTGATCGTGCCCTTTTTCTCGGCATTGAAAGCGGTGGCATCATCCTTGAAATACTGGATAATCGTACCGGGCTCCGGCCCTTCATAAAGAATCTTGGCCTTGCCTTCATAGATTTGGCGACGACGGGACATTGCTTGGTTCCACTTCGCAAAGAGAGCGACAAAAAATCATGCCCCGATTGTTCGAATCATGGCGGATTGAACGGATCGGGGCAACCGAGCCTCGCTATATGCCAAAGCGACTTGCGGCGCAAACAATCCCGTTTCATGATGGTTGAATGAACCAACCCAGGGAATGTGATTGCGATGACCCAATATGCCACCATCGATGAAGTCATGGAAACGCTTTATGAGTGTATCTCCGGTCCGCCTGGTGGACAGGATTGGGAACGTGATAGGGAGATTTATCATCCACGCGCGCTGATCACCCGGACGCGAATCGAGGATGGCAAGCCGATTGCTTATACTTTCGACTATGATGAATTTGTCGCGGCCACGATCCCGCTGCTGGAAGGCCGGAGCTTTTACGAGATTGAGATCGGCCGAAAGACTGATGTTTTCGGGCAGATCGCGCATGTCTATTCGACCTATGAGGCTCGCGAAACGCCGGATCATCCCGAAACCCAGTTTCGCGGGGTGAATATGGTGCATTTGTGGAATGACGGCATGGATGGTGATGGCAAACCCAATGGTCGCTGGTGGATCATGTCGATTATCTGGGATAATGAGCGGGCAGGACTGGATCTGCCGGCGGAATGGCTGACGCGATGACCATCGCGGGCGGCAGGCTGATCGCGGCGGCAGCGCTGACCGCCCTGATCGCGGCCCTTACTATCGCCTTGCTTGGTCTGGTCGGTCCCGACTGGGCGCGTTTCGTGCCCGCAAGCTGCACCGAAACCAGATGCTTTTGCGAAATGCCACGGACCGGCGCGGCCCTGTTGCAGCCCGCCAACAGTATTTCTTCCTTCGGCTATGTCTTTGCCGGTCTGCTGATGATCCTGCTGGCCCGGTCACGGGACTGGATATCAGCCTTTCCGCCGCTGGCCGCGAGCATATTGGGGGTAGCAGCGATCATTGTCGGGATCGGCTCGGTGCTGCTCCACGCGACGCTGACCTTGTGGGGCCAGTTTTTCGATGTGCTGGGCATGTATCTGATCAGCGGATTTTTCCTGATCAGCGCGCTGGCGAAATGGCGGCGCATCCCGGATCGGCGGGCGATGATCTATTATGCGTTGCTTTGCGCTCTGCTCGTCGCAATCCTCTATGCGCTGCCAGAGGTTCGCCGCTGGCTGTTTTCGGTTGTCCTTCTGGCCGCGATCATCCTCGAGCTTGTCTTTGCCAGACCGCTGCGCCCGCAGGTCCGAACCGGCTATTATGTCGCTGGCCTCATCGCCAATATCGTCGCTTTCACGATCTGGAACCTCGATCAAAATGGCCAGCTTTGTGCGCCTGGCAGCCTGTTGCAGGGCCATGCGATCTGGCATTTGCTTGGCGCGGTCGCGCTGTGGTTTGCGTTTCTCTATTATCGCAGCGAGCGGCCCGTGACGTAAAATCGAGCCACGGGGGCAAGCTCAATCATCATTCCGCTACTTTCCCCCTACCAACCCTGAATCCACCCTGCTATCGCATCCAAGATGAGTGATGTAACCGATGCGCCCGAAGCGGCTCCCGAAGATGAATTTGATGCGATAGTCGAAGCGCCGTTTGATGCGGCGCTGTCCGAACGCTATCTGATCTATGCGATGTCGACGATCACGGCGCGGTCTTTGCCGGATTTGCGCGATGGCCTGAAGCCCGTGCATCGCCGCCTCTTGTGGGCGATGCGCTTGCTCAAGCTGGAGCCGTCGCAGGGTTACAAGAAATGTGCCCGCGTCGTCGGCGACGTCATTGGTAAATATCATCCGCATGGCGATCAGTCCGTCTATGACGCGATGGTCCGCCTCGCGCAGACCTTTTCGCTGCGTTATCCGCTGGTCGACGGGCAGGGGAATTTCGGCAATATCGACGGCGATAATGCCGCGGCATACCGCTATACCGAAGCCCGGCTGACCCGTACGGCGATCGAGCTGATGCACGGTCTTGACGAAGGTACGGTCGATTTCAAACCAACCTACAATGGTGAAGATGAAGAGCCGGAAGTCATGCCCGGCCTGTTCCCCAATCTGCTCGCCAATGGTGCCAGCGGTATTGCCGTCGGCATGGCGACCAGCATCCCGTCGCATAATGTCCACGAGATTATTGACGCTGCGACTCTGCTGATCGACTCGCCCAAGGCCGAACATGCCGAGATTATGGCGATCATCAAGGGGCCGGACCTGGCGACGGGCGGAACGCTGGTGGATCCGAAATCCGTAATAGACGCTGCCTATGAAAGCGGCCGCGGGGCAATGCGGGTGCGGTGCAAGTGGGAGAAGGAAGACGCCGAAGGGCGCGGCGCGTGGCAGATTGTCGTCACCGAAATCCCCTATCAGGTGCAAAAAGGCAAGCTGATCGAGCAGATTGCCCAGATCATTGCCGACAAGAAACTGCCGATTCTCGCCGATATCCGCGATGAATCCGATGAGCAGGTGCGCATCATTCTCGAACCAAAAAGCCGCGCGGTCGACCCTGAGGATCTGATGAACGCGCTGTTCCGCATGTCTGATCTGGAAAACCGTTTCTCGCTCAACATGAACGTGCTCGACAAGGACCGGGTGCCCAAGGTGATGGGCATCAGCGAAGTGCTGAAACAATGGATTGTCCACCAGATTGAAGTGCTGCTCCGCCGTTCGCAGCACCGGCTCGACAAGATTGATTCCCGGCTGGAGCTGCTCGGGGGCTATATCATTGCCTATCTCAATCTCGACCGGGTGATCGAGATTATTCGCAATCATGACGAACCCAAGCCGATGTTGATGGACGAATTCCAGCTGACCGACCGTCAGGCCGAAGCGATCCTCAACATGCGTCTGCGGTCTTTGCGCAAGCTGGAAGAAATGGAATTGCGGCGCGAGCGCGACAAGCTGCTCGAAGAACGTGACGGGCTTGAAAAGCTGATCGAAAGTCCGGCGCGGCAGAAGACACGGCTCAAAAAAGACCTCGCCGACCTGCGTAAACTTTATGCCGAGGACACCGATTTGGGTGCACGGCGTACGATGCTGATCCAGGCGGCGCCGGCGCGGGAAATTTCGCTGGAAGCCTTTATCGAAAAAGAGCCGGTCACTGTGATCATGTCGCAGCGCGGCTGGATCAAGGCGATGAAGGGGCATGCAGACCTCTCCGCTCCGGACAGTTTCAAGTTCAAGGAAGGCGACGGCCCGAAATTTGCCTTTCATGCGCAAACGACCGACAAGTTGCTGATGTGCTGTGACAACGGGCGCTTCTATACGATTGGCGCGGACAAGCTGCCCGGCGCGCGCGGTTTTGGCGAGCCGGTCGGGTCGATGGTCGATCTTGAGGCCGGTGCCGAACCGATTGCGCTGATGGTTGCCGATATGAAGGCCAGACTGCTGCTTGCCTCCACCTGGGGGCGCGGCTTCGTGGCGAATATCGCGGATGTTGTCGCTGAAACCAAGAAGGGCCGTCAGGTCGTCAATCTGAAGGGCGACGCGCGCCTGATCGTGGTTCGCCCGGTTCCCGCAGACGCCGACCATGTTGCGGCGATTGGCGAGAATCGCAAGCTGGTCGTCTTCTCTCTCTCCGAAATGCCCGAAATGGCCAAGGGGCAGGGCGTGATGCTGCAACGTTACAAGGATGGCGGTCTTTCCGATGCGATCGTGTTCAGACTGGAAGAAGGCCTGAGCTGGGCGATGGGCGGTGACAGCGGTCGCACACGGACCGAAAATGACCTGACCATGTGGCGCGTTGCGCGAGGCGCGGCTGGCCGGCTGCCGCCGACGGGGTTTCCGAAGAGCGGGAAGTTTGATTGAGCTGGCCGTCTGGCAGGTGTAAATTCTTGGAGAGATTCCCTTGACCATGGTTAATGGCCATTTACACGCAGGCCGAATCTGACCATTGCTGCAATAGTCCGAAATGATATTTCATTGGGGTCAGTTTTTGCTCGTTCAATAGAAATAGTTGACTTTGTGAAGCAAAAATAGTTCATTAGAAATGATCTGACCAAATCGCCTTTTTATTATAGCAGGAAGAATTTTCCAAACCAATGAGCAGTGACACCAAGGCCTTGCATGAATGGATTGATCAGCTCGAGCTGATCTTATCGGAACTCGATTCCGTCAAGGCGAGCATGGCGGCCATCCATGTTGACACAGCGATTGTGGAACTTTGCCAGATCGCGGATATCGACAGGACGGACAGGGCGATATTAGCAGCCTAATCTCTTTGGAAAAGCGGGGTCAGAAATTGATCAGCTTTTGATAGATTTTTCGAAGGCTGCCGCTGATCAGAGCATCGCCAGATGCGGTTAATTTTAACGGCACATATTCCTTGTCCCCTGCATCGACAGGCTTGTCGATCAGCACGACAGCTATCCGATATTTCAAATATTCAGGCATATTGATTTTCAGCAAATTGCACGTGATCGCCAGATCGCACTATCAAAACATGTTTGCGCATTCCCGCCTCGCCCCCTAGTTTGTTCCGAAACGAACAAGGGGGGAGGCAAGCATGTCCGACAACAGTTCAGACGCGCCTGATCAGGACGGGGCAACCAGTGCCAATGAAAAGGCCTATTGGTCGCAAAATATTCGGCTGCTCTGGACATTGATGACGATCTGGTTCGTCGTTTCCTTTGGTGCCGGGATTCTCTTTCGCGATTTTCTCGATCAATTTGCCATCGGCGGCTATCCGCTCGGCTTCTGGTTCGCCCAGCAGGGTGCGATCTATTTTTTCATCCTGCTGATCATCTTTTACAGCGTCCGGATGAAACAGATCGAACGCCAATATGATCTTGATGATTGAGCGCGGCTGATGGCAACCCAGACACTCATCTATCTATTCGTCGGCCTGTCCTTTGCGCTCTATATCGGCATCGCGATCGCCTCCCGCGCCGGGTCAACCAGCGAATTTTATGTCGCCGGCGGCGGGGTCAATCCGGTGGTCAATGGCATGGCGACCGCAGCGGACTGGATGTCGGCGGCGAGCTTCATTTCGATGGCCGGGATTATCGCCTTTTCCGGCTATGACGGTTCGGTCTATCTGATGGGCTGGACCGGCGGCTATGTGATGCTGGCGCTGCTGCTGGCGCCCTATCTCAGAAAATTCGGTCAATATACCGTCCCCGATTTTATCGGCACGCGCTATTATTCCAAAGCCGCCCGGGTGGTCGCGGTGATCTGCCTGATCTTCATCAGCTTCACCTATATTGCCGGGCAGATGCGCGGCGTCGGCATCGTCTTTTCCCGCTTTCTCGATGTGCCGATCAATCTCGGTGTGATCATCGGCATGGGCATCGTCTTCGTCTATGCCGTGCTCGGCGGGATGAAAGGCGTTACCTATACCCAGGTCGCGCAATATTGCGTGCTGATCTTCGCCTATATGGTCCCCGCTTTCTTCATCAGCTTTCTGGTGACCGGCAATCCGGTGCCGCAACTGGGCCTGGGGTCGACGGTCAATGATGGCTCCGGGCTCTATGTGCTGCAGAAACTCGATCTGGTGCTGCAGGACATGGGCTTTGGCGCTTATACAGATGGCAGCAAGTCGATGATTGATGTTTTCTGCATCACCGCTGCGCTGATGATCGGGACGGCAGGCCTGCCCCATGTGATTGTCCGCTTCTTCACCGTGCCCAAGGCGTCCGACGCCCGCAAGTCGGCGGGGTGGGCGCTGGTTTTCATTGCTCTGCTCTACACGACCGCGCCAGCTGTGGGCGCCTTCGCGCGTCTCAATTTCATCGATAGCGTGCAGGATACGGAATATGCCGAGGCCCCAGCGTGGTTCAAGAATTGGGAGAGCAATGATCTGATCGCCTGGCGCGATAAAAATGGCGACGGAAAAATGCAGCTGGGCAAGGGCGATCCGTTCAAGGGAGCGCCTTTATTCGCCGAGGAATCGGGCGCAAACGGTGAACGAATTGTACAGAATGAAGCGGCTGACGATAATCCGAACGAGGTCTATGTAGACCGCGATATCATGGTGCTGGCCAATCCGGAGATCGCCAATCTGCCTGGCTGGGTTATCGCGCTGGTCGCGGCGGGCGGACTGGCGGCGGCGCTATCGACCGCAGCGGGACTGTTGTTGGTAATTTCCTCATCGATCAGTCATGATTTGCTCAAACGGACCTTCCGCCCGCAGATTACCGAGAAAGGCGAACTACGCGCGGCAAGACTGGCGGCAACCGCTGCCATTTTTGTCGCCGGCTATCTCGGCATCTATCCGCCCGGCTGGGTCGCGCAGGTGGTCGCCTTTGCCTTTGGCCTTGCCGCTGCTTCGCTGTTCCCGGCGATCTTCATGGGTATCTTCTCCAAACGGATGAACCGCGAAGGCGCGATCGCCGGTATGCTGACCGGCCTGACTTTCACCTTCCTCTATATCGGCTGGTTCAAACTCTGGTCGCCTGAGAGCAATGTTGAGGCCAACTGGCTGTTCGGGATATCGCCGGAAGGCATTGGCGTGGTCGGTATGGTTTTGAATTTTGCGGCAGCGATTGCGGTAGCGAAATTCACCAAAGCGCCGCCGAAGGAGATCGGCTGGCTGGTTGACAAGATCCGGGTGCCGCGGGCTTGAGGCTAAGGGATTACGAACTTTGCTGATGTCCGCTGTGGGCGCAGCGGTGGACGGGTACATTGACATCTGTGTATTATACATATAATACACCTCCCGATGAAACGGAAGGTCGCCCAATGCAATCGATGGAAAGTGTGAATCCGCAAAGGCTCGGACGATGGGTTGGCTGGTCGATGCTGGCCGCGCTCGTGATCGGCTTTTCTGCGGCGTTTCTGATCGCCGAGGGTATCGACATCAATTTGTCGGCGGATGTTAAGGCAACGGCTCAGAATATGCTGGAAGCCGAGCTTCGCCTGAGGGCCAAGGCCTATATTGCGGCTCTGACATTTGCCTTGGACGGGCTCGTTGGCATTGGCCTTTTTATGCTGCTCCGCAAATCGGGTCCGCTATTGTCCGCCTGGTGCCTGTTGATCAGTGTTGCCGCAGCCATATTTTCGCTGCTCGGTGCGATGTTTGCCCTGAATGCGGCTGAAATTGCCGGTGATCCTGCCTATCAAAATATAACCAATGAAACCCAACGACTGATGCTAGCGGGCTTGCAAGCGACCTCCAACTATACCTCCTTCCACCTGGGACTCGTCCTTTCAAGCTTTGCCATGGCGGGTTTTTTCCTTCTGTTCCTTAAATCCGCTTTGATACCCCGGCTGATTGCGGGATGGGGTCTGTTTGCCTCATTGTTTGTCGGGGTGACCATTGTCGCGCGGGATTTCATCCCGCTACTCGGCCATGGCGCAATCACGGCCGCGTTCATGATTTCAAATCTTGTCGCAATCATTGCGACAGGCCTTTATCTGAGCATCTATGGTGTCAGAACTGGCCCGGAAGCTGGCAGCTAGTAGCGCTGCTGCTGATCGAGAACGGCTGACTTGAAGCTCACCATATCCCGTTAATCACTGGCGAAACTTAGCGTTTTTTGGCAATTTTTAGCTTGTCCAATTTGGACCGGGTCCGGATCGACTCCTCGCTGCGGGTCAGGGCTTTGGCTATGGCTTTGAGCGTCATGCCCTTTTTGGCAAAGGCATGAAGCTTCTGGACCTCTTCGCTTGTCCAGGTCTGCTTGTGGCGTTCAAAATATTCTTTCATGGGCTGTAGCTTAGCAGATTGTCGCCTCTATGCACCCAAATAGAGCGATGGTTTCATCGCCGGTTCGCGCACGACGGGCGACTGTCGCTACAATCATCAGGAGCGGGCTTTGCATGGGGCCATTTGTCCGCTAGCCAGCAACGGATATTTGTAAATGGAGCCACCTATGCAGTTTGATGAAGTTGTCCTCGGCCGTCGCAGCATACGCGGGTACAAACCCGAACCAGTGCCGAAAGAACTGATTGAGGAAATCCTCGGGCTGGCGATGCGCGCGCCTTCGTCGATGAACACGCAACCTTATAATTTTTACGTCATCACCGGCGAGCCGCTGGCAAAAATTCGGGCGGGCAACACCGAACGGATGTTGGCCGGTGTCCCGCAATCTCGCGAGTTTCGGACCGGGCCAGTCTTTGCCGGCCCGCATCGCGAACGGCAGATCGGTGTGGCCAAGCAGCTGTTTTCGGCGATGGGGATCGAGCGCGATGACAAGGATGCGCGGCAGGACTGGGTCATGCGGGGCTTCCGCCAATTCGACGCGCCGGTATGCGTGATCATTAGCTATGATCGGGCGGTGGACGGAAGCGACGACACGCCATTCGATTGCGGTGCTGTCGCGACGGCGCTGGTGAACGCGGCTTGGTCGCGGGGACTGGGCACGGTCATCAACAGCCAGGGCATCATGCAATCGCCCGTGGTCCGCGAACATGCCGGGATCGCCGATGATCAGGTGATCATGAAAAGCATAGCGCTGGGCTGGCCGGACGAGAGTTTTCCGGCAAATGCCGTGGTGTCGACGCGCAAGTCGGTGGACGAGGCCGCCGTGTTTGTCGGTTTTGACGGCTAGTTGAAGTCGCGTGCCCCTGCGCAGGCAGGGGCCCATCTCCCGGATGCGCCAAGCGGAACCGACGGGAGATGGATAGCTGCCTTCGCTGGTAAACGAGCCTATTTGTTCAAGCGACCCTCGACCAAAGCATCGACCACGCTGGGATCCGCCAGCGTCGACGTATCGCCCAGCGCGTCATGTTGATTCTCGGCGATCTTGCGCAAGATGCGCCGCATGATCTTGCCGGAGCGGGTTTTCGGCAAAGCGGGAGTCAGATGCAAATGATCCGGCGTGGCGATCGGTCCGATTTCCTTGCGGACGTGGAGCCGCAGTTCGGCCACCAGTTCCTCGGATGATGGTTCGCCCGCATTCAATGTCACATAGCAGTAGATGCCCTGTCCCTTGATATCATGGGGATAGCCGACCACCGCCGCTTCGGCGACCTTGGGGTGGGAGACCAAAGCGGATTCGACCTCCGCTGTGCCCATCCGGTGGCCCGAGACGTTGATCACATCATCGACCCGGCCGGTGATCCAGTAATAATCATCCGCATCGCGCTTGCAGCCGTCGCCGGTGAAATATTTGCCCTTATAGGTGCTGAAATAGGTCTGGATGAAGCGTTCATGGTCGCCATAGACGCTGCGCGCCTGTCCCGGCCAGCTGGTGGTGAGACACAGATTGCCGTCGGTTGACCCTTCGAGTATCTTGCCGTCGCCATCGACCAGCTGCGGCTGGACACCGAAGAAGGGCTTGCCGGCGCTGCCCGGCTTCATGCCATGCGCGCCCGGCAGGGTGGTGATCATCACACCGCCGGTTTCGGTCTGCCACCAGGTATCGACGATCGGTGATTTGCCCTCGCCGACGACATTATAATACCAGAGCCAGGCTTCCGGATTGATCGGTTCGCCGACCGTCCCGAGCAGGCGGATCGACGAGCGATCATGGGCTTTTACCGGCCGGTCGCCTTCGCGCATCAGGGCGCGAATCGCGGTTGGCGCGGTATAGAATATATTGACCTTGTGCTTTTCGACCACCTCCCAGAAGCGGCCAAAATCGGGATAGTTGGGAATGCCCTCGAACATCAGTTCGGTGGCGCCGTTGATCAGTGGGCCATAGACGATATAGCTGTGCCCGGTGACCCAGCCGATATCGGCGCCGCACCAGAAAACCTCTCCGGGCTGATAGTCGAAGACATAGTGAAAGGTCGTCGCCACCCAGACCGCATAGCCGCCGGTCGTGTGGAGCACGCCCTTGGGCTTGCCGGTCGACCCGGACGTATAGAGGATGAACAGGGGATCCTCGGCATTCATTGGCTCGCAGGGACATTCGGCAGGAACATCGGCCTTGATCTCGTGATAATAATGGTCGCGCCCGGCAGCCATATTGATATCGCTATCGGTATGGTTGATCACCAGCACGGCATCGACCGAGACTTTTTCCAGCGCCGCATCGACATTGGCTTTGAGCGGCACCGACTTGCCGCCGCGCCGGCCCGCGTCAGCACAGATCACGAACTTGCTGTCGCAATCCTCGATCCGGCCAGCCAGCGCATCGGGAGAAAATCCGCCAAAGACCACGCTGTGGATTGCGCCGATACGGGCGCAGGCGAGCATGGCAATCGCACCTTCCGGGATCATCGGCATATAGATGGTTACCCGGTCGCCCTTTTCGACGCCCAGTTTCTTCAGGCAATTGGCCATTTTCATCACTTCGGCCTGCAGTTCGGCATAAGAGATTGTGCGGCCGGGCGACTGCGGATCATCGGGTTCAAAAATCAGGGCGGTGACATCGCCCTTGCCAGCGGCGACATGGCGATCCACCGCATTGTGGCAGATGTTCAGCGCGCCATCTTCAAACCATTTGATTGAGACGGGATCAAAGGACCAGTTGGCGATTTTTGTCGGGAATTCCAACCAGTCGAGACGTTTTGCCTGACCGGACCAGAAGCTGTCCGGATCGGTGATGCTTTGCTGATACAGCCTATCATAGTCGGCGGCTGTGCAATGGGTGGGTGCGTCGCTGCGCGGCGAAACGATCAATTCGACCAGAGCCTTTTTTCCCGCATTGCCTGTCCCATCATTGTCAGTCATTATCTGTCTCTCCTGTTTTGGCGCCTGTTCGGAATAGTTTTTCCGCAGCAAATATCAATCCCGTCACGACCGGTTTTCCGGGTCATGCCTGCAGGGTCAAATTCTGATCATCAACATATTTTTTGATCCAATTCTCGTCCGGAAACCCCTGCGCAATCCATGCTGCCTCTATTTCCGCCAAGGTCTTCGCAACAACCGGACCGGGTTTCAGGCCCCGTTCGATCAAATAGCCGCCGGCTAGCGGGAAGGTCGGCGGTTGCCAGTTTTCCAGCTGCGCCAGCATATCGGGCAGGGCGGATTCCTCGGCAAACAGCAGGGCGACATCGCGGGCTGCGTCGACATTGGTGCGATAGGCGAAGACGCGGATGTTGGTGAGAGCGCTACCCTGATTTTCGACATCCCCATCAAAGCCGGATTCCGATCCCGGCAAAAGCCGCTCGGCAATCGCCCTTTGCATTTTTTTGGATAGCTTCAGGCTCTTGGCAATGTGGCTCGCTTTATTCGCTGCTTTGGGAAGCAGCGCCACCAGTCGCCGAATCGCGGCTGGCATTATGCGCAGCCGCTGCTCGCGTTCGACCAGCCCGCTGAACAGTGGCCCCGAATTCTGGTCGATCTCCTCGACAATATGTTCAAAAATCCCGGCGCCCTGCATCTGGCTCACGGCAAATCGCGGATCTTCGGTGCCGAGCAGTTTCAAAAGCTCGTCTGCCACTCGCTCGCGGGAAAGCGTTTCAAGTTTCGCCGCCGCTGCGGTGCAGGCGGCGAACGCTTCGTCATCGACCTGTCGTTGGCCAAAGCGCGCCAAAAAACGGAAATAGCGCATGATTCTCAGATGATCTTCGGCGATCCGCTCGGCAGCCGAACCGATGAAGCGGATCCGTAGGTTTTTCAGATCGTCCAGCCCGCCGAAATAGTCAAAAACCTCCAGCGTCTGCGGATCGGCAAAAAGCGCATTGATCGTGAAATCCCGGCGCGCCGCATCTTCATTCCAGTCATCGCTGAACGCCACCGTCGCTCGCCGCCCGTCGGTCGAAACATCGCGGCGAAGCGTGGTGATCTCGACCGGCCCGTCGGGCAGCACGGCGGTGATAGTGCCATGGGCAATGCCGGTGGGAATGACCTTGATCGACGCTGCCGTCAGGCGCTGCATCACATCTTCGGGTAGCAATGGCGTGGCGATATCCACGTCCTTTACCTCGCGCCCCAGCAAGGTGTCGCGGACGGCTCCTCCGACAAAGCGGGCCTTGCCATCAAGCGCCGCGATCAGCGCTGCAAGGCCGCGTCTTTCTGTCCATTCTGCCTGCGGCATTTTCATGGTCACCAGTCCAGCCTTTTGCCAAGATTGTTCAAAATTCCCGCCGTAATCCCCCAGATACGATAATCCTGCCAGTAGATTTCGTAATAATGCCGCTTGCGCCCGTTCCATGTGCCTTCATGAGTGGTGCGGTTTTTGGGATCGAGCAGGAATTCGAGCGGTGCTTCAAACCAGCTTTCCACTTCGTCGGGGTCGGCGACAAAGGGCAGGTCGGGCGGGATGACGCTCAGCACGGGTTGAATATTATAGCCGCTGCCCGACTGGAAACTGTCGGTCAGACCGATGATATCGACATGGCCGCGATCGAGCGCAACTTCCTCGTGCGCCTCGCGCAGCGCTGCATCAATAGGGTCCCGGTCGCCCGGGTCGATCTTGCCGCCAGGGAAAGCAACCTGTCCGGGATGATTGCGCATATGCTGTGGCCGCTGGACGAAAATCACGCCCGGATCGGGGCGATCGGTCACCGCAATCAACACCGCTGCATCGCGCAAGACTTTGAGGTCATCGATATGATCGCGTTCATTGTAGAGCAGATGGTCGAGGTCATTTTCATGCCCTCTCACCAGCGCCCTTTCGAGGCGGTCGCGCAGGGTCATGAATGGGCCGCGATCGGAAAGAAGACGCCAGCAGACCAGATGCCGATCGGGTCGGCATCTTCTTCCAGCGCCAGCTCCGCGAGTTGATAATAGACCGGGCGGGCCAGCACCGCTTCCAGCCCGGGCCGCACCTGCAGATAGGGTTGCGGCTTGTCCGCGCCAAATCGCAGCGGATGCTCAGCGCCGGCGATGACCAGATGGTCGGTGTTGAGGCGGAAGGCGAGCGTCCGTTCTGCACCGCTGCCTTCGCTTTCCAGTTCCACCGCGACGAATGGCGCATCATCGACGATGATGCTCAGCTTTTGATAGGGAGTGACCAGCGCGTAGCTATCATCCGCTTCCCGTCGCAAGATGCTGGAAAAGGCGCGCACCATTGCCGGGCGTTTGATTGGATCACCTTGGTGGTACCATGTCCCGTCGGGAGTGATTCGCATTTCGCTGTCGCCGGTTTCCTGTGGATCCCATTGGTCGACAGGCGGCAGTTTCTGCGCTTCAGCCAGTTTGGCAATTTCCGCAATGGAGAGCGAGGCAAGTTCAGGGGGCGGTGTGTAGGGCATGCAACCGGACTATTGCCCGGCGCCATTTCTGTAAAGGCTTAGGGTCAGGACCTGTTAAATGCACGGAGCGTGGTTTGAAGCGATTTGGCTTTGCGCGAGAAAGGAAAGCGCAGGCATAGCGGCGCTATACCAAGCTTTTCTGACGCTGCGCAGGGCCAAATCGGTCAAATCCTTCGGACGATAAAATGGCTGCAATCTCGGGTAAAAGCTTCCTTGGAAAGGCAAGCAGCCTTCCCGGCGGGCGCTTTCACCCGATATTATCGCCATTTTGACGCCACGCCCGTGCATTTAACAGGTCCTGACCCTAGACTCGCTATTTGGTCCAAGGCCCGAGCGTGCCGGTTTTCGGCAATGGCTTGCCCGCAGGCCCGGCCCGCATCAGCAGCCGCGACGGGTCCCATGGTCCTGGCAGCGTCCATCCGCCGGTTCCCTCTGCGGTGAATCCGAAGAACCGCTCATAATATTCGGGATCCCCGATCATCACCAAAGGCAGCGGATCATCGGGCTGAATTTCCTTGAGCAAGGCCGCCATCATCGCCCGGCCAATGCCCTCGCGCTGAAAATCAGGGTAAACCGCCACCGGTCCGACCATGATCATCGGGTGTTTCTTGCCGTCTTCATCGGTCAGGGCGACCGGCCAGCATTGGATCGAACCGAGCAGTTCATGCCTTTCCTGATCGACGGCGGCGAGCGACAGGCCTTCGAGCATGTCCATGCCTTCGCGCAACCTATAGGCGGTGCGATCGTGCCGGTCCTTGCCAAAGGCGGCGTCAAGCAGGGCCTCGACCAGTGGCGGATCGATTTCGGCAAGTGGAATGATGTTGGTCAAGTCATTGGTCTCATATATCGGGAAAAGCGCGCGCTACTCCGCTTTGGGGTAAAAGTCGAGCCACATAGGTTGCAATTGCATGATCGCAGAGTGCGAGCTAAAAGATTGTTCTGTTAAGGGAGTTTGCGCGTGACCGACCAGAATCAGACAACGGAATCATCCACCGGTGAAACACCGCCACCACCTGCGCCGGTGAAATCGGTCAGACTCGGGTCGCTGCGCCGCGATCCCAAAGGCTGGCTTGTCCTGCTGCTCGGTCTGGGCGCGCCGCTGGCATTTTTCACAGCAGCAGGCGGCAGCGGCATTGGTCTGTGGGGCTGGCAAGCCGGTCTGGCAGCGATACCGTGGATCATATTGACAGCTCTGCTAACGCTGATCCTGGGGATTGTCTTTATCATTCTCAATCGGCGCAAGGGGCGCAAGACGCGCTGGCCGTTATTGGGATTGGGCATGATCGCAACAGTCGGTTTTCTGGGCTTTCTGGTGCCCTATGTCACGGCCATCACAACCCTGCCGGCGATTCATGACATTACCACCGATCTTGCCGATCCGCCGCAGTTCACCGCGCTGACATTGCGCGCCGATAATTGGGATAATATCCCGGGCGTGGATGATCGCGACATGCGGGGCATGAATCCGCGCCAGCGCTGGGCGACGGTCCATCAGGATGCCTATCCGGATATTCGCTCGGTCCGCATGGATCAACCGGTCGCCGTGGTGATCGAGAAAGCCAAAAGGCTGGCAGAAGATCGCGGCTGGGATATCGCCAGCGTTGATCCGGCTGCGGGCAATCTGGAAGCCACCGCTACGGTTTCGCTCTTCCGGTTCAAGGATGATATCGTTATTCGTGCCAGAGCGGCAGAAAATGGCGCGGCCAGCATCATCGACATGCGCTCGGTCAGCCGGGTTGGCGTCCACGATCTTGGGGCCAACGCCAAGCGCGTCCGAAGATTTCTGAGCGACCTGTCGGGAACGACCACCGCCGCTTCGCAATAGCGCTATTGCGTAAGTTGGATCAGCCGGCCGGGGTCAGCTTGAGCATCCGGCCGCCTTCGCCGTCTTCCAGCACGTAGATCGCACCATCGGGACCCTGTTCCACTTCGCGAATCCGAGCGCCCATCAGAAAGCGATCGGCCTCTTTGGCGCTGCTGCCATCGAAACTGACGCGGATCAGGGCCTGACTGGCGAGACCACCGATAAAGGCGCTGCCCTGCCACGCGGGGAACAGATCGCCGGAATAAAAGATCAAACCGCCGGGCGCAATTGTCGGAACCCAGGCCACTTTTGGCGCTTCGAATTCGGGATGTGTGTCATGATTGGGGATTTTCTTGCCATCATAATGATTGCCTTCCGATACGATCGGATAGCCATAATTGGCACCGCGCTGCACCAGATTGAGTTCATCGCCGGCGAGTGGCCCCATTTCCTGATTCCACAACCGTCCCTTGCTGTCGAAGGCTAGGCCCAAAATATTGCGGTGGCCCAGCGACCAGATTTCTGGAAGCGCGCCGTCCTTGTCGACAAACGGATTGTCCTTGGGAATGCTGCCATCCGGATAGAGCCGCACAATCTTGCCGAGATTGGCTGCCATATCCTGAGCCGGGTCGAATTTCTGCCGCTCGCCCGAACCAATGAAGAGATATTGGCCATCGGGTGAAAAGGCGATACGGTGGGAAAAATGTCCTCTGCCCTCAACTTTCGGATTTTGCGTCCAGATGGTTTTAAGATTTTTCAACGCCGGTTTTTGGCCAGCCAGAACAAGCTTGGCGCGGCCAACCACGGCACCGCGAGTGTCATTGTCTCCGGCCTCGACCCAGCTCAAATAGACCATATTGCTCGTGGCAAAATCGGGAGCGAGCACGATGTCGCCGAAGCCGCCCTGACCACCATAGTCAACCTCGGGCACACCGCTGATTTCGGTCTTCTGCCCCTCGGCATCGACCAGCTGCAATTTGCCCGCTTTTTCGCTGACCAGCATCCGGCCATCGGGAAGGAAGGTCATCGCCCATGGTTCATCGAAACTGGCAATTACGGCCGTTTCAAAGGGCTTGCGATCTATTGGGGAAATATCAGTCAGTGCCTGCATTTCTTCAGATGCGCCGCCCGTCGCCTGTGCGTCATCGCCGTTGGTACAAGCAACCATCAGAATTGCGACTGAGAGCGAAAGTCCAATATTTTTCATGAGATTCCCGTGTTTTATCATCAAATTGATTCCACCCACCTTTGCAAGGCAACATAGGGGAACCGAGGAAATTTTCCTAGGCCAATCCGAGGTTTTTTGCTCAAGAATCTGCCCGTTCACCGCTTGCTTACCATTATTGGTTAAAGCAGCCGCATGTTCGGACGAAAAACCAGTAGCGATGATCCGCGCCCGCGGTCGGCGGTTTCCCATGGCGTGGGTGTTGCCGGCCTGATCGGGCTGGCGTCCTGGATCCTGATCGCCCGGCAATATGGCCTGGACGGGCCCTATTCTGCGCTTGCCGCCTGTTTGGCTTGTGCGGTGCCGATGGTGGTCTGGTCGTTGCTGATGGACAAGGTGCATTTGCGGCCATCCACCGGAATCGACTGGGATAAGCCGAAATCGCTGAAAGAAACATTCGATATCAGTCTGGTGAAGCTGGCTGGCCTGTGGGCGACATGGGGCATTATCGCGACTATTTACTGTGTCGGACGCTGGTACTGGACGGGGCAATATCAATTTTCGATGGAGATGATGGAAACCGCGGCGCCCTGGTTGTTCGTGCTGTCCATCCCCTATGTCCTGGTCATGGACCGCTTTACCATCGAACCGCGCGACGGTGCGTGGCATTTTGGCCAGCTGCTGACCGGCCGGAAAAGCGAATTTGATCGCGAGCAGATTTACCATCATCTGCGCGCTTGGGCGGTGAAGGGCTTTTTCCTCGCGTTCATGCTCTCGATCGTGCCCGGCGGCTTCGGTGATCTGGTCCGGCTCGATCTCGATGAACTCGCCGGCAATCCGGTGGCGATCGCCCATTGGCTGATCATCGCGATGTTTGTCGTCGACGTGCAGTTTGCGACGATTGGCTATCTGCTGACGATGAAACCGCTCGATGCCCATATCCGCACCGCAAATCCTTATCTGGCGGGCTGGGTTGCCGCCCTGATCTGCTATCCGCCGTTCATATTGATGGGCGATGATGGCCCGCTCAACTATCATGTCAACACCGCCGACTGGGCCTATTGGTTCGAGGGCCAGACAATGATCCTCTGGGTCTGGGGCGGGTTGCTGGTTTTTCTCACTGGCCTCTATGCCTGGGCGACGGTTGCCTTTGGCCTGCGCTTTTCCAATCTCACCCATCGCGGGATTTTGACCCACGGCCCCTATAGCTGGACCAAGCATCCCGCCTATGTCGCCAAAAATGCTTATTGGTGGCTGGCGACCATGCCATTCCTGGTGACGTCGGGCAGCATCACCGACTTTGTCCGCAATACGGTGCTGATTGCGGCGGTCAGCGGTGTCTATTACTGGCGCGCCAAGACCGAGGAAAAACATCTACTAAGCGACCCGGCCTATAAGGATTATGCCGAATGGATGGACCGCAATGCGCCGATCCCGCGCGCGCTCAACTGGATCAAGCGGCGGATCGGCTGGTGGACCCCGGATCGGGGCGATGCACCGGAAATCCAGCCTGCCGAATAGGATTGTCGGAATCAGCCGGTGCGGCTAATTGCATGTCATGACGATAATCGGAACGGATGGAAAACACCGCTGCTTCGGCGGACAGGCGGGCAAGGAATTTTACGGCGACTATCATGACCGGGAATGGGGCGTGCCGGTTCATGATGACCGGATGTTGTTCGAAAACCTGATTCTCGAAGGCGCGCAGGCTGGCCTGAGCTGGGAGACGGTGCTGCGCAAACGCGATGGCTATCGCCGCGCCTTTCACGGATTCGATATCGGGCGCTGTGCTGCAATGGGCGATGATGAACTGGAAGCTTTGCGGGATGACGCAGGCATTATTCGCAACAGGCTGAAGATATATTCTGTCCGCAAAAACGCACTGGTTTTTCTGGAGATGCAAAGGAAGTTTGGCAGCTTTGATGCATGGCTATGGGATCATCTGGATGGCCCTCCACCAGTCAACCGGCCCAGGCATTTTTCCGATATGGTGAGCACATCCCCGATCAGCGATGCAATCTCCAAAAAGCTGAAAAAACGCGGCATGAGCTTTGTCGGCAGCACCATCATTTACGCCTATATGCAGGCGATCGGAATGGCCGACGACCATCTCGCCGGATGCTGGAAAGCCTGACTATGCGGTTCGTCTCACGGGCTCGCGCCTAGACGGCTGCGAGCCCGTTATGATCACCCGGTTGAACGGCGATCAACGCGGGTTTTTGAGATAGGCAATCACGTCGGCGCGTTTCTGCGCATCTGGCATGCCAGCGTAAATCATTCTGGTTTTCGGGATCACCCGCTGGGGCTTTTCCAGAAACTGGAATAATTTTTCTTCAGTCCAGATGATGCCACTATTGGCATTGGCCTCGCTATATTTGAAGCCTGCGACCGAACCGGCTTCGCGGCCGACAATATCCGCCAGCGAGGGACCGATGCGGTTCATTCCGGGATCGACCACATGGCAGGTGCGGCACTGCATGAAGGCGGATTTTCCAGCGGCGGCATCACCGGTCAGGCCGGCATAAGCAACGCCGTCCAATGTTGCGATATCGTCAGCGGCTGGCGGTCCGCTATCGACCGGCGCGGCTGCTTCAGTAGTGGCCGCTTCTGCGGCGCTTGGCGCGGGTTCAGTGGATTCCGACCCATCGCCCGAACATCCTGCAGTTAAAACTGCCAAAGCGACTACCGCAGTTACCGTTTTCATGCCGACCATATTCTTTCCTGTCGTGTGATGTTGATAGCATAATCAATAGCATCGCTGCCTAATACCGATTGATATCAAATTAAAGACCTGATCTGTCGTTTTGACTTCTCGTGATCAAGTCCTTTGCCCGGTCATTGCGCGAAGACGGCTAGCCGCGCTGGCAGGCGTGTGCAAAACCCGCTATCGTCGAGGCATGTTCCGGATAGGAAACGGGTTACCGACAAGGTACCGAATTACACAGTTGAAAGCGAGTGGCTCATGATATTGGCATTGAAGAAATATCTTTCGCGGTTACCGGAAAAAATCTGGTTCCGAGCGATGCTTTTCAGCCTTGCCGCGATTGCCACCGCGGCGGCGGCGGAGTGGTTTGGCCCCTTGTTGCCCTATGAAGGGGATCTCGAGGTCGCCAGCGGTTCGGTCGGAGACATATTGACGATTCTGGCATCCAGCATGCTGGCGGTCATCGCTTTTTCCGTTTCCATCATGGTGTCGGCTTATGGTTCGGCGACCAGCACGGCTACGCCCAGAACCATCGCGCTCATGCTCGCCGATGATCGCTCGCAAAATGCCTTGTCGACTTTTCTCGGCACGTTCCTGTTCAGTATCGTCGGCATTATCGGCCTGTCTGCCGGCTATTATGATGATCGCGGTCGCATCATCCTGTTCTTCGCCACGATCGCCGTGATTGTCGTCATCACCGGAACGCTGATCAACTGGATTCAGCAGCTTTCCACGTTCGGCAGGATGAATGACCTTATCGAGCGAGTGGAGATGGCCGCGTCAAAAGCGTTGCGCTGGCATGGCCAGCACCCCTATTTGAACGCCCAGCCGCCAGTCGAGATACCGAAGGAGGCGCTTCCCGTCAGTAGCGATATTGCCAGCGGCGTGGTGACTTCTGTCGATCTGGATCAGCTGGAGGAAGCCGCCGAGAAATATGGCGTGACAGTCTATCTCGCCATTCATCCGGGCAAGCTGGTCTATCCGGCCCGGCCGCTGCTCTATCTGTCCGGCGACGAGGCCAACGGGGCTGATCACCAGCCGTTTCGCGATGCCATATTGGTCGAGCATGAACGCAGCTTCGATCAGGACCCGCGATTTGGGCTGGTGGTGCTTTCCGAAATAGCCTCGCGGGCATTGTCTCCCGCCGTCAATGATCCGGGCACGGCCATTTCAGTCTTGGATAGCGGCCTGCGCTGTTTCGAGGTCTTGGCACAAGCCAGTTCGGCACCAGAAGATGCGCAATATTCCAGAGTCCATGGCCCGGTGATCACAACGGAAGATCTGTTCACCGATTTCTTTGCCAAAATTGCCCGGGACGGGGCGGGAATGGTGGAGGTGCAGCAACGCATTCAGCTGTGCCTGCTGGCGCTGGCCCAATCATGGCCGGACATATTTGCGGCAGCCGCATCAGAAGCGTCCCGCAATGCTCTGGCGAGAGCGCTCGACACCATTGTCCACAAGCCGGACATAAAGGATCTGAAGGCGAGATCGCAAAGGGTCATCGACAGCGGCGAAACATAGGGGCCATCGGTCGGGAGGCGGCGCTGCTCGGTAAAGGCCGGTTTTCAGTCTGGCGCAAAAGCCGCCATGATATCCGGGATAGCGGCGGGGCTGTCCATTGTCTGCAGCGCTGAAATGGCGTCCGTGATGACCAGATCATATTGCGAAACCGGCCCCTCCAGGGCGCAAGGCTTTGCACCGATGGCACGGATCAGGCCATGGGCTTTCTTGTTGGTGCGCAGGGTTTCGATCCGCAAATGGCGAAGGCCTTCGCAATAGCAGTCGAGGAAAAGCGCCGTCATCAATAGACGCGCGACGCCCTGGCCGTGATATTGGTCCAGCACGGCGATGGCGAACTCGCCAGCGTCGCTGGTTGCGGCCTCGCGAAAAACATGCGCTACGGCAATGGCGGGATGATCATCTGCATCCATATTGACCACCCCCCAGGCGAGATGATTGGTGCCATCCACGCTCGCCAAACGTTCAACGACCGCAGGAGGCATGGTTTTGGATCCCGAGAAAAAGCGCAAATAGCGGCTCTGGTCGGACAATTGGCCAATGCCTTTCTCGATCTGCCCACGGTCGGAGTGGCGGACCCGCCGCAGACAGACATGCATGCCATTGTCGAGTCTGGCATCCACCGACTGGACCTGATTTTGAAACGACCCTGCCTCAGCCATCGAATCTCTCCTCACCGCGCCGCGATCACTGTCCGACCGGCCGAACTCCGTCCCGATCCGCACGGGACCGCTGGAAATATCATCAATTTCCACAGGAAGCCATGGGCTTTGCCGCGCTCGTCCATCTGTTCGGGCTGCAGCCCGGAATGGCGATTGTGAGAAACCGGTTTCCCGGTCAGCGGTTATTGGCTGATAATTCGTCAGCCCGCTGGCCGGGACCGGGAAAGCCTTCAGGCGGTTGCTTAACGCACCGTCACGGTTACCGCCCGGCGGTTCAGGCCCCATGCCGTTTCATCCGAGCCCAGCGCGTCTGGCCGTTCCTTGCCATAGCTGACCACCGATATTCTCGACAGTTCCACGCCCATGGTTGAAAGATAGTTTTTCGCGGCATTGGCGCGGCGTTCGCCGAGCGCCAGATTATATTCGCGGGTCCCGCGCTCGTCGCAATGGCCTTCGACCCGGATACGAACACTGGGATTGGCTACCAGCCAGGCCGCCTGGCTGCGCAAGATTTCCTGATCTGTGCTGTCGACATTGCTCCGGTCGGCGTCGAAAAATATTCTGTCTGCGGCGACATTGGCCAGAAAATCCTCCTGGCTGCCCTTGATCGGGCCGCTGGATGAATCGTAATAGTTCATATTGTCGCCAGGCGCTGGTGGCAGGCCTTCCGGTGGCTTCTTGCTACAGGCCGACAGGGCCAGAGCCGCAAACAACACGGGCATGGATATCAAGTTTACTGAGACGCGGGATTGGGACATTTGGAAAAACCTTTTGACTGTTACCAGTGCTTTTTAGGTCGGTTTTCCCAAAGCAATTACCACGGATTTTATATGCGCCTGCCATCGGGCGGGGACATAGGAAATCCATTGTAACGGGTTGGTTCTGGTTATCGTAATATTGGAGCGTTCCTTTCAGGGACGGCATGAACCCGGAGAAGCCCCTCTCCGTGAGATGACGCGGGCACCCGCTCACCCCGATGCAGCCCGCGTCATCCATCCTTCAATGTTCGAAATCTATGTCCAGCCGATAGCCAACGCCCGGTTCGGTCAGCAGATATTCCGGCTGTGATGAATCATATTCCAGCTTTTGCCGGATAAGAGCCATATAGCTGCGCAAATATTGGGTATCGACAGTGGGATCATTCCATCCGGCAAGCAGCAGCTGGCGATGGGTCACAACCTGTCCGGCGTGGCGCGCCAATGTCTCAAGCAGATCAAACTCCTTGGGAGAAAATTTGATCTCCTCGTCCATCAGAAAGACCTTTCTTTTGAGAAAGTCGATCCGCAAATGGCGGGATTTAAACTCGTGGCTTTTGACGGCCTCATTTTTCCTGCGCCGGACCGCCGCCCGGATCCGCGCCAAAAGCTCCTCGATATTGAATGGCTTGTTGATGAAATCATCCGCTCCCTGATCCAGTGCCGCAACCTTTTCCGCTTCCTGGTGGCGGGCAGACAGGATCAGGATCGACAAGGCGTTCAGGTCGAGCAATTTCGCGATGATTTCCTTGCCATCGGCATCGGGCAGTCCGAGGTCGAGCAAGACAATATCAAACACCGTATCTTTCGCCTTTTTCAGTGCTTCGGCGGCCGTCCCCGCTGAATCCACGCCATAGCCTTGCGCGATCAATACCGGTTGCAGTGACCGGATGAGCGCGGTCTCGTCATCGACCAGCAATATTTTCACGTTCATTGGCCAATGCTTTCTGATGGGGAGGGCGATGCCGGAAGCTTGACGATTATCTTGGTCCCCTTGCCCATTTCCAATGGGCTGTGCGCGGCAATTTCGCCGCCGAATGCCTGGGCAAAGCCGGAGGCGATCGAAAGACCCAGGCCGTGGCCTTCCTTACGGATATTTTCTGCCGAGCGGTAAAATCTGTCAAAAACTCGGTTCAGCTCGGAAACCGGAATCCCGCATCCCTGATCTGAAATGGCGATTTCAACCCGTCCAGCCTGCTTGTGACCGGTTATCAAAACCGGCGCATTGTCGGGACTATATTGGATCGCGTTTTCGAGAATATTGTAGAATAATTGCTCCAGCATCACCGGATTGGCGCGCACCGTGCAGCTATCAAAGGGCAGGCTCTTGATGATCTCGCGCCCGCTGTGGTGCATTTTCACGGTGTTGACCGCCGAGCCCAGCATTTCCACCAGATCCAGGCTTTCCAGCTGATCCGGTGATATACCGGCCTGCAGTCGGCCCAGATTGAGCAGGTTCGTGGTATAGCGATTCAAGCGTTCGCACTGGTCCTGAATGATCGTCAGCATTTCCTTGCGCGATGATTCCGGCAGCGTTTCGCCATAGGATGCAAGGCTGGATGCGGATGCGGAAATGGCCGCAAGCGGGGTGCGCATGTCGTGGGAAATGGAAGAAAGCAGAGCGGTCTTGAATTCCTCGGACCGGCGCATGGCTTCTGCCTCCGCCTTCTGGTGGAGCAGAACAAAGCGGTCGATTGCCATGCTCAGGAGATTCAGCACCGCGTCAAAGTCAATCTTGCTCAGCCGCTTGGATTTCTGAGCATCCCGGGTACAGATCAACACGCCGATATGGCGTTCTGAAGATGACAGCAGATAGGCAATTTTCTCGTGCTGGACATGCTGCAATTCGCCTAGTCGGATGGCCTGCTTCGCCTCAGCCTGCCATCGCTCTTTGCCCGCTACCGCCAGCCATATTTCGTTGCTGATTGCATAAATTTCAAATTCCCGGGCGGAATCGAATATGCCCGTCTCGACGATCGCCCGGTCAATATCTTCCAGGTGCACCGCAGTCTGTAATTGATTGCTGATGTCGAGCAACAGGTTTATTTTCTGCTGTGCGATCTCGGCGGCGCGGGCCCGGTCGTTGATCCGTCCCGCCAATATGCCCGACAGGAGAGCGCTCAAATTGAAGGCGACCAGCGGAATATATTCGTCGGACGTGGTGACGCCGAAATCGAGCAAAGGTTCGCTGAAGAAGAAATTATAGAAAAAGGAGGCGCCAATGCCCGCCAGCAAGCCGCCGCGCAGGCCGTTTACGGCACCGATGATGGTCACGGCGGACACGTAGATCAGGGCGGCGCTGACCGGCCGGTCGGCGCTCTGGGCGACATAGGTTGCCAGGGTTCCGGCGACAAAGACCGCCAAGCCGACGAAGAAGGAGACATAGCTGCGCGAGCTGTCCGAGGACAGCCGTTCGAACATCGTCGGCATATTGTTGAGCATCGGCAGTTTCATCCGGGCGGCATAGCGGAAAATCCGCAAAGCGGCATGCACGGATTTTCTATGCCGACCGCCAACGGGATATTAGTCCGGCCAGGAAAAGGGCAGGCGGTCCTCGCCGGTGGCTTCGGTGGAAGCGGCATAGCGACGTTCCAGGATCGATCCATTGCCCGCATGGTCAATCGCAACAATCGTGCTGCAGCGGGTTCCGTACACCGGACCATGGATGAATATCCCGGAATCGGCCGGCTCCAGTTGCGTCGGCGATCCGGTATCTGCTGCATCTGCGGGCGGATAGGTCGATCTGCTGGTCAAGGCTTCGAGCAACAGGGCGGGGTCGTCGGACCCGCTTTGCAGCCAGTCTTGCAGAGCCGCGTTGAGATGCTTTGCCTTGGTCCATGGCCTGTCCAGCGGCCCGTTGGTCAGTCCATGGATGCCCGGCTCAAGCCGCCTGCTGATCGCCTCTGGCCGATTGGAATGCACATGCGCTTCGCCATTTGCTATGGTGATCAGGTTGAACGGGTTGAAGTCGGCGAAGGGCACTGCATCGAGATCGGCGCGATGGCCCTCGCCGGACAGAAAATCTTTGAGCAGGTCACCGCGGGACGCGCGGCTGCTGTTCGCGGCACCATAGCCACTGAGATTGGTCACTGCGGCAAACCGGCCCTGTTCGGAAACCCCCAGCCAGGTACCGCCTGCCTGAATATCTTTCCCGGCCAACATATGTTCGCGGTCCGGCCAGCGGGCCAGCGGCTGGGCTGGCCGGCCATGCATCTCGTCCCGGTTGCCGATCGCGACCAGTTGCCAGTGGGGATGGGCCTGCCACGCAAGTGAAATGATGCACATCGGGTGCCAATAGCAAATGGCACCCGCTTTGCGAATATATTGTCCAGACAGGTCTCCTTTTTCCTAAAAAAAAATTGATCCGGGTCACACCCCCTGAAGCGGAAAAACCTGAGGTGGCGGGCAGGGGCTATTTGACGGTCACAAGATCAACGCTTGAGCAGGCGCGCAGGGACCGGAAAACGGGGCGACGGGGCGCACAGCGGCGGGTGCGAGGCTGAGCATGATGGATCATGGGCATGAAACCATTTCATCAGAAAGGGGAGATTATCTTGTGAAACAAAATTGAGGTTGTCGCTGTGCATCATTCTCCGATGGGCGCTTATGTCCGATTGGCAAGCTCATGGGTTTTGCGCTACCAAGTTCACAAACGTCGGACACTGATCCACGGCACCAGAGGAAAGAGCGCACAACCATGAAATTAGGCCATGATCCCAAATTGCTCTCTTTCCGCAACAAGATCCGGACCTATTTTGAAAATGACTATCCGCAGGACATTTTGGCAAAAACCGCTGCGGGCGCCAGTCTGACCACCGCTGAAGTGCGCCGCGCAGAAATGACGCTGGGCGAGCGGGGCTGGCTGGCGAGCGCGTGGCCCGAGCAATATGGTGGTCCGGGCTGGTCGATCGAAGAACAATATATTTTTGACGAAGAACTGGAGCGGGCCGGGGCGCCGACGGTCACTCCTATGGGCGTGGTATATGTTGGTCCGGTGATCTTCACCTTCGGCACCGACGAGCAGAAAGCGCAATGGCTGGGCGGGATTGGTGACGGTTCGGTCGGCTGGGCGCAAGGCTATAGCGAACCCGAAGCGGGCTCCGATCTCGCCTCCCTGCAATTTTCCGCAGTGCAGGACGGTGACGAATATATACTCAACGGCACGAAAATCTGGACATCCGCAGCCCAGCATGCCGACTGGATATTCCTGCTGACCCGCACCTCGCGCGAAGCCAAGAAGCAGATGGGCATCACCTTCATCTGCTGCAGGCTCGATCAGCCCGGCGTCACCGTGAAGCCGATCATCACCATCGACGGCAAATATCATCTCAGCCAGTGCGATTTTGTCGATGTCCGGGTTCCGGTTGCCAACCGTATTGGCGAGGAAGGCAAGGGCTGGTCCTATTCGCAATATCTGCTCGGCAATGAACGCACTTCTTATGCGCGCATCGGCGGCAAGCGCAAGCAACTGGCCGATATTCGCGCCATCGCATCACAAATCCCCACCGGCGGCAATCAGCGCCTGATTGACGACAGTTTTTTCGCTGGCCGGTTGTGCGAGGTGGAAACGCGGCTGGATGCCCTGGAGATTACCGTATTGAGAGTGCTGACCGCGGTCCGGGATGGCGGCACGCCCGGCGACGAGGCCTCGATCCTGAAGATCATGGCGACCGATCTGGCGCAGGATATCACGACGCTGTTTCTGGAAGCGGCGGCCGAGCACGGCAACCGCAAATTTGCTGATAGCGTCAGCCCGGACTGGACCGGTGATGCCGCCTTTGCCGCGCCCGGCGTCGCCAATTATTTCGGCACCCGCGCGCAAAGCATTTACGGCGGCACCAACGAAATTCAGCGCAACATTATCGCCAAGCGGGTTCTGGGCCTGTAGCGAGCAGGCCGGGTTCGGGAGGGGGGATGCGTTTTACCGGAAGGCTTTCCATCAACCCGCGATCGCGGCCTCTGGAGCCCGATCGGGCGGCAAAGCCGGAACTGGCGATATAATCCGTCAGCCTTGATCCCAATCCACCGGCCAATATGAATGATGGCGACAAAGGCCTTCATCGCTTTCGCGAGATGGTCCGCGACTGGGCCAAAATCTGATGATGGGTTGCTGGCGCGGCACTAGAAAAATATTCGTGGTGACGGTTGCAGTCTTCAGCGAACCCATCTGAACAGCCTATTTTCCTGTTCTACGGGAATTCACAGGGAAATATACAATATCTGGTCAAAGTTGAAAATTTTTCATCTCACCAACGCCAGCATTTGTGAGGCTCACGAGCTTAATTCCCCAAATCTTGAAACAGGAAATATATTTTGAGAAACGGGGAGAAAAAACGCAAAATTGAATCGATGTGTCGCGGTGCAGGTGTTGAATGGAAGGAAATTACACGACCTTCTGAGAGACCGAGTTTTTCAACACAATCCACCCGTTTGTTGCCGTTCGCAGAACCTTGATCGGATGGGTGCCAGAAAACCCCGATAGAACAAATCGATATTCCCCTATGTCTGGCATTCACTGAATTTGATCTCAATGTCAGCCCGACCAAGGCGTATCGGAACATGATCCATTCCGTTGATCCAGAATAATATATTGGGAAAAGCCGTTCTGAACCCCGCCAGCTTTGGCATATGGGCGATCCCAGAGGATGCGCCACCCATATTGCTGAACATGTCGACAATGGACGCGCCACCCATCGGGCGGAGAATTCATGCCAGCCGGTACGAAGACGGGGGCGAAGGATGCAACGGTTCAAGTCTTCAGGATCGGCTCAACGGTGCCTCAATGTCCAAGCAGCAACTTACAACCATTTCGACGGCCAATGCCAGCTCATCAATCGGTCCTTGTCAAAGAAGTTGTGAGCTGGCGCATTCAGTGGCGACAAAGTTGCGGCCCTGAATAACTGATCATCAAACCGCTGCCAATCTTGCGCCTCGGCCAAGTTAATGTGACAATGCCACTGTGACTGGTTTCCGGTGGCCTTGGAAATATTGGTGGACGTGATAGGCCACAGATCACTCACCGAGATCATGCCGAAACACATTGATGGAAAGCATGGATATTTCTGAAACTGCTGGACAGCAGACACCAGTATCGCTGGATCATAGTGGGTAGGCAAATCAAACGCCTCAGGTGCTCGCAACCTGAGCCAATCCTATCATTTTTGAGCGCACTCAGATTGATCTAGATCAATGTCGAGCCATCGGAATAATCGACAATGTCCTGTGTCTGCTTTCCTTGGTTTGCAGTCGAGTGTCTGCCGAAGGTCCGGCATCAAAATGCCGAGTCCATCATAGGAGAATCCATGGAAAATCTTGAAGATATTGATGCCACGAGCCCGGAAAATCTGCGGGATCCCTATCCCTATTATGCCAGGTTGCGCAAAGAGGCACCGGTGTTCCGCGATCCCAAGACCGGGATTGTGTCGGTATCCACCTATGATCTCGTTCTGGAAGTCAATAAACGGCCCAAGATTTTCTCCAGCAATTTTGCGTCCCTTTTGAATTCCGGCGGAAAGGGGCGTTTTGACGAGGAAGAAGAATCAATCCTGGCGGAGGGCATGCGCCGCTGCGACACGATGCTCACCGCTGATCCGCCCGAACATGCGCGCTATAAACGGATTGCCATGCAGGCGCTTCCGCACAGCCGGATCATGGCGATGGCACCCTATATCACCGATGTCACGAACGGACTGATTGATAAATTTGCCACCGATGGAAAGGTCGAGTTTAAATCGCAATTTGCGGAAATGCTGCCCGGCATTGTCATTGCCGATGCGCTCGGCATTCCGCGCGAAGATATCCCGATGTTTCAGGCATGGGTTCGTGCAGCCATTTTGCGCCTCAACGGTAATGCCAAGCCCGAAGAACGGCCCGCGCTGGCGCGCAGCGAAATTGCCATGCAGAGCTATTTTCTGAAAGCGATGGCAGAGCGGCGGGAGCAGCCGGGCGACGATGTTGTATCGGACCTTATCCAGGCATCCATGCAGACGGAGGAAGGCGAACGGCCGCTGGATGAAGCGGAAATCTATTCGATCGTCCAGCAAATTTTTACCGCCGGACAGGAAGCGACGGCGCATGCACTGACCTATGCCCTGGCGCAGCTACTATCCAATCCGGAACAGCTGGAGGCAGTGATATCCGATGACAGTCTCGTGGCAAATATGGTCGAGGAAGCGGTGCGGCATCTGTCTCCGTCGCACAATATGTGGCGTATCGTGAAACAAGATACCGTGCTGGGCGGGGTTGAGCTGAAAGCCGGAGAACCAATGCTCATTCGCTATGGTTCGGCCAACCGCGATGAAAGCAAATTTGACAATGCAGGCAAATTTGACGTGTCGCGGGAAAATGCCAAAAATCACATCGCATTTGGCGCGGGCGTCCATACCTGCCTCGGCATGGCGCTGGCCCGGCTCGAGATGGTGACCGCACTTCCGATTGTGCTGAAACGGCTTAAAAACCTGCGCTTTGCGAACCCTGACAATCCCTTTGCATTCGCGACCAGTCATATTTTGCGCGGTGTGCAATCGCTCGAACTGATTTTCGATCCTGAATAGGTCAGAAAACGCGGATTGGGACAGTAAATATCGAGGGCCATGGGGCCTTTTGGGAGACGGAAGAAATGGTAGAAACACTGACAGGAACAAATCGGTCCAAAGGGATTGGTTATGACGAACTTCTCGACATGGACAGCCATCAGGTTCCGGCCAAATTTCGCGAAGACAGCCCGATGGAACCGGGGCCGACCATCGTTGATCCCAGCATCTATTATTCCCGCGATTTCTTTGATCTGGAGGTCGAGCGGCTTTGGAAGCGGGTCTGGCAAATGGCTTGTCACGAAGATGATATTCCCAATGTCGGCGATAGTCTGGTCTATGATATTGCCAGCCTGTCTTTCATCATTGTCCGCACCGGGGAAGATGAGATCAAGGCCTTTCCCAACGCCTGCCTTCATCGCGGCCGGGCGCTGCTGACAGAAGATTCCAAGGGACTGCATGAATTTCGTTGTCCGTTTCATGGCTGGGGCTGGAAAATCGACGGCACATTGAAGGAAGTGCCCTGCCAATGGGACTTTCCCACGGTAAGCGAGAAAACCCACAGCCTGCCGCCGGTCCGGATCGGCCGCTGGCAGGGATGGGTGTTTATCAATCCCGATGACAATGCCGAACCACTGGAAGAATTTCTCGGCGATATCGACCGCCATTTTGAACCGATCCCGTTTGAACGGCGTTATAAATCTGTCCACGTTGCCAAGAAACTGCGCTGCAACTGGAAGGTGGCGCAAGAGGCGTTCATGGAGGCTTATCATGTGGTTGCGACCCATCCGACCTTGCTCGGCGTGATGGGCGACGCGAACAGCAAATATGACGTGTTCGGCAACCTTTCTCGGGCCATTTCACCCAATGGCTTGCTTAGCCCGCATGTCAATCCGGCCCTGGTGGCGGAACCGCTGGAAGGTGCAAAGACTTACGGCAAAGTGCGCCATGCGCTTTCCGGAAATATTTATGAACGCTTGGAAGAAGGCCGGGTCAGGGTCACGACGCGCGACGGCAAAACCGGCATTTTTGACGAAGCTGCCCATCATCTGGAAGGGGAACTGGATCACGCCGATATCCAGCTTTGCAATTGGGTTGGCGGCCCATTGGTGGCGGGTATGGAAGACGAACCGGACCTGACGACCACGGGTCCCATACCCGAGCGGCGCAAGGCGGAGGCTGATGCCCAGCGAGAAATGTGGCGCGAAACACTGGGTGATGAAGTCGATCAGATCAGCGACGCTGAATTTGTCGACACGATCTACTATAATCTCTTCCCCAACATCAGCCCCTGGGGTTGCTTTGACCCGATTTTTTACCGTTTCCGCCCCAATGGCGACAATCCGGAAGAATGTATTCACGAAATCATGCTGATGCTGCCGGTACGCGAGGGCGAAAAGCGGCCGGAGGCCGCCAAAATTCACTGGCTGGATTTCGATGACGACTATATCGAAGCGCCCGAATTGGGGATGCTCGCCAAAGTGTTCAATCAGGATGTCGTGAACCTCCCGCATGTTCAAAAGGGCATGAAATCGATCAAGTCCAAGGAGATTATTTTTGCCAATTATGGCGAAACCAAAATTCGGCATTTTCACAAATTGCTGAAGGAACATCTGGCCCGATAGAGCATGTTCTTTGATGAGGGTGGCTGTCGGCGGACCAGTTTTGGCTAACCTTCGGACGGCAACAAGTTGCTGATATTTTGGGCCTGACGGTCGCAACATTCAGCAGGCAGCTGCCCGAACTGAAGAAATCCGGATTAATCGAGCTGCCTGACAATCGAAAGATCATCATGAAGGATCGCAATGTTCTGGGATAAATGACCGACCATCCCGAATGACCTGAATCGCATTGTGATTTTATCTCCTCCAGCAGATTGAGCAACACCGTTCGTCGTAAGGCAGTATCAGAAAGTTGATGCTTTTGTCGGCGTGTATTTGTCAGCACCTGTTGATCGATATTCGGCGGCCAACATATATGCGGGGATATTTTCCAACTATTTTTCTCTCGCAATCAGGACGGCGATGAAGATGATCTAAATCAATTCATCTGCACCGCCATTGGGTTAGGCAGCATCTAACGTGGCGGAAATGACCAATATGGCAGGCTCGCGTCGTTCAAAGCTGTGCGAACGCGAAAGGCATATTGAAACATGGATTTCTCACTCTCAGAGCGACAAATTGTCTGGCGTGATCGCGTACACGATTTCATGGCAGACCATGTTTACCCTGCAGCAGAAAAATATAAGTCTCATGTTCAGGGCTCGTCAGAATCGCGCTGGGATGCTCCGCCGATCATCGAAGAATTGAAAGCGCGGGCCTATGCTGACGGGCTATGGAATCTGTTCCTGCCGCCTTCCGAACATGATGATGAAGATTATTATGGGGCGGGTCTGACCAATCTGGAATATGCCTTGTGCGCCGAAGAGATGGGACGCGTCAGTTTCGCGTCTGAGGCCTTTAATTGTTCGGCTCCCGATACGGGAAATATGGAAATCCTGCACCGCTATGGCACGCCCGAGCAAAAGACCGCGTGGTTGCGGCCGCTTCTGGATGGTGAGATCCGTTCAGCGTTCCTGATGACCGAACCCGATGTCGCCTCATCGGATGCCACCAATATTCAGACCTCAATCCGCCGGGACGGAGGAGATTACGTTATAAACGGTCGCAAATGGTGGTCGTCGGGAGTGGGGGATAGTCGCTGCAAGCTCGCGGTCGTGATGGGCAAAACCGATCCGGATGCTGCGACCCATCAGCAGCAATCCCAGCCATTGGTTCCGATGGATACGCCCGGTGTAGAAATCGTCCGGATGCTCCCCGTCTTTGGCTATGACGGCGCGCCCCATGGTCACGCGGAGGTGGTCTTGCGCGATGTCCGGGTGCCAGTGTCCAACATCCTTCTTGGCGAGGGCAGGGGATTTGAAATCGCTCAGGGCCGCCTGGGGCCTGGGCGCATCCATCATTGCATGCGCGCCATTGGTGCAGCTGAAGTTGCGCTCGAGAAAATGGCCGAAAGACTGTTGTCGAGGGTGGCCTTCGGCAAGCGGCTAGCTGATCAATCGGTGTGGGAACAGCGCTTGGGGGAAGCGAGAATAGACATTGAAATGACCCGGCTGCTTTGCCTCAAATCTGCAGATATGATGGACAAGACCGACAATAAGAGCGCAAAACTTGAAATTGCGATGATCAAAGTCGCAGCGCCCAGAACCGCTTTGCGGGTGCTGGACGATGCCATGCAGGCTCACGGTGCGGGCGGACTATCCGATGATTTCGGGCTTGCCGAGGCTTATGCCGGCATGCGTGCGCTGCGGATTGCAGATGGACCCGATGAAGTCCATTTGCGATCCATTGCGCGCATCGAACTTCGCCGACATGGAGAACGCATGAAGGCATGGAGGAACCAGAGGTGATGGAGTTTAAGGCGTAAAGCCCGCATGTATTTTTGGGCGGCTTATATGCGTTATACATATTGATGCGGGCTGTCGGTGTTCCCGTCAAGATACGGTGCGCGGCCTTATTCAGCGCTAACCGCTCACTATCGATTTTTCCAGTATCTGGCTGAAGATGGCCTGTTTTCCATCAAATCTGACTATCATCGCCACCAGTTCCGCCCGTGGTGACGATGATTTCGACTTCAGGATCATCAATCCATTGCTGGGCCTGCGCGCGGATGGCGACTATGTCATCGGTGACGATGGCGCGAGCCGCAAGCTGATGCCCGGCCTCGCTCAGCCTGTCGACCAGCAGCCCGCCCGATGTGTCGGTTTCTTTGGTGCGGGTATCCGAAATAGTCATCACTGAGATTTTGAGCGGATAGGAGGTCAGTTGTTCGTCAATGCCGGCCATATTCAAATCTTCTGTTTCTGCTAGCCGCCGATCGAGGCGAGATGCGGCGTGGCGCCGCTATTGCCCTGTGGCAGCAAATGGCTTGGCGCCTTGGTCATGGTCAGGGCGATAATCCGGGCGACCAGTTCGTCATGTTGGCTGTCGCGTGCCAATAATGGCCGCAGATCAATGCCGCCGTCGCCGAACAGGCAGAGGTGGAATTTACCGGTTGCCGACACGCGCAAGCGGTTGCAGCTTGCACAAAAATCCTTTGAATAAGGCGCGATAATCCCGATCCGTCCCTTGGCATCGGCGTGGCCATATTCGACTGCTGGGCCGGCTCCGGATACACGGTGAAGCCGCGTCCAGCCGAGCTGCTCCAATCGGTCGGTCACATTTTCACCTGGCAGATGATGGGACTTGAAAAATCCGGGATTGTCGTTGGTCCGCATCACTTCGATGAAGCGCAGGGAAATATCGCGCGCCGCCACAAATTCCAGAAAATCATCAATCTCCATGTGGTTGAGGTCGCGCATCAGCACGGTGTTGATCTTGATATTTTCTATGCCTGCTACGCGCGCCGCTTCTATGCCGTCGAGAATCTCTTCGAGCCGAGCGTGGCCGGTGATCTGCTTGAACTTTGCCGCGTCGAGCGAATCGATGCTGATATTGATCGCGCGGATACCGGCGTCATAGAAACTCTGCGCCCTTTCCGGCAAGCGATAGCCATTGGTAGTCATCGCCAGCCGTTTTATGCCGGGGACATTGCTCACGGCGCTGGCAATCTCGTTGAATTCCTTGCGCAGCGTCGGTTCGCCGCCGGTCAGCCTTATTTTCCACAGACCTAGGGTCGCAAAGGCCCGGACCAGGCGCACGATTTCTTCCGGTGACAGATTGGACGGCGCGCCCTGGGCCTTGCGGTAGCCATCGGGCAGGCAATAAGTGCAACGAAAATTGCACATATCGGTGAGCGACAGTCGCAGATATTCGAACCGCCGGCCCAGCGCATCCGACAAGCCATTGCTGCGCCCGACGGGATCGGAGGCTTTCGTATCGATACGGTCCGCTATTCGATCCATCACTGTACCAATGGCCCATCCGCAGCTTCAAATGTGACCCCTTCAATCTTGGTGCGCGATGCCAATATGGACAGATATTGCGACACTGCTTTGCGGAAACTGGCCTCTTCGAGATAGTCCGCGATCTTCTGCTGGACGGCTTCGAAGGGCAAGGTATTGCCCTCTGCCCGGCGGCCTGCACGAATGACATGGACGCCAAAGCGTGATTTCACCGGATGGTCGCAAAGTTCGCCTTCTTTCAAGGTAAACAGGGCCTGTTCAAACGGTTCAACCGTTTGTCCGGGGCCGATCTGGCCGAGATTGCCGCCATGTTCCTTTGAAGAACAGGCCGAAAGTTCACCGGCCATTTTGCCGAACAGTTCCGGCTCTGCCTGCAATGTCCGGATTGCACCACGAGCGTCGCCGATCGCCAGAGAATAGGCAAATTCATCATCCGGTGAAGCTGCAAATAATATATGTTTTGCTTCAACAATGGTAGGCGATGAAAAACGCTCCTGATGCTGCTCATAATAGCGCCTTGCCGTCTCGTCGTCGGCGGATGGCGTTTTGACTTCCTGATCCAGTAACGCTTCAATTCTGGCGTCGTCGGGTGCCAATTTGTGACCATCGGCATCCGTCAGGCTGGGCGCCGCAATATCAAGCCGGTCGGCCTCATCCAGCAACAACTGACGGACGACAAGCGCTTTGGCGGCGTGGGCCCATGCTCCATCAGGCTTTTGCGCCGGATGGTTTTGCGCCTCTGCCGCGATATCGCTTTGCGGGATTTCGATCCCGGCAACACTGATTTTTTCCATTACAACTTCCATTACATCACCCATTGCGCATCGCCATTTTGCGTGAACGGACGATCTGATAACCGGACCGCCAGATATACCGAACCGGAGCGGACAGCATATGGACCAGCCGGGTGAACGGGAACAGCAAGAGTATCGACAGGCCAAGCACAAGATGCAGTTTGAAGACGATATGGGCCTCGGCAACAAAGCTCGATGCACTGGACTGGAAGGTGAAAATACCCTGTGCCCAGGTCATGAACTTGACCATTTCGCCGCCGTCGAGATGTCCCATCGACAAAGGAATTGTCGACATGCCCAGCACCAACTGAATCCATAGCAAAGCCAGGATCATGATATCGCTAAAGCTCGATGTCGCGCGAATCCTGGCATCGAACAAGCGCCGGTGCAAAAGGATTGTAGCTCCTGCCAAAGCAAGCGCTCCGGCAATTCCCCCGACAACGATAGCAAGTATCTGCTTGGCGCTGTGTGGGATTCCCAAGGCATCGAACAGGGCAATCGGGGTCAGCAGCCCGCCAAGATGACCAAAGAAAATGACGATTACACCAAGGTGGAAAAGCACCGATCCGAGCATGAGCTGTTTGCGGCGCAGCAACTGGCTGGAACCTGATCGCCAGCCATAAGGCTCTCTGTCAAAGCGGATGATGGATCCGATCGCCAATACCGACAGCGCGATATAGGGATAGATGCCAAAGAGCAGATGATTGAGAAAATCAGCCATGTCAGTTACTCCTTGCAGGTTCGGAGCCAGCCGGAACGGCAAAACGATTGACCATTGCGGCAGCTTGCGGACATTCGCCCGCGCCCTCGGGGGCGGAGCCGGCACCAAAAGTGACCTCCTCCTCCTCCCATGCGGCATCAAGCGCTTCGAGATCATCGGGATCATCGGCCGGCTTGATGGCGCTTTGCACATCAATGCTGCGATCAACCCCGATCAGGTCGCACAGTAAGATCAATATGGCGGCATAGTTCGGATCGCGTTCTTCCAGCCTCTGCGCCAGCGCTACCAGGACAACGCCCGGTTCTGCGAGTTGATCAAGAGCTTCTTGTTTCGGCAAGACAGAGCAATATTCCAGAAACTGTGGCAAATAGTCAGGCAGCTCGTTCGACACCGGATCGAGACCGGCGGCAAGATAGCGCTCGCGCAGATCGACCATCGCCTGACCACGGTCACGGCTCTCGCCATGAACATGCTCAAACAGATGCAGCGAGTGGACTCTGCCGCGATCGAACAGCTCGACATAAGCCTCCTGAAGATCGATCAGATCGCTGGTTGCCAATTTGCTCAGCAAAGGGTCGAGCGCGGCAATATGCTCCGCGCCCAACATAGCTTCTTCGACGAGCGCCTCGCGCATTTCGGGCGCTGCCTTTTGTATGTCTGCCGTGGGATATTGCAGCAGCGCGGACAGGATGCGATAAGTTATGCTCATGATATCACCTCCGTGGGTGTCTGGAGTTTCTTGCGGGCCGGTGCGCCGAACAGGTTGGTTTCGCTGCTCCCACTTGAACAGCCGTTGCCGAACGAGAAACCGCAGGAACCACGCTCTTCGAACATGTCTTCGGCATCTTCACGATGGCCCGACGGGATCACGAAGCGGTCCTCGTAATTGGCAATCGCCATGATCTGATACATTTCCTCGATCTGTGCCGGAGCAAGGCCTACGCGTTCCGCAATATCTTCGCGGATCACGCCATCGACGGTCTTGCCGCGCATATAGCTGCGCATCGCCAGCATCCGTTCGAGACAGGCTGCAATCGGCTCTTCATCGCCAGCCGTCAGTAGATTGGCGAGATATTTGAGCGGAATACGCAGCGAGCGTATGTCCGGCATGTCATCGACCATTTCGATCTTGCCAGCACCGGCAGCGGCGCTGATCGGCGACAATGGTGGTACATACCAGACCATTGGTAATGTCCGATATTCCGGATGCAGCGGGAATGCGACTTTCCATTCCATGGCCATTTTCCAGACCGGCGAACGACGGGCTGATTCGAGCCAGGCTTCAGGCACACCATCTGTGCGCGCCTGTGCGATGACTTCCGGATCATTGGGATCGAGGAAAATATCGAGCTGGGCCTGATACAGGTCTTCGACATTTTCCGCTGATGCCGCTTCTTCGATACGGTCGGCATCATAGAGCATGACGCCAAGATAGCGGATGCGCCCGACACAGGTCTCCGAACATACCGTCGGCTGCCCGGCTTCGATACGGGGATAGCAGAAAGTACATTTTTCCGACTTGCCGGATTTCCAGTTATAATAGATTTTCTTGTATGGGCATCCCGAGACACACATCCGCCAGCCGCGGCATTTTTCCTGATCGATCAGGACAATGCCGTCTTCCTCGCGTTTGTAGATCGACCCGGAAGGGCAGGCGGCGACGCAGGTCGGGTTGAGGCAATGTTCGCACAGGCGCGGCAGATACATCATGAATGTATTTTCAAACTGCCCGTACATTTCCTTCTGGATGCCGTCGAAATTATAGTCTTCCGAGCGTTTGGAAAATTCACCGCCGAGAATTTCTTCCCAATTGGGTCCCCAGTTGATCTTTTCCATCCGTTTGCCGGTGATCGCCGAACGTGGCCGGGCTACCGGCTGCGCCTTGGACTCTTTTGCGGTTTGCAAATGGGCATAGTCGAAGGTGAACGGCTCGTAATAATCGTCGATTTCCGGCAAATCCGGGTTGGCGAAAATCTTGGCGAGAAGCCGCCATTTTCCGCCCATCCGCGGTTGCAGACGGCCGCCCTTCTTGGTCCATCCGCCGTTCCACCGTTTCTGGTTTTCCCAGTCCTTGGGATAGCCGATGCCCGGCTTGGTCTCGACATTATTGAACCACGCATATTCCATGCCTTCACGGCTGGTCCAGACGTTTTTGCAGGTCACCGAACAGGTGTGACAGCCGATACATTTATCAAGGTTCAAGACCTTGCCGATTTGTGCGCGAACCTTCATGCCCTCTGCTCCCCGGCCAATGCCCCTTCGGGCAAATCATCTTCCAACCAGTCCACTTTGGACAATTTGCGAACGATGACGAATTCGTCACGGTTTGATCCGACGGTGCCGTAATAGTTGAAGCCATAAGAAAGCTGGGCATAGCCACCGATCATATGGGTTGGTTTCAGCACCGCCCGGGTGACGCTGTTATGGATACCGCCGCGATTGCCGGTCAGCGGTGATCCTGGCACATTCACCAGCTTCTCCTGCGCGTGATACATGAACAAAGTTCCTTCCTTCATGCGCTGGGAGACGACGACACGGGCGACCAGAGCGCCATTGGTGTTGAAAGTCTCGACCCAGTCATTGTCGACAAGGCCCGCTTTCGCAGCATCGATTTCCGACATCCAGACAATCGGTCCGCCGCGCGACAGCGTCAGCATCAGCAGATTGTCGGTATAGGTGGAGTGGATGCCCCATTTCTGGTGTGGCGTGATGAAGTTCAGGATGACGTGCTTTTCACCTCTTGCCTGATCAATCATCGGCTTGACCGTCTTGGTATCGATCGGCGGACGATAGACGCAAAATCCCTCACCAAAGGCCCGCATCCAGCTATGATCCTGATAGAGCTGTTGCCGTCCGGTCAGCGTGCGCCAAGGGATAAGCTCATGCACATTGGTATAGCCGGCATTATAGCAGACATGCTCGCTCTCGATCCCCGACCATGTCGGAGAAGAGATGATCTTGCGCGGTTGCGCCTGGAGATCGCGAAAACGGATTTTCTCGTCTTCCTTGGGCAGGGCCAGGTGCTTGTGTTCGCGTCCGGTATTTTCGGACAATGCCTCCCACGCCTTGACCGCCACTTCGCCATTGGTTTCCGGCGCCAGCATCAAGATCACTTCGGCCGCATCAATCGCGCTTTCGATCTTTGCATGGCCCTGGGTCGCGCCGCCGTCATTCACGGTTCCGTTGAGCTCTTTCAGCAATCTCACTTCCTGGTCGGTGTTCCAGCCAATGCCTTTGCCGCCATTGCCCAGTTTTTCCAGAAGCGGACCGAGCGAGCTGAAGCGTTTGTAGAGACCCGGATAATCCCGCTCAACGACCGTGACATTGGGCATCGTGACTCCGGGCACTGGCTTTGTATCGCCCTTGCCCCAATCGTCGACATCAAAAGGCTGCGCCATTTCGCCCGGCGTATCATGCAGAATTGGGGTCAGCACGATGTCCTCTTCAACGCCCAGAACTTCCGGCGCTATTTCTGAGAATTTCTTGGCGATGCCCTTGTAGATTTCCCAATCCGACCTGGATTCCCATACCGGATCAACGGCTGCGGACAGCGGGTGGATGAACGGGTGCATATCGGACGTGTTGAGATCGTCTTTTTCATACCAGCTCGCGGTTGGCAGAACGATGTCCGAATAGAGGCATGTGGTCGACATCCGGAAATCGAGCGTAACCACAAGGTCGAGTTTTCCTTTTGGTCCCTCGTTATGCCAGACAACATCGTCAGGCTTCTGGGCGCCTGTCTCTCCGAGATCCTTGCCCTGAACACCGTGGGCTGTACCCAGAAGATGCTTGAGGAAATATTCATGACCCTTGCCCGAAGAACCCAGGATATTGGACCGCCAGACGAACATGTTGCGCGGCCAGTTGGCCGGATCATCCGGATCGTGGCAGGACATTTCCAGCGCGCCGGATTTCAGTCCCTCGGCAACAAAATCCTTGGCGTCTTTGCCAGCAGCCTTGGCCGCTTTGGCAACTTCCAGCGGGTTGGTCTTGAGCTGCGGCGAACTGGGCAGCCAGCCCATCCGTTCCGCACGGACATTATAGTCGATCAATGTGCCCGACCAGTCGCCCTCGGGCGCGGTCGGTGACAATATCTCTTTGACGTCCAGAGTTTCATATCGCCACTGGTCGCTATGCGCATAGAAGAAGCTGGTTGAATTCATCTGCCGCGGTGGACGATTCCAGTCGAGACCGAAGGCCAGCGGTTGCCAGCCTGTCTGCGGGCGCAGTTTTTCCTGTCCGACATAATGCGACCAGCCACCACCCGACTGACCGATGCAGCCGCACATCACCAGCATGTTGATAATGCCGCGATAGTTCATGTCCATATGGTACCAGTGGTTCAGACCGGCGCCGAGAATGACCATCGACTTGCCGTTGGTCTTTTCTGCATTGGTTGCGAATTCGCGGGCAACCGTGACGATCTTCTCGACCGGAACACCGGTGATCTTCTCCGCCCAGGCCGGCGTGTAAGGTACGTTGTCGTTATAATCCTTGCTGACATGATCCCCGCCCAGACCCCGATCGAGGCCATAATTGGCACAGAGCAGGTCGAACACTGTGGCCACCATAGCGTCGCCGTCTTTCAGTTTTACCGAACGGACAGGTACCCGCCGGTTCAGAACATCGGGATGATCCGTACCTTTGAAATGGTCATGTTCCTGATTGCCGAAATAGGGAAAGGATACTTCGACAACATCGTCGCGATTCTGTTCCAATATGGCGGTGAGACGCAAATCTACATCGCTGCCCTTGCCGTCCTTTTCTTCGAGGTTCCATTTGCCTTTTTCGCCCCAGCGGAAACCGATCGATCCCAGAGGCGTAACGACGTCGCCGGTTTTTTCGTCAAAGGCGACCGATTTCCAGTCCGGATTATTTTTCTCGTCAAGTCCGCCCTTGAAGTCGGAAGCGCGCAGCATCCGGTCGGGAACATAGGCACCGTCTTTTTCAACCAGACGGACCAGCATCGGCATATCGGAATATTTGCGGCAGTAATTCTCGAAATAGGGAACCTGCCGGTCGAGATGATATTCGCGCATGATGACATGGCCAAGCGCCAGAGCGAGTGCGGCGTCTGTCCCCTGTTGCGGGTTGAGCCAGATGTCGGCAAATTTCGTCGCTTCGGCATAATCCGGGGACACCACCGTGACCTTGGCGCCGCGATAGCGTGCTTCGGTCATGAAATGCGCGTCGGGAGTCCGGGTCTGCGGGACGTTGGAACCCCAGAGCATTAGATAGCCGGAATTATACCAGTCTGCGCTTTCCGGCACATCGGTCTGTTCGCCCCAGGTTTGCGGTGACGATGGCGGCAGATCGCAATACCAGTCATAAAAGGACATGCAGGTGCCGCCGAGCAGCGACAGATAGCGCGAGCCTGCGGCGTAGCTGACCATCGACATGGCCGGGATCGGCGAGAATCCGATTACGCGGTCGGGGCCGTATTTCTTGGCGGTAAAGGCGTTGGCTGCTGCGATGATTTCGGTGACTTCGTCCCAATGGGCGCGAATGAAGCCGCCATGACCGCGAATGCCGGTGTAGCTTTGGCGCTTGGCCTTGTCCTCGACGATCGACGCCCAGGCCGCGACCGGTTTCATGGTCTTGCGCGCCTCGCGCCACAGGCGGACCAGTCGCGAACGGATCAGAGGATATTTCAATCGCTGCGCCGAATAGATATACCAGCTATAGCTTGCTCCGCGCGGGCAGCCGCGTGGCTCATGATTGGGAAGGTCGGGCCGGGTACGAGGATAATCGGTCTGTTGAGTCTCCCAGGTTATGATCCCGCCTTTGACATATATTTTCCATGAGCAGGAGCCGGTGCAATTCACGCCATGGGTCGAACGCACGACCTTGTCATGCTGCCAGCGCTTGCGATAGCTGTCTTCCCAGCTCCGGTCTTCGCCGGTGGTCACGCCGTGACCATTGGCAAAGGGCACCTTGGTTTGCTTGAAGAAAGTCAGACGGTCGAGAAGATGGCTCATTTTTCAGGTTCCTCGGTTCATACGGTCGCAGGGATGGGGCTGGCAGCTTCGCGTCCCCGCTCAATATCGTGGAGCAGGCTGCCGCGCCGCGTGTAGCTGTTCCAGGTGACCAAAGCGCAGGCGGCATAGAAGATCAGAAATGCCCATAATGCGCCATCTGGTGTACCGGTCATCGAGATCGACGTGCCATAAGCTTTCGGGATGAAGAACGCCCCGTAGGCTGCGATGGCGGAAGTGAAGCCGATGATCGCCGCCGATTCCTTCTCGGCATTGCGCAGCTGTTCATTGGCGGGCAGGCTGGGCATCAGCCGTCCGATTTCCTTGCGCATGATCACCGGGATCATCTGGAAGGTCGAGGCATTGCCCACACCGGTTGCGAAGAAAAGCAGCATGAACATCGCGAAGAAGCCCCAGAACGCGCCTTCCTGTTCCTTGATGCCAAGGAAGTAGAGGACACCGGCTACCGCCGCGATCATCATCAGGAACGTCCAGAAGGTAACCCGTCCGCCCCCCCATTTGTCGGAGATCCAGCCGGTAGCCGCTCTTGAAACAGCACCCACCAAAGGCCCGAGGAATACATATTTCAGGGAATCCACATCGGGGAAGGCGATTTTGGTCAGCAGCGGGAAGCCGGCGGCATAGCCGATGAACGATCCGAATGTACCGGTATAGAGGAAGCACATGATCCAGTTATGCTTGCGCTGGAAAATCACCGCCTGATCGGCAAAGGTCGCTTTGGCCGAGGCAATGTCATTCATGCCAAACCACGCCAGCGCCGAACTGATCAGGATGAACGGTACCCAGATGAAGCCGGCATTCTGGACCCACAACTCGCCGCCATCTGTCGTAACCTGCGGTTCACCGCCCATGACGCCGAACACACCCAGGGTGATGACGATCGGCACCAGGAACTGCATGACCGACACACCTGCATTGCCGAGACCGGCATTGAGCGCGAGCGCATTGCCCTTCTGCCGCTTGGGGAAGAAGAAGCTGATATTGGCCATCGAGGAAGCGAAATTGCCGCCACCGAAGCCGCAGAGCAGTGCCAATACGAGGAAGATGAAATACGGCGTATCGGGGTTCTGCACCGCATAACCAATACCGAATGACGGAATGAGCAGAGACATCGTCGTCAATGTTGTCCAGAGGCGGCCACCGAAAATCGGCACCATGAAGCTATAGAAAATCCTCAAGGTCGCACCCGACAGACCCGGCAAAGCGGCCAGCCAGAAGAGCTGATCGGTCGAATAGTCAAAGCCTATGAGTGGTAATTTTGCGACCACCACCGACCAGACCATCCACACCGAGAAGGCGAGCAACAGGCAGGGAATGGAAATCCACAAATTGCGCTGGGCAATTTTTGCGCCCTTGTCCGCCCAGAATTCTTCATCTTCTGGCTCCCATTCCTCGAGTGTTTTGGATTGAGCATGGGTCTTCTTGTGCACCGACGCATTCTGGACATCTTGCATTTCGGGGAATTCAGGTAGCTCGGACCATTGCTTGCCAACTGCTTTCTGTTCCATCTGGCGCACGGCAAAATGCATCCATGCCAATGCAATGCCAACCAGAGCAAACAGCACCATGAAGCAGCTTGTCCAAATACCGGTCAAATCGCTGACGGCACCAAAGACGATCGGCAGAATGAATCCGCCGAGACCGCCGACCATACCAACCATGCCGCCGACCGAGCCGACATGACCCGGATAATAGACCGGAATGTGCTTATAGACGGCGGCCTTGCCCAGCGACATGAAGAAGCCAAGCACGAAAATTGTGATAACAAAGGGTACCAGACTCATCGATGTCGAGAACCGGATGTCACCATCAATGCCGTGGATTACGTAATCCGTCGCGGGATAGGAGAGCATGAAAAGGCAAAGAAGCGATATGCTAAAAGTGGCGTACATGACCTTGCGCGCGCCATATCTATCCGAAAGTATACCGCCATAGGCACGAAACAGGCTCGCCGACAGCGAGAAGGTTGCCGCCAATATGCCGGCCATTTTGATATCGAGACCATAGACGCCCATCAGATATTTGGGCAGCCAAAGAGCCAGCGCAACAAAGGCACCGAAGACGAAGAAATAGTAGAGTGAAAACCGCCAGACCTGCTGGTTTTTCAGCGGTTCGAGCTGTTGCTTCAGGGACTTGGGCTGTTCGCCGGAAAGCTTGCGCGCGGCAAAATCAGGATCGTCTTTTGCGAATAGGAAAAAGGCAATTGCGGTGACAGCAAGGACCACTGCCCAGATCTGTGCCACAGCCGTCCAGCCGAGAGCAACCATGACAAAGGGAGCGGTAAATTTCGTAACCGCTGCGCCGACATTGCCCATACCAAAAAAGCCGAGAGCCGTTCCCTGCTTTTCTTGCGGATACCATTTGGAGACATAGGCAACGCCGACCGCAAAACAGCCACCGGCAAGGCCCAGGCCAAGCGCCGCAACGAGCGTCAGGAAATAAGTGTCGGCATAGGATAGCAAGAATGTCGCGGCGGCCGATGCCAGCATGGTGAGCGGGAACACCAGTCGTCCGCCATATTGGTCGGCCCAGACCCCGAGAAACAGCCGGGTCAATGACCCGGTAAGGATTGGCGTGCCAACGAGCAGACCGAATTGGGTGTCATTCAGACCCAGTTCGGCTTTAATTTCGATACCGATAATGGCGAATATCGTCCAGACCGCAAAGCAGATGGTAAAGGCAAAGGTACTAAGACCTATCGCTCGGTTTTGGTCAGCTGCGGATGGAATATGAGTCGTTGGCATAGCATGGCCCCAATAGAGTTTTCTCGCGATGCTATTGGGTGCGTTGAACAGGCGGCTTTTTGATCTAAATCAAAGAGGCTGGGACCGAAGGCCAAAATTTGCTTGTTGCCTGATAAGTTTCAGGCCATGCCTAGATTATTGTCATTCCGTGGGTTGATAAAGATCAATTGGCCCGATCAGCTAGAATATTATGATCTGAGGAATTAGCTTTGCGTGCAGGTGAACGTCCAGAAATAGCCAAGTTACCTCTTTTTGCCGAAATGAACGAAGAACAGCGCGAACGTGTTTTTGCCGCTTCACTTTTGCAGGTGTTTCCCCCGCAACTCATTCTGTTCGATGTCGGTCAGAAACCAGATTTCCTCTATGTCCTTGTCGACGGTCTCATTGAGCTCTTTACCTCCAACGCCGACCGGGATTCGACATTAGCGATTGTTGAACCGGTCAGCAGTTTCATTCTAGCCGCGCTGGTTACCGATCAACCGTTCCTGATGGCGGCCCGGACGTTGAAATCTTCCAGAGTCATGCTGATTCCGGCCGATCTGTTGCGTGATGTGATCAAACAGGATGGCGCACTGATGCAGGAAGCAATGCGCGAACTTGCGTTCGGCTACAGGAATATGGTGCGCGCACTGACGGATATTAAGCTGAGGCAATCGACCGAGCGGCTGGGCAATTTTCTGCTGCTGGAGAGCCGCAAGCGCAATGGTGATATGACCCTGCAACTGCGTGGCGAAAAAAAACTGCTCGCCTCATTGCTCGGAATGACTCCGGAAAATCTGTCGCGCGCGATTAGCGCGCTGTCGAAACATGGAGTCTCGGTCGATGGCCCCAATATAAGAATCACCGATCATGACGCTCTGGTGAAATTCGCGCGGCCCGATCCGTTTCAGGATTTTTCTGAATCGTAGATAGCATGCGGTTCGCTTGGCGCTAGAATTTGGCTTCGATCGAAAACCATGCTTTGGTGGTATCGGTGGAAAAATGATCCGCGTCATATCGAGCAAACTTGCCGAGCAACGTAATATTCTTGCGAAGCGGCACGCTGACCACAGCATCCCATTCACTGCCATATCCAATGCCCAGCTGTGTAGACCTGAAATCATGATAGACCAGCCGGAAAACTGTCCCTTTCAGCGGTCCGTCTCCGCTTAGCTTATAGCCGATATCAGCATAGATATCGCGCAAGCCGTTTACCGGAGTGACGAGAAATTTGTCAGACCAGCCATTGAAGGCATGAAGCGTTGCAAGCGGTGTCTGGAGAGCAGAATTGCCATTGCCTTCAAGACGCTCAAACCCGATTTTGGCGGTTACGGGTCCTGCGGCAAGGCCAGCCTCTGCGAGCAAATAATCATGGCTAAAGGCCAGCGGATTGGAGCCATGTTCCCGCTGATTGGCATATTCTGCAGTATAGAGTATTTTTGTGCTCTGGTTGAGTGGTTGATCGCCTGATAGTCGCACGCCCAGCGTGCGCGAAGACATGGCCGGAGCAGAGGGTATGTCAAGCCAGTAGCCGTAAGCCGACAGCGTTCCCAGTGGTTTTATTTTCAAACCACCGCGTAATCCATGAATATCCGTGTTCCGCCATATTCCCTGGGGAGAGTCCGTTCCGAAGATACGGTTCACTCGCCATGCATGGAAATAGTCGACCGAGGAATCAGCGACCGGCTTCAGCGATATTTTTACCGCATCAAGCGTCTGATCATTCTGGCGCCAGCCGACCGAGCCAACCCATCTCTGATTATCAAGGTTTACCGCCTGCCGTCCGGCAGTCGCTTCAATCCTGCTATCGGGACGCCAGCGAACATAGGCTTGATTCAAAAGAATATCTTCCGGATCTGCAACGACGGGGAATTGCGTCCGACCGTTGATTGTATCGTTGAAATGCTCTTTGCCGACGGCGACAATGGCTTCGCCTTCGACAACCGCGCTGAACCCGTTCCATTCGCTCGTTTTCAAACCAGCCCGTATCCGCAAGGTAGAAGCGGTCGCGTTCCTAGGGATACCGTCCTGATCGACCAGTTCTAGCCGATAGCGGATATGGGCATAAGGTGTGATCGGCGGCGCTTTTTCTTCGGCCTGAGGCCCGGGTTTTTCCCGCGCGACAGCGGGGTTCGCCAAGCAGCCAGCGGTTGCGACCGCCAGTGCGACAAAATTGTTCTTCTTGATCGTTTTCATGCAGGCGGCGTAGAGGTGGGTTGGCATGAAGTAATTGACTTAAATCAAGAGAATTTCCAGTGTTCGCGATTATCGCCCTGCCATGCTTCAAATAAGAGAATGATATGGATGATTATACGATAGCACGAGTGGTTCACGTCGCCAGCGTCCTGCTGTGGATCGGCGGAGTGGCCTTTGTGACGATGGTAGCGATGCCGGCAATCCGGCGTCAGTCGCACGCCGATGACCGCTTGTCCGCATTCCACCGCCTGGAAAACGGGTTTGCATGGCAAGCGAAAATATGGGTTTTGCTGGCCGGCGCGAGCGGGTTCTGGATGACCTGGCGGGCTGACTTGTGGGACCGTTTCCTCGACGCCCGTTTTTGGTGGATGCATGCGATGGTGATCGTCTGGCTGCTGTTCATGATCATGCTCTTTATACTGGAACCGCTGTTCCTCCATCGCCGAATGGCCGAATCCACAGAGCCTGGACGTGATTTTGCAAAAATGGAGAGGGTGCATCATATTCTGACTATTCTGGGAATCATAACCGTCATCGGTGCTGTTGCCGGCAGTCACGGGCTCATTTGATGCTGGCGCGTATCGCAATTGTCTTTGCTGCAACACATCGGCCGCTATTCCTTGCTGGCGTGCTGAACTTTGCATTGCTGATGATCTGGTGGACGGCGACGCTTTTCGATATTTATATCTGGCCGATCGGCATGGGTTCTGCTGATGTTCCCGCTTCGCTTCTGCATGCGCCAGTGATGCTCTTCCTTATGGCTCCTTCATTCTTCTTCGGCTTTCTGCTTACCGTCTTCCCGCGCTGGATCGGCTATCCTGATCTCGGTCGGAGCCAATATGTGCCAATCGGATCCGCCTTCATCATCGCGTCTATCCTGGCATGGTTTGCCCTGATCGGCGGCGACTATCGCTTGCTTGCGGTCGCCCTGTGCGTTGCCGGCATCGGCTGGCTGACCGCTTTATGGCATATGATCCTGCTGCTCACCGCCGAAAGGCGCGACGGCAAGGGCCCTACATGGCATGGATGGTCGGCGTTCGCGGCTCTATGTTTCGGTCTTGCCGGGCTCGGTTTCTCGGTTAAGTTCTTGGTGACGCTGGATGCTCAGGCCTATCAGATCGCCAGCAGCCTCGGTACATTCGGATTTCTGCTGCCGGTATTTTTCACCGTCGCCCACCGGATGATCCCGTTTTTTGCCGGCAATGTTGTCCAGGATTATGTGGCTTGGCGGCCCTATTGGCTGCTGGCGCTGCTGTGGACCTTTCTGATCGCGCATTTGCTGCTTCAGTTTGCTGGCCAAAATTCACTCCATTTTATAAGTGCGTTTGCCCTGTGTGTGCTTACGGCAACAATGCTGTGGCGCTGGTGGCCAAGACAGCAGGCTCCCGGCCTTTTCATGGTATTGATATGGGGCTTTGCATGGGCGCCGATTGGCTTTGCCCTGATCGCGGTCGGCAGTTTTGCGGAATTGGCGGGATACGGCTTCAGTCTGGGCAGAGCGCCGGTCCATGCGCTTTACATCGGGATGGCTGGAAGCCTCGTGATCGCGATGGTCACACGCGTCACACAAGGGCATTCCGGCCGGCCTTTGGAGATGAATCATACGGCCTGGCTGGCATTCTGGGGGATCCAGCTGTCAGCCATCGCCAGAATTGTTGCCGGTATTCGCGGAGAGCATGGCCATTGGTTTGTCCTGGCAGGCGTTATCTGGATATTGCTCGTCACGCCATGGTCTCTGCGGCAGGCGCGGATCTACTTGTCAAAGCGAGCCGACGGAAAGGCCGGTTAAATGGCATCCGGTCATAATTGCAGGATGAATCATAGGTGATACACCATCGGTCTGTTGCGTTAATTGCTAGCAATGCCTAGTCATTGAACATGAGCGATTGTTCAACATGCGTTGTCCGCAACCGTGCGATTTGCGCCAGCCTTGAAACTGATGAATTGCAGTTATTGGGAAAGATTGGTCGTAAACGGACGATCAAGCGCGGTGAAACTCTGCTGTGGGAGGGCGATCCGGCTCCGGTTGTAGCCAATATTATCGATGGCGTTATCAAGCTTTCGGTGAACTTGCAGGACGGGCGGGAACAGATCGTCAGTGTCATGTACGCGTCAGACTTTATCGGGCGGCCGTTTGGCAAGGAAAGCCCCTATCGCGTGACCGCGATGACCGATGCGGAGGTCTGCGTTTTTACCAGGTCATCCTTTGACAGTTTTGCGCGGGAACATCCCGACCTCCAGAATAAGTTGCTCCAGCGGACCCTCGATGAACTCGATCGTGCGCGCGAGTGGATGACGTTGCTAGGCAAGAAATCAGCAACCGAACGCATCGCTACCTTGCTGATCGAATTGTCTGATCGCCTGACTATGAATGGCTGTAGTCCGATTGCACCCTATCTTGATCGTTTTGAGCTACCCATGGACCGGCAACAAATCTCGGATATATTGGGCTTGACGATCGAAACCGTGAGCCGGCAATTTACCCGCATCAGGAAGGAAGGGATCATCGACCTGCCTGACCGGCGCATGGTCGTGATTAAGGATCGCGACCGGCTGAAAGCCCTTGCAGAAGTTGTATAGTATCACGGTATCTGCGGAATATGATGTTCTGGAGGCCCGGCAATCATATTGCCCGGTATCTCGCCACCTTTGAGCAAGACATTGTTTAAATGCTGTTTTGTGAAATGGTTTTTTTGACTGAGATCAAAGCGCAGCGGGATTCTGCCGCTAAACATCTTTATCATGTCGCCCTATTATCCAGAACTGCTGGCAAAACCCATGCCGCGCTATACGAGCTACCCAACTGCTGTGGAGTTCAATAGCGGTATTGGTGCTGACGAATATATTCAGGCACTGTGCGACATGCCATCGGGGACGCCGCTCTCGCTTTATGTCCATATACCCTATTGCCAATCGATCTGCTGGTATTGCGGTTGCAATACCGGTGCGGCGAGCAAAGCCCAGAGATTAACCGCCTATCTGGATGCGCTCGAAAGCGAAATTGCGTTGATCGGACGGTTGCTGAGCGGACGGGCGAAAGTTCGCCATATCGCATTTGGCGGGGGTAGCCCGAACGCCATCACGACCATAGAATTTGTCCGCCTTCTCGACCGGATCACGACAATATTTGATGCAGGCACGCCGGATATTTCGGTCGAGCTTGATCCACGCGGCTTTTCTTCTGAATGGGCGTTGGCGATGGCGGCGTCAAACGTCAGCAGAGTGAGTCTCGGCGTCCAGACCTTCGCGCCACATGTTCAGGAAGCAATCGGGCGTATCCAGCCGTTGGCCGATATCGAAAAATCTGTATCTGCACTACGTTTGCGGGGCATTGATGCGATCAATTTCGATCTGATGTATGGCCTGCCTAAACAGTCATTAGCGGATCTTGATGATACACTGACTCAGGCAATTCAGCTGAAGCCCAGCCGCATCTCGTTATTTGGCTATGCCCATATGCCTGACATGATACCGCGGCAAAGGCGCATAGATGGCGAAAACTTGCCCGATGCAGAACTGCGCTTTGCTCAAAGCGCATTGGGCTTAGAACGCCTGACCAAAGCAGGCTATATTGCAATCGGCTTCGATCATTTTGCCTTGCCCACGGATACGCTCGCAATCGCTGCGACCGAAGGCCGGGTACATCGGAACTTTCAGGGTTTTACAGATGACCCGAATGACGTGTTGCTCGGCTTTGGTGCCAGTGCGATCAGCAATTTGCCCGGACTATTGGTGCAAAATGAAAAAAATGTGGGTCGTTATCGGTCCATGGTCTCGTCAGGCGAGGTGGCGGTCGTCCGCGGTATTGCTCTGGATGAAGAAGTAAAAAAACGCGGTGCAATTATATCATCTTTGCTGTGTCAGGGGCAGGTCGATGCCGAAGCCACCAGAATGTTACCGAAGGCAAATATGCTGAATATATTTGAGGAAAAAGATCTGATCTGCTGGCGCGACGGCAAACTGGTAATTACCGAAGCAGGACGGCCATATGCAAGGCATATCGCCTCGCTTTTCGATCAGTTTCGTACTCCCCGGGAAACACTGGCAGCGTTGGTATGAATCCTTGGAATGCAGGCAAGAACGTTGGTGTCAAACGACCGTTTGCACAAAGGCGAATGTGGGTGATCATTCCACCTTCTCAAGGAACCGGCAAGGCCGCTTTCGTGATAGCGCTTCGCTGCGGGAATTATTCGAGGTGACCGTGCGGTGGTGCATGGAGGAAGGCCTGGTTGGCGGCGGGCAGGGACTATAGCGAGCAGGCCGGGTTCGGGAGGGGTGATGCGTTTTACCGGCAGGCTTTCCATCAACCCGCGATAGCGGCCCCTGGAGCCAAATCGGGCGGCAAAGCCGGAACTGGCAATATGATCCGTCAGCCTTGATCCCAATCCATCGGCCAATCTGAATGATGGCGACAAAGGCCTTCATCGCTTTCGCGAGATGGTCCGCGACTGGGCCAAAATCTGTTGATGGATTGCTGGCGCGGCAATAGAAAAGTATTCGTGGTGACGGTTGCAGTCACGGGCGAACCCGTCTCTGCAGCGAATTACCCTGTTAAACGGGAATTTACAGGGAATATTGCACATTTTTGTTGTTATTGACGGCTTCCAGCCTCGCTAACGCCAGCATCTAAACCAGTTTGAGGGTAAAATTCCCTAAACGGCGTAACAGGGAATTTGTTCTGCAGAACAGGGAATAAAAATTCGACTAGCAGGCAATATGGGAAAGCGTGCGGCGGTTGCACGCTTGTTCTCAGCTTCAATGTCTCGACTTCTTTCTTGCGCGGCGAGGTGCGCGCGGAAGGAGGATATAATGGCGAGAGTGAGTGCGGAGAAGAGGGCGGAGTTGGAGGGTTTCTGGCGGGCCCATCATGAAGGCTGGCAGGCTAGCGATCTGAATCAGCGAGAATATTGCGAGCTGCATGGGTTGCCGCTGAGCCGGTTTGGTAACTGGCGCGATCAGTTCAAGGCCCAGGATGAAGTCCGTCAGTCAGGGCTTTTGTATCGGCGCGGAGGGCTTAGACATATGTCTAGCCATATGTCTAATAGGGAAAATGGGCTGGTATCGACGGGCTATACGCCTATATCGCTGATGTGCTCTAGCGCATGGTCGACGGCCATCCCGCCAACCGGCTCGATGAGTTGCTGCCCTGGAACTGGAAGGCAGAAACATCAGTCAAGCAATAGCGATGTGCAATGGCCGTACGCTCCGATGTTTGTTTTCAAGGGTTTTCTGCAAGGGCGAGGGTGGCCGCGAGATTCGGCGAGATATTCTGACGCTCGCGAGGTCGGAAGTGGAGCCAAGACGTCGGTTGAACAAGCTCAGATGCGCGGATTGGCTACCGCAGTTCCCTTTTCCGTCCGGGGCTGGCCCTGTCTTACATCGGGCATCGATCAGTCGACCGGCCACATAGCGTTCGCCGGGCATTCCCCATTCCGTTGCTCCACTTCCGGTCTTGCGAGCGATAATGTCGCTTGCCTCATGTGTCGGCCCGTACCTCCTGCGCAATTGCCCAAATGAAACCAGCAAGTTCCCGCGCAATAGCCGTAACGACGACCGTGTTGCGCTTTCCGGCTGCGGTCAGTTTACGATACCGGCCACAAAGACGCACCTGTGCCTTCCAGCCCAGATCGATGATAGGCTGCGACAAGTGCTTCTGGATGGCGAGCTTCCCGGCACCCACCCGCGGCGCATGACGATAACACCAGGCGCTTTCGACCAATGTCTTGCGCACAATGCTGTTTCCGGTCTTCGTAATACCGCCGCGCGATGCAACACAGCCCGTCGAGCGTTCCGATGGCACCAGTCCGACGAACGCCATCAGCTGCCGTGGATTCTCGAACCGGGCCAGGTCTCCCAGTTCCGATACGATCGTAATGGCAGCAATAAGCTGGAAGCCTCTTAGAGCCTGCAAAGCCGTAACCAGATCATGCAACTCCCAGTCGACCATCAGTTCTTCAATGACAGCCTCCAGTCGCTTAAGACGCGCCTCGGCATCGCGCACCGCGTTCACCATTTCGCCAAACGCAATATTGCGCGCTGGCAGGTCTAGGTTGATATTCGACAGCCAGCGCGCGTGACGAGCACCCCATGTCGTTTTACCCGGATAGGAGACTCCGTATTTGAGCAGCAACGCGCTCACCTGCCGCCGCTTGCTGATGATATCGCGACTGGTCGCATGCCGTACTCTCACCAGATCCCTGATCGCTTCGTGTGTCTCGCGAGGAACCCACACCGAGGTCAGTTCGCCCGCACGTAACAGCCTCGCTAAGCCCTCGGCATCGCGGCGGTTGGTCTTAACTCTGTCTCCCGAACGTTGCGGAATCATCGACGGCGCTACGACGATGCAGTCCTGCTCCAGCTCTCGCAACCATCGGTAAAGACCATAGCCGGTGGGACCGGCCTCATAACAGAAGTGGAGTCGCGCATTCCGAGACACCAGCTTCTTGACCAGCTTGCGCGTCGCATCTTTGGTATTGGGAAATTCGCCCAGATACCGGATTTCACCCTGCCGACCCTCATCGGCTATCGCCACCGCATTCCTCGCCTTCGATACGTCAATTCCTACAAACGCCGTGCTACATACCCCCATGGCTCGCCCTCCTCTTGATGAGGACAGGCTTAATACCATGAGCAGCCCTCGACTTCGAGTGAGGGCGGGTCACCTCATCGAACGCAAACATAGGGTCTTACGAAGAAAGGTAATCAAAACGATAAGATGACCGAATGCGAGTTGTCGATAGAGTCATATCTGCCAAAACCAGCAGCCGTAGAAGGCGCCTGACGGCCGAGCAGCCAAGGCAAACGCGGGCTCCCAATCTGGCCCGACTGGACAGTGCGGAGAAAGTAGCATGCGTTTCAATAGACGGCAGTTCATTTCGGGTGTTGGCGCGCTCGCGGTTTCCGCAGGCCATGCCAAGGCGATTCCGCCGCAACGCCCGCCAAATATCATCTTCATTCTTGCCGATGATCTCGGCTGCGGTGATCTCAGCCTGCTGGGGCGAACCGAATATTCCACGCCGCATATCGACAGTATCGGGACTGGTGGCGTCATTTTGCCCCAAGCCTACGCCAATTCCTCAGTGTGCTCGCCGACTCGCTTTGCGCTCGCGACCGGCCGCTACCAGTATCGGCTGCGCGGCGGTCTTGAGGAACCGATCGGCGCGGAGCCCGAGCCTGTTGGCTTGCCGCCCGAACACCCCACCATCGCATCCTTTTTCCGCGACGCCGGCTATCGTACGGGCCTTATCGGCAAATGGCATATGGGATCGCTGCCTAATTATGGTCCCACGCTCAGCGGCTATGGCAGCTTTTTTGGGGTGCGGCTGGGCTTTGCTGACTATTTCAACCATAGCGACCAGATCGACAGATCAGGCGGCAGCGCCCTTTTCGAGGGCCAGCAGATCATCGAACGCCATGGCTATCTGACAGACCTGCTTTCCGACCGCGCAGCAACCGACATCGCCGCAGCCGCAAGGGACAAGGTCCCGCTGTTCATGAGCCTGCATTACACCGCGCCCCACTGGCCATGGGAAGGGCCCGAGGACGAGGAGGCATCGCGCCATATCCGCAATCTCCTCCATCATGACGGCGGCACTGAAGAAACCTATGCGAACATGGTCCGGGCGCTTGATCGCGGCGTTGGACGGGTGCTTGATGCCATCGAAAGCGCTGGCCAGGCCGACAATACGATCATCGTCTTCACCAGCGACAATGGCGGTGAACGCTTTTCCTACACTTGGCCTTTCGTCGGCATGAAGGGCCAGCTTCTGGAAGGTGGCATCCGTGTGCCGTTATTCATCCGCTGGCCAGGACGAGTTGCTCCGGGCAGTGTTTCCCAACAGACTGCCATGTCGATGGATTTTCTGCCGACCCTCTTGTCCGCCGCCGGCTTTGCGCTCGACCCCCGTTACCAGACTGACGGGATCGATATTCTTCGGCAGATCACCGGCGCTGCAGAGCCGGTTGAGCGCCGGCTCTATTGGCGCCACAAAGCCAATGATCAAAAGGCGATCCGGTTCGGCCATTGGAAATGGTTGAGCGTCAATGGCCATGAATATCTGTTCGATCTATCGCGAGATCGTCAGGAGCGCGCCAATCTTGCAGAGCATCAGCCCGAACTTTTTGCCCAGCTCAAGGCAGATTGGGAAGCCTGGAATGCGGCGATGCTGCCCTATCCCGACAATTCGTTCAGCTATTCGCTCAATGGAGCGGGACAGGTTGCCGAGCTAGATTAGCCGTTCCTGACCATCGTTACCGCTACCGTCGCGAGCAATTTTCCAGCGCTGTTTTCGAGCTTAGGTTCGGCAAAAACGAACCCGTATTGTATCGGATAATTCCCGCGCTGGCGAAAATGCGGCCCACGGCGCAAGGACGCAGAAAACTCGTTCTTAAATCGATGGTCTGGACGAATTCATCAGCGTCGAGGAGAGTGCGTGCGACGCGCGCCATCACCGTATCCGCGAGCGCCAGATAAACTCCGCCATGCACTTGTCCCAAATCATACATATGGCACACGTCGCCGTCTAGCGCGACAATGAACCGCTCTCCGGACAAGCCGACAATATTCAACCCAAGTTAGGCATTGAAACCTAGGGTCACAAATTAGCTAACGCGGAAGTTTCAAAAGATTGGCGATATTATTGCGCTGGATCGCCGATGACCCGCCCAGAATCGGCATGACCAGAATATCGCGCACATAGCGCTGCATATCGAAATCGCGGACATAGCCATAGGCACCCATGATCTGTTGGCAAGTCAGCACGATATCGCGCGCCGTATCGCAAACAAACAGCTTGGCCATCGATGTATCGGCCGCTGCAGGCAGTTTGGCATCAATCAGGCCAGCTGCATTGTATGTCATCAGCCGACACGCCTCGAACTTGGTTTTCACATCGGCGAGCATATGCCGGACCGACTGAATCGCGCAGATCGGTTTGCCGAACTGCACGCGCTCCTGCGCATAGGTCCAGGCATCTTCGACTGCGCCCCGGGCAATCCCGAGTGCCATCGCCGCCACCTCAATCTTCTCGATATCGAGACCAGGACCGACAAGTTTGGGCCACCCTTGGCCAAGGCCCTTTTCGCCGCCAATGACATTGGAAACCGGCACGCGGACATCGTCGAAGCTGATGTCAAAGGTCCCTCCACCCTTCAGTCCCATCGTATCCTGCGCCGTCATCGTTATACCGTCTGCAGTGGGAGGAATGAGCACGAGGGACAAGTTTTTGTATTTCTCCTCGACGGGACCGGTGCGGACCAGTGCATAGATATATTCCGATATCTTGGCGCCTGAGCAGAAACGCTTGTGGCCATTGATTACCAACTCGTCGCCGTCGCGCACGGCCACAGTCCGCACGCTTGCCAAGTCGGCTCCTACATCGGGTTCGCTGAAGCCGTAGGCGACCATCAACCCTTCAGACGCGACTTTTGGTAGCAATGTTCGGCGCTGCTCATCGCTCGCGACTTCGCTGATATTGAGGCCAGCATAGCAGGTCGACTGAATATAGGCGCAGCCAACTGCCATGCTCCGCGAGCAGAGTTCCTCGATGACCATGATCGTCGCGGTAATGTCGCGCCCGCTGCCGCCATATTCCTCGGCAACCGTAAGGCCGGTGAGGCCGAGCGCGACGAGCTTATTATGCACTTCACGCGGAAAGATATTCTCCTTGTCCCATTTCTGGGCCAGCTCCCTCGGCATTTCCTTGTCTATGAAGCGGCGCATGGTGTCCCGCAGCATTGCGATATGGTCGGCTTCTCCGGTGGCGTTCATGGCATGGCCCCTTATACAAATGGCGGTGGTAGCGAGGGCGCAATAGCTATGGCGAATCCACCTCAGTTCAAACTCGCAATTCGGGATTGGTGATGATCCAGGGATAGGCGTGTCGATGCGAGTTCAACCTGAGCCGGGCTCAGCTTAGAGAGACCGGTATTCACTGCAAAGCCGGATGCAGTGTGCAAACACAACGCCCGGTCTTGAGCCAATTTGCCACAGGAGACTTCATTGCAACAACGCGGCATCGTTTCGTTCGGCGCCTATTTGCCGAGACGCAGGCTTGCGAGAAAAGCCATTGGCTTAGCCAATGCCTGGGCCAATCCCGGCCTAGCGTCCGCAGCGCGAGGCGAGCGAGCCATCTGCGCTCATGACGAAGACAGCCTGACCATGGCGGTCGAGGCCTCTCGTCTGGCACTGTCCAGCATGCCGCCAGGCACCGAAATCAATGCTCTCCTTTTTGCATCGACGACAATGCCCTTTGCCGACCGACAGAATGCTGGGCTGATCGGCGAAGCCGTATCCCTTCCTCCGTCTATCAGGAGTACTGATGCAGGCGGCTCGCTGAGAGCCGGCGTGGGCGCCCTTCGCACGGCGCTTGATGGCCCGGGCGACACCATCGTAGTGACATCCGACAAGCGCCTGACCCGGCCAGGCAGCGCGCAAGAGCTGCGTCTCGGCGATGCGGCAGCCGCCATTGTGACTGGCTCTGACAATCTAATCGCAGACTATATTGGCGGCGCGGCGGTTTCGATCGATTTTACCGACCACTACCGGACCAGCAATGCCGATTTCGATTATCAGCTTGAGGAGCGCTGGGCTCGGGATGAGGGCGCGATGAAGATCATTCCGCCAATCGTGCAGGACCTGCTCGACCAAAACAGGATTTCAAGCGACGCAATCGCACATTTCGTCGCTGCCGGATTTGGCGGACGCGATGCGCAGGCCTTGGCTGGTCGCTGTGGTATTACGGAAAGCGCCGTCACGCCCGACCTTCATGCCGAGTGCGGCGATACGGGAACCGGCCATCCGCTGCTGCTGCTAACTAAGGCGCTGCAGTCCGCCGCGCCGGGCGATCTCATTCTGGTTTTGGGTTACGGCCAAGGTGCAGAGGCGCTCCTGTTCCGCGCTACGGACCATATCGGGAAAGCCGCAGCAATGACCGGAGTCGATACCATGCTGGAAAGCGGCGTAGCGGATGACAATTATCTGCGCTTTCTCTCGTACAACGGCCATGTCGCAATGGATTGGGGCATGCGCGCCGAACGCGATAACCGCACCGCCCAATCTGCCTTTTACCGGCACCGTCAGACCGTAACGAGCTGTATCGGCGGGCGCTGCAAGGCCTGCGACACGCCCCAGTTTCCGATGAGTCGGACTTGCGCCAACCCCGAATGCCGGAAAACCGATACTCAGAGGCCCGAGCCGTTTGCCGACAAACCTGCTTCTGTCAAATCCTTTACCGAGGACTGGCTGGCGCTCTCATATAACCCGCCCCTCGTTTACGGCAATGTCCGGTTCGAAGGCGGCGGCGTCGCGATGCTCGAATTCAGCGATTTCGAACCCGGAGAGGTCTCTGTCGGCGCACCGCTAGCCATGCAGTTTCGCCTCAAGGATATCGACGAAAAAAGGCAGTTCCGGCGCTATTGCTGGAAGGTCGTACCGCCGCGCACGCCTTCCCCCCAGTCCGAACATAAAGGAAACACCAATGGCTGAAGGTATTCGCGACAAAGTTGCCATAATCGGTATGGGCTGTTCGCAGTTTGGCGAACGCTGGGATTGCAGCGCCGAAGACCTGATGATCGAATCCTTCGGCGAAGCGCTGGCAGACGCCAATATTGAACGCGACCGGATAGAAGCGGCCTGGCTCGGCCTGTCTTCAGACGATCAGGGGCCTGGGAAATCCGCGCTCTCGCTGTCCTCGACGCTACGCCTGCCCAATATCGCGGCGACCCGCGTCGAGAATATGTGTGCGACCGGAACCGAGGCGTTGCGCGGAGCCGTCTATGGCGTCGCATCTGGCGCCTATGATATCGCGCTTGCACTCGGCGTCGAGAAACTCAAGGATACGGGCTATGGCGGATTGCCGGAGCGTACCAAGGGTACGTTCGAAGACCTCTGGTTCCCCAGCGTCACCGCGCCCGGCAGCTTCGCCCAGTTTGCGAGCGCCTATGTCGCCCGCCATGGACTCTCCATTGACCAGCTCAAGGAAGCGATGGCCCATGTTTCATGGAAGAGCCACGAAAATGGTGCGCTCAATCCCAAGGCTCATCTTCGCAAACGGGTGACCAAGGAAAAAATCCTCGGGGCTCCGATGATCGCCTATCCGCTCGGCCTGTTTGACTGTTGCGGTGTCAGTGACGGTTCGGCCTGCGCCATTGTGACCACGCCTGCGATTGCCGAGAAACTCGGCGGAAGCGGACCACTCATCACGGTCAAATCGATGCAGCTGGCGCTCAGCAACGGTTCCGAGATCGGCCATGACAGCTGGGATGGCAGCTATGCGATGACGACGCGGATTGCCTCCGAGCGCGCCTATCGCGAAGCCGGTATCAAGGATCCTCGCACCGAGCTTGATCTGATCGAGGTGCATGACTGTTTCTCTATCACCGAGCTCGTGACGATGGAGGATCTGGGCCTGTCCGATGTTGGCCGTGGTTGGCAAGACGTGCTGGCTGGAAAATATGACAGCAATGGTGAAATTCCGTGCAATATTGACGGTGGTCTCAAATGTTTCGGCCATCCGATCGGCGCGACCGGCCTGCGCATGGTCTATGAAATCTACCAGCAATTGCGCGGCAGAGCAGGTGACCGGCAGCGCGATGCGCCAAAGCTCGGCTTAACCCATAATCTTGGCGGCTTTCCCAACAAGAATGTGTGCAGCATCTCTGTCATCGGCACGTGCTGAGCATGCCCCCCTATCCCTTAGAAAGGAGATATTGTCATGATTGACCCGTTCGGGCTGGAAGGCCGAGCCTATATCATCACTGGCGGCGCACAAGGCGTCGGGCGCACGCTCGCCGAATTCGGGCTTGAGCGGGGGGCGAAGATTGCGCTCGTCGATATCAATGGAGAGATGCTCGACCAGGTCGCTGACGAAATCAGCAGTCCGAACCTCAAGTGTATAAAGGCCAATGTGGCCGACGAAGCTGAGGTTAACGCACTCGTTACCGAGACGCTGAGCTATTTCGGCGATCTTCACGGCCTGATCAACAATGCCGGTATCGTGCGTGCGGCGATGGCCCATGAAATGAGCCTCGACACTTGGCAGCAGGTGATCGATGTCAATCTGACCGGCGCCTTTCTATGTCTGCGTGCAGTTGGCCAGGCACTGATTGAAAAGGCGGACAATGGCGATCCCGTGCCCGGCCGGATCGTTAACATATCTTCCGATGCTGGACGCCGCGGGACGATAGGCCAGATCAATTATGGCGCGGCCAAGTCGGGCGTTCTTGGCCTGACAATGAGCGCCGCACGCGAATGGGCGCGCCACAATATAACCGTGAACAGCATCTGCTACGGCGTTGTCGAGACGCCGATGACCGACACAATTCGCAACGAGAAATTCCGCGATCGCTATCTAAAACAGATCCCGCTCGGGCGTTTCGCCGGGTCCGAGGAAGTCGCTCCGGCGACATGGTTCTTCCTGACTGATGCCGCGAGCTATGTGACCGGCCAGCATCTTTCTGTCGATGGCGGCTTTCACATCGCGACATAAAGCATACCCGATCAGCGCTGGTAACGAAGCCATCGGAGAACTGGGCCAGATGCCAGAAGTGAGCGTGATGCGAGGTGCTGCTGATTGTGCCATTCGATAGACATTGATGCAGAACAATTCAGTTGAGAGGGACCCGAATGAGCTCCGAGCCAGTCCCATATTATCGCGGGGAGAAGTCATCATTATGATCCCAGATTTTCCGCCCATCCGGATATCGCCTGATGGCGCTCCGGCGCGCGAGAATATCCGCGCCTTCCTGAATGAACAGCTTGGCGCCTTGTCTCCCGCCGGACGGGCCCGTAGCTGGGCCGCGTGCGACGCCGGGTTTAGCAAGGCGCTGGGCGCGCAGGGCTGGGTCGGCGTCACCTGGCCTGAAGAATTTGGGGGAAAGGCTGCCAGCCATCTTGTGCGCTATCGGATCGTCGAAGAGCTGCTTGCCGCTGGCGCGCCGGTTGCCGCCCATTGGTTTGCCGATCGGCAGAGCGGCGCGATGCTGCTGCGCTATGCAAGCGAGGCGCAAAAAGCAGCCTTCCTGCCGCCTATGGCGGCAGGCGAGCTCTATTTTTGTATCGGCATGAGCGAACCGGACTCAGGTTCTGATCTTGCATCGTTAAGAACCCGAGCGACGGCTGATGGCGATGTCTGGCGGGTCACCGGTTCGAAAATCTGGACGTCCCATGCGCAGCATGCGCACTATATGATCGCGCTTGTCAGAACCGCGAGTGATTCCGCCGATCACCGCAGCGGCCTGAGCCAGCTGATTATCGACCTTTCCTCCCCAGGCATTACGATCCGGCCCATCGAGGACCAGATGGGCGACGCCCATTTTTGCGAGGTCTTCTTCGATGAGGTTGAGGTTCCGGCCAATATGCTGCTTGGCGAGTCGGGGATGGGGTGGGTGCAGGTTAACGCTGAACTGGCGCTTGAGCGCAGCGGGCCTGAGCGCTTCCTTAGCAGCCATGTCCTGATCGAAGAAGCGCTCAACGCGCTTTCCGACACGCCGTCCGAAACCCTTACCGGTTTGATGGGCTGCTGGGCGGCGGACCTATGGACGTTGCGGCAAATGTCCCTAGCCGTCGCCGGCAAGCTTGAACAAGGCGAAGATCCGATGATCGAAGCGTCGATTGTCAAGGATCTCGGAGCGCAGTTCGAACAATCGGTACCGCGTGGTCTGCAAGCCGTATGGGATGAGGCATCCATTACGGATGAGCACGGAGAGTTGGAAGAGACGCTTACCTATCTGATCGGGGCATCGCCGAGCTTTTCCTTGCGCGGCGGGACACGCGAAATCTTGCGCGGGATTATCGCCCGGGGTTTCGGCCTGCGATGAGCGAAGATCGCGCAATGCTTCTGGCTATGGTTGAAAAGCTCTTTGCCAATCTCGCAGCAACGAGCGGGCCGGACAGCTGCTCAGATGAGGGTTTCAACAGAGACTGGCTTGCGATTGAGGGGCTGGGCCTTACCCGGTTGATGCTGCCCGAAAAGGCGGGTGGTTTTGCTGGCAATTGGGAGGATACCGGCCCTGTGCTCAAGGCGCTTGGCGCGCATGGCATCAAATTTCCGTTAGGCGAAAATATTCTGGCGCAGCATTGGCTTCATGGCCTTGGTCAGGAGAGTCCCGAGGGCATAATCCAGCTCGCCTTCGCGGAGTCAAGTGGGGCCGATGAGCTGGTGTTGCGTAACATGCCGTGGAGCGCCCAGACGCAGTGGATCATGGTTCTAGAGCCGGATCGTTGGTCATTGCGACCGGTCAAATTGGTTGCTGTCCAGCCGTGCGCCGAGGGCTTTTCCGACCAGCTTGTAACTCTCAGGTGTCACAAAGCCTTGGCGCTGCTCCATGGTCCCCTCGAACGCGGCCAACAGCCCTATTTCGCAGAGGCCGCGCTGATGCGCGCATGCCAAATCGCCGGTGCCATCGAAACCATGCTGCGTATGACAATCCGCCATGCGTTGGACCGATGCCAGTTCGGCAGGCCTTTGACGCGATTTCAGGCGATCCAGCATCAGCTAGCCATTCTGGCTGAGGAGAATGCAGCGGCATCCTGCGCCGCAGCCAGCGCCTGTCAGGCGGCGGTCACGGGAGAGGCATGCTTCGAAATGGCTGCGGCGAAATACCGAGCCAGCCGCGCCGCCACCACCGCAGCCGATATAGCGCACCAGATCCACGGCGCGATCGGCTTCACTCGAGAATTCTCTCTCCATCGCTTCAGTCAGCCCGCTCAGGCCTGGGCCCGCGAGTTCGGCAATGAGCAGCATTGGGCGCAGTGGCTTGGCCGGTTTGCGCTCGACGCCCGCCCCAAGCCGCTCTGGCACTGGCTCACCGCGCGCAGCGACCGTGTGATTGCCGATGAACAAGGGCGTACAGCATGACTGAAACTGCCAACCTGCCAAATTGCGAGGACAGCAAGCTCAGCCTTGCCGCGGGCGTCGCCACATTGCGCTTCTGCCGTGACGATGTCCGCAATGCGCTGACCGGAACCGCGCTGATCAATGACATTGTTACTGTCTGCAAATGGGCAAGTGAAGATGAACGTGTGGGCGCGCTGATCCTGACCGGCGAAGGTAGGGCCTTTTCCGCCGGCGGCAACATCAAGAACATGGCGGCGAAGACGGGGATGTTCGGTGGCGAACCCATAGAGATTCAAAACGCCTATCGGCTGAGCATACAGAAAATGACCCTCGCCGTCTATCGCACCGAAATCCCAGTTATTGCAGCGGTCAATGGAGCGGCGATCGGCGCGGGGCTGGATCTCGCGTGTATGTGCGATATCCGTTTGGGTTCAAACACAGCCAAGGTTGCCGAATCTTTCGTCACGCTGGGCCTCGTTCCCGGGGATGGCGGGGCTTGGTTCCTGCCGCGGGTCGTCGGTATGCAACGCGCTGCCGAGATGACCTTTTCCGGGCGCATAGTCGAGGCCGAGGAAGCTCTCGCAATCGGGCTGTTTCTCGAACTCAGCGAACCGCAAGGTTTATTGGGCAGGGCTGAAGCTCTGGCAGCCAGATTTGCCGGTCAACCCAGGCGCGCGATCCGGCTTGCAAAAAGGCTGCTCTCCATGGGGCAGCGGATGCCGCTCGATGATTTTCTCGATCATTGCGCTAGCCTGCAGGCACTGGCCCACCATGGTCATGAACATGCTGTTGCTGTTGCCGCGGCGGTCGCCAAAATCTCATCCGAAGTCCAATAAAAGGTCCCAAATCCATGACCCTTCGATACTCGCCCTACGATGAAAGCCTCTGGTCCGATCCCTGGCCAGTCTACAAGCGAATGCAGGCCGAGGCCCCAGCCTATTACATCGAAGATCTCGATTGCTGGGCGCTTACCCGGTTTGAAGACATCTGGCAGGCCAGCATGGATCGCAAATCCTTTACCGCATCGCACGGAACCTCTCCCGATGCGTTGTTTTTGGCAAGTGAGCCTCCGCCGCACGTGTTTCTGTTCATGGATCCACCCGAGCATGGCAAACATCGGGGCTTGATCGCGCGATCCTATCTGAAGGACAAAATTGCGCTTATTGAAGACCATGTCCGTGGGGTCGTCCGCAAACTACTCGAACCGATGCTCGAGCAGGGAGAGCTGGATGTCTATGCCTTGGGCAGCCGCACGGCGCTTGATCTTATCGCGGCCTTTATTGGTCTTGAGTTGGAAGAGGTTCTACAAATACGGGGCTATATCAATCGGTTCTACCAGCGTGAATCGGGAGTGCCTGGAACGACCGAAGCTGGCGCGCGGGCTTTTACCGAAGCTCATGGCTATATCCTTGGATTGATCGACAAATATCGCAAGCGCCCGCCCGCTGAACACAGCCATATCATTAGCTGGCTTGGCGCCGAAATCGACGGGCAGCGATTGTCGGACGACCAGATTTTCTTCAGCGTGTTTGCGATGGTGATCACGGGCTCTGATACCATACCGCTGACCACAGCGAGCAGTATCTATTACCTCGACAAACATCCCGATCAGTTCGCGATGGTGCGCGATGACCCTGCTCTCATCGCCGGTGTTTTTGAAGAAGCCGCGCGCTATGACCAGCCCACCAATCTGCTTGGTCGGCGCATTGCCCAAGATGTTGAATTGCACGGGCAGGTGATGCGTGAAGGCCAATCCGTTCTGTTCCTCTATGCCGCAGCATGCCGGGATGACCGCGAATTTGATGCAGCTGACAAGTTTGACATCATCCGCAAACAGCGGCGAAACCTATCTTTCGGCACCGGTCTGCATTTCTGCCTCGGCCAGCATCTGGCGCGCTTGGAAGGGCGTGTTATCCTGGAAGAATTGATCGCCTCGATTCCCGAATTCGAGGTTGAACAGGTCGGTTGCAAGCGCATTTTCGGAGAGTTTCTGCAAGGCTATGCAGCCATGCCGATCCTGTTTCGACCTCGCTAATCCAGCTACCAGATTCTGTCACCTATGGCCGTAAAACAGATCGACGCTAATGGCGTAAAGCAGCTGCTCCGCGAAGCTCGTAAACTGTTCCTGCAGGGAATGTCTGGCGATCCGCGCGCACTCCATGCGATCATTCGCGATGATCCCGGTACAGCTTCCCATCTTTCGATTCTCACCTCGTTCGTTTCAGGCATCAATCAGTTCGACTGCGATTTACTTGGGAATGCCGCTCATCTTTCTGGATTTTTCCCGGCTCCTACGAAGGGCTTTGATGGATATCGCCAGATTGTTTCCTCCTATTTTGGCGTGACTGACTTTGTTCGGGAATTCGCTGCGGACACAGTATTTATCCCGGTAAGCTCCCCCAACAGGAATGGGATGGTCACTCCCGGAATTTCTGCGGAATTCGTCGAAGCCTCGCTGGATATGGCATCGCAACGAGTTGCCATCATTTCTCGGTCCATGCCGGTGCTGGCCCACAACGCCAGCCTGTCCCTTGAACGGTTCAGCCACGCCTTTGTCGACGACACACCGCCACTGAGCCTTCCCGCGGCCAGCGCGGCGCCCGACCCGGTTTCCGACGCGATTACCGGCCATCTCGCCCGTTTGATCGGCGACAATGCAACGTTGCAGATCGGTATCGGACGGGTGCCCGGCAGGCTCTTTTTGAAGCTGACCAAGCATCGAAATCTGCGTATTCATTCCGGATTGATCTCGGGAGAAATTCGGACGCTGGTCGAGGCTGGAGCACTTGATCCGGATATCCCGATGAGCTGCGCGACAGTAATGGGAAGCGCAGACTTCTATCGCTGGCTGGACGGACGTGAGGACTTCCGCCTATACCCAATCCAGGATACCCACAATCCTTCTACTCTCGCGAAGATCGATGGCCTGATTACCGTGAATTCAGCGATTGAAGTCGATCTGCTCGGTCAGGTGAATGCCGAGAAAGCTGGTGACTATTTTGTTAGCGCAGCCGGCGGTCTGCCCGATTTTTCGGCTGCTGGGCATCGCTCCCCGGGCGGATGTTCGATCATCGCACTACCAGCGACCAACACGAGCGGAACGCGCTCCCGAATCGTCCCAAGGCTTGCCAGCGATACGCCTGTCACGGTGCCCCGCACAGATGTGGACTTTGTTGTGACCGAATATGGAATTGCCAGATTGATCGGCAAAACGCCCGACGAATGCGCGCGGGCACTGGCAAGCATTGCCGTACCGGACGCACGGCCAACGCTGGACCGATATTGCTGATACCTCGCTGCTAACCGGGATGTCAGTATTCGAGCGGTAGTTCGAGTGCGCGCCGGGCGATGATATTCTTTTGTATTTCCGATGTTCCAGCACCGATCGTATCGAGCACAGTCGCCCGGTACGACCATTCCCATTTGCCGGCAGCGGGCGCTTCGGCGTCGCCCTTGTGGAGCAGCCCATCTGTGCCGAGGCTATCGAGCGCAAAATCCGCAAGCCGCTGGTGCAGGCTCGTGCTGTAGAGCTTGCACATCGCCGCTTCGATACTCGGCACGCGGCCAAGCGACGACGCATAGATTACCCGCCGCTGAAGCATCTTGGCTGTTTCGACCTCAGCCGTCAGCTTCGCCAGCCGTCTTCGAATATGGGGTTCGGCAAGAACCGACGCGCAGTCGCGCCGGGTATGACGTAGAAGGTCGCGCAGCGCGATGAGCTTCACTTCAAGCGGGCTGAATGTGTAAAATGTAAAGCGTTCGTAATCCAGCGCCTCGCAGATATAGGTCCAGCCCCTGTTCACCTCGCCAACGAGATAGGCATCTTCGACAAAGACATCGTCGATAAACACTTGGTTCGTGACATGTTCTCCCATGGTTTCGATCGGGTGGATCGTGATCCCGGGCTGATCCATCGGCACAAGAAAGACACTGATCCCTCGATGTTTGGGCGCGTCAAAATCCGTCCGCGCCGCAAGCCAGTACCAGTCGGCGAAATGGGCTGAGGTCGTAAACATTTTCTGTCCGTTGATCCGCCAGCCATTGCCTTCCGGCTCTGCGCGCAGCTTTAGCGCCGCGAGATCTGATCCGGCATGTGGTTCTGAATAGCCGAGTGCAAATTCGACATCAGCGCGCAGGATCTTAGGCAGGAATTCCTGCTTCAACCGGTCTGAGCCATGGCGGATGAGGGTTTGCCCCACACAGCCCACACCCTTGCCGATCAGAGGCGCGCCGACCCGCGACAGTTCCTCATTCAGGAGATATTCGTAGATACCCGGCCGACCCTGCCCCCCATATTCCTTGGGCCATGACAGGCCGAGATAACCCCGCTTCGCAAGCTCCTTGTTAAAGGCCTTGCGAGCCGGCGTATCGGCAAGGATCGAATCCGATTCGCGTTCGGGGCACATGATGTCGGCCGCATCGGGCCATTGCCGAACCTCATCAAGAAACGCCCTGACCTCAGCCACAAATGCAATCTGATCGGCATCAAAATCAAAATTCACTGTCGGGTTCCGTTTCTGTTACTTGGTAAGATATTTCACGAACGCATCGGACAATTGCTCGACCAACTGTTCGTCGGTGATGACCGGGGCATTATTGTTGAGATAGGCATCAATGCTGCCGACAATGATATGTTCGGAGACGAACATCGCGACCTCGATGTCTTCGACTCCAATCTCGGTCCGGTGATGCTGATAATAGGCGCGGATCGTATTATAGAGGAACTTCTCGGTCGTCACGTTGCGCGACAATCGGCCGAGCTTTGGTACTTCTCGCGGCAGGCGCAGGAAGATGAAGCTGTATTGTTTGCGGGTTTCGAGGATCGTCCGAATGATTTGACGCGCCGATTCCTCGAGCGGCTTGGCCATGTTCTCGATTAGGCAGTCGCGCAGCACCTCTGTAGCGTTCATCACCGCGCTCTCGACCAGCGCAGCGGCAATGGCTTCCTTGCTTGCGAAGTATTGGTAGAGCGAGCCGATGCTGACCCCGGCAACTTCCGCGATATTGTTCGTCGTCGCAGCATCATAGCCGCTTTTAACGATGATCGACTCAGCGGCCTTGAGGATACAATCGACGGTGAATTGCGCACGCTGTTGTTGTGGTACTTTGCGTGGGGCGAGTTCGGCTTCCAAGGCACTCATAACTAGTCTCTCCTCTGCCGGTGATCGGCGTATCGGTGAAGCACATTGCCTTTGAGCGTTAACCGTGTTTGCAACCCGGTCAGTATCGGCTGATGCAACTGTACTTCATTCCGGTTTTTCGCGTGATCCGTTTTCGGCATCGCCAAATCCAATTTCAACGCTATCATAAAACCTGAAACTTTGCTCACATTAAACTCGCATTCCGGGAGGTGGGCAAACATCAGGGCTCGATAAAACCCAGGTCTGCGAGCAGCATTGCCCCGTTCAGCACCGGGCTTTGGGCGGCGTGAAAGATCGTCTCGGCAATCTCTACAGGCTCAATGAGGCGGTTTTGCGTAACCAGCGACGCAAGATGGTCAAGCGCCTCCCCGCCATAGCTGCGCAGCATTTCGGTATTGGTGAAGCCGGGGCAGACGCACACTGTATGAATGCCCGAGCCGGCCAGATCCTGCGCCGTGCTTTTCATGAGGCCAACCACGGCATGTTTGCTGGTTGCATAGGCCGCCATACCCCGGGTCGCGCGATGGCTGAGGGTGGATCCGACATAGATAATGGACGAGCCCGCCGTCATGGAGGGCAGCACCAGCCTGTTGAGGATAGCGGGCGCCACTACATTGATTTCCAGAGAATTTCGCAAGCCGACGATGTCGATATTCGCGACATCACCGGGCAGCTGAAGAGCGCTGTTGTGGACGAGACAAACCCGCTCAAAACCGTCCAGCGCCTCGGACAGCTGTTCGCTGACCGCACTTTCCCAGCCGTGTGCCGCGAAATCGACGGTAATCTGCCGCGCCGTATCAATCGGGATTGGCGAGCGCGACAGATTGACGATCTCAAACCCCGCTTCGACAAACCGCCTTGCGGTCGCAAGGCCAATTCCTCTGCCCCCGCCCGTAATCACCAGTCCCTGCCTGAATGCTGAATTCATGTTGGTGTCCTCTCCCAAGGGGCGTTGCCTTGGCAATGCGCTTACTCCGTCTCCATCAGTTCGACTGTGTTCCCATCCGGGTCGGTAATCAAGGCCGCTAGCATGCCGGGCCGGGGTTCGACGATATCGTTCACAATGACCACGCCCTGGGCGCGGCAGGCCTCAACCGTTTCGCGCAGATTGCCGATGTAGATGGTAAAATAGCGCAGACCGGTGGCGGCCAAATAATGGCTGGCGGCGGCATCATTTTGCGGTAGCTCGGCCAGAACGAACAATTTGATGATGCTGCTGCCGCACTGGAGCTTGATGATCCGGCCAGTTTTTCCAATCGGCACCTCGCCAACCTCTTCCAGACCAAGCAGCTGCTGATAGAATGCGCGCATCGCTGCCTCATTGGTCGTGACGATGCCAAGATCGATAGAGTCCCGTGTAATTTTCAATGTCATGATCGTTCTCCGCTCTAGCGCCTGAGGACCAGCGCGCCGTTGGGCGTACTGTCACAGGTGCTGACTAGGCAGGTTTCGACACCCTCAACCTGGTTCGCCGCCATTCCGCGCAACTGCCGCACGCCCTCGGTCACAAGGTTCGCGCCGTGCAGATAGACTTCGGACAGGCTTCCGCCCGAGGTGTTGACCGGCAGCGCGCCGCCCGGCCCCATTCCGCCCCGGGCAACAAACGCCGCTGCCTCACCGCGTCCGCACAGTCCGTAATTTTCAAGACTGAACAAAACGAGCGGCGAGAAGGCATCGTAGATCTGGGCCACATCAATGTCTGCCGGGCGGATATCCGATTGCCGCCATAGATTGTCCGCGGTTGCGCCCGATGAGCTGCGAAACGGGTCCGCGCCATGATAGTCGGTCATCAATTGATGCTCGCGCGTCATCCCTTGCGAAAAGGCATGGATCAGGACCGGTGGTTTGCGTAGGTCGCGCGCATGGTCAGCGCTGGTAATAACGATCGCGATGGCCCCGTCGCTCTCCAGGCAATTGTCGAACAGACACAGCGGATCGGCAATCATCCGCGCATCCATATAGGCGGCCATGTCGACCAGCTTCTCGCGCATCAGCGCATCCGGATTACTGTTGGCATAGGCGCGCTGGGTCAGCGCGACCGCCGCGAGATCCTCCCGCGTCGCGCCATGATCATGCATGTAGCGCTGCATCATGATCGCAACTTCATCGACCGGACGCGACAGACCATGGGGCCGGGACCATTTCCAGTGATCCTCAATCCGTGGCTGGACACCCGCCCATTGCCGCTTCGAGGGATCGCCGCGTTTGCGCGACCGCCAGACAACGCCGACCTTCGCTATGCCGAGCGCAATCGCCATCGCGACCTGGCCAATCGCACCGCAGATAGCGCCGCCGCCATGGGCGACCTGGCTGAAATAATGCAGTTCGCCGAAGCCCAGATTGCGGGCGATCTCAAATTCGGGCGTCGTTTCCTGGGTGAAGCAGCCGAGGGCATCCACCTCGCTCGCATCGACGCCCGCATCATCCAGCGCGGCGCGAATAGCCATGCAGGCGAGTTGCAACTCGGTCTCGGGCAGACCCTTGGCAAAATCCGTCTGCCCGATGCCCGTAATCGCGGTCCGATCCTTGAAAGCCGCGTTCCCGGTCATTCGGCCGACTCGGGCGGGGTCACGCCATCATGGAAGGGATAGGGCTGGCCAAGCATGCCAAGCACCCCGAACTCTCCGGGAAGCTGACGCATGAAATGTTCGGCAAGCGCTTCGACGGTCCATCCACCCTCACGCACCAGCGTTTTGCCATAATGCGGCTGCACCATATGCGCGACGCGCTCGCCGCCCGAGCCGAAAATCTGGCCGCTGACGCCGCGTGAGAGATCGCTTGCCAGGAAGGCAACCAGCGGCCCGTTCAATCCCGGATCGATATAGGGCAGCTTCTCTCCGCCGAACGTATCCGACATGCGGGTCGTACCGGTCGGCCCGATGGCGTTCACGCGAATGCCGTAGCGCGAAAGCTCCAGCGCCCAGGTATAGGTCATCGACGCGATAGCGCCTTTCGAGGCGGCATAATTGGTCTGGCCGAAGCTGCCGAAATGCGCGCCCGAGGTGGTGTTGATGATCGCGCCGCCTTTGCCAGCCTCCCGCATGGCGCGCGCTGCCGTCTGGCTGCACCAGAAAGTGCCTTTGACATGCACGGTCCAGACGGCATCGAATTCCTCGTCTGACATTTTGAGAAAGGAGCGGTCGCGCAGATTGCCGGCATTGTTGACCATGACATCTATTGAACCGAACCGGTCGATACAGGCCTGAACCAGGGCCTCAGCCCCGGACCTGCTGCCGATATTGGCATCGCTGGCAATCGCTGCGCCGCCCGCCGCCTCGATCTCGCCAACTACTTCGGCGGACGCTTCGGGATCGATATCATTGACGACGACAGCCGCCCCTGCCTCCGCCAGTGCCAGACAGTGACCCCGTCCAATGCCGCGTCCGCCGCCAGTGACGACAGCCGCTTTGCCTTCAAGAATTGTCATTCCGCTTTTCCCATTGTGATCAGGCCGGCACGGCTTCGCGCCGCGCCTCCTCAAGTTCGGTGATCAGTTCGCGCTTGGTCTCGCGCATCCGGGCGATATGCTCGTCCTTGACGGTGTCGTATCCGCGAACCTGTTCGGGCCATTGGGCAATACGCACGGCCACATTGTGGTTTGCCGGGTTGAGGCGCCCAGCGAGCATCGCAATATCACGCTCATATTCGGTGATCAGATCACGCTCGAGGCGGCGATGCGCGGCATAGCCAAACACATCGAACGGCGTGCCGCGCAGTCGGCGAAACTTCGCCAGCAAGCCAAGCATCGGCCGCATCCAGCTGCCAAAGCTGCGCTTGCGATAGCGCCCGGTCCGAGGATCGCGCCGCTGGAGGATCGGCGGTGCCATATGATATTCGATGCGGAAATCGCCCTCGAATTCCTCTTCCAGCGTGCGCCGGAATTCATCGCCGCTCAGCAAGCGCGCGACCTCATATTCATCCTTATAGGCAAGCAGCTTGAAGTGATATTGGGCGACCGCCCGGGCGAAATCATCCCCGTCCGTGCCCAGCGACTGCTCCGCGCTCTGCGCGCCATCCACCAATGCGCGATAGCGTTCGGCATAAGCGCGGTCCTGATAGCGTTCGAGTTCGGCCATGTTGCGGGCAATAATGGAATCGAGGGTATCGACGTCTTCCGTGTCCGCCTTCTCCGGCGAAATCACATTGATCAGCTTTCCCGGGTCATGCGCCGCGATCCTGCCCCATGCAATGGCCGCCCGGTTCATATCAACCGCAGTCCCGTTCAGTTCGACGGCCCGGTCGAGCGCGGCGAGCGAGATCGGCAGCCAGCCGCGCTGCGCCGCATAACCGACGAGCATCAGATTGGCCCCGACCTCATTACCCATCAGCGCATAAGCAAGGCGGCTCGCCTCGATAAATTCGACCGTCTCGCCGCGCTGGGAGATCAGCGTCTTCATCGTGCCCGCGCTGAGATCGAGATCGGGATTACTCGCGAAATCCGATGTTGGCGCAACCCGACCGTTGACCACGGCGCGGGTAAGGTCGGAACGCATGCGGCCAAGCACGTCGGCGCTCGCGGTTACCACGATATCGCTGCCGATTATGAGGTCAGCTGCGGATATGCGGGTGGCCTGCAGGGCTTCGGGCGATACCGCGACGCGCACATGGCTGGTCACTGGGCCATTGCGCTGGGCAAGGCCGGTGACATCGAGCACCGAAGCGCCCTTGCCTTCGAGATGCGCCGCCATGCCGAGGATAGCGCCCAGCGTTACCACACCGGCTCCGCCGATGCCGGTAACGAGCAGGCTGAACGGTTTGGCGACCGAAGCGATCTCGGGGGTCGGAACCTCGGCCAGGATATCCTGATAGCTATGGCCACCGCCGCCGCCGCGCTTTCGGGGCCGCCCGCCATGAACGGTCACAAAACTCGGGCAATAGCCTTCGAGGCAGGAAAAGTCCTTGTTGCAGGCCGACTGGTTGATCCGCCGCTTACGCCCGAATTCGGTTTCGACTGGCTCGATGGCGATGCAGTTGGATTGCACAGAGCAATCGCCGCAGCCTTCGCAGACCCGGCTGTTGATGAACGGGCGACGGTCCGGGTCCTCTGCCTTGCCGCGCTTCCTGCGGCGGCGCAGTTCGGTCGCACAATTTTGATCATAGATGATCGCGGTAGCCCCCGGAATGTCCCGCATCCGGCGTTGGACTTCGTCGAGTTCGCGGCGGTGATGGATCGTCGTGCCCGGCGCGAAATCGGCATCGCGAGCATAGCTTTCGGGATGATCGGTGACGACCGCGATAGTGCCCACGCCCTCGGCGTGCACCTGCTTGGTCAACTGATCGACGCGCATCTTGCCCGCAATCGGCTGACCACCAGTCATGGCGATGGCATCGTTGACGAGGATTTTATAGGTGATGTTGACGCCCGCAGCGACCGCCGCCCGGATCGCCAAAAGGCCTGAATGATAATAGGTCCCGTCGCCGAGATTCTGGAAGATGTGCGATGTCTCGGTAAAGGGGGCGATGCCGATCCAGGACGCACCCTCTCCGCCCATCTGGAACAGTGTTGGCGTGTTCCTTTCGGGGAGGAAGGTCGCCATGCCATGGCAACCAATGCCGCCAAAGGCGACGCTGCCCTCGGGCAATTTGGTAGACTGGTTATGCGGGCAACCCGCGCAAAAACTCGGCATGCGGGCAAGAGACGCGGTTCCGGAGACAGGGCCATCCTTGGCGGCATCAGCCTCGATAAGGCAGCCCGATTTTCCACCTTCGCCAACCAGCGACCTCAACCGGCCCGCGATGAGCCGGGCAATCGTTCCGGGGGACAGCTCACCTTCGGCCGAAACCAGCGGTTCGCCCTCCGGATCATGCTTGCCGGTCAAGACAGGATGATCGGTCCTGTTAACGAGCAGTCGGGCAAGCTGATCTTCGATGATCGGACGTTTTTCCTCGATCACGAGGATTTCGCGATTGCCGGTGATAAATTCACCGATGCCCTCGGGCTCCAGCGGCCAGGGCATCGCAACCTTGAAGAGCGAGATGCCCAGCGCCTCACACCGCGCGGCACCCAGGTCCAGATCATCGAGCGCCTGCATCACATCGAGAAAGGTCTTGCCGGTCGTTACAATCGCCAGCTGCTTGTTGGGTGAGGTCAGCACGGTGCGGTTCAGCCCATTCGCGCGGACATAGGCGAGCAATGCAGGGATACGCTCCTGATATTGCCGCTTTTCAGCAACCAGTGCTGGCACCATCCAGCGCGCGCTGCGCTTGCCATCTGTATTTTCATCACCGGGAAGAATGGTCTCGATCCGGTCCGGGTCGACATCGACGGACGCGCTGCTTTCAATCGTATCCGTCACGCATTTCATGCCGATCCAGCAACCCGAATAGCGCGACATGGCAAAGCCATGCAGGCCAAAATCGATATAGTCCTGCACCGATGACGGATTGAGATAGGGCATGCAGAAATGGATGAAGGCATGATCGCTCTGATGGGCGATGGTCGAGGATTTTGCGCCATGATCGTCACCGGCAAGCACCAGCACACCTCCATTGGGCGATGATCCCGAATAGCTGCCATGCTTCAGCGCATCGCCGGACCGGTCCACACCCGGCCCCTTGCCGTACCAGATACCGAACACACCATCATAACGCGCGTTGCCGAACAGGGCGACTTGCTGGGAACCCCAGACCGCTGTCGCGCCGAGATCTTCATTGATGCCGGGCTCAAAATGAATATGGTTTTCCGCAAGCAGGTCCGGCACCTGATTGAGCGCAATATCATAGCCGCCGAGCGGCGAACCGGTATAGCCCGAGATGAAACCAGCCGTGTTCAGCCCCGCCGCGAGATCGCGCTGCCGCTGCATCATCGGCAGCCGGACAAGCGCCTGGGATCCAGACAGGAAAACCCGGCCTTTGGTGCGCGTATAGCGATCTTCCAACCGATATTCGGTATCGATAGTGCTTTCTCCGGTGGACTGCATGACGATCACGACGACCCTTCTGCGTTCCGCTGGCGTGCGACTTCGCCGGCCTCGATAATGGCTTCGATCAATCCGTCATGGCCCCAGACATCGCCTTCGCAAAACTCGTTGGGAGACCATGTGTCGTCGAGCCGTTTGCCGCCGCACCCTATTTCGACGTCGAAATTGCCGGGGGAGCGCATGTAGAATGAGAGCATACCGTCATTGCGATGGCGGCCGAGCGAACTGACCACGGCAGTGCCCGATTGCTTGGCCCGGTCGAGCGCCATGCCGACATCGTCAATCGTCGCCATCTCGAAAAGCAAATGTTGCACAGCATTGTCGCCGCCGAGATCGACCATCGCAAGACTGTGGTGCCGTTCATTGCAGCGCAGGAACTGCAGCGCTGCGTCAGGACCGTACCGGATATAATCAGACAGTTTGAACCCCAGGAGCCGCGTATAGAAATCGAAACAGGCCGGCTGATTGTTCACGAAGAGATTGAAATGGCCGATCCCGAGATGCCCGGCCACAAATTCCAGTCCGGGAATAGGCGAGGTGAATTTATAGTCCGTCGTTGGCCCATAATATAGCTCGATCGGATTGCCGCTCGGGTCTTCGCAATAGGCAATTCCCGTAACCGCGCGGACGAAGGCATCATCGGGGCTGCCTTCCCGAACGGCAATTCCCGCTTCGCGCAGCTCGGCGATTCCAGCTTCGAGCTCAAGCGGCCCCGCCAGTTCGAGCCCCATATACAGCAGATCGCGAGACCCATCGGTCGGGTGGACTGCGATCCGCCACTGTCGCTCGTCCATCTTGAGATAGATTGTGCCATTGGGCGCGGTGCCCGGCTTGCCGTTTGTGCTCCTTATCTCGCCGGGACCTCCCCAGCCTTCTCCTGGAATAGCGCGCGACGGCATCATGCCCAGTACCTCTGTTCCGAAAGTCAGCCAGGCATCGGGGTTGCTGCTGCCGAGGCCGATATATCCGAGCGATTTGATCTTCATTGTTGCTTTTCCTTTTCCCAAGTGATGCCAGCCTCTGCCGGAAACCAGCATGGCAGCGCTACGTCATCGGCGAGTTGAACAAATGTGAGGCGGACAGACATACCAATCGCTACGGTCCCGGGATCAATCCCGCCGATGGAATTTCCTCCCGGATCAGCCAGCGCACCGACGATGCGGAGACCCGGAAAGTCATCGGGCATTATGACTGCAACGATATAGGGCGCGATCTCCGCAAACGCTGGGAGCAAGGGTGCATGGGGTATCGTGTATGACCAGATGGTCCCCTTGCCCGATGCCCGGTTCCAGCCGAGTTCCATTGACTGGCACATCGGGCACATGGCCCGCGGTGGGTGCTGGACATGGCCGCAATCGTTGCAGCTCTGGATGAGCAACTGACTGTCTAGGCACCCTTGCCAGAATGCGTGATCCGCCGGGTCATCGGTTGTCGGAAGAGGGATGGTTTCGATCATGCCGACTCACCCACGATAGAGGAGCTTCCAGTCGAAGCAGACCGAAGGTTTTTCCGATCCGACGACATGGATCGCGACGCCAACGGTCAGCATCGTCCCGCCTTTTTCCTCGGCAACAGAGACAATGCGTGTGCGTCCGTGAATGACAGAGCCCGTTGGAACCGGGGCAACGAAGCGCACCCGCTCCAGACCATAGTTCAGCGCATTACCATGGCCCACAACCATATAATCGGCATTGTTTTTGATAATCGTCGACAGGCCGAGGATCAGGAAACCATGAGCAATCGTCCTGCCAAAGGGGCTTTGCTCCGCGCGGTCTGTATCCACATGGATCCATTGGCGATCACCCGTCAATTCGGCAAAGGTCGTGACCATTCCCTGCGGCACTTCCAGTGGCGCGCTCCAGGGGCCAAACTCCTCCGATTTGCGAGCGGTGAGCGCGGCTATGTCATCAAATCGTATCTTGTCCATCATGTCCGTCATTTCGTTAAAGAAGAGATTTGCGCTGCGCGACTATGCGCCAGTTTCCGGGCTTCGCGCTGCTCGCCTTTAATCGCCTTTTCGAGCGCCGGGGCGAGCTGTCCGCTCAGCACACGCTTACTTGCAACCATCGCTGGTCCGTCATTGTTCGCCACCATGTACGCCAGTTCAAGCGCGGCATCCTGTAGTTCGGCATCATCATATATCCGGCTGACTAAACCCGCTTCCAGTGCCTGTACGCTCGTTAACGTCGCGCCGCTCAGTAGGATGTCCTTGGCGCGCGACAGGCCAACAATGGCCGGAAGCAAGGCAGTAGAGCCCATGCCAGGCATCAGGCCAAGTTTCGCGAAGGGGAAGCCGAAATTGGCGCTGACTGAGGCAATACGCATATCGAGCGCCAGCAGCATCGTCGCACCAATCCCGACGGCCGGTCCATTGACGGCTGCGATAATGGGCGTGTCGATGGCGAAAAGCTCGCTTACGAAACCATCGATGAAATGCTCCTCCCCGATCAGCAATCCGTTGCGTCCGCGCTCACCACTCAGAAAGGCCCGGTCCGCGCCTACGCAAAAGGCGCGACCATTCCCGGTCAGCAGGATCGCGTCGACATCTGGCTCAGCAGCGAATGTCCTGAAGGCGTCTACCAGTTCGTCGCCCATGTCCGGCGTATAGGCGTTAAGTTTATTCGGCCGGTTGAGGGTGATGACGCCGACCCTGCCATCTCGCTCTGTCCGCACTTCAGGTTCAACGGTCATCAAACGTCTCCGGATCGAAAGGCTGCCATTGCGGCGAGCGCTGTTCGAGAAAGGCAGCGACGCCTTCGGCAAAGTCCGGTCCTTCATTGTGGGCGGATATTTCTTGCCAGGCGCTATCCAACGCAGCGTGGAGCGGCAATTCGAGCGACTGCCAGATTGCCCTCTTTGTCCGAGCCATGGCCGATGGAGAATTCTTCGCAATCGACGCAGCCAGTTCCTTCGCGCGAGGCATCAGCTGGTTCGGCGCAACGATTTCGCCGACCATGCCGAGCGCCAGTGCCCGTTCGGTGGTCATCCGCTCATCACGCCCCAGCAATGCGAGTCGCAATACCGCTTCCAGCGGCATCCGTCGCGCCAGCGATACCGGCTCCAGTCCGGCGACAAGGCCGACGCTGACATGAGTATCGCAGAAACTTGCCGTTTCGCTCGCGAGGACAACGTCCGCATCGGCGATGAAGTGCAGTCCGCCACCGATCGTCAAGCCATTGACCGCACATATAACGGGCTTCCAGATCCGATTTTGCAGCCCGGTCCAGCGGATCGCACGGTGGTTCGGGGCGTTATCACGATCGAACTGCGGCAAGTCCGCAATATCGGCGCCGGTGCAAAAAGCTTTCTCGCCTGTTCCCGTAACGATTGCGACCACAGCTTTGGGATCACGGTTAAACGCTTCCCACGCGTGGGGAAGTTCCAGATGCATCTGCTGGTTGATCGCATTGTGGCGATCCGGTCGATCGAGGCAGATTGTCGCAATGCCTGCTTCTACGGAATAGGCGAGCGTTTCAAACATCTTCCACCTCGCCATCGATCGTCAGTCGCGCGATCTGGTCTTCAAGATAGGCGTCGTCCCAGTTGAGCAATTGCCACTGCTTGGCACGCCGGAAAAACAGCTGGGGATCGGCCTCTATCGTATAGCCCAAGCCGCCATGCACCTGGATACCAAGCGCCGAAACCTTCCGAAACATGGAGCAGGCCTGTAGCTTGGCGATGGCTGCGGCGGCTTCAAACGCGCGGCCATTGTCGTGCAGCCAACCCGCTTGGTGGAAAAGCGTCTGGCACCCTTCAATCTCGACCAGCGCATCGGCTAGATAATGAGCAATAGACTGAAACCCGCCAATCGGCCGACCAAAGGCCTCGCGCTCTTTGGCATAGGCTGTGCTGATCTCATGAATGCGCCTCGCAGCACCCACGGCCTGGGCGGCAAGGACGACAAGCCCGCGATACATGGCGCCATGCCATGTGGCCGTAATATCCGCGCCTCCATTGATCAGGCCCTCATTTGGCACGACAACATCGTTGAACGCGACGTGGAAATAGGGTTCGGTCGCCAGATTGGCTTGAGCCCGAATAGAAATGCCTGGCGCTTCGCGCGGAACGATAGCTGCTGCGATGCCGCCGGTGTCAAGATAGTGACCAATAACGAGAAGCTGATCGGCGACCGTAGCGAAGGGAACAAAATATTTGGTTCCGTTGATGCGGACGGCATTGCCGCTCCGTTCGAACACGGTTGATACCCTGGTGATGTCGGCACTTATGTTGGGTTCGGCCGATGCTACAGAGACAATCAAACTGGCATCGGCTATCCTCGGCAGCCAGCGACTGCACGCGGCCTCATCGTCTGACCTTGCAAGGATCTGCGCGGCCAGAATAGAGCTGATGAAATGCGGCGTCGGCGCCAGATGTCGGCTCAGCTGCTCATGTATCAGAGCTGTTTCGAATAGCCCCATCGCAAGGCCGCCAAACTGTTCGGCAATCGCAATTCCGGGTACGCCCAGTTCGCACAGATCCTGCCAGAATGCGCGCGGAAGCCCGTCGGGGGACGTCTCAACTTGCCGCAATGCTTCGAACGGGAAACGATCTTCGCACAGCTGTCGAACCATATCCTGGAGCAGTGTCTGTTCTTCAGATAGTCCCAATTCCATGATGTGCGCTGCCTTGTGCCATTTCTGCAATCAGAGTTGTGCGCGGCCCCGCCCCTCCATCTCAACTCTGTTCACGCTCGCATTCTACGAACGCGTCAAGGATGCCATTTGACGGCAGGACAATGCCAGGGAGATGGCGACCTCGCGTTGGCCGGTAGGGCCATTTTCACTGTCGCCGTTGTCACCGTTTTTTTCTCGACCATGATCTCGATATCGATTTCGGCCCAGATCATAGCTTGCTGCTCCGCCGTCACGTCGACCACCATGCCGTTAAAAGTGGCGGTTCCGCCTGGGCAGATCGGTCGCCGCATGGCAAAACGCAACCTCCCTATTCGTCCCATCGGGCCGCTCCAATCCGTCACGAAACGACTGATCAGTCCAGCCTGTGTATAATTATTCATGATGATATCGGGCAGCCCGGCTTCTTTGGCCCAAGCCGGATCATGATGCTGGGGTTGCCAGTCGCGGGTCGCCGCCGCGCCCATGATGATGAGCTTGCGCGTGAGAGGGAGTGCAAGCTCTGGTAGGCGCATGCCGATGTGCGGTTTCAGCAATTTGGTCATGCCGCGACCTTTCCATAGCCCAGAAAATGAATTGACTGGATGCCGGCCAAGCTGCCGTCGGGCTTGCGGTAGACCACATCAATATCCCAGTTGCGGCCGATACCAAGCTTCGTCTCGCGTTCCTCCTCGACCCTGCGCAGAATCTGTTCGGCGCGCACAGAGTCGCCGTGTCGCAAGGGCTCATGCAGTTCCAGTTCAACCTCTGTGACGAGCCCATTCTTGATGCCAAGCGCGTCCTTGACCATGAAATGTAGCTCTAGCGTCCGCAGGCTGGTGGCAGCTCGATCCGGCGACCAGTCATGCTCGATTGCCCAGCTAGGTAGCATCATCGGCGGCGCGATAACCGACTCGGTCTCGTCACGCGAAAGCGGATAATCCCAATAGAGCGGGTTTCCATCTCCTACTGCCACGCAGAAGTTGGTCCACAAACCCTGTTCTACGGTCACCACATGATCAACAATGATCACCGGTTTGCCGAGCCAATCTTTCACTTTTTGCGGCAGATCATCCATTCTGATTTCCTCGCTGCGCGCATCGCGGATGCGCATTTCCTGTCAGGCATCTTAGGGCCGGGTTCTGCCCTGGCGCAATCGCCTGGAGCCCAACGCGACCGGACTGCGAGCGATATGCGAGCAGCGAATACACATGATTTGCGACTAGATCTGCGTCTCAAACAGAAGCAGAATGGGAGGAATAATTGGTCTTGGGTCAGTCTTTGTGGACAAGCAGTGTGGATGATCCCGAACGTGATGCTATCGCGATTGGCGCTGCCGTTGCCCGATCTGCGGCAGCATGGCCGGATGCCGAAGCCGTGGTTTTTTCCTGCCAGCCCGATATCGAAGACGTCCGTTGGACGTTCAGCGAACTCGACGCGCTTTCCTCCCGGCTGGCTTGCGCACTCATCGCATCGGGATTTAAGCCGGGTGAACGAATTGCGATCTGGGCACCCAATCATCCCAACTGGATTCTGCTCGAATATGCTATTGCCAAGGCAGGCATGGTGATCGTCGCCATCAATCCGCTGTACAAGGCTGCCGAACTAAAATTCGCGCTCAACACTTCGAATGTAGTCGCGATCTTCCATGCGGGCACCGTAGGCGGAGCGTCGATGCGTGCGACCCTTGATGGGGTGCGGGCGGAAGCACCCGCCTTGCGCGGTGTGTATTCCCTTATCACAGATATGGACCCGTTGCTGGCGGCATCACTGGAAATTGGCCCGTTGCCGAAACCCGATCCTGCCGATCTGTTCATGATCCAGTATACTTCGGGCACGACCGGCGTGCCCAAGGCGGCATGGTTGCCGCACGGATCAATCGCGACCATCTCGGCGCGGACCTACGAGCGCTGGGGATTCGGAGCCCGCGACAGGGTCTGTCACGGCTTCCCGATGTTCCATGTCGGCGGGTCCGGCAATTCGACTCCGGGCTCGCTGATTGTCGGCGCGACTACACTACCCATCCATATTTTCCGCGCTGGCGAGGCGCTCGATGTTTTGGAGCAGGAACGCTGCACCGGGTTTATCGGCGTACCATCAATGCTCACTGCGATTATGGAGGAAGGTTCATTGCTATCGCGCGACCTTTCCGCCCTCAAACGTATCATTGTTGGCGGCGCGGCCGTACCGTCTGCTTTCTTGCGGCGCTGCGAAGATATGTTCGGCGTCGAAATGCTCAACGGTTATGGCCAGACCGAAAGCTGCGGGGTAAGCGCTAGTGTACGTCCCGGTGATAATACCGACAAGAAAATTGCGACCAGCGGCCTTGCCTTACCCGGGGTCAGCCTGAAGATCGTTGATGGCGACGGTCAGATTCTGCCTTGCGATGTCCCAGGCGAGCTCTGCGCCGACGGCCCCGGAAAAATGCTGTGCTATGGCGATCCGGAAGCCACGCGCCAAGCCTTCGATGCTGATGGCTGGTTGAGGACGGGTGACATCGCGACAATGGATAGTGACGGCTATGTCACGATCGTTGGGCGGCTAAAAGACATGATTATCCGCGGCGGAGAGAATCTCTATCCTGCAGAGATCGAGGCCTATCTGCTCGAGCATCCCGATGTCGCAGAAGCGGCCGTCATCGGTCTGCCGGATCCGAAACATGGCGAGGAATTATGTGCCGTTCTGCGGCCGTCGCATCCCGACCATGCCGATGCCGAGACGATTCGCGCATGGTGCCGGGATCGCGTCTCGCGCTGGAAGGTGCCCCGCTACATTGCGTTTGTCGATGCCTTGCCCGCGACACCGTCGGGAAAAATCAAGAAATACGAACTGATTCCGCAAATGCAGGCCTTTTTCGACCCTTCCCATCAACACAAAACAATCGGAGACACATGATGAACTATGCAGCCTATGAGACACTCAAAATTGAAAAAAAAGGATCGATCCTCAATCTCACCATCGACCGTCCTGAGGTTAAGAACGCCATCAATCCGCAGCTCCACGATGAATTTTCTCGCATCTTCTATGATATCGACCGCGACCCTGAAGTCTCGGTCGTCGTCCTTACCGGTGCCGGCGACTCGTTCAGCGCAGGTGGTGATATTGACTGGTTGACGGCGCTCCAGGGCGACGCTCTGGCGACTTCGGCCAGTATTGAAAATGATCGCCGCATCCAGAATTCGTTACTCGATCTCGAAAAACCAATCATTGCTCGCGTGGTCGGCCCAGCGGTGGGTCTTGGCTGTTCGCTCGCGCTATTTTGTGACTTTATCTATGCGACGCCCGATTCGCGCTTCGCCGACCCGCATGTTTCGGTAGCCCTTGTCGCGGGAGACGGCGGCGCCGTTATCTGGCCCCAGCTGATCGGCTATGCCCGGGCCCGTAAATATCTGCTCACTGGCGATCCGATTTTTGGTGCCGAAGCCGCCGAGATCGGTCTGATCACAGCTGCGGTTCCCCGCGACGAGATCGACGAGGTTGTGGCAGCGATGGCAGACCGGATGGCCAAGGGCGCGACCCAGGCAATCAAATGGACCAAGGCATCGATCAATGCCGGTCTGAAAGTGACGGCTAATGCTGTGATCGACAGGGCTGCAGGCTATGAGAATCTGACCATGCTGATGGAAGATCACAAGATCGCCGTCGATGCATTCAAAAACCGCACCAAGCCTGTTTTCGTCGGCCGGTAGAATGGATTTGAACAGTTTGGCTGGCAAGACCGCCGTTATCACGGGAGGCGGCTCAGGGCTGGGTGAGGCTCTGGCTAGACTTTGCGCGTCATCAGGCCTTCATGCTGTGATCGCCGATATCGACCTAGGTCGCGCCCGCAATGTTGCCGAGAGTATCAGCGCTGGCGGTGGGTCGGCGCTGGCGGTGCACACCGACGTCGCCAGACGGGATTCGGTTCATGCGCTGGCACAGACCTGCCGCGACCATTTTGGTGGATGCGACTATCTATTCAACAATGCCGGAATTGCGATTTACAAGCCGTTAATCGAGACCAATGAAGACGACTGGAATCGAAGTATAGGCGTTAACCTACTCGGCATTGTGAATGGAATATCGGCGTTTGCACCTGCAATGATCAAGGCGCGCGCTGGCAGTCATATTGTCAATATCGCCTCTATGGCTGGCTTGGTTCCGCTGGAAGGATTCGGGATTTACGTGGCGACAAAATTTGCCCTGGTGGGTCTGTCCGAAGTGCTGGCTGCAGAACTTGCGTCGTCTGGAGTCGGCGTAACAGTTGCTTGTCCGGGATGGATAGCGACGGCCATTCAGCCGACAGACACCGATGCTCCCCAACCGGCCTTCCCGTCCGAATTGTCCCGCATCATCTTACCCGAAGTTGCTGCGCGGATCATCCTTGATGCGATGCTCGCAAAGCGGCTCCACGCGCCGACTCATCCCGAATGGCGAGAGACCGTGGCCGCTCGCTCGGATGTGCTGTTGGACGCCTTCACTTCATGAAACCCGGTGCCCGAATTGGCCCAAACGTCACCATCCGAGTAAAGTTATAACGGTATCGGAATCAAGACGAGTTGGATGTGAGCACAGCCTCACTTAATCCAAGCTTGACAAAGAGGGGCTCCAATGCCCCCGGAATGATGGCGCTTCAGGTTCTGATCACCAAAGATCAACCGCTCGTCAGGGAAGGGGAAGATAGTCGATATGATCAAAGTGCACGCAGTGCCGCATACGGGCGACACCTTTCCAGTACATGCCACTCAGCCGCACCCGGGCAGCATTTTCCCGGGTGCGTTCCGACCGTCATCAGTCGGCGGCGGGAGCCGCCCTCATCAAATCAACCGCGAGACAATCGCCATAATTTCTGTAGGAGAGTTGAGACATGCGTAGGAACATATTGAAGACATGCCTGATCGGCACAGCACTTGGTCTCTTGCCATCTACGGCTGCTTATGCGCAAGCCGTATCAGAGCCTGCTGCCGAAGATGGCGCCGTTCCCAACGACGTCATCATTGTAACGGCGCAAAAGCGTTCGGAAAGGCTTACCGACGTGCCCATGTCGATCACCGCCATCACCGGCGACGATCTCATGCGATCCGGAATCACTGAACCCTCGCAGCTCGGTCAGGCCGTGCCCGGTTTCAGCGCCCAGCAAAGCGCTTTTGGCACGCCCATCCTCTCGATCCGCGGCATTGGTTATAACGACAATTCGGTGACCGCCGGCTCAACCGTGACGGCCTATGTCGATCAGGTCGCTCTGCCCTATTCTGTTATGGCGCGCGGCGCGATCATGGATCTCGAACGGGTTGAAGTGCTGAAGGGCCCGCAGGGCACGCTGTTCGGAATGAACTCAACCGGCGGAGCGATCAACTTTGTTGCAGCACGGCCGACCGACCATTTCGACGCGGGAGTCGACTTTAGCTTTGGCCGGTTCAACGAGGTCGACCTGTCTGGCTTCGTCAGCGGCCCGTTAACCAGCACGCTGACCGCGCGCCTGGCGGTCCAGATGGAACGCGCCGACGGCTGGCAATATAGCACAACGCGGCCCAACGACCAGCTGGGCGCCAAGGAATTCATCAATGGACGCCTGCTCCTCGATTGGCAGGCGAGCGACCGGCTGACTTTCCAGCTCGGCCTCAGTGCCTGGCATGACGGATCGGAAAACCAAGCGGCCCAGTTCGTGCAATTCTCACCGGCAGTGGCCGTTACCCCAGTCACCCAATATATCGCCGATGCAATGACCGCCGCCCCGGCAGCGGGCGACGATCCGCGGGAAGCGGATTGGGATCCCAACAATTCTTTTGCCAGAAGCGACGATTTTCGTCAGATTTCGCTGCGCGCCGATTGGGAACTGGCAGACAATGTCACGCTGACCTCAATTACCGCCTATTCCGATTTCCGCGGAGATTCACCGATTGATGTCGATGGCACAGCGTTTAACGCATTCCGCGTTTCCGAGCATGACACCAAGCTGACATCCTTCTCGCAGGAGCTGCGTATTGCCGGTGAGTCCGGTCCCGTCGAATGGATGATCGGCGGCAATTATCAGGATGAAACTGCCAATGAGTCTACACGGACGAGCTCGCAAGGCACGAACAGTCAGATCGGCCCATTTCTGTTCTCGCCACTCGCGCAGATAGCCAATCAGTCCATCGAAACGGCGTCAGTCTTTGGCGGGATTGATGTCCATGCAACCGATGAGCTGACCTTGCAGGGATCGGTTCGCTACTCATCCCAGAATCGCGACTTTAACGGATGTATCGCCGATGCTGGCACAGGCCTGGTGGGCGTCAGTGCGGCTGACGCCTTCAGCTTCCTGGCAACGATATTGTCTGGTACCTCAACGACAATTCCGGCCGGTGGCTGCGTGACGCTTGATGACACGACCTTTGAACCTGGCCTCGCCTATTCCAGCCTCGATGAAGACAATGTCTCCTGGCGACTGGGGGCCGACTATCGCTTCAATGCCAATGCGATGATCTATGCCAATGTCACCCGCGGCTATAAATCCGGCAGTTACGCGCTGGTCCCGGCGATCCTGGCGAGCCAGTTCACGCCGGTGACCCAGGAATCGGTTCTCGCCTACGAAGCCGGCGCGCGTCTATCGACCATCGACAATATGTTCAGCATTGAACTGGCGGCCTTTTACAATGATTATCAGGACAAGCAGCTCAAAGGCATCGTGCTGACGCCGGTTTTCGGCCCGCTGCCCCAGCTCGTCAATATTCCGAAATCCGAAGTCTATGGTTTTGAGGTTAATCTGGTCGCCCGGCCCTTCGAAGGGCTGCGCATCAGCACCGGCATCACCTATGTCGCGTCAGAAGTGCTGACCGATCCGGTTGCCCCTGCCATTCCACGCGATCCGTTCGGTGTGGCGACCAGCTATGTCGGCGAATCCTTTCCGAACACGCCCAAATGGCAGGTCGTCAGCGATGCCGAGTATGAATTCCCGATCGGCGCAGACGGGCTACGCGGCTTCGTCGGCGGATCGCTCACCTATCGCAGCAGCAGCCCGGCCGCGTTCGGCGATGACCCGCTCTTCGTGCTGCCGTCCTACACACTCATTGACCTGAGAGCAGGCATCGAGACGGCCGACGGGCATTGGACCGCCCAACTCTGGGGCCGCAACGTTACCAATGAACATTATTGGACCAATGTGACCCACCTTACCGACTATGTCTCGCGTCTGGCGGGCCAGCCGGCGACCTACGGCATTTCCGTCAGCTACCGTTACTAAAGGCATCTCTCCTGAAGGCGGGGCTTGCACGACTAGCGAGCGAGCACCGCCTTCTTTTCAGCTGATGGTGTATTATCCCTACAACAACGGAAGGATACGTTATAGGACAGGTACTTTACCGGAGCGCTCGCGCGACAGCGGCAATCCGTCGAGCAATACAAGATAGTCGAGAGAGCCTAAGAACCCTCGCCAAACGATACTGTGTGAACCAGAAGTCCGTCATCAAACAGAAGTAGCGGAGCTCGGTTGCGGATATTCCGACCGGACCCATGGATCCCATATCGAGAGTGCTGTCGCTCGAAGAAGATGCGATTATCGTCGCCTTCATCCGCAATGCCCCTGTCGCTTGTCCGCCGCGTTCGATATCGAATCATAGTTCGGTCTGCATCGACAATTTAGAAATCTCAGCACTTGTATCTCCAAACTTAAAAAAGCAGGTTTGAATACCGCAATATCCAATTGCAGCTAGCAAGGCCAATAGATCTCTAATTTGAAAAACCTCAATATGTTACAGCCTGAATTTGCATCGTGCCAAAATTTTGCCTGTCAATATCGTGAACTATTCGGAGTTTTTTTCGCGATCATGGATTGAAGGCTATTATGTCACTTTCTCTGTCCAGCAAAAATCAGGCGGTTACCAATATTTGGCAGTTTTAATACTTTTATCAGTTTTAATTCAAATAGTTAGAGAAACGTTGGTCGCTTCGACGATGAGCACAGAATATTCTCCTTCATCTCAGTTCAATAACAAAGATACGAAGGAGTAGTGAATGTTTGAATATGGACCTTATGAACTTTTCAATCGCGATCATCGCGGTTGGCTGGTTAGCCGCTTTTGGAGACAGAAGCCGGTACTAAAGCATGATATTGCGCGCGTTCTTGAAAATGACCCGGATGCGATGTCGGAGCCGATTGTGGTGGAGCTTGTTAACGCTAAGAAAAACGGAACACTTTTCCGCAAGCGCGGCCGCAATCCATATAACTTCGGGCAAATGGCGAATGTCCTGCTGGCGCAGGGGGATATTAAATTGCTTGCTGCGGAAATCAGACATGAGCGCAGTAAACGACCTGCTGGCGCCAAAAAGGAACGCGGTGAACTTTCTCCCACCCATCAGGCTGCGGAGCAGGTGGCACGGGCATACAACATGGGTTCGGGCGCCAGCCTTCTTCGCCGGATCAGCTTTCAACGGAAAAATTGCCCCTATTTCTGTGACTGAAATTTTCTGATCCATGCCTATCTGTTTGTGGCTCCTCTCATAAAAGGAGCCACAAATGGCTAAATCACCAACTTCGCTTGATCATAAAATTGTAAATCGCAGCATTGCTGACCTCAAACCGCACAGGACCAATGCCCGAACACACTCCCCGGCACAAATTAAGCAAATTGCCGACAGCATCGCAAAGTTCGGATTTCTCAATCCGGTCCTTATCGACACCGACGGGCGGGTTATTGCCGGTCATGGGCGCGTTGCTGCGGCAAAAAGGCTGAGCTATCAGACAGTTCCGACAATAAGCGTCGATGCAATGAGCGAAGCGGACCGGCGGGCGTATATAATCGCCGACAATCGGCTGGCAGAACTGGCCGGCTGGGACGACGACCTGCTTAAGCTGGAATTTGAGGGCATTCTGGAACTGGATGAGATGTTTGATCTTGAGATTACCGGTTTTGCCGAAGGCGAGATATTGAATCTCGTTGGCGATGATGACGCAGGCGAGGTCGATCAGAATATTCCCGAGATTGACGATACTCGGCCGCCAGTGACAAAGCCCGGCGATATCTGGCAGCTTGGGGATCACCGGCTCATTTGCGGTGATGCACGCGATGGCGCAGTCTACGATTTGCTTCTTGCCGGCGAGCGTGCGCAAATGATTTTCACCGATCCGCCATACAATGTCCCGATTGATGGCCACGTTTGCGGGCTAGGCAGCGTCAAGCACGAGGATTTCGCCATGGCTGTTGGCGAAATGTCTCCGGCTGAGTTTACAAAATTCCTTTCGGACACGTTTGAACAGATGGCACGAGTAAGCTGCGATGGCTCTATACATTATGTCTGCATGGACTGGCGGCACATTACCGAGATCATGTCAGCCGGCGGTGCAAAATATACAGAGCTCAAAAACCTCATTGTCTGGAACAAGGACAATGGCGGTATGGGAACCTTTTATCGTTCAAAGCATGAATTGATATTCGCTTTCAAAAATGGTTCTGGAAAACATATCAATAATTTTGGTCTCGGCGATACGGGTCGCTACCGCACCAATGTCTGGGATTACAGAGGCGTTAACTCGATGCATGCTGGCCGCGATGAGGAACTTGCCATGCATCCGACCGTAAAGCCGGTGGCGATGATCGCGGATGCCATGCTCGATTGCTCGAAGCGCGGTGGTTTGATTCTTGACCCTTTTTGTGGCTCGGGCTCCACTATAATTGCCGCAGAGCAGACCAAGCGCCGTGCCTATGCAATCGAGCTGGATCCAAAATATTGTGATGTCACCATAAAACGCTGGCAATCTCAAAGTGGTTGCGACGCGGTGTTGATCGGTCTTGAATCAACATTCTCTCAAATTGAATCATCTTGATTTTGAATCAAGGAATCGGTCGGAGCAGCGCGTATTTCGCTGCTCCGGTTAATCTTCCCGGAATTCTATTTCTGTGATCATTTTTTTCCTCCAGCATTGCTAGGCCGAGGCTTCTTGCGGACAGGAGTTTTATATGAATAAAAATAATTACGAAGTTGGTTATGGCAAGCCACCTAAATCCGGCCAGTTCAAGCCTGGACAATCAGGCAATGCCAAAGGACGGCCGAATAAAGCAAGAAACAGGGCACCTGAGGCAACCGGAGTTGATGTTCAGGATCAACCGTTGGCAAAATTGATCCGGGAAGAAGCCTATCGCGGAATCAATATCCGCACTGAAGATGGGAAAACCGAAAAAATGCCAGCTGTTCAGGCTGTTTTGCGTTCAATGGGCCTCAATGGAATCAAGGGCAACCGAATGGCGGCAAGTAATTTTCTAGGAATTGCTCTAAACCTCGAGGAATCTCAACGTCAGCAAAAAGTTGAAACAATGAGAGAAGTTGTTGAATATAAAGCCGCCTGCGAAAAAGCGGATCAGGATGCTGCTGACAATGGCAAGCCTGCGCCGACACATCTGCCGCACCCCGATGACATATTGGTAGACACTGCAACAGGTTTCGTCAGTATTGTGGGACCAGTTAACAAAGAGGACGATGCAAAAATGCGGAACACGCTGGTACAGCGTGACGCTATGATCGACCAGATCGAGATCATTCGTGAGGAGTTTGGCGCTGCACCCAGTCAGGCCGAGATTGAGGATTTGCAAAGGCAAGTGGATGCTTCGATGCGGGTATTGAAAATCCTGAACCGTTTGCTTCCACCGAGATTGCAGATATCTCTCGAGGAATCCGATTCTGCTTAGCTTAAAAAACCCCCTGGCTTCACGACACTGATGTCGCCGAATAGCCACTTCGCCAGCTCTTCTATATTGGCGGCGGTATCAAACCGGCTTTGTGGCACGTTGCGCAGACTGGGCCTCACTGCCTTTATGCCTTGGGCATTGGCGCGGCTGTGCTTGACGATGCGATCACCGATATTCGGAAGAGGGTGTCCGGGTTTGCCTCCGAACCAGCGGAAACTGGAGAGCCGGAGCGTTGCGGGGTCATAGATCAACCAGATTACGCAAGCAGATGGTTTCTGGAGCAGTTTGACATGTATGTTGACGTCCCGGCGCCGGCCCCCGTCATACATGGCCTTCAGTTGGATATGCCGCATTACGCCATTGGCCTCGACGATGACATCATGACCATGATCACCTGTGTCCCCGCGAAGGATCTCGAAATCCTTGATTCCCTGGAGCCACAAGCACCGGCCCAACTGCGCCAGAAACTCATGTTCAATGATATTTGTCCCCCGTCAGCGATCGATAGACAGATTAGCGTCATAGAATAAGGGAGTATTTTGGTTTCATCGTAGTGACTGTAAGGAACGAAGATGAAAGCAAAATACTCAAAAGCCCCCGCGGAGCGGGTGGTCAAGGATATCCGTAGAGCAACCCGCAAGCAATATAATGCGGAGGAGAAGATACGGATTGTGCTGGAAGGCCTGCGCGGCGAAGACAGCATTGCCGAACTATGCCGCCGTGAAGGTATCTCTCAGGGCGTGTATTACAAATGGTCGAAGGATTTTATGGAAGCTGGCAAGCGGCGGCTTGCTGGTGACACGGCCCGTGCCGCCAATACCGATGAGGTGCGCGACCTTCGTAAGGAAGCCCGTGATCTGAAGGAGGTTGTTGCTGAGCAGATGCTTGAGATGCGGCTTCTTAAAAAAAGCATGATCGGGGATGGGGGAGAAGACGAATGAGATATCCCGCATCCGAGAAGCTGGAGATTATCCGCATCGTCGAACGTTCACATCTGCCTGCCAAACAGACGCTGGACAGGCTGGGCATCGCCCGGCCTACCTTCTACCGCTGGTATGATCTGTATCAGCGGTTCGGCGAAGAGGCGCTGAAAGACAAACGCCCTGGACCCCGCCGTGCGTGGAACCGGGTCCCGGATGATGTCCGGGACCAGATACTGGACATGGCGCTGGAACGCACCGATCTCAGCCCTCGCGAACTGGCGGTGACGTTCACCGATACCAAGAGCTACTTTGTATCAGAAGCCAGCGTGTACCGGCTACTCAAGGCGCATGACCTGATTACCAGCCCGAACTTCATTGTGATAAAAGCCGCTAGCGAGTTCAAGGATAAGACGACTGCCATCAATCAGATGTGGCAGACCGACTTTACCTATCTGAAGATCATTGGCTGGGGCTGGTATTATCTGTCGACCATCCTGGACGATTACTCGCGCTACATCATTGCGTGGAAGCTGTGCACGACGATGCGGGCTGAGGATGTCACCGATACGTTGGAGCTGGCATTACAGGCATCAGGTTGTGACCAGGTGCATGTGCTGCA